>ERZ773069.1394-NODE-1394-length-14069-cov-4.634152_pt1 | contig 14069 bp, 10 predicted proteins | sample MGYA00580619_ERZ773069 | MGnify/ENA primary metagenome ERZ773069 (study PRJEB29015, sample SAMEA2738007) | human oral metagenome | biome: human oral; feature: human-associated habitat; material: dental | place: China | collected 2108 ...
TGTTCCGTCGTCCCGCCGCAGCGGCCCCTCCGCCATGCATCGCTGTTTCTGGGCGCCTATAACGACGCGCAGAAAAAAGGCCCCCGAGGGCGAGAAGACCGGCTGCTACGATGTTGCCAGCAGGCCACGGAAGGCCCGCCGGTCCGTGTTCGCCCCAGTATATTACTAAGGATTAGGTAGTCTAATGCTTATTGGCGATTTTCTGCGAGTGGCACCCGGAATCACCTGCGTGGTGGGTAGCGGCGGCAAGACAACCCTGCTCAGGACCCTCTCGGAGGAACTTTCGGGCAGCGAGGAAGGCCTTGTGACCGCGGCCACCGGTGGCATGTCATCGGCCCCCTCTGGGGACAAGTGCTTAGGACTTGCGGTGATCCTGACGACCACCACGCACTTCCTCCCCTTCGAGGGAATCGAGACCCTCGTGGACCCCAGCCGCGAGGACCTCGCACGGGCGGGCGCCACACGAGGGGTGGTGTGCGTGGGCGGCCTGGGCAAGGGCGGCAAGCTCGGCGCTCCCGCGACCCTCTCGCCCGCGGAGCTCGCACAGACCTCGCCCTACGTGCTGGTCGAGGCGGATGGCTCCCGGCAGCTGCCGCTCAAGGCGCACGAGACCTGGGAGCCCGTGATTCCCGAGGGAAGCGCCAGGACCATATTGGTGATGGGGGCGTCGGGCTTCGGGCGCCCCGTCCGCGAGGTGGTGCATCGCCCCGAGCTCTACTGCGAGCGCACGGGAGCCTCGATGGACGACCCAGTGCGCCCCGAGGACCTGGCGCGCCTCCTGGACGCGGAGTTCGGGCTGGGACTGCTCGACTTCGACGTCGTCCTCGTCAACCAGGCGGAGGACGAGTCGACGCTCGAGGACGCGCGCAGGCTCGCCTCCCACCTGAGGCTGGAGGCCCCCGTACTTGCCGGGAGCCTCCAGAAGAAGGAGCTCGTTCAGCTGCGCTAGCGGCGTGCCGGTACCGGAAGCCCTGGTCCGAGCGGGACCCCTACTCCTCCGCCTCGGAGTCGTCCTCGGGAACGATGACGTTCAGCAGGAACGAGACGACGAAGCCGGTGATGATGGGCGAGCCGGTGATGACGCTGGCGACCTCGGCGGGCAGGAAGCCCAGGACGGCAGGCACGTTGGTGAGGCCCACGGCCACTGCCAGCGAGACGCCCACGATCATGCGGTTGCGGTAGTTGAGGGGCTGCTCGGTGATGAGCTGGATGCCCGACATGGTGATCGCCGCGAAGACCGAGAGCGTGGCGCCGCCCAGCACGGAGTTGGGGATGGAGGTCATGAGGCCTCCAAACTTCGGGATGAGGCCGGCCACGATGAGCATGGTGCCCACGATGACGAAGACGCGCTTGGCGACGACCTTCGTGGTGACGATGATGCCCACGTTCTGGCTGAAGGGATCGGAGGGGAAGCCTCCGAGCAGCGCGCCCAGCATGCCACAGACGCCCGTGCCCTTGACGGCACCACCCACCTCCTTGTCGGTCGCCTGGCGGTTGAAGCCGCCGGCCGTGGTGGACGAGACGTCGCCGATGGTCTGGACGGCCTGTACCACGTACATGAGGATCATGGCGACGATCGCGCTGGGCTCGAAGGTCAGGCCGAAGTGCAGGGGCTGCGGAAGCGCGACCCAGGCGGCGCTGGCGATGCCCGAGGTGTCGACGCCGATGAAGATGGCCCAGACCACGTAGCCCACGAGCAGCCCGAAGAGAATGCCCAGGGTCTTGAGGATGCCCCTGCCGAAGAAGTTGAACGCCAGGGTGACCACCAGGACGAGGGCCGCGACGCCCACGTAGGCCGGTGCCCCGAAGTTGGGGTTGGACGCGCCACCGCCGATGTAGTTCATGGCCGTGCCATAGAGCGAGAGGCCGATGCAGAGCACCACGGTGCCGCTGACGACGGGCGGGAAGAGCGGGCGGATCTTCTCCATGGCCATGCCGATGAAGATGGAGAGGAACGCCGCGACCAGCTGGGCGCCAAGGATGCCCGAGACGCCATAGGCCTTGCCGATGGTGAGCAGGATGGGCAGGTACGCGAAGGCGACGCCCATGGCGTTGGGAAGGCCCATGCCCACGCCGAAGGGAGAGAGCAGCTGCACGAGCGTGGTGATGCCCGCGATGAGCATGCATGCCTGGATCAGGATGACCTTGTCCGAGTCGGGAAGCCCCAGGGTCGAGGCGATGATGATGGGCGGCGTGATGTTGCCCACGATCATGGCCAGCACGTGCTGCAGCGCGTGCGGGACACTGGCCCCCCAGCTGGGCTTTCCGTCGAACTTCCTCAACTCTTTCAGATCGTCTGCTGCCATGAGTACGTCCCCCCTAAAGACTTTTTGTATGACAACAAGACGAAAAGTCTAATGGCCAATCCCTCACAAAAGCTTCAAAAGTGAGAGATTGGCCATTGCGTGCCGCTTAGGTTAGAAAACGTACCGCTCACAACGTGAAGAGTATCTGGCGGGGACGTCAGATCCTTCCGAGCTCCCTCAGGACCTTCTCCGGCGTCATGGGCCAGCTGCGCATCCAGACGCCGCAGGCGTCGTGGATGGCGTTGCCGATGGCAGGGGCCGCGCCGTTGCAGGCGATCTCGGAGATGGACTTCGCACCGAAGGGGCCGTCGGCGTCGTTGACATCCACCATGACCGCCTTGAAGTCGTCTGGCTGCTCGAAGATCATGGGCACGCCGTAGTCCGTGAGCGTGGTGCGCAGGGGACGGCCCTTCTCGTCGATGGTCATGTCCTCGTAGAGGGTGTGGCCGATGGACTTGAGCGCGGCGCCGTACATCTGGCACTGTGCGAGCTCGGGATTGATGGGCGTGCCGGCGTCCTGGAGCGCGTAGTACTTCTGCACCTTGACCTGGCCCGTGCGGACGTTGACCGCCACCTGCGCGAAGTGGGCGCCATAGGGGATGGCGTTGGCCGTGGTGATGAAGCTGCCGTGCGCCACCACCTGGCCGCGGCCGTCGCCGGCGCAGCAGGCGTGTGAGAGGTCTCCGTAGCTCAGGGTCGCGTCGGTCCTGGTGGAGTGCACCTCTCCCGGATACCGAAGCTCCAGGTCCGCCTCGTCCTCCCCCATCTGCAGGGCGGCCTCGGCAATGATGCCGCGGGCGAGCTTGCGGGCGGCGTCCACGGAGGCGTTGCCGCTGAAGAAGGTACCCGACGAGGCGTAGGAACCCGTGTCGAAGGCGGCGGAGTCGGTGTCGCCAGAGATGACGCTGACCAGCTCGAGGGGAAGGTGGAGTATCTCCGCCGCCACCTTGGTCGAGATGGTGTCAAGGCCGGTGCCGATGTCCGCCCCGCCGCTGTTCAGGATCACGGTGCCGTCGGTCTCGAGCTTGCAGATCGCCTCCGCGTGGTCCAGGCCGGGCAGGCCGCTGCCCTGCATGATCATCGCGAAGCCCTTGCCGATCTTCCAGTCGGGGTCGTCGGACTCCTCGCGCTTGCCCCACTCGATCATCTCGCAGCCGCGCCTGATGCACTCGTCCAGGCCGCAGGAGCCGACGGGAACCACGTTGCCCTCGCGGCCCTCGCCGAGGCCCTTCAGGATCTCGAGGCGGTAGCCCGTCTCGACGTGGTTCTTGACCGCCATGTCCTTGAAGTCGATGCCGAGCCTCTCGGCCAGCTGGGCCATGGCCATCATGATGCCGTAACTGCCCTTGGGCGTGCCGTAGCCCTGGTAGGCACCGGGCTGGAGCTTGTTCGAGTAGTAGGTGATGAGGTCGTAGGCCATGTTGTCGACCTTGAAGAGCGGGAGCACCTTGGAGCAGGAGTTCATGGGAACCGTGAGGCAGTGGTTGCCGTAGGCGCCGGTGTTGGCGCGCACCTCCATGAAGATCGCCGTGATGCTGCCATCCTTCTTGGCGCCCATCTTCACGCGCACGCGCATGGGGTGGCGCGCGGAGGCGGCCACGAGCTCCTCGGCGCGGGTGTGGCGGTAGTAGACCGGACGATGCGTGGCGTAGGCCGCGTAGGCGCAGACGTCCTCGACGAGGATGTCCTGCTTGGAGCCATAGCCGCCGCCGACCCTGGTCTTGACCACGTGGATCTTGTTCTGGGGGAGCCCGCAGACCCACGAGACGATGCGGCGCACGTGGTAGGGAACCTGCGTGGAGGCATAGACCTGGAGGCGCCCGCCCTCCATCTTGGCGTAGCAGAGGTGCGGCTCGAGGGGGGCCTGCTGCACGTTGGTGGTGCGGTAGGTCTCGTCCACGATGGCGTCCGCCTCGGCGAAGCCACGCTCGACGTCGCCGATGCCGCCCTTGTTGGAGGCGGCGATGTTCTTGTGGATGTCGGCCCTCAGCGGGAAGGGATAGAAAACCTTGCCCTCGCGCTCATCGCCGGCGTCCTTGTTGTACTCGTCCAGGTCCTCGGGGGCGCCGACGCCGTACTCCACGATGCCGTCGTGCACGCGCGGCGCACCCTCGGCCATGGCCTCCTCGACGGAGAAGACCGGGTCCAGGACCTGGTAGTCGACGCTGATGAGACCGCAGGCCTCCTGGGCTATCTCCTTGGTCTCGGCGATGACGGCCGCCACGCGGTCGCCCACGAAGCGGACCTTGTGGTTAAAGAGCCTGGTGTCGTGCGGGGAGGGCTCGGGGTTGCCCTGCCCGGCCTGCATGTAGGTGATGTCGGGACAGTTGAAGCAGGTGATGACCGCCACGACTCCCGGCAGCGCCTCGGCGGCGCTCGCATCGATGGAGTTGATGTAGGCGGAGGCGTAGGGCGAGCGGAGCATGACCAGGTGGCAGGCGTCGGGATCGACGAAGTCCTCCACGAAGGCGCGCTCGCCCCTCACGAGCTGGGGGCCGTCCACCTTGGAGCCGGGCTTGCCCACGTAGCTGAGCTCGGGACGGTAGTCGGGGGCGATCTTCGACTCGTAGCCGCCCTTGTCGCGGAGCTCGCAGGCGAGCTTGACCGCCAGGTAGTAGTTCTCGTAGCTTGCGTCACGGATGTAGATGCCGGACAGCGCGTCCTTCACCTGCTCGCGCGTGGGGTTGGGCTCGTTCTCGAGGAGCCAGGTGAGGATGAGCGCCGTGGCGGGGGAGTTGTAGGCGCTCTGCACCACGCCGGCGTCGATGAGCCCCTGCTGGACGAAGCTCAGCTTGCCCGGCTCGGCCAGGCCGGCGGGGGTGCGAACCTCTCGCCCGTCGACCTCGCCCGCAAGCATGAGGTTGGCGTACACCGGGGTGCCGTCCACCAGCACGGTGTCGGACCCGCAGAAGCCCTCGCCGTCGTCGCTGTCACGCACGCAGAAGTCGCCGTTCCTCACCAGGAGCTCGCGCAGGGACAGCGTCGGGTCGAGCTCGAAGCTGCGCTCGCGCCCGTCAATCTTGCACTCGATCCTCATCGCGCACCATCCCTTCCGCCGTCCTCGAGCATACGGGCGAGGGTGACACCCGCGAGGTAGCGCTTGTATCTCTCGCTTCCGTACATGTCGCTGGGAACGGCCACGTCGAGCCCGTAGGCGAGCTCGACCAGCTCGTCCTCGCCGGCACCGCGCGCCGCCGCCTCGGAGAGCTCGGACGAGACGAACGCACCCACGCCCTTGACCGTCAGCGCCACGCGAGCGGCGTCACCGTCCTGGCAGAGCGAGACGACGAGGTACGAGAGGCTCTCCATCGTGTTGGCGTAGCGCTTGGAGACGACCCTGCCAGGCTTGGCCGGGACGATGAGGTGACAGACGAGCCTGTGCTCCGGCTGCGTGGCAGCCCACTCCTCGAGGCCCAGACGCCTCGTCGCGCCCGTCTCGTTCATGAGCTCGACGCTCGCGCCGACGGCAAGGAGCGTCGCCGCTAGGTAGGAGTCGTCACGCCAGCATGCGACGTTGCCACCGACGGTGGCCATGTTGCGCTTGGTGCGCGAGCCCATGAAGAGCAAGGCCTCCTTGAGGTAGGCGGGTACCAGCTCGCTCTGGAGGGCGTCCTGGAAGGTCACCGCCGCGCCGATGCGGACCTCGTCGCCCTTGGCCTCGACCTTGGCGAGCTCGGCGATGCGACGAATCGAAACCAGCTTCTCGTAGTGCAGCTTCGAGCCGAGCCTGTTGAGCTCGGTCCCTCCGGCGAGGTAGCCCGCGCCCGAGGCAGCCAGCTTGGCCGCCTCCTGCGCAGAGGCCGCAATGACAAGTCTCTCGTCCATGTGATGCTCCGATGAACAGGCGCGTGCGAACGTCGCGGCACGCGCTACCCCCCCAGCAAAACGTCGGTTCGGCACGGTCAGGGAGGACTATTCCATGCACCCTCATCGTGCGCCTAAAGCAAGGCAAAAGATAGTCGAAACCAGGCGAACGACCCCAAGAACTAGGCCTGTGACCTGCGGATACGTAATATTTTTAGAAACATAACGCCTGCCTGCGAAGCCACGGACCAGGCTTCGGTCGGCATTCGCCTGGCTGCCGCGCCCGTCTCGTCCCTCGACACGAGGGAGCCCCGGGCGACTCTCCGCCCAGGGCTCCCAATGTCACAGCACGCGACGACCGCGAGCCTCTCCGCTAGACCCTGGCGACGGCCTTGATCTCGACCTTGGCACCCTTGGGCAGGGCCACGACCTGGAAGGCGGCGCGCGCGGGGTACGGGGCCTCGAAGAACTCGGCGTAGACCTCGTTCATGGGACCGAACTCGGCGATGTCGGTGAGGAGGACCGTGGTCTCGACGACGTCGGCCATGCTGGCGCCGGCAGCCTCGAGGATGTTCTTGATGTTGGTCAGGCTCTGGCGGGTCTGGGTCTGGATGTCGTCGCCGGCGAACTCGCCGGTGGCGGGGTCGACGGGCAGCTGGCCCGAGACGTTGATCGAAACGCCCTCGGCCTGGATGGCGGCGGAGTAGGGGCCAAGCGCGGCGGGGGCCTTGTCGGTGACGATTGCCTTCTTGTTCATGCTCTTCCTTTCTTCTTTCGTCCGTGACACCTCGCCACAGACGCTGGAACCTGATGGTCGGGACGCGCTACCTGCTGACGTAGCTGCCGGGCTTCTCGCCCGTGGGCTCCCCGTCGCGCGCGACGAGGACGCCGTTGACGAAGACGTACTTCGCGCGTCCCTGGGCCTCGAAGCCCTCGTAGGGCGTGTAGTCGACGTTCTGGTGCTGCGTCGCCGCCTGGATGGTCCAGCGGCAGTTGGGGTCCCAGACGCAGACGTCCGCGTCAGCGCCCTCGGCTAGCACACCCTTGCGGGGATACATCCCAAAGACCTTGGCGGGGTTCTCGCTCATGAGGCGGCAGAAGTCCTGGGGGCCAAGCGCGTCGGCGAAACTGGTCATGATCAGCGCGGGACGATGCTCCACGCCGGGACCGCCGTTGGGAATCCTGGTGAAGTCGCCGACGCCGCGGTCCTTCTGGCCCTTGAGGTTGAAGGCGCAGTGGTCGGTGGCGAGGGTGTCGATCTCTCCGTCGCAGACCGCCTGCCGCAGCACGGCCACGTCATGGGGCTTGCGCAGCGGGGGGCTCATGACGTACTTGGCGCCCTCGAAGCCGGGCTCGAGGTAGCGGGTGTCATCGAGCAGGAGGTACTGGGGGCAGCTCTCGACTGCGACGTCGACGCCGCGCGCCTTCGCGTCGCGGATGGCCTCGAGTCCCAGCGCGGTGGAGAGGTGCACGATGTTGATGCGAGCACCCGAGAGCTCCGCGAGGTAGCACAGGCGCGAGATGGCCTCCGCCTCGCAGACGTCCGGGCGGCTCATGGGATGCCCCTCGGGGCCCGTGACGCCGCGGGCGAGCGTGCGGCACTGGAGCTCGTTCACGAGGGTGCCGTTCTCGCAGTGGACGCAGAGGATGCCGCCGCGGTCCTTGATCGACTCCAGGACCTCGAGGGTCTGCGCGTCGTCCAGGCGCAGGTGGTCGTAGGCGAAGTAGGTCTTGAACGACACGATGCCCGCGTCGAACATGTCGTCGACCTCTGCCCTGGTACGCTCGTTCCAGTCCGCCATGGCCATGTGGAAGGCGTAGTTGGAGGTGCAGGTGCCGTCCGCGCGGGAGTGCCACTCCTTGAGGGCCTCCGCCAGCGTCATACCCTTGTCCTGGGTTGCGTAGTCCACGATGGTCGTGGTGCCACCGCAGGCGGCGGCGCGGGTGCCCGTCTCGAAGCTGTCCGCCGTCCAGTCCATGCCCGTCCAGCACTGCATGTGCGTGTGGGCGTCGATGAAGCCCGGGAAGACCCAGCAGCCGCTGGCGTCCACGACCTCGTCGGCGTCCGTGGCCTCGATGCTGGCAGCTATGCGCGCGACCTTGGCGCCGTCCAGCACCACGTCACCACGCACCAGGCCGTCGGGCAGTACGAGCATGCCACCCTTGATCAGCTTCATGCGAACCATCTCCTTACTCGCTGCGGGCGCCCGCAGGCGTCCGCGCCAATCCGCAAACGAAGGCGCTACTCCCCCCTGACCAGGCGCTCGAGACGGGCGAGCTCGTCGGGCGTGTCCACGTCCTCGAGCTCCTCCGGGCGCTCGGCCTCCACCAGGCGGATCCGTCGGGCCAGCTCGGGATCCTTCTTCAGGAGCCCCGTCCCGCCCACGTCGCCCTCGAGGCCCCTCAGTCCCTCGAAGCAGGATGCCGGGAAGAGGACGGGGCCGCCGGCCTTGCCCTGCCAGGCCAGGCGCACGACGCGCGTGGGGTCCTCGCGGAAGGCCCTCACCAGGGAGCGGACGCTCCTCTCGCCCAGGAGGGGCTGGTCGCCCGTGACGAACATGCAGCCGTCCCAGCCGGCGTCGAGCGAGAGTCCCATGCGGACCGGGTCGCTCTGGAGCGGTAGCTCGTGCCTGATCGAGCGCACGCCGAGGCGGTCGCAGAGGTCCTGGACCTCCCGCCAGCGCGTGACGACCACGGGGTCGACCAGGTCGAGGGGCAGCGAGCGCAGCGTGCGCTCGAGGACGGGGGTGCCCGCCAGCGGGGCGACGAGCTTGTTCGAGCCGAAGCGGCTGGCCAGGCCCGAGGCCATGACCACGACGCCTATGCGGCCGCGGGAGGCGTCGTCCGAAACGTCCTTCGCGGCAGCGCCTGCCCCGAAGCCGTCGAAGCACTCGTCAAAGGAGCGCGTGCCGAAGCCGCGGCAGGCGGCGCTCCAGCGCTCGTAGCGCTCTAGCAGGTCGAGTGCCTCGGGGGTCAGACGAGAGCCGCCGCCTCCGGAGCCACCGATCGTGCGGCTCGTGAGATTGACCCCCATCGACCTTTCCGCCACCTTGAGCATGCGGATCGCCTTGGTGTAGGCCATGCCCATGGATATGGCAGCGGAACGCAGGCTCCCCGTGGTCTGGACGGCCTGCAGCAGCCTGCAGGGCCCCGGGCCGAAGCACCGCGTTCCGTTGTCATCCAGGACGAACATGGCCTGTGAGGGTCTCATAGCCGCTCCTCCCGAGCTTGGGGGCGGGGCGACGGCACCGCAGCGCGGACCGTCGCCCCAAACCGTCGGGACCGCGACCCGGCTGGCCGCGGTCCCCGTTATGCGGATTCTACGCCTCGTACCAGCGGGCCTCGCCGCGCTCCTCGAGCGCCCTCAGCGTGGCGACGGGATCCTTGGCCTTCTGGAGGAAGATCATGGACGCCACGGCGTAGGGCTTGTAGCTGGCCTCCTTGTACAGGCCGTCGCGGTGGTAGTCGAAGACCTCGTTGGCGACCTCGCCGTGCTCGCAGGACACGCCGTTGATGTCGGCCGGCAGCGGGTGCATGTAGATGGTGTCCTTGCCGTTGACCGTCTTCTCCATGAGCTCGGGCGTGCAGCACCAGTCCATGTGGGTGGCGTTCTGGGCGAGGAGCTCCTGCTCGAGCCTGTCGATGCCCGCGGAGTCGCCTGCGGCGTAGAGCTTGGTGCGCTCCTCCATGGCGGCGTAGGGAGCCCAACTCTTGGGGATGACGATGTCGGCGCCCTCGAAGGCCTCGGCCATGCTGTTGGTCTTCCTGAAGCTGCAGCCGCTCTCCTCGGCGTACTTGCCGGCCTGCTCGACCAGGTCGGGCATGAGGTCGTAGCCCTCGGGGTGGGCCAGGGTGACGTCCATGCCGAAGCGGGTCAGCAGCATGATGAGGGACTGGGGGCAGCTGAGGGGCTTGCCGTAGGAGGGCGAGTAGGCCCAGGTGACGGCGACCTTCTTGCCACGGAGCTTGACGAGGCCGCCGAACTCGTTGATGAGGTACAGCATGTCGGCGGAGGACTGCGTGGGGTGGTCGGAGTCGGACTGCAGCGAGACCAGGGTCGGACGGTGGTCCAGGATGCCGTCACGCCAGGACTGCTCGACGGACTCGGAGACCTCCTTCATGTAGGCGTCGCCCTCGCCGATGAACTTGTCGTCGCGGATGCCGATGACATCGGCCATGAAGCTGATCATCGTGGCGGTCTCGCGCACCGTCTCGCCGTGCGCCACCTGCGACTTGCTCTCGTCCAGGTCCTGCTGCTGGAGGCCGAGCAGGTTGGTGCCGGAGGCGAAGGAGAAGCGGGTGCGGGTGGAGTTGTCGCGGAAGTTCGAGACGGCCAGACCGGACTCGAAGATGCGGGTCGAGATGTTGCGCTCGCGGAGGTTGCGCAGGGCGTCTGCCACGATGTACATGGCCTTCAGCTCGTCGGTGGTCTTGTCCCAGGTGTGCAGGAAGTCGTTGTTGTACATCTTGGAGTAGTCGAGCTTGCCGAGCTCCTCCAGGTAGGCGTTGAACTTGCTGTCCATCGGTGCCCCTTCCTTGTCAGGCGTTTCCTTGCTGCGTGCAAGGCGTCCGCCACCTCTCTCGGGGAATGGCGGACGCCGGCTTGCGCGTGTGCTACTTGATGTCGTTGTTGGTGAGGCCGGCGCGGAACTCGGTCACGTCACCGGTGGCGGCGGAGCCGTCGTAGAGGTTCAGCGCGGCGGTGTAGAGGGCGGCGCAGGTCACGAGGTCCTGCTTGTAGGTGATCTCGTTGGGGGCGTGGGCCTGGGACTCGGCGCCGGGGCCGAAGCCGACGCAGGGGATGCCGTAGCGCCCCTGGATGGAGACGCAGTTGGTCGAGAAGGTCCACTTGTCGACCAGGGGACGGTGACGCTTGTCCATCGAGGGCTCGCAGCCGATGCGCTCGTCGCCGAAGAGGGCCTTGTGGGCGTCGACGAGGGCCTTGACGTGGGGAGCGGACTCCTTGTTGATCCAGGTCGGGAAGTAGCACTCGGTCTCGTAGACCTCGCCGGTCCAGGAGGGACGGTCGTACATGTACATGGAGACCTTGACGTCGTCGCCGTACTTCTTGACGGCGGGCAGGTTGCGGACCTCGTCGAGGCAGGACTCCCAGGTCTCGCCCGCGGTCATGCGACGGTCGATGGAGATGGCGCAGGAGTCAGCGACGGCGCAGCGGCTGGGGCTGGTGAAGAAGATCTGCGACACGGTGCAGGTGCCGCGGCCCAGGAAGCGGGCGTCCTCGAAGTGGTCGGGGTTGTACTTGGGGTCGAGCATCTTGACGAGGCCCTTGATGGCGGTGGACTCGTCGGCGCCGTTGTTGTTGAGGGAGCGGACGTCGGCGATGATGTCGGCCATCTTGTAGATGGCGTTGTCGCCGCGGTCGGGGGCGGAGCCGTGGCAGGAGACGCCGTGGACGTCGACCCTGATCTCCATGCGGCCGCGGTGCCCGCGGTAGATGCCGCCGTCGGTGGGCTCGGTGGAGATGACGAACTCGGGCTTGATGCCGTCCTTGTTGTAGATGTACTGCCAGCACATGCCGTCGCAGTCCTCTTCCTGGACGGTGCCGACGACCATGATCTTGTAGCCCTCGGGGATGAGGTCCATGTCCTTCATCATCTTGGCGGCATAGACGGCGGAGCAGACGCCACCCTCCTGGTCGGAACCACCGCGGCCGTAGATGAGGTCCTCGGTCTCGTAGCCCTCGTAGGGGTCGGCCGCCCAGTTGTCGCGGTTGCCGATGCCCACGGTGTCGATGTGGCCGTCCATGCAGAGGATCTTGTCGCCCTCGCCCATGAAGCCCATGACGTTGCCAAGGCCGTCGACCCTGACCTCGTCGAAGCCCAGGCGCTCCATCTCCTCCTTGATGCAGGCCACGACCTCCTTCTCCTCGCAGCTCTCGCTGGGATGAGAGATCATCGCGCGCAGGAAGCGGGTCATGTCCTCCCTATGGGACTCCGCGACTTCCTTGATCTTGTCGTAGTCGAGCTCCTTCATTCCTTACCTCCCAAGTCAAAGCCTTCAGTGCCGGTATCCGTCGCGAGCCGCCTCTTCTTGGCCCTCTCCCCTGGCCCGCAGGGAGGAGAGGACCCTCGGAACCCTACTCGGTGGCGTACGCGCCGCCCCAGACGACCTCGCGATAGCGGACGGGGTCGGTGTCGCCCTCGGTCGAGAAGAGCAGGACCTTGGAGTCGCGCCCGAGTTCCAGGACGTCGCGCAGCTCGGCGTAGTCGGGGTCGCTCATGATGGTCGAGATGACGCCCATGCCCACGGCCCCGGACTCGCCGGAGGTGACGGAGGGGTCTCCCTTCGTGGGGGCGGCAAGCATGCGCATGCCCTTCGCCGCGACCCAGTCGGGGCAGGAGAGGAAGGCGTCCGCGTGGTTGCGCAGGATGTCCCAGCCGATGGTGTTGGGCTCGCCGCAGGCGAGGCCGGCCATGATGGTCTGGAGGTCGCCGCCCACGATGCGGGGGTCACCGTCGCCGGCGAGGGCGCCCTGGTACAGGCAGTCTGCCGCACCGGCCTCCATGATCACGAACTTGGGCGGGCAGCTAGGGAAGAGGTTGGCGAAGTAGCCCACCATGGCGCTGGCGAGGGAGCCGACGCCGGCCTGGACGAAGACGTGGGTGGGACGGTTGACCTCGAGCTGACGGAGCTGCTCGGCAGCCTCGGCGGCCATGGTGCCATAGCCCTGCATGATCCAGGACGGGATCTTCTCGTAGCCCTCCCAGGCGGTGTCCTGCACGATGACGCCATGCTCGGTCTCGGCCGCCTCCTTGGCGGCCAGGCGCACGCAGTCGTCGTAGTTGAGCTCCTCGATGGTGACCTTGGCGCCCTCCTTGGCGATGTTGTCGAAGCGCGTCTTGGTCGAGCCCTTGGGCATGTGCACGACGGACCTCTGGCCGAGCTTGTTGGCAGCCCAGGCGACGCCGCGGCCGTGGTTGCCGTCGGTGGCGGTGAAGAAGGTGGCCTGGCCGAAGTCCTTCTGGAGCTGGTCGGAGGTGAGGTAGTCGAAGGTCATCTCGGAGACGTCGCGCCCGGTCTCGTCGGCGATGTAGCGGGCCATCGCGAAGGAGCCGCCCAGGACCTTGAACGCGTTGAGGCCGAAGCGGTAGCTCTCGTCCTTGACGAAGAGGCCGCCCAGGCCAAGGCGCTCGGCCATGCCCGCGAGGTTGGCAAGGGGGGTCACCGAGTACTGGGGGAAGCTCCCGTGGAAGGCGCGGGCCTTGGCGACGTTGTCGAGCGACATGACCGGCAGGTTCACGTCCTCGCTCTTGGGCATCCCGTTGGCAACCCACTTGATCTTTGGCTCCATGCTGCGTCCCCTCCTGGACTTCCGTGACCCCGACACTTACATACTGTGCGCTTACCAAACTTTTTGTTTGGTACCAATAAATATAGGCTCTTTTCCGCACTTGGCAAGGGGCTTCGCAAGGAGTACGCCGCAGGCGGCAGGCCGTTCGACGAACGGCCCCTCTGGGGCTTTGAACGTCGTTGTTCTCTTTGTCATATAACGCTTCCCAAGAGCAGCGCATGGGACGGGCCCGCCGGACATGCCTCGCATGCCTGGCGGGCCCCTGAGTTCCCGTCTCCTTCTCATGGGGTGGCAGGGTGGCCCCGCCCCCCTACCTCACGCGCCAGCCTTGGGCACGCCGGCGGTCTTCCCAGAAGCTGCGGTAGCGTCCCTCCTGGGCGAGAAGCTCCCCATGCGTCCCCAGCTGGGTGACGCGGCCGTCCTCCAGCATGGCTATCTGGTCCGCCCCGGCTATGGTCGAGAGCCGGTGGGCGATCGCGATGACCGTCCTGTCGCGCGCGAGCTCGTGCATCGCCTCGACGATGGCCGCCTCGTTCTCGGCGTCGAGTGCCGCCGTCGCCTCGTCGAAGAGGACTATGGGCGCATCCTTCAGGAGGGCCCTGGCTATGGAGACGCGCTGTCGCTCGCCGCCGGAGAGCCTTCCGCCC
>ERZ773069.1396-NODE-1396-length-14050-cov-42.951626_pt1 | contig 14050 bp, 16 predicted proteins | sample MGYA00580619_ERZ773069 | MGnify/ENA primary metagenome ERZ773069 (study PRJEB29015, sample SAMEA2738007) | human oral metagenome | biome: human oral; feature: human-associated habitat; material: dental | place: China | collected 2108 ...
TGGTGGGCAGGGCCGTGCCGACGATCGTCTGGTCCATGGCGGACAGGAACATGACCACCAGGAGTGAGGCGTAGACCGCCCAGAAGCGGCGGTCGGGGCGGAAGTCCGCCCCCGGTTCGTGGAGGGCGGTGCCGGCGGGGGCCGGCGTCGAGGCGCTTTGAGTCACGGATACGACCTTTACGGTTGAGGTAGGTGGGTAAAACAAACAGTGAGGAGAACTGAGAGAGCCGAGCGTGCGGCTAGCCCGGTGAGTGCGACGGCGTCGGGCCGCCGGAAGCGCCGGAGGCCGCTTCAGCGGATCGAGGGTGAGCAGCGACGTCGGAGATCGCCTCGACCATGACGCGGACGGCGTCCGCCAGGCGGACCTCGGGACGCTGGACCGAGGCTTCGGGCGCCTCGGCTCGTGCCTGCGCCTCCTCCCGGCGCTGCTCCCAGGGATGAGTGCGTCCGCACCACAGGTCCATGGCGCTGCGTTGGATCGCCATGGCCAGGGCGACGACAGCGCGAGCGCGTGGGTCATCAGGTTCCGTGCCCAGGCGGCGGCTGGCTGCGTCGGTCAGGGACACCGCGATGGCGCGCAGGCGCTCGTGGATGGTTCGCTCGATCTCCGGGTTGTCTCGCACGATCTCCGGAAAGGACAGGAGCCAACCGCGCTCGGACTCGACGGCTTCGGCACCGGAGGCGAGCAGGACGCCAAGGTCCTCCAGGAGGCTTCCGGAGCCGTTGATGAAGGCCTCGATGGCCTCGGGCTCAGGGGGCTCCAGGCCGACGACGAGGAGGTCTGCCTTGGAGGAGAAGTGGTTGAAGACGGTGCGCCGGGAGACTCCGGCGAGGGTTGCGACGTCGTCGACCGTCATGGCGGAGTAGCCGCGCTCCCTGGTCAGGGTGAGCGCGGCAGCACGGATGGCGGCGCGGGTGCGTTGCGCATGGGTGGCGCGCAGGTCGGTTCCGGTCACACGCCCATCTTGCACTCAGTGCAGTATTGCACTCAATGCAGGTCTGCGCGAGGTTCCTCACGAAGACGCCATCTCACGCCGCCCACCAGCCCCACCGAAGACTGCGAACCGGACGCCAACGTTGCTCAAGCAAGTCGTCCATGACACCTTACGACCCAAGGTGTCACACATCGGATGTCATCTAACAATGGACATATTGATCCAATAGGCGGCAGGACGCTGCGACGCCATGCACAGCGCGACCGTCCAGGATGTACTGGGCGGTGTCCAAATCGGATACAAAGGCTCACCCCCAGCTCGGACACACAGAAAGAAACCGCATGATTCCGCGGTTCAGTCAGCGGCCACATCGGACCTCAGGCTCCTTTGTATCCGATTTGGACACGAGCTCCTCCTCCAGGAGCCGGGCGAACCTCAGACACTCTCGTAGACAGCGACCTCGATGAGGTTCTGATCGGGCTCATGCACGTAGAGGCTGCGGATAGTGCCATGGGCACCTGTCCGCTCGACGGGGCCGTCGTCAGGAGTGAAGGCGTGCCTCGTAGGCCTCGATCTCGCCGACCTTGGGGCCGTAGCTGCTGGCCGGGTCGTGGTGCAGGTCGAGCCAGACATCGATGAGCGCCCAGGCGGCGGGCGCCGCGATGACGTTCTGCCCCATGCACAGGATCTGGGCGTCGTAGTTCTCCACCGAGCCACGCACGGTGATCAGGTCGTGCGCGGTCGCAGCGCGCACCCCGGGCACCTTGTTGGCCGCGATGGCGGTTCCCACACCGGTACCGCAGATGAGAAGCCCACGGTCGACCCATCCCTCGGCAACTGCCTGGGCGACCTGGAAGGAGACCTCCGGGTAGGTGATGTCCGGCATGGACAGGTCGACGAGGTCGCTCACGCGCTCGTCCTCGACCAACCGCTCTTCGATGGCGTCCTTCAGGAGGGCTCCGTTGCCTGGGGAACCGATGGCGATTCGCATGACCCCAGTGTCTCAGGCCACGTCACGCAAGGCGAGCCCTACGAGGTTTCGTGTGATTCCTGGACTCCTGCCATCACGGTGAAGGGCACCGGAAGCGCCCTGGAGGCAAGATGCTCGCGGACCTCATCGATCGTGCCGTCGCCGACAAGACACAGGTCCACAATACCGGGAATGGGATGAGGCGTGCGAGCGATCAGGTTATCCTCCCCACGGAGGTTAATCTCTCGGTCACCGAAGCGCACCGCTGTCCGCTCCTGCCCAAAGGCAACAACCTCCAGGTCCAGAACCCACGAGCAGAAGTCGACGCTCGCGTTAATGGAGGACCGTCGGTTCGATATGGTCAATGCCGGCGATGCGCATCGGACGATTGTCCCAAACCATCCCTAGGAGCACTCGATGTCCGCAACCGTACCTTACTCCCACTCTTATTCAGTTAGGCCAAAATTTGATCGAGTCTACCTCTGATCATCGATTCGATGTTGCTGTCATTGGTTCTCAACGAAAGCATGTCGGCCCCGTAGACGCTTATGATCTGCGCCTTCAACTCATCACGCGCTTGCTGCTCGGGATTGTCTTCATGATATTCAGTTCCGTTGACCTCAATCGCAAGCAGCATTCGCTTGCTCACCTTGTGGTATATAGCAAAATCGACAGCAGACGTAGAACGAACAAATTTTTTCTGCCGCTCGTTCAATCGATCGGTATCAGGCATAAGGTCGCGGAGTCTCACCTGCGAAACCACCTCCAGAAGATCATAAGCAGGATCTTTGAGAACATCCTTCAGAAGGGTCCACACAATATTCTCCGACTTATACTTGCTGCCCCCGTGAACTCGCGAAGCGAACTCGCTGAGACGCTCAGAGTACTCCTGGTAGAGCAGGTCGAAGACTGAAAGTACTCCACTTTCGGTCACCTGATCAGGATCTTGATATCTGACATAGTCGATGAGCGCTTTAATCACCTTGCTCCGAGGGACCTCGTTATGGTTGGTGACAAGAATGAACTTCTCTCTGGCTCGCGAGACCGCAACGTTGATCATTCGTGGATCGTCAACGAATCCTAGTTTCATGTGACCATTCCGAGATTCGTCAACAACCGTACTAAGAACCATCACGTTTGCTCCACGTCCTTGAAATTTATGTATAGTTTCACTCAGTGAACTGAATTCGGGAGCAGCACCTGTGCGGTTAATAGCCTCACCGAGACGGTCAGCCTGAAGCCGGTACGGGCTTGTGACACCTAACGCGTAATCACTTCCCGAATCTTCACCTTCGAGAATGCTCCTAAAATCTACACCGTCAACGACACCCCCAAGGAGCTCCTCGACAAGGTCGATCTCACGCTGGCTGTACGTACCTTTAGTAAGGGCTCGACGCAAGGTGCGCATATGATTTCCTGGAGCCGTCTTACGAACCATTAAGGCAGGCCATTTGTCGTTAGATTTTCTAGACTTCATGGAAATCAACTCACCGTCATAGAACATCTTATTGCAGAACTCGATGATCTCAGGCGCGCAGCGGTAGTGTTCGCGCAGCATTGTTCGAGGCAGTTCTTGACCGTAGAGCTCGGTGACGGACGAAAGAATGGAGTGCGCAGTAACGTCGTATGCGGGAAGTGGCGGGGAGATCGACGCCGATTCCAACTTTTTATCGAAAATCGGTCCAAGCTGTTTAAGATCCCCGACCACCACAACATTTCTTGCCTTACTCATCGCCAAAGCAGCGGCATGTAGATTTGTCTGAGTGGCCTCGTCAATAATCACCCAATCTAGAAGATGGCCTTCCGACAGGTTACGCCGAATCGAGTGACAGGTCGTAAGAACCACTGGGTACTCAGACAGGAACTCCGGCGTGTGTTTCCATATCGGTTTATTATCTTCATCAAATACGAGACGCGCACTATTCGCGTAGCGTTGCCACAGCGCTAGATCCAGAAGCGCACGAGAACTCTCTTGGTACTTTCCCCTGATTTCCTCGGAACTGCGATAGCCGATCTCGGCCCGCCAACGTCGCTCTTTCTGTCTCAGCTCTTCGATCCGCCTAGAATAAAAGGCTCTTTCTAGACCAAGGATAATATTGGCATCTCTCGTATCCAGATCTTTTGTTCTACCATATTTGAAGTATCTGCGGATACGAGGAACAAGCCCCATGATGCCTTCAGGAAGATCCGGATGCACAGTAGTTTCAGCCAGATAGTCGAGGATACGCCCAGAGCTCTTGCGCAGCAGAGGCAGCTCACTTAGATCAGGAAAGACGACACCGTCGGCTCGGCGCTCCAGATGAGCAGCTTCCAAAGAGTATTCCTCTATTTTATTGCTCACCTTTGCAAGTTCTCGACAGGAGTTCCATACCCTATGCAGCTGTTTATCTATTTGCTCAAGATCATCCGCCGCCTGCCCTCCAGCGGACCGCACGGCCTCATTCACAGACACCTGGTTCAGCCAACGAACGATACTGCTTGCTCGCGCCTCTTGATCGGCCAGGAAGGAGGTGACGTATTCTTTTTTACCCATGCGTGCTGCCACGAATCCATATCCCGCCTCATCGAGCTTGTCTTTGACGTTCTCAACAGCAGCGTTACCAAAAGACACAACTCCAACCGTCGCCCCGGGAATCATGAGAATATTGGCGATGATATTGAGAATGGTCTCTGTTTTTCCAGTCCCAGGAGGGCCATCGATAACACTAACCCGATGAGAGAGTGCTCTCTCTACCGCAATCTTCTGATCCTCGTTGCTCTGAAACGGTAGAATAATTGGCAACCGAATTTCTGACGTTCGTGAGTTTGATCCCTCCATGTACGCAGACAACGCACTGTCAGGATGAACAAACTTAATCGACTCAAATGCCGGACGAGTCGGATCATCATCTTCCAGCATAAATGCGGTTTCTTTCCAGTACTTAAAGACGTCAGCACCACCTCCCGCGGACGCGGACGACGCCAGTAATGTGAGGTCATCGGGACGATACAGGTGACTTTTCCCAATCACCTTGTTGTCGCGATAGAATCGAACAATTGAATACGATCCGTCGTATACATCAGTGAAAGTCGCAATTGTGAGCGGGGGATACCACACCTCCCCTTTCACTTTAATCAGCTCGGTCGATTTGAGAGAGCGAAAACCTGAAACATTCTCGAGAAGACGTGCCCTTGGATGTCGATACGGGAACGACTGACCACCATTCTTAAATTGAACTCTTACAATACCATTGTCAGGATTGACCCACTCAATGGATTCTGTTCGATCGTGTAGTGCACCTGTGTTGTTGTCGGGAACCAATACACGAATTTTAGTGCCGTCGATCATGTCTCTCTCCCAAGACGAGTTACGGGACGTCTTCACGTTAGCCGCAGCAGAAGTCTTGCAGAGCGTTCTTGACAACCGATCAGAAAGTTTGAATACCTACACAAACCTGAACAAGCATATTTGTAGGAACCACTACTTTCCTGATCGCGATCCTCCCGTGAAGTCACTTCTTTGAGACTCAGCCACGGGGCGCCAGCTTCGCAAACATCGTTTTTCGTTCAACAACTGAAGTATATACGAAGGACCTCGCTCGGAAGAGACTCGATGAGTCGCAGCCAGATCTCGCTGGCGGTGGGGTAGGCGGGCACGGCGTGTGCAGCCGATGAACCGGGACGCCCCGCAATGATGGCGACGATGGCGGCGTGGACGAGCTCACCCGCACCGGGACCGACGAAGGTGGCGCCCAGCACGGCACCGGTCTGCCGGTCGACGGCCAGCTTGGCCTCACCGTGGGCGTCACCGTGCAGAAGGGCAGCTCCGGCGGCCGAGGTGTAGCCGACCTGAGCAGTGACGACGTCCTGGCCGGGGTCGCGGGCCCGCTGCTCGGTCAGGCCGCTGGGGGGCGGTGAAGACAACCTGTGGGACCGGGACGTTCTCGGGTACTGGTTCGGGCCCGCAGCCGGCAGAGAGGGCGGTGATCCTCTCCCCTACGACGCGCGCCCGGTACTTGCCCATGTGGGTCAGCTGGGCCTCGCCGCTGGCGTCGCTGACGGCGTAAAGCCGGTCGGGCAGGCAGCCGGCCAGGACGTCGTCGGGCTCAGGCCGACGACCTTCAGCCCCATGCCGGTCAGGAGGGGGGCGACGGCCAGTGGGGACCAGGATCTCATCAGCCTCGATGGTTCGACCGGCGCAGGTGACCGTGACGGGGCCGCCGTGGATGCGACCGAGCCCGGTGTCACTGGCCTGAGGCCGCTCGGCGGCAACCACCTGGGCATCCGTGATGACGGTGATGCCACGGGCGGCGAGAGCCTTTTCGATGAATCGGGAGGTGAAGGACTCCGCAGCCGACAGGAGGCGGGGGCCGCACACCAGCATGGTGACGTCGTTGCCCAGGGAGGACATCCAGGTGGCGGCCTCACAGGCGACGACCCCACCGACGACGATGAGACGCTGCGGGATCTCCTGCACGCCGGTGGCGCAACGCGAGCCCCAGGTCTCAAGGCCCTGGAGCGGAGCAGACACGACGGGCTCCGCGCCAGTGGCGAGAATGACGGCGCGGCGGGAGACCCACTCGTCATGGCGCGCGAGCAGATCTGGCGCGGACAACTCGGAGGGGCGCAGGCCACTGAGGTTGGCCGACGCCGCGGCGACCTCAATGGGCCCGAGGAGCGCCTTGCTGGGCATGCAGGCGTAATACGAGCACTCGCCGCCCAGGAGCTCGCCCTCGACGAGGATCGCGGTCAGGTCAGTGCCCTCGGTGGTGTACTGAGCGACATTCCCCCGGCCCATCACCGATAAAAACGACATCGTAGGTGCTGGCCTGCTCAGGTACCATCTCGTTGCTTATACCACCGATGCTGCCACGCATCTCAGCCGGCCGATCGACCTGTGCGGCATGTCGAGCCTCGTACCATCTGCAGCAGGGTAATGAATGGCGTCAATCTGCGTCGAGAGACGGTCCTACGCCATATCGGCCTACCGAGCAGCCCGCCCACCACCGAGGTCGCAGCGAAGACCGGTATCATGGATGCCTTGCGGCAAGACTCGGCACACCCTTTCAGACCGTACAGGTACTACCATACTACTGTGCGGAACGTCAACATCGAACTCATCACAGATTAGTTGACTTCGCTGGACAGTGGCTCGCGGGCGCAGTTCGTTGCGGCCATCGAACTGCTGGAAGAAACAAGGACCTCGGCTCGATCGCCCGCTGGTGGACACCATCAAGGTTTCTCGTCACAAGAGCATGAAAGAGCTGACACCAGGATCAACGGGGAGATCCGAGCTTCGAATCCTATTCGTCTTCGACCCGAAACGTCAGGCAATCCTGTTGATTGCTGGAGATAAATTCGATAATTGGATCTGTTGGTACAAGCGGGACATCCCTATAGCCGACGACTTGTTCGACGAGCACTCAAAAGTTGAGAGGAAAGTAGCCACCATGCCCATGACGATCACAGAGCTCTTAGAAGAGCATCCGGTAGACAGAGAACAGGTTGATACCCATGAGGGCGGATGCTTACCGAGATCCGCGCGTATCATTTGCGCGAGCAGACTGGACTCACTCAGGCACAGTTAGCAGATCGGATCGGCGTCGGGCAGTGTCGGGTGTCAAAAATTGAGCGTGGCGACCTTGAGGAGGACTCGAAGATCGGCACTATCCGGCTATACCTGGAGGCTGTCGGAGGACATCTGTCCATCGAGTACGTGACAGACGATCAAAGAACCCAGGTTTTAGTCCCCAATCACACATCCCGGCGGCACCTACAGTTCGTTCAGGCCGTTAGCAGGTCGTAGACGGTGACGGCACACACGCCTAGGAGGAGGACACCGAAGGCGGTTGCCAGCGTCGCCGCGGAGACGTTATACCGGCAGTCCGCCATCGAGGCCGACCGCGCAACACACCAGAAGAGGTGGAACAGCCTATGCCACAAAAGAAAGAACAAAAAGAACGAGTGGCCCGCCTTCTCGAGACACTGGAACGTGATGATATCCTGATCATCTCCTCATCAAAGATTCGACTCACGCTCCGACTTGCGACCTGCCTCATCTTCCTAACGATCAGTACCATGCTCATCGCCTCCCCACTTTTGAGCGGGAGCAGCCCTGCCGCAGCTCCCGCTCTGATCGTTGGCGGAATCATATCCGTGATCATCTCTGGAACGACTGCAGCAGCCACCCATCGACAACTATCGCAGGGAATCCGACTGACACTCACGTCCGAAGAGGTAAGGCTCGAGAACAAGGACGGCGACGTCATTGAAAAAGCGAGATGGCGCGACATCGATCAGTTCACTCCAATACTATCCCAATCTCCTTTGCAGATCATAAAAACCGTTTCCTACCACCTCACCGACACCGGAAGAGAACGTCGACAAGAGTTTCTTGACACTGCCCCCACAGCCCGAAAACAGTATTTTCTTCTTTCATCGCCTTGGACAAGAAACGCCGGGTCCGTCATTTACCCCTCAGGGTTCACCATCTCGAACAGCAATATTTTCGACCTCCTCGAGAGGGCTCACTGGCGCTACCGCAGCAAGAGAGTCCGGTCACATTGAGAGTGCAAGTATCGCCACAGCAAAACAACTCAGTCACATATCCCGGCGCCCGACTATGACGCAGTCGAGCATCAGCCGACGTGACGATCGTCGCACAGGCAAATACCTCATACATCACCCCTTGGAAAATATTATGATCGCATCCCATAAGAACGCGGTTCTCCACGCCAGCCCGTGACACGGAGGAACTGCTCCCACGTGAGCGCTTCCGGGTCGATGCTGCGACTCCACTCCATATCGCGATCCGGCCGAAAATAACCGCATTCAACAGCATAATTGACCATCCCCAGGATCTCCTGCGCATGAAGATCATCAGCAATCAGCTCAGGAAAGTTATACGCCAACCCATCATACGTGAACGCATCGCGATATTCCCCCTTCAGTCCAGTAACATCTTGAAAAATTCTCACCATCTCACGCGGGGAGACAATATCACCCACAACCGGCAGCGTTTCCCCATCATACTTCTCCGGCTTACTGATGATTTCTCGCACAGCCGGGCCGGTGGCCGTGACGGGATCAACGAACGGCGCCCGAAAATCTTCAGGAAGATATATGGGGAGGATGAGTGACCCACTCTCCACCCTGGGAACATAGTACTCCATCAAATTGGTGTAGAAGAATGAAAGGATCACAAAAGTGCTGGCTACAGGCAGCCCACTGATGTAGTCCGCAACCCGCGCCTTGTCGGTGAAGTGAGGAGCGAATATCCTCCCACCTGTGATCTTATCGACGTTCTCAAGCGTACTGAACACAATGTGCTCGACCCCCGCTCTCACTGCAGCATCGGCGATTCGGCACCCTAACTCGTATTCACGCGATCCCTTCGGAGGGGTAGGAGGAGTGACCAAGAAAGCAGCGCGAGCGCCAGAAAAGGCGTCAACCCACTCGTCATCGTTCCCCAACGAAAGCGAACCCGTCACCAATTCAGCGCCCTGACGCTCAAGGCTTTTCGCCATCTGCGACGCAGGATCCCGAGTCATCGCTCGCACCCTATAGTCTCCGCCACGCAGCAAGGACCTCACGACACTGCGCCCCTGCTTGCTGGTTGCGCCAGCAACGGCAATAACTGGAGTATCCAACATGTTACGCTCTCTTCCATGAATCATAACGAACACCGGCTGACACAGGACAGCGTCACAGGCGCGAGACTGCCACGTCAAGAACTATCTTCTTAGATAGTCCCACACAACACGGAGGCCTGAACACATGAAGACCGAATGCATCAGCGAGTTTGTCAGCTTCAACGACAAGACCTACCCTTGCCCGATCAGCGTGGCCATGAATCTTGTTGGAGGGAAATGGAAGTCGGTCATCATTTATCACCTGCAATATGAGCCGAAGCGCTTCAACGAACTACGGAACGACCTCGTTTCAGCGACCGACACGACACTCACCCTCCAGCTCAAGCAACTAGAAGTAGACGGCCTCGTATCGCGCCAAGTATTTGGCGATAAACCGCCCCTGAAAACGGTTTACTCACTCACCGAATTCGGTCGAACTTTTTTGCCTGCCTTACAGGCTCTGACGCAGTGGGGAAACCAAGTGGTGGCGGAGCGAGGTCAATTCGTGTAGACGCATGCACGTTTCTCACAACAGACCGTGAGGGACTCGTGACCTCACGCACCGCTCTCCATATGAAGTGTGAGCACAGAGTCGTTCGCAGAAACGACCCCACGGGGAGAGAGAAACTTAACGTACGGCAGATTATGCGCGTCGCCGACGACTCGCCCGAGTTTGCAGAATCGCAACCTTCCGTTACCTTATCGTGAGACATCTGACGTCCGTCGTCCACACTCCCCCGTCGCAGGCAAGGCTGCCTCGATCCCCCGAACGGAACACCTATGACATCAAAACATCCCTTTTCCCTGAGGCGTCTGTCCGCCCTCCTGGGGTCCCTGCCCCTGGCCGTCACCGGCATGATCGCCGTCGCGCCCCCGGCGCACGCCACCCCCACGGCCGACGGCCTGATGGATATCGCCATCACTCAGGTGAACGCCCCCGAGGACGGCCTCTACGCCGTCGGCGACGTCATGACCTTCAACATCACCCTCACCAACACCAGCAGTGAGGCCCACTCCTTCGCCCCGGCCTCGACGAACCTGTCCGGGAACGTCACCAAGTGCCGGTGGCGCAACGTCCCGGCCGGAGCGACCAAGACGGACTGCGCCGGCCTGGCCACGCACACGGTGACCGCCGAGGACCTCAAGGCCGGCAGCTTCACCCCGCAGATCGCCTACGAGGTCAAGGCCGTGGAGTACACCGGTCAGGCGCTCAACACCCCGGAGACGATCAGCGGCGCGCCGAGCCCGGTCAAGTCCGCCTCACTGCGGGTCGAGTCCTTCACGCCGTCGTCGAACCAGGAGACCTACAAGCTGGGCGACACCGTCAGCTACACGGTGCGCATCCGCTCGGTGTCGGACAAGACGATCAACGTCGCCGCCACCGGCTCCTCCTTCGACGACCTGGGCCGCCAGTGCCACTGGGGCAACCTCAGGCCGGGCAAGGGCGCCGTCTATAACTGCAAGCCGCTCACCCACAGGATCACGCAGGCCGACGTCGACGCCGGCCGGTGGACACCGTCGATCACCCTGACGGCGACCGGCACCGACGGCGCCGCCCTCCAGACGCTCACCGCCACGGGCAACCCGATCAGCGTCGTCGGCCAGCACCCGCAGGCCGAGCCCGCCCCGGCGCCCGACGCGAGCACCGAGCTGCCCGCCTCGATGAGTGAGGCCCAGCACCTGGCCGGCAACACGGCCACCGACAACTACCGCATCCCGGCGATCACCACCGCCCCCAACGGGGACCTGCTCATCTCCTACGACGAGCGGCCGAAGGACAACGGCAACGGCGGCAGCGACGCCCCCAACCCGAACCACATCGTCCAGCGCCGCTCCACCGACGGCGGCAAGACCTGGTCGGCGCCCACCTACATCCACCAGGGCACGGAGACCGGCAAGAAGGTCGGCTACTCCGACCCGAGCTACGTCGTCGACCACCAGACGGGCACGATCTTCAACTTCCACGTCAAGTCCTACGACCAGGGCTGGGGCGGCTCGCAGGCCGGCACCGACCCGGACAACCGGAACATCATCCAGGCGGAGGTGTCGACCTCCACAGACAACGGCTGGACCTGGACGCACCGCACCATCACCGCGGACATCACGAAGGACAAGCCATGGACCGCGCGCTTCGCGGCCTCGGGCCAGGGCATCCAGATTCAGCACGGCCCTCACGCCGGGCGCCTGGTGCAGCAGTACACGATCAGGACCGCCGGCGGCGCGGTGCAGGCCGTCTCGGTCTACTCCGACGACCACGGGAAGACGTGGCAGGCCGGCACGCCGATCGGGACCGGCATGGATGAGAACAAGGTCGTTGAGCTCTCCGACGGCTCCCTCATGCTCAACTCGCGCGCCTCGGACGGCTCCGGCTTCCGCAAGGTGGCCCACTCCACCGACGGTGGGCAGACCTGGAGCGAGCCGGTGTCCGACCAGAACCTGCCCGACTCGGTGGACAACGCCCAGATCATCCGGGCCTTCCCGAACGCCGCGCCGGACGACCCGCGCGCCAAGGTGCTGCTGCTGAGCCACTCGCCGAACCCGAAGCCGTGGTCGCGTGACCGCGGCACCATCTCGATGTCCTGCGACGACGGCGCCTCCTGGACGACCAGCAAGGTCTTCCACGAGCCCTTCGTCGGCTACACGACGATCGCGGTGCAGTCCGACGGCAGCATCGGGCTGCTCAGCGAGGATGCCCATGACGGCGCCAACTACGGCGGCATCTGGTACCGCAACTTCACGATGAACTGGCTCGGCGAGCAGTGCGGCCAGAAGCAGCCGGAGCCGAGTCCGACACCCTCGCCGGCGCCCTCGGAGAAGCCGGCTGCGCAGCCGAGCTCGACCCCCACGCCTGGCGCAACGAGTCAGGCGCCGTCGGCGGCGAACCCGAAGGCGACCGCTGCGCCGACGCAGGCGGCGAAGGCCGGCAGCAGGCTGTCTCGTACGGGGACCAACGCGCTGCTGGTCCTGGGCCTTGCGGGTGTCGCGGTTGTCGGCGGGTACCTGCTTCTGCGGGCTCGTCGCACGAAGAACTGAACACTCGATGAGCCGGCTCGATCCGGCTCTGAGCACTGACTGAGGGGTGGGATGCCGGCGCGTCCCACCCCTCAGTGCTGTCCTCCTCAGCGGCACGGCCCAACCGTGGACCGGGCTCGCCACCGGATGATGGTTGCCGGCTGGCGGCTGCAGGCCGGCCCCGGACCGCAGGCTGTTGGCCTTGAGCTGCAGGCCGCAGAGGAGGGAGATTCGTGTGAGTGACCTCTGCTCACATCCGGCGAGCTGGCCTGGCACGGATCGAGCACAGGTGGACCCGGCGCTGCTGAAGGACCCCAGCGGCCCTCCGTCCTCACCAACGAGACGTCCGACAGTGTCCAAATCGGTGACAAAGGCCTGGAACAGAGCAGAACGGGCGAGAAGAAACCGCATGATTCCAACGTCTATTCGCCTGCGTCGGCGACACCGGGGCTCCTTTGTCACCGATTTGGACACTGAACCACTCGCATGACACAGGAGGACCAACCGTGAACCCCATGGATGAAGCCTCTCAGTCGTCACTGGCCACGATCTCGATGGTGTCAGCGCTCGCCAGCGCATTCACGCGCCCGGCACAACATCGCTGCCCTGCTCTCCTCCAGTTAACGCCTAGCGTTATTAGCGACCTCCGTTATACCCTGCTGTCGTGATCAGGTCCTTCGTGGACAAGGCGACCCAGCGAGTGTGGCACGAGGAGTACGTTCGCTCCCTCGACAAGTCGCTCCAGCGCGCCGTGCTACGCAAACTGGAGCTTCTACACGCAGCAGCCGATGTCGAAGACCTGCGCATCCCACCGGGCAACCGACTCGAGCGGCTGACTGGCGATCGACGTGGCCAGTACAGCATTCGGGTCAACGCCCAGTGGCGACTCTGCTTCACCTGGCATGAAGGAGGTGCGGATGATGTCGAGCTCATCGACTACCACTGACGCTGACCGGATCGACCCGATTCACCCGGGCGAGGTCCTCATGGAGGACTTCATCGAGGGGTTCGGGATCACCCAGAACAAGCTTGCCACGGCCATCGGCGTGCCCCCGCGCCGCATCAACGAGATCGTGCACGGCAAGCGCGGCATCACCGCGGACACCGCTGTACGACTGGCCAAGTACTTCGGCACATCTGCCGAGCTCTGGATGAACCTGCAGAGCCACTACGAGCTCAGGCTCGAGCGCCGGGCCTTGCGCGAGCAGCTCGACAACATCGTGCCGCTGCAGTCGGTGGCGTAGACGCCGCAGGCGGCATGTGCGACCGACGCTCATACTCAGCGAACGGGTACCGGCTGACGCGGGCTCGCCGCTCGAAGAACTGAACACACGATGAGCCGGTCATCCGGCTCTGAGCACTGACTGAGGGGTGGGACGCCGTCGCGTCCCACCCCTCAGTGCGCGCCTTCACGCCGAGAGTCCGCCCTCAGATTCCTCACAACAAGTATCCCGTTCACGAGACGGGGTATTAATCGCCTTGTAGGATAACAACAATCGCAGGTCAGCTTCTGCGTGATGACA
>ERZ773069.1404-NODE-1404-length-14030-cov-5.329088_pt1 | contig 14030 bp, 10 predicted proteins | sample MGYA00580619_ERZ773069 | MGnify/ENA primary metagenome ERZ773069 (study PRJEB29015, sample SAMEA2738007) | human oral metagenome | biome: human oral; feature: human-associated habitat; material: dental | place: China | collected 2108 ...
AAGAACTTGCAGTAGCATTTAATGATATTGATTATTGCATGAAGGTAAGAGCCTTAGGAAAACTTGTGGTATATACGCCCTATGCCGTACTTTACCATTATGAATCAAAGTCAAGAGGGCTTGAGGATACCCCCGAAAAGGTGGAAAGATTTAACAGAGAAATAGCCACCTTTATGAAAAAATGGGGCGATATACTTAAGAATGGAGACCCTTATTACAATCCCAATCTTACACTTAGAAAATCCAACTTTGCACTTAGGGATCTTTTAAAAGAAAGAATAGGAGAGCCATATCATATAGAGGGGATAGAAAAATATATGTAATATTTTTCAAGGTGGAATTATGGAAGTAACAGTCCTTATACCCAATTACAACGGACTTAAGTTTTTATATGACTGTATAGACTGCTTGAAAAAGCAAAGTATTAAGGATTTTAGAATTTTAGTAGTGGACAATGCCTCCGCTGACGAAAGTGTTAAGTGGCTTAAAGAAAATAATATAGATACACTGGTTTTAGATAAAAATTACGGCTTTGCCGGCGGAGTCAATGCCGGTATAAAAGAAGTGGATACAGCCTATACCATATTGCTTAATAATGATACCAAGGCGGATGTATACTATGTGGAAAATCTGCTTAAGGCAATCAAGGCTGAGGAAAAAGTATTTTCCGTAAGCCCTATGATGATACAGGCACAGGATAATAATTGCATAGATGATGCCGGAGACGGGCTTTGTATCATAGGTTTTGCCTACCAGATAGGTGTAGGAGAGTCGGTTAAAAGATACGAAAAAAAGATGAAGGTATTTGCAGCCTGTGCAGGAGCTGCCATATATGATACTGCCCTGCTTAAGGAGTTGGGAGCATTTGATGAGGCACATTTTGCCTATCTTGAGGACGTTGATTTGGGCTACAGGGCAAGGCTTTACGGTTACAAGAACCTGTATGAGCCAAGTGCTAAAGTAATACATATAGGCAGTGCCACATCAGGTTCAAAGTATAATGATTTTAAGGTAAAACTTGCAGCAAGAAATAATATTTATCTGCATTATAAAAACCAACCGCTTTTGCAGCTTATAATCAATGCCCTGCCCATAGCCTTAGGGATGTTTATAAAACTATTATTCTTTGCTAAAAAGGGTTTCCTGAAAGCCTATATAGAAGGTATAAAAGAGGGCTTTGCAAGTTATAAAAAATGCAAAAGAGTTGATTTTAAAAAAGTGAAACTAAGTACCTTGATTATTATTGAATTTGAGCTTATTATAAATATGTTTAAATTCGTCTTACATTTTATAAAAAGAAGAATAGATAGATTGTATTAGTTTGAGAGTAGGTTTACAGTTTGGGGAGGTAAAATTCATCTTCGTCAAATTAATAAACTTGTACAGCATATACATTTTAACTTTAATTAAATTTTAAATATAAAAATACTAAAATCATGTATAATCATCATGGAGAGTTTTAGATGATAAAGTCTAATCAAAGAAAATTTAACAGAATACAGATGTTGCTGGATGCCCTAGCCATAGTGCTCAGTTATGTTTTGGCATGGTATATTATGTTCGGCTCAAAGAAAAGCTCGTCATTGCTTTCAGTAGGCGGATATATGTCGGCACTTATTGTAATAGTACCCCTTTATTTGATTTTATACGATATGTTCAGCTATTATATGCCTAAACGGATTTCAGGCATAGCCACTGAAGTCAGTAATATTTTCAAGGCAAATACCATAGGAGTACTGCTTATTACCTTAGTTTTGTTCTTGGGGTCTAAAAACCAATATTTATATCACTTTTCAAGAATGTTGGTATTTATATTTTATTGCCATACTATTATAATAGAGAGTCTGGAACGCTTTGTTATCAGATATGCTTTAAGAAATATGAGAAGCGTAGGCTATAATCAAAAGCATATGATACTTCTCGGTTACAGTAGAGCAACAGAAAGTTACATAGACAGAGTACTGGCTAATCCGCAATTCGGTTATAACATAAGAGGAATACTTGATGATACTAAGGAAAGAGGCTTTACTTATAAGGGAATCAAGGTAATAGGAACTCTTGATAATCTTGAGGGTATTCTTGCAATGAATGTACTTGATGAGATAGCTATAACCTTAAGTATAAATAATTACAGTCGCCTTGAGTCTTTGGTAAAAAGTTGTGAAAAGTCGGGAGTTCACACCAAGTTTATACCCGATTATAATCATATTATACCTACTATACCGCATATAGAGGATCTGGACGGATTGGCAGTTATCAATATAAGATATGTACCGCTTACAAGGCTTTATAATGCAGTTATAAAAAGGCTTATAGATATAATAGGAGCTTTGGTAGGCATAATTGTTTTTTCGCCTATTATGCTTGTAGTAGCGATAATAATAAAGCTTACCAGTAAAGGACCTATTATTTTCTCACAGGAAAGAGTAGGGCTTCATAACAGAGCTTTTAAGATGTATAAGTTCCGCTCTATGAAACTTCAGGCACCACAGGCTGAAAAGGTGGCTTGGACTACGCCGCATGATCCCAGAGTTACGGGTATAGGCAAGTTTATAAGAAAAACCAGCATAGATGAAACTCCCCAATTTTTTAATATACTTAAAGGGGATATGAGTCTTATCGGTCCAAGACCCGAGAGACCTTATTATGTGGAAAAGTTCAAAGAGGAAATACCTCAATACATGATAAAACATCAGGTAAGACCGGGGCTTACAGGCTGGGCTCAAGTAAACGGATACAGAGGAGATACATCCATAGAAAAAAGGATAGAATATGACCTGTATTACATAGAGAATTGGACTATAGGTCTTGATTTTAAAATACTGTTTCTAACGGTGTTTAAAGGTTTTATTAATAAAAATGCATATTAGTTTCAAATGAAAGGTAAAAATATGGGTAGAGAAGATATAAACAGATCTAGAAGAAGTCGAATGAAAAACAGCCAAAGGGGCAGAGACGACTCGGGCAAGGTAAAGGGCAAGGGAATTTCCAATGTTGTAAAGTGGATCATACTTGCAGTAGCTGAGGTTCTTACTTTAGGAGTTATTTTCTCCTATGCTTATGTGTCGAAACAATTAAATAAGGTGCAGAGAATAGAGGTCAATAAGGAAGAAGTTAAGAATAACGACATCAGTGTTGAAACTATTAAAAAGATGGAAGGATACCGAACTATAGCGGTATTCGGTGTAGACTCAAGAGACTCGGGAGTAGGAAAGGGATATAACTCGGATGTTATAATAATTGCAAATATAGACCTTGCCACCTCTGAGGTAAGGCTTGCAAGTATTTTCAGAGACAGTTACTTAAACACAGGTTATGATAAGTTTAATAAGATAAACCAAGCTTATGCCATAGGAGGTCCGGAACAGGCACTTAAGGCTATCAACAAGAATCTCGATCTTAATATTACCGAGTATGTAACCTTCAGCTGGAAGGCGGTTGCTACCGGAATCAACATACTGGGAGGTGTGGATGTTGAGATTACAAAGCCTGAATTCAGATATATAAACAGCTATATTACCGAGACTGTAAAATCCACAAAGATAGGTTCGGTACAACTTAAGGAGCCGGGTATGCATCATCTGGACGGTATACAGGCGGTGGCTTATGCAAGACTTCGTTATATGGACTCAGACTATGAAAGAACTGCAAGACAGCGTAGAGTTATACAATTGGCTTTGGATAAGGCGAAGAAATCAGATCTTAAAACACTTAACGACCTTGTAGGAAATATGATGTCAATGGTTGCGACCAACCTTACATGGCAGGACGGGCTTGATGTAATATCTGATATAGGCTCATACAAGATAGTAGATACCATGGGCTTCCCTGAGCATAGAAAAGAGATGAACATGGGTTCAAAGGGTGCTATAGTAGTACCTAATACTTTGGAGCAGAATGTAATGGAGCTTCACACCTTCCTTTTTGGAGATGAGGCTTACACAGTTTCAAAAACCGTAAAAGAATTGAGCAATGAGATAGCTTATCAAACCAGCAATTACTCCGGAGGAAAGTCAAGCGGAAAGGGCGAAAAGTCAAAGACTACCGAGGCAGAGACTCAAAGCAGTAAGGAGGCGGAAGAATCTTCCAATTCAAGCAATTCAAGCAAGTCTTCAAGTAAGGCAAGCAGAGAATATGAAACCAACAGTAACGGAGAGACTATATGGAATGATGACGAGCCGGATACAGAAGTAACATCAAAGCACGGTTCGGAATCAAGTCACAGTACGAAGTCAAGTACCTCAGAGTCAAGTTCAAAGCAGGGAAGTTCTTCTTCAGGTGAAGAAAGCAGCAGCTCAAAACAAAACTCAAGTACGGCAGCTTCCAGTACACAAAGCTCAACAGCGGCAAGTACGGCAGCTTCAAGTACACAAAGTACAACAGCGGCAACAACGGCAGCACCGACCACTACCGCTTCGGAAGGTCCGGGAGCCAATCTGCCTACCGTAGAAAACAAGCCGCAATAAACACAAATACTACCTTAATAATACACATTTTATACACAAAGCATTGGTAGAATTAGCAACATGAAAGCTAAGGACACCAATGCTTTTTATATTGATAATTATAACAGCTTTAACAGATTTTTAGAAATCGGATAAAAATAGAAATATACTAACATAGTATGAATATAGGGAGGTCTTATATGTCAGAAAATAATTTATACGGATTTGATAATGAGAATATTGAAAATAAAAATAATGAAGTAAATGAGAATATCACAAGGCAGGATGAGGGGCTTGGCATGAGTAACTACGGCAGCACCAACTATGCTGATTTCAGACAGGAGCCGACACAGACACAAAACAGTGCAAGTACAGCGGCAAATAATGAAGCAGTACAACATACAAAAGCGTCATCAGATGCATATACAGCCAATGATAAATTTGACTACTCGGCACAGAGTGATAGTCACATACATAGCGGTGACGGCACTGTGTTAGGAAGTAATTACGAAGCTAATGCCGCATTGGGCGGATATGTAAGTGATGCTGCCTCAAATGATGAGCCTCAGTTTGAGGAGTTGCACTATGACAATACTTATGCACAGCAAAGTCCGACAGAGCATGCAGATCATGACAATTATAACAATGCCTACGCACAGCAAAGTCCGACAGAACATACAGATCATGACAATGCTTATACACAGCAAAGTGCAACAGAAAATGTAAATAATAACAGTGCTTATACACAGTCAAATACTACAGAGAATACAAGCACTTATGATAATACTTACGCAAGACAAAGTGCAGAGTCCAAAAAAACTCATAAAAAAGGATCGGCTTTTAAGAGAATAGTAGGAATAAGTGCAGCAGCCCTACTGTTTGGAACAATAGCAGGCGGTACCATGTTCGGAGTTAATAATCTGGCTACTAATTTAATGAAGACCGAGGAAGAAAGTACTGCATTAAGTAAAAAAACTCCCGAAGTAAGCAGTGTAGAGCTTAAGGAGGCAAGTAAGGCAGTAACTACCGCCAATAACTCATCACCTACAGTGGCGGATGTCTCTCCTATAGCAGAGTCTGCCATGCCTTCGGTAGTGGCGATTAAGGGTACGACCTCAGTAGAAGCTTATTCATGGTTTGGAGAGGGTCAAACCTATGATACACCTTCAAGCGGTTCAGGTATAATAATAGGCAAGAATGATACGGAACTTTTAGTTGTGACCAATAACCATGTAGTAGAGGATACCAAGGACTTAAGTGTAGTATTTATAGATAATGAAGAGGTCAAAGCCAGTGTAAAGGGCAGAGACTCTGATAATGATATAGCAATAATGGCGGTTAAGCTTGAAGATATAAAGCCTGAAACCTTAGAAAAAATAGCAGTAGCTCATATGGGAGATTCAGATGAGCTTAAGGTAGGACAGGGAGTAGTGGCTATAGGCAATGCACTCGGTTACGGACAGTCAGTTACTGTAGGTTATGTAAGTGCTATAGACAGAGAAGTTACAACCAAAGATTCTTCCATAAAGAATTTATTGCAAACAGATGCCGCTATAAATCCGGGTAACTCAGGCGGTGCCTTACTTAATATGAACGGAGAAGTAATAGGAATCAATACTGCAAAATATGCATCAACCGAGGTAGAAGGTATGGGTTATGCTATACCTATATCAAAAGTAAAGGATATAATAGCCGAGCTTTCAAGCAAAGAAACCAGAAGTGATAAGGTTGATGAGGCTAAGCAAGGATACCTCGGTATACAAGGAAAGAATATAGGTGAAGATGTAGCAAAAGCCTATGATATGCCAAGAGGTATATATGTATACAAGATAGTTGAAAACAGTTCAGCAGCCAATTCAGACTTAAGAGAAAAGGACATTATCACCAAGGTTGACTCACAGCCTGTAAAGAATATGGAGGAGTTAAAAGAATTACTTTCTTATTATCAAAGTGGAGAAAAGGTAAAACTAACAGTACAAAGGCTTAAGGATAGTGAATATGAAGAAAAAGAAATAGAAATCACCTTAAGTGACCGAAGTGCTTTGCAATAATAGATGGCTGTAAGCCGAAAAAGACTGTATTACACTAAGCTGTAGTACAGCCTTTTTATTGTAGGTAAGAGCTTTGTTCTTACAAGAGAACAAATAAAGCACCTGCTATGCAAGTGATTGAAATAACTTTAGCGTTATGTAAATGAACATTGCTACAGATGAAATTGTCTATCCGGTGGGTTATACAAAAAAATACTTCTTTAAGGGCATTTAAGAGGAGTATAAAAAGAGGATAGGTAAATGTATAAAAGGGGCGTTGCAAACAGATAAATGATTATTTATGAGCAACGCTCTATTTTGATATAATAGATGATTTTTATTAATTTAGTAAAAACTTATAAAAATAAGACATGAATTTTGTAACGGGTTATGCGTTTAACCGTTGTAAAAGCTAGTTTCCCAATGTACAATGGATTTGTCGAGAGAAGGATTTATCCTTCCCGCTCAGAATAACAGAAAAAGAAGGAACAATATGGCACAACGCAGAGTTAGGATCGTTGATGTTGCAGATGCGCTGGGTCTTAGTACAGCGACAGTTTCAAATGTGATCCACGGTAAAACCGGAAAAATTTCGGATGAAACGGTAAAAAGGGTTCAGCAGGAACTTGAAAAGACAGGATATATTCCCAATATGGCAGGAATTTTGCTTGCAAGAAATAATTCGAGAATTATCGGAGTAGTAGTCAATGACCATCCTAAATATGAGAACAGGGTTTTAGAAGACGGATTTGTGATGTCGTCATTAAACGCACTTTCTCACGAGGTAAATAAAAAAGGATATTTCCTTATGATAAAAACAACAACAGATATCAATGAAATCATAGTGTTTGCTTCAATGTGGAATATGGACGGTCTGATTCTAATGGGATTTTGTGAAGCGAATTATGAAAAACTGCGAAATCAGATGAGGATATCCTTTGTTGTATATGACGGCTATTTTGATAAATGTTCAAAATTTGTTAATCTTGTGATTGATCATTATGACGGAGGTTATAAGGCAGGGGAATATTTTAAGAAGCTGGGACATAAAAAGGCATTATGTATTTCAGATAATTATATATGTATGGACAAGGAGCGTATTGACGGATTTTGCAAAGCCTTTGCTCCGGGGGAAACTGTAATTTGGCAAATACCGAATACAAAAAAAGAAAGAGTGCAATTTTATAAGGATAAGTTTTTGGAACTTTCAATGCTTGGTATTACCGGAGTTTTTGCAGTATCCGATTATTATGCACTGGACTTTATGCAATTTTTACAGGAGAGGGGTGTGCGGATTCCGAAAGATTTGCAAATAATCGGGATGGATGACAGTATGGCAAGCAGGGAGAGCATTCCGGCATTGACTACAATTCATCAGGATGCAGATTTAAGGGCAAAGACCGCAATTGAATGTATTGAAGATATGCGTGAAGGAAAGGACTTAGGTACAAGAATAGTTCTTCCGGTAAAACTTATAAAAAGAGAAAGTACAAGGAAATTATAATGTCAGAGTTTATTAAACCCTTATGTAAAATAGCTGTTCCTGTTACATTGCAGAGCATGTTACAGGCATCATTTTCAATTATTGACCAGATAATGATCGGTCAGCTGGGAGAAATAAATATATCGGCAGTCGGACTGTGCGGTAATTTTTCTTTGATTTTTTCTGTAGTAACCGGTACGGTAGGCACTGTTGCAGGGATATTAACAGCACAGTTTATCGGAGCAAAGGATATGAAAGAAGCATGGAGCAGCTTTAATGTAAGCCTGATCGGCGCAGTAATAATATCAGCATTGTTTTTGTTGGCATCAGGAATTTTCCCGGAATATATTCTTGGACTGTATACAAAGGATATGGATATTATAAATATAGGTGCTGTGTATTTTCGTATTATAGCATTTTCATACATTCCGATGGCAATCAGTATAATTTTATCCACATGGCTGCGCTGCAAGGAGCATGCAGTCATACCGTTTTTGGCAAGTCTATCGGCTGTAGCTGTAAATACAGGACTTAATTATATGCTTATATTTGGAAAAGCAGGGTTTCCTGCTATGGGAATAAAAGGTGCAGCAATTGCAACCCTTGTCTCTCAGTTATTTAATCTGGTATTTATCGTTATCGGATTTATTATTTGCATTAAAAAAGATGGAGATAAGCCGATATTGTCCTTGCATTTTAAAAGAATAAGTATCCCAGATTATTTTATAATGATTATACCTATTCTTGTAAGTGAGTTTCTCTGGAGCTTGGGGCAGAATGTGGAATCCGGGGTGTATGGGCATCTTGATACGGCAAACCTTGCGGCATATATGCTTACAGCTCCGGTTCAGGGGCTTATTGTGGGTGCTTTAAGCGGTTTGTCGGCTGCAGCCGGCGTTATGGTCGGTAAGAGGCTCGGAAGGAAAGAGTATGAGAATGCATATAGGGAATCCGGGAAAATTATGATTGCGGGGTTAATAGGTTCGGTCTTTGTATCAACAATACTTATCTTGTCGGCAGGAGCCTATACCGGATTGTACCGGGTGGATCATAATGTAAAAGAGTTTGGAAAAATTCTTCTTGTTATATTTGCCTTATATGCTCCGGTCAAGGTTGAAAACATGATTCTTGGAGGAGGCATTATAAGAAGCGGAGGCAATACAAAAATTATAATGATTATCGACATTGTAGGAACATGGTGTATAGGAATTCCTCTTTGTCTGCTTGCAGCATATGTGTTTAAGTGGGGAATTGTAGGTGTATATACATTGCTTACCACAGAAGAAATATTCAGACTTGTTGTATCACTTATTATTTTTAAGAAACGCACATGGATGATCAGTTTATCATAGTGCTGTATATTTTAGAATTTTACTGGCTGAAATATCGAAGTTTCAATGTACTGATTCAATTTGAGTATGGGAAGTTTGAGTTATACATATATATCTAGGTTACCAAAACTGTAACACTAATATAGGTATATAAAATACAAATATTTATATATAATTGAAAAATCTATACCTGGGAGGTTTTAGCGTGGAAAAATACAGTATTGCCTTGGCGAAGGAAAAAGATTTGCCGATTATCAATAAAATTTATGAAACTGCAAGAAACTTTATGAAGGCAAACGGAAACAAAACACAGTGGAAGGATAACTATCCTGAATCAGATCTTATAAAAGAAGACATAGAAAGTAAAAGATTATTCGTTATATCCGGTGAAGACTCTGTGATACACGCAGTCTTTGTCTTTATGATAGGCAAAGATAAAAGTTACGAAAAAATAACAGGTTCATGGCTTTTGGATACGGAGTACGGAGTAATACATCGTGTGGCTTCAGACGGTAAGATTCCTAAAATCATGGATAAGGTAGTGGCTTTTTGTGAGAAGCAAATACCTCATCTTAGGATAGATACACATGAGGATAATAAGGTAATGCAGCACCTTATAGAGAAAAACGGTTTCAAAAAATGCGGTATTGTTTATGTGGAGGACGGAACTGAAAGATTTGCATACGAAAAATTTTAATTTTTTCTTGACACATAAGACGCTATAGGTTATAATACACCATGTGTTAAAGAGACAGCAATGTTGAATACGGGGTGTGGCTCAGTTTGGCTAGAGTACCTGGTTTGGGACCAGGGGGTCGCAGGTTCGAATCCTGTCACCCCGATTTTTACCGGTGAGTATCACTGGTAATTTTTTTTGAGTCTGTAGCTCAGCAGGATAGAGCATCGGCCTTCTAAGCCGAGGGTCAGGGGTTCGAATCCCTTCAGGCTCGTTTTGCAGGTGTAGTTCAATGGTAGAACATCAGCCTTCCAAGCTGAATACGTGGGTTCGATTCCCATCACCTGCTTTTTGCATAAAGTATACTAAAGGCAGTGCCTGATAAGCTCTTAGCAAATATTTATGGTGGGTGTGGCGAAGTTGGTTATCGCGCCAGATTGTGGCTCTGGAGGCCGTGGGTTCGAATCCCATCATCCACCCTTTATATAATGACATATAGTGGGCTATAGCCAAGCGGTAAGGCACGGGACTTTGACTCCCGCATTCGTTGGTTCAAATCCAACTAGCCCAGTTGTAAGACATCGCCTAGCGGTGTTTTTTTGTATTACAGGGGTGGCGAAAGGAAATTATTTCTTTATATCAAACACCACCTTTTAGATGAGGAGAGGGATAAATACCCTACTCGACATTTACATATTAGTTATAGTTCGGGTAGCTCATTTATCTTCGTCAAAAAACTGAAAATGTTTAAATTTTATCTATAAATTAGACGAAGATAAATTCCGGCAGCAGCCTGATAGATATACATGCATATCTAAACTGACTGAACTGTAACACATATTATTGCAAAGGAGATCATATGAGCATAAGAATAGGTATAGTAGGTTACGGAAACCTTGCAAAGGGAGTAGAGTGCGCTATAAAACAGAATAAGGATATGGAATTAAAGGCAGTATTTACCAGAAGAGATCCTGAAAGCATAAAACTGCTGACAGAAACTGCCAAAGTGTACTCTGTAGATAAAGCCTTAGAGCATAAAGACGAAATAGATGTAATGATTTTATGTGGAGGAAGTGCAACCGACCTGCCTGAACAAACAAAGGAATTTGCTAAAAACTTTAATGTAATAGACAGCTTTGATACTCATGCCAATATACCTGAGCATTTTGCGAAGGTGGATAAAGTAGCAAGTGAAAGCAAGCATATCGCAATAATATCCGTAGGTTGGGATCCGGGTATGTTTTCGCTTAACAGACTTTATGCACAGTCAATACTTGCCGAAAGCGAGACCTATACATTTTGGGGCAGGGGTGTAAGCCAAGGACATTCCGATGCCATAAGAAGAATAGAGGGTGTGGAGGATGCAAAACAATATACGGTACCCGTGGAAGAAGCCTTGGAGGCAGTGCGTTCAGGAAGTAATCCTAAGCTAAGTACAAGACAAAAGCATACAAGAGAATGTTTTGTGGTGGCTAAAGAGGGGGCTGATAAGGAAAGGATCGAGGCGGAAATAAAAAATATGCCGAATTACTTTGCCGATTATGATACCTGTGTGCATTTTATTTCCATGGAAGAGCTTAAGAAAAATCATAGCGGCATACCTCACGGAGGATTTGTTATCACAAGCGGTAAAACCGGCTGGGAGAGTAAGGACAATAATGTAATAGAATATAAGTTAAAACTTGATTCAAACCCCGAGTTTACCTCTTCCGTACTTGTAGCCTATGCAAGGGCGGCATATAGACTTGGCAAAGAGGGATTAAGCGGCTGTAAGACGGTATTTGATATAGCTCCTATATATTTAAGCGGCAAGAGTAAGGAAGAATTGATGAGGGAAATGTTATAGCCGGAATAACTTTTTACTAATTAGCTGATTTTGCTTATCAATTAAAATACTAAGTTTGCAAGTTTAGTCTGTTGCGCTGTTTGTTTATGACTCAAATTTGTGGGGTGCAACAAAGCATAATTTGAATAAGTGCTTATTATTCGTATATGCACCACATCTGTAGATTTTGCGTACAACAAATTCGGGTGCCGGTTGTTTTAGTGTTTATAAGCGGCTTATATAGTAAAAAACACCAAAGTTAACCGGCTTGTTTTGTAAGTTATATACTAAGTAAGATTAAGAATAAAAGAGTTGTTGTTTTAAAGAAAGAAATAGTATAAGATGATAGTTATCATATTTTTATATTTTTTCTTAAAACTACAACTCTTTTTTATATATTTTGATAGTAATAGTTATTTTTATTCTTAAAACATTGAATAGACCCCCTTAATATGATATTATATATTAACAAATGTTAACTATAGTAATTTTTTTGTAATTAAGAGGGAGAAAAGATATGTTGTTAGCAAGAATGAAACTAAAAGAAGAAGTAAGTGTAAGACAGGTACAAAAAGATGCCGAAGAATTCTACAGAGGCGGATACTTTTGTTGCGAGGCTATAATGGCGGCAATTAAGAAGAATTTTGAACTTGATGTGGCAGATGAAGTTATTGCTATGGCATCAGGTATGTCCGTAGGTGCAGGTCGCTCAGGCTGTATGTGCGGAGCTGTAAATGGCGGTATATTAGCACTTGGAATGCTTTTTGGTCGTACAGAACAAAAAGGGCCTAAAGATCCGGATGTTGTAAAGTGTATGGAGCTTACACATGAGCTTCATGATTGGTTTAAGAACAATAACGGCAAGAAGTCTGTGTGTTGTAGAATTCTTACAAGAGAATTTGACATGGGCAAGGGTGAGCACAAAGAACAATGTATAAGATATACAGGTCTTTGCGCAGGAAAGGTAGCCGATATAATAGTGAGGGAATGCGGACTGACCAATACAGATCCTGAACCTTTTGCAGCATAGACGGGTGAGGATAGTATGAAAGAGCTTATAAAAAAAGTACCGATTCCCTTATGTGGACTTATATTGGGCACAGCTGCACTGGGGAACCTTTTGCAAAGTTATTCTGAGATTGCAAAAAATGTATGTGGAGTTTTAGCGGCATTTTTACTTGTTTTGGTATTACTGAAACTGCTTATGTTTCCGGCTATGATGGCTGAGGAGATGAAGAATCCTATATCGGCAAGTGTTATGGGGACTTTATCAATGGCTTTGATGATATTGTCAACCTATGTAAAGCCGTATATAGGGCAGGCTGCCTTCTATGTATGGGCAGTTGCGGTTTTTCTGCATATTATACTTATAATTTATTTTACCTTTAAGTTTATAATAAAACTTGATATGACTAAGGTATTTGCAAGTTATTATATAGTTTATGTAGGAATAGTAACCGCATCGATAACGGCACCGGCTTTTGAAATGACAACTTTTGGAAACTTTGCATTCTGGTTCGGTTTTATTACCTTTGTTTTACTGTTTATTATGGTAAGCATAAGGCATGTAAAATTTGCTCAAATACCCGAGCCGGCTAAGCCTCTGATTTGTATCTATACCGCACCCCTAAGTCTTTGTATAGCAGGTTATATACAATCAGTTACTCCAAAGTCAATAAGTTTTGTTGTAGGTATGCTTATAGTTGCCACAGGTATATATGTATTTGCATTGGTGCAGGCGATAAAGTGCCTCAAATTCAGGTTTTATCCAAGCTTTGCATCATTTACCTTCCCATTCGTCATAAGTGCTATAGCTACAAAGCAAACTATGGCTTTTGCCGCAAAGCAGGAAATGGCATTGCCTTTTATTAATTACTTGGTGATTTTTGAAACGGTTGTGGCAGTTGCATTGCTTGTATATACCTTTGCAGGTTTTATGAAGTTTATTTTTGTGAAGAAATAGAGCGGATTAGTTGCAAAAAGCTGAGCATATTTATAAATGTAAAGTAAACTGAATATATGAAAGCTTTTAGAGACAACATTTTAGCTGAATTTATATTTGGCAAGGGTGTTGTCTTTAGTTTTTGTAATTAATATCATTAAAACTCTTAGCGTATTTTAAGCTGTTATTTCCGATAGGTCGGGGAGTTGGCAACATAAACAATTATAATAGTTTGTGATTATAGTTATTAGTTTATAAAAAACTCCGTATAATTCAATCATACTCGCAACCCATTTTC
>ERZ773069.1406-NODE-1406-length-14018-cov-3.855475_pt1 | contig 14018 bp, 11 predicted proteins | sample MGYA00580619_ERZ773069 | MGnify/ENA primary metagenome ERZ773069 (study PRJEB29015, sample SAMEA2738007) | human oral metagenome | biome: human oral; feature: human-associated habitat; material: dental | place: China | collected 2108 ...
ATACTAAAAATATTATCATCTATTATTGGTTCATCTTCTTCATTTATTTCATTTATTTCTTCTAACAAATTCTTAATTTTTTGAAAACGAATTCTAACTATTTTTTTTACTTCAATTTCATACTCTTCAGCTTCCCCACTATAACTGTCTACACAATTCCAAATTAATTTATTTACTTGAAAAATATCTAATTCTCCATTCATTTAATAATATTCCCCTTTAAAAATTAAAGAGTTGCCAAATTATTTTATTATAACAACTCTTTTAACTAACATTATTTTTTTATCTCTTCATTCAATGATTAATCTTATTACTTACTCTTAAGCTTCCATCAAGTCTTTTAATATTTCTAGTTTATCAATTATATGATTGTAATTTGCTTGTAGTTTTAAACGTTCTTCTTTATCTTTTTCAGACATCTGAATAATTTTTTCAGTTTCTTTTTTTGAAGTCTCCAATAAATTTACTCTATCTTTTAAATAATTTTCAAGTTTAGTTTCAATAAACTCTTGTTGTTCTTTTACATTTTCAGCTAAGGCTTTCAATAACCCATCATTAGCTTTTTTAAGAGTTTTCTTCGCTAAATTTGTTAAATCATTTTTCTTTCCTATACCCTTTTCTTTTTTTAATATATCTATTAATTCATTATTATTAAGAGAAAAAGCATTTACTATTTGTCTAGTATAAATATTGTCTAAACTTCTTATTATTTCTTTTGACTTTAATCTAAAAATACTAAAAATATTATCATCTATTATTGGTTCATCTTCTTCATTTATTTCATTTACTTCTTCTAACAAAGTCTTGATTTTTTGAAAACGGTTTCTAACTATTTTTTTTACTTCAATTTCATATTCTTCAGCTTCTCCACTATAATTGTCTACACACTTTCCAATTAGTTCATTAATTTTCTTAGTCTCATCTACTGTGGCAGTTTTTGGATCATAGCTAGGAGCTTCATTTAAACTAAAAATATTCTTTATCCAACTAACTACATTTGATGCAGCACCTGAAACAAAATCTTTAACTTTACTTATTCCACTTGATACAAATGAACCTACTGCTGAACAAAATGCTGAAAACAGTCCCATATTATATGCCTCCTAATTTTATTCTATATTAACCCTTCTAATCCTATCTTCTAGTTCTTCAAAAGCATCTTCTATTTCTGAAAAATCTTTTTTAAATTCCTTTCCAATTTTTTTAACTTTTCCACTTAATTTATCATTTGTTTCTTCAAATTTCCTTATTCTTTCTTTTTCAGCTTTAATCTTTTCTTCCAAATCTAAAAAACTTAATTCAAATTCTTTCTTTTTATTAGATAAAATTTCAAAATGTTTTTCTCTAAAATTTCCTATTTCCCCTTTTAATACTTTATATTTTTCAATAAAATCTTTAAGCATAGTTTCATTAAAATTTTTCAATAAGTGATTATTAATAATATTTTTTAATTTCTCTATATAAGAACTTTCAATTAATTTTTCCTTTACTTTTTTAATTTCTTTTAATTTTTCATTTTGGTTGGTCTCATCCTCTATCTTTGAAATTTCTTTATGTGAAATTAATTTTCTTGGAAAATCATCTACTAAATCAGAAAAATTATTATTATTTAGTCTTTGCCCTAATGAATAGTTATATGAACTAATTCCTAATATATTTTCTTTTGCCAGTTTCTCATTTTCAAAATATTCTTTTTCTTTTAGATATTTTATCCAACTTCTTCTTTGTATTTCCCAATCATCTGATGAATTAAATATATCTATTTGTGTACCTAAAACATATACTTTTTCTTTTTTATAAAATGCTTTAGAAAATACTTGAGCAAGAGTTAATGCTTCTTCGTTTCTTAAAGTTTTAGCATTTACACATACTAATACTGCATTTGCTGAATCAATATATTTTTTCGTTATTTCTGATCTATAATCTACAATATCGTTTAGTCCAGGAGTATCAACCAAACAAACTTGAGGTGGTAAATTTAAGGTATTAACTCCAATTTCTATTTCTTCTACAAAATAATGCTCTTTACTTTGAGATGAAGTCCATCTCTCTATTTCTTTTTTTAATTCATTCAAATTTAAAAATTCTTTAAATTCTTCTTTTTTTCCTAATAAACTATCCTTAACCCTCTCTGCACCTAACTCTTTATACTCGTTTAAAAATATGCTTGCTTCTTTCTCTTTTGCATCTCTCCAAATTCTATCCCATTCTTCTTGAGTATAAAATTTTATTTTTACATAATTTTCTTTTGAATATTTGAATTTTGTTAAAGTTGCTGTTTCAGGAGTAACACTTACAGAAGCTAAATCATCTCCTATCAAAGCATTAATTAAAGTAGATTTTCCAGCCTTTATAGCACCTACTATTGCTATTTCATAGTTAGGATTAATTGCCTTTTCTACATAAGTTCTTATATCATTATTGATACTTTCAAAAAAATCTTTAAATAGCTCAAAGTATTCTTCGTCTTTTAATTCATCTAATAAAACTTTTGATAGAGATAAATTTTTTACATACTGTTGTATAGTTTCATTCCAATGAACATCTACTATCTTATCTCTATTTTGATTAATAAAATCTTCTACCTTCATTTTTCCTCCCTATAATTTATATTTTTTTAACTTCTCTATTTTTCTATGGTATCACTAAAAACTCACGATTGTCAAGCTCTTTTTCCATTGAAATTAAAAAGAAGTTTAAAAGTATTTACAATATCTTCTTTACTATTTTTTATGTCTATAGTCCATTATTGGTAGTTCATTAATTTCTTCTCTTAGACAAACTTTACAATAGCAAGAAAAAAACTGTTACAAGATTGTAACAGTTTAAAGTTTTTTTATTTATAACTAATTTTTATTTGTTTACCACAAAATGCTATACCCATATATGTTATATCTTTTACACCATTTTGTTTTAGTGATACATCATATTTTTTATCTTCTATTTGTCTTAATGCTTCTTTTGATATTTCTTCTAAATTTTCTACACTATCTGTTGCTTTAAATTCCATTATAAAGGCTCTTTTAGTTTTATTCTTTGGTTCTATTACAAAGTCATATCTTCCTAAGCCACTTTCTATATTTGATTTTGTGATGTACTCACCTTCTAAATATAGTCCCATACCCATAATCAATCCATGGTAAAAGGCTTCATTACCTTTCTTAGTGTCATTATAGCTAACTGAAGTTAATAGTATCTCTTGTAATCTTTCTTCATATTCATCTATTCTATTTTCTGTTAAGGCTTCCATTAAATACAATAATTTACTTCCTCTACCGAAGTATTTTTCTAGAAAAGTATCTCTAAAAAGTTCTTTGATTTCCTTATTTGGTAATCTTAAAACATAATTCTTATGATCTATTTTTTCTTCTACTGTTAAATAACCACTGAATAACATCAATTCCCATAATTCATCTTCACTTAGTAATTTTGATAAATCTGATGTCCCTGATATATTTTGTTTTAATCCTTCTCCATTAAATAATCTTTCAAGTGCTTCTATTGTATTCTTTGTTATTTTTTTTAATACATCATTTATCAAATCATTTCCTGATGTATCGACCCAATATGCTCTCAATTCTTTATACTGTAAAAAATTTAATATACTCCAAGGATTATATACTTCACTATCTCCAAATTTATATCCATCATACCAATCTTTTACATTTGATATCTCTTGCTCTATTCCATAATATTTAAGACTTTTTTCTACTTCTTCTTCTGTTAAACCATAGCTATCTGTATAGACATCACTTAATATTGTATATGTACTTAAATTATTTAAATCTGAGAATATTCCAGCTTTTATCACTCTTATTATTCCAGTTAGAACTCCCATTTGTAAATAGCTATTATCTTTTAATACTGTACTATAAAAAGTTTTAAAAAAATCCTTTGCTTTTTCATAATATCCATTTATATAGGCTGATACTAATGGGCTATCATATTCATCTATTAATACTACTACTTTTTTATTATATTTTTCATATAATATTTTTGTTAAAAACTTTAATGCTTCTTTTAAATCTTCTAATTCAGTATTTTTCAGAAGAATATTCTCAAATGCAAGAGTGTCAAATTTATCTAAATCATTTAATAAATATTTATACTCTGAAAATAATCTTGAAATTGCTGATTTTATAGCTTTTTCCATTTGTTCCCAAGTTAAAGCTTTTAAATCTTTTAATGATAAAAATATAACTGGGTACTGTCCTTGTTCTTTAAAGGCTTCTGTTTTTTCTATATATAAATCTTTAAATATTTCTTTATTTTCTTCTTTATTTTTTATATCAAAGAAGTACTTTAACATAGACATATTTAATGTTTTTCCAAATCTTCTAGGTCTTGCAAATAATTTTACTTGTGAGCCATCTTTTATTACTTCTTCTATAAATTTTGTTTTATCAAAATAATAAAAATCTTCTTTTATTAAATGTTTAAAGTCACTTAATCCTATTGCTAACCTTTTCATAAATTCCCCTCCTTTATTGTGGATTGTTTAGTATAGTATAGCATATTTTATTTTTTAAAAATGAATAAATATTCATGGGCAATTAAGAAAAAGTTATATCTTATACTATTAGTTTTCTAATAACCTGTTGCTTTACAATTTTCAAGTAAAAGTTGTCCTTTACCTCCAACCCATTTAATAAATGGTTTACATTCAATTTTTTCTTCTTTTTCAAACAGAGAAAAATTTTCCATTCTTAATCTCTCCTAATATTTTGTATTTATTTAATTATACTATATTTGAATTATAATAGCAAAAAAATAAAAACATTTGCAACACAAGGCTATCTTCTTAATTTATTATGGAGAATATATATTAAGAGAACTGTATAAGTAGTAGTGCATTTTTCCCACTGTTATAGAGTTTTGAAAACTTTAAAAATAAAGAAAATTTTGTTCTATAAATATGAAAACAATGCTTGACAATTAAAACAAAATAAATTATAATAAGCACTATAAAAAATAAAAGGAGAGAATTCTATGTCAAAACTAATTAATTACAATGTAGCTGTAGTAAAACCCATAGTTCCCTAGGAGGGATTTGTGTTTAGTTAATTTTGAACTAGGTGCAAGTCCAATTTGTGTTGTCAATATTTTGGACTGAGCCTATGGGATTTAATAATATATATTATATGACCATTAGGACAAAATCTTAATGGTTTTTTTATTTCATAATGTCCAAAATATCTTAGAAAAATAGTTCATTACTAGCCAGATTTCTTAACAGATAAAAATTAAGAATTCGCTGTAATTTTGGCATCTGTAAGAAACTCTAAATGAACAAGTTCATTAAGTGTTTCTAAGATCACTATCGTTCAGACACGCCAAGAATTACTCGGCTCATTCTGTTTAATTTTTATCTTAAAATCTGGAATGTAACTCACTTATTTTTCTAATTCATACTGATAAAAAGATATTGTGAAATTAATTTTTTGGGAGGTTATCATGGCAAGTTATGAGATTTTTATAACGTTTGGAATTTATTTAGTATTTTTAATGGCGATAGGGGTATATTTTTATAGCAAAACAACAACTCACGAATCTTATGTTTTAGGAGATAGAGGAGTAGGATATTGGGTTACTGCAATGTCAGCTCAAGCAAGTGATATGAGTGGTTGGTTACTTTTAGGTCTACCAGGTGCAGTATACACAAGTGGGCTTACAGAAATTTGGGTAGTAATTGGATTAGCTTTAGGAACTTATCTTAACTGGAAATTCGTTGCACCAGCTTTAAGAGTGCAAACTGAAAAATATAACTCTCTTACAGTACCTTCATTTATTTCACAAAAATTGAATGATAAAAAGGGATATATAAGAACATTTTCAGCAATAGTAATCCTATTTTTCTTTACTATATACTCAGCTTCAGGTTTAGTTGCAAGTGGGAAACTATTTGACTCTTTACTTGGAATTGATTATAAATGGGGAGTGTTAATAGGTGGAGGAACAATAATTGTCTATACATTCTTAGGTGGATACTTAGCAACTTGTTGGACAGATTTCTTCCAAGGGTGTTTGATGTTCTTTGCAATAATAGTTGTTCCAGTGGCTGCATACTATAGTGGTGGAGGAATAGATGGAATTAGCACTGCAATGGAAGCTAAAGATATTTCTTTAAATATTTTTAAATATACTAAAGTTTGGAGTTTACCAATTATAATATCAGGACTTGGTTGGGGACTTGGATACTTTGGACAACCTCATATAATTGTTAGATTTATGAGTATAGACAGTGCTGATGAACTATGGAAATCAAGACTTATAGCTATGATATGGGTTTTCATCTCACTTTTAGGAGCAATAGCAGTTGGAATAACAGGAATAGGAGTTTTTTCTGATATTTCTCAAATGGGTGGAGATGCTGAAAAGGTATTTATATTTTTAATACATAAATTATTTAATCCTTGGATGGCAGGAATACTATTTGCAGCTATCTTATCAGCAATAATGTCAACAATATCTTCTCAACTTTTAGTATCATCAAATACTTTAACAGAAGATTTCTATAAGCATATAGTAAAAAGAGAAAAAACTCATAAAGAAATGATATGGGTAGGTAGACTATGTGTAATTGTTATTTTCGTAATAGCAAGTGTTTTAGCAATGAATCCAAGCTCTAAAGTTCTTGAGCTAGTTTCTTATGCTTGGGCAGGTTTTGGTGGAGTTTTCTCACCAGTAATCCTATTTACATTATATAAGAAGGATCTACATTGGAAAACAGTTTTGGTATCTATGATAATAGCAACAATAACAGTTATTGCTTGGAAAACAAGTGGACTAAGCAATACAATCTATGAAATGGTACCAGCTTTTGTCATAAACTCTATCTCTATATACCTATTAGAAAAATTCAAAGTCTTTGGTAATAATGAGAAATAAAACTATTAAAAGTTGTAATTTTAAAATTTTTAAAGTATAATATGATGAGAGATAATAATTTATTTGATATAAAGGGGTTGCCGTGAAGAATAGAGAATATTATACTAATGGAAACTTAAAAGCTGAATATGAAAGGAACGAACGTGGTGAGAAAGAAGGTTATGAACTTCTTTACTACGAAAGTGGAGTTTTAAAAGCTGAGTATCATTACAAGGCTGGTAAATTACATGGTGTTACAAAGGAATACTATGAAAATGGTAATTTAGTTGCTGAAGGTAACTATAGAAATGGTATGCTTGAAGGTTTATCAAGAATCTACTATGAAAGTGGTAAATTAAAAGCTGAAAGTAGCTATAAAAATGATGCACTTGATGGTTTATGTAAGATGTACTATGAAAGTGGTCAAGTGAAGGCTGAATATTACTATAGAGATGGTAGTCTTGAAAAAACTATTAGCTCACCTAAAGATAATGCTGATGCAAAAGTTACTAATGATAAAGAGTTTTTTGATGTTGACTACGAAGATGGACAATTAAATTTAAAACTTGACTTAAATACTTTGTTAAAATCTAACTTATCTAAGAAAGATATTTGTAAAATTTCTTATGAAGATAATGAACTAAAGTTAAAGATATATGATGAGGACACAAAAGAAACAAAACAAATTCCTATAGATAAGGAAAAAAATGTTAAAGCTGTCCAAGAAGAAGTTAAGAAATCAGAAACTAAAAAGGTTGAAGCTAAGAAAGAAGAACCAAAAGTTCAAAATCTTGTAAGTCCAAAAAAAGAAACAAAGAAAGATGAATTAGAAATTCCTAGTTTCTTAAAATCAAGATATGAAGATGAGTTAGAATCAGAGCCTGAAGTAAAAGAAGCAGAGCCAGAAGCAAAAAGAGTATTTGATCCTGAGAATGATTTAGATATTCTTGAAATGGTTAAAACAAAAAGAGATGCAGATAAAACTCAAAAAACAGAAGAGAAAACAGAGCTTAAGTTTGCAAAAGAAACTGAAAAGAAACCAAAGATAAAAAAGATTATCAAAAAAATAGATTCTGAAGAAGACGAAATTGCTGATATCAGATCAATTTTAGATACAAGCGATATTGATACAGAAGAAGAAATAGTAAGAAATAGAGGGAATAAGGTAAACAAAGGGAAGAAAAAAAATTCAACTGCAGCTGTTACACCACCTCCTTCTAGAAAGAAAGATTCTTTAGAGGATCAAAAGAAGAGTGTTTTAAAGATGATATTCTTTACTCTTTTCTTGCTTGCTATAGGTATACTTTTCTATTTCCTATATCAAAAATTTACAAGTGAAGATACAGAAAGTCTAATACTTGATAAAAAAGGAACTGTAGCTGAAGAAAATGCAACAGAAGAAACAGATGAAGAGAGTGGAGCTGATACAGAAGGAAGTCCAGAAGAAGTGGCAGCAGAAGCTCAAAAAGACGAAAATAAAGAAGAAGCAAAAGCTGAACCTGAAACAAAGGAAAAAGAAGTAACAAAAGACGAAGTTACTAAAGATACAAAAGAAAAAGAAAATGCTAAAGCTAAAGAAGAAACTAAAAAAGAAGATAAGAAAGAAGAAGTAGCAAAAAGTAGTGATAATTCAGATATAAAGAAAATAGATGAAGTTATCAGTCAAGTTATGGATAAGAAAAATCCAGATTATCTATTGAAGTTTAATTCTGAAGAATTAGCACTTATAAGAAATACTTTGTATGCAAGAAGAGGACTTAAGTATACTAAAGGAAAATACAAAGATTACTTTGAAGGAAAATCTTGGTATAAACCTTCAGTAACTTCAGGTAAAGATCTTTTACCAGAAAAAGAAGAAAGATTAGTTGAAATCATCAGAAAATATGAAAAGAAAGCTAAAAAATAATAAAATTAGGCTGTTGTAATATCACAACAGCCATTTTTGTTGTCTATTATTAATAGTTATGGTATAATTTTAAAATTAATAAATATATATGGGGGATTTAAAATGAAAGATATAATATTTTTTTGCTACCCAAGATGTAGCACATGTCAAAAAGCTAAAAAATGGTTGGAAGAAAACTCAATAAAATTTACTGAAAGAGATATCGTAAAAGATAAACCTACAGAAAAAGAATTAAAAGAATTCTTTAAGAAATCTGGAAAAGAATTAAAGAAATTTTTTAACACAAGTGGTATTTTATACAGAGAATTAGAATTAAAAGATAAATTACCAACAATGACAGAAGATGAAATGATAAAACTATTAGCAACTGATGGAAAACTTGTAAAGAGACCAATGATAGTTACAAAAGATTTTGTTTTAAATGGTTTCAAAGAAGAAGAATGGAAAGAAAAATTAAAAAAATAAAATTATTCTAAAAGGGGTCTTAAAAAATGTATAATATGATAGATGTTGTAACAGCAGGTTTTGCTTTATTTGCAATGTTATTTGGGGCAGGAAACTTAATATTTCCTCCTATGCTAGGTTATGAATTAGGAAGCAACTGGGGAGTAGCTGCAATAGGATTTATTTTAACAGGAGTAGGAATTCCTCTGATGGGAATAATCGCTTCTGCAAATGCAGGGAAGGATTTGGATAGTTTTTCAAATAAGGTTTCACCTTTATTTGCAAAATTTTATGGGATTGCACTTATTTTATCAATAGGACCACTTTTGGCTCTACCAAGAACGGGTGCAACAGCTTATGAAGTAACATTTTTCCATGCAGGATTTACAACTTCAACATTTAAATATGTGTATTTAATAGTTTATTTCTTATTGGCTTTACTATTTTCATTAAAGTCATCAGAAGTTGTGGATAGAGTGGGGAAGATTTTAACTCCTATATTATTGATAGTTTTATTTATAATTTTAGTTAAGGGAGTATTTTTCAATAGCTCAACAATAGCTGAAAAAGTTTATGAATTACCATTTAAAAAAGGTTTTGTAGAAGGTTATCAAACTATGGATGCCTTGGCAGCAATAGTATTCTCTACTGTTATATTAAATGCTATAAGAGGAAAAACTAAACTTACAGAAAAACAAGAGTTTTATTATCTTTTAAAAGTTGGACTTATTGCAGCTTTAGGGCTTACAATAGTCTATGCAGGTTTAACATATATTGGAGCAACTTTTGGTGGAACTGAATTAGTTGCTGGAGCTGAAAAAACAGACTTACTTGTAAAAATTTCTATAAATCTTTTAGGAAAAATAGGATATTTAATATTGGCTATCTGTGTTGCTGGAGCCTGTTTAACTACTTCAATAGGGCTGATTGTTACTGTTGCAGAATATTTCAGTGGACTTATGAAGGTATCTTATCAAAAATTAGTAGTGATAACAACAATAATAGGTTTCATATTTGCAATGTTTGGAGTAAATAAGATAGTTATTATATCAGTTCCAGTCTTAGTATTCCTATATCCTATAAGTATAGCTTTAATATTATTGAACTTTTTCCGTGTAAAAAATGCTAATGTATTCAAGGGAGTAGTTCTAGTATCAGGACTTGTAGGACTATATGAAGGAATTTCAGTAACTGGACTTGCTATGCCAGAAGTATTTACAAATATATATAATTCTTTACCATTGGTAAATTTAGGATTACCTTGGTTAGTACCAGCTTTAGTGGTTGGAATAGTATGTAATTTTATTAAAACAGAAAAATAATATAAGAATAGTTGAATTAATTTTAAAGAAACTGCTGCGATGTCCATTATTGTTGAGGGAGCATTTTGGAGCTCACGAAACACTAATGGCTGGCAAGTAATCGCCATATATAACTATTTTTATTCTACTGATGTATGTTTCATTAAACTTTCTTTAACTTCCCCAACTATCTTTTCTGGTAATAATAGTACCAATATATCTCCTGCCATCATAACAGTTCTACCCTTAGGAATTTTTTCAACTCCATTTCTTATTATTGCAATTATTAATACTTCTTCTGGCCAGATAATTTCTGATATTGCCTTTCCATCCAATAAAGATTCTGCCATAATAGGCAATTCTATTGTAACTTTTTCTTGATTTTCCTCATCAACAAGATTGTCATCTTTTTTCATTCTATCATATAAAATATCATATACAGGTTGTTGACCTAAAAGTTCTGTCACATAAAAAGAAACAACTGAAACTGTTGTTAAAGCTAATAGTAGATGAAAACTTCCTGTCATCTCTAGTATTAAGATAACTCCTGTTATAGGTGCTCTTACAACTGCAACAAAATAAGCTGCCATTCCTAAAACTATCCAGTGTACAGTAAAATCTGCTCCTGTAGCTGCAAATAAATCTAGACACTCTCCAAAAATCTTTCCTATAATTGCTCCTAGAACCAACATAGGCAAGAATATTCCACCTGCAAAACCTGTTGCATAAGAAATTGAAGTAAAAAATAGCTTTACTATAAAAATTATAATAAGTGTGTAAATAATAGCTTTTTGATGAATTAAACTTTCAACTAAATCATGTCCTCCACCTGTTACTTCAGGTAAAACAAAACATAAAATAAATGAAATAGTCATTACAAAACATACTTTTATTTCTCTTGGAAGTTTTATTCCATTGAATATATCTTGAGATTTTACTAAAGATACTGTAAATAATTTTCCAAAGAATGCTATTATTACTCCAAAAATTATATATAAGAAAAATTGAAAATATGGATTTATATCTAGTGGATACTTTATCACAATATCAAAAGATGTTTGAACTCCAAAAACTCTTCTTCCTACAAAGTCTGCTGCTATACTTGAAACAAAAGCACATATTAATAATTTTCCACTTAAGTATTTATGAATTTCTTCTATACTGAACATTACTCCTGCAAGCGGTGCTCCAAAAGCTCCTGAAAGACCTGCACTAGAGCCACTTGTCAACAAATAATTTCTTTCTACTGTATCTTTTTTAAATAATTTTGAAACTCCATAACCTACATAAGATCCTAGTTGAACAGATGGTCCTTCTCTTCCTAGAGATAGTCCTGCTCCTATACCTAAAACCCCTGCAACAAATTTTGATATCAATTCAAAAAACCAATTTTTATAATCTATTCTTCCTAAGATAAGTCCTTTAACTTGAGGTATTCCACTTCCTGAAGTCTTAGGAAACTTTTTAAATAAATAGTTTACAATAAGTCCTATCACAATAAATAGTGCCCAAACTTTTAATAATGCCATTGGATTATTTAAGTTTACTTCTGAAAAATATTCTCCTCTAATAACACCTATTTTTCCCAAGCCCCATCTATAACAAGAAACTATAGCTCCTGTTATAAGTCCAACACACAAACAAGCTAAATAAAGTTTTCCATTTCCTTTATAGAGTTTCTCGACCATACTTTTCGCATCATTCATAATTATCCCCTTAGTTTAATTTTTATTAGCAGATAGTTCCACCAGATTTTTTTATATCAGTTTCTACATTAAAAATTGTCTCAATAATAATTATTATTCCTTTTAAGATATTATCTAAACTCATACTTGGAGTATTAGCCTTTCCAATAACTTGCTCTGGTATATAAGGTATATGCACAAAACCAGATTTTATTCCTTTATATTTTTTTTCAATTAAATATCTAACTCCATAGAAAACATGGTTACATACAAAAGTTCCTGCCGTGTTTGAAATTGAAGAAGGAATATTATTTTTTGAAAGTTCCTCTTGAATTGACTTTATTGGTAATGTTGAAAAATAAGCATTTTCTCCATCTTCAAAAATATTTTCATCTATGGGTTGATTTCCTTCATTATCTTTTATTCTAAAATCATCTATATTTATTGCAACTCTTTCTATTGAAATACTTGCTCTACCTCCAGCTTGTCCAATAGAAAGAACATAATCAGGTTTATAACTTTCAATTTCCTTTTCTATTTTTTCTACTGATTTTTTGTATACTGTTGGAATTTCTAAAATTCTAACTTCATTTTCTCCAATTTTTTTAGGTAATAACTTTATAACTTCCAATGCAGGATTTACTTTTTCTCCTCCAAAAGGATCAAAACCTGTAACAAGAATTTTTTTCATCTCTCCTCCTATCTAAACAAAAATAGCACCTATCATTTAAGCGCCTTTTATTAATTATATTCTTTTATTTTTTATATGTCAACTATAGTATTAACTTGTGTTATATGTATTAATAGAGTATAATATTAAAGAAATTTTTAGAAAGGGCTGATTAAATGAAAAAGTATTTTAAATTATTTATATTGATGTTATTAATTTTTTCTTACTCTTATTCAGGAGTAATGCCTGAAACTGAGTGGGCAAAAAGAAAATTAAAAGGTAAAGTTAAATCTATGGTTAAGACTGAATATGAATATGATAGTTCAGGAAAGGTAGAAAAAACTTGGGTAACAGAAACTTATTTTAATGAACAAGGCTATATAACAGATGAAGTTCAATATGTAGATAATAGATTAAATCAAAATATAATATATAAAAATAATAGTGATGGATTACCTATAAAAAAAGATGAAGTTAGCAGGGGATATAGTTATAAATATGAAGAAACAAAAGATGGGAATTTACTTGTAACTATCAAAGAAGAATATGTAGACAAAAAACATTTCCCAAGCTTAGAAAAAATAACTTATAATAAAAACGGAAAAAAAGTTCATCATTTAGTTTATTCAGGTGAAGAATTAATAACAAATGATACATATATCTACAATAAAAAAGGTAATTTAATTGAGATAAAAGATAATACCTTCCCAGAAAATAGTATGAAAATAACATATAATTACAAGACAAATGGAGATTATGAAAAAACAACTGATGTGGCTACTGCAAAGTGGACATATCTCTATGATAAAAATGGGAATGGAAAAGAGTATATATCAATGATTAAACAAGGTTCTCAAGGAAAAACTAAAATCTCTATATACTTAAAATTTAAAGATATAACAAGAGATGAACATGGAAATTTAACAAGAAGTACTTCAGTTAGATATGATTATTCAAAAAAGAAAGAAAGCAGTATATATAAAAAACTTGAAAATAAGTATGAATATTATAAATAGAAAGGTTTGAATAAGTGAAAAAATATTTTAAATTATTTTGTAAACTCTTCTGTAATTTGAGGAACTACTTGTTTTTTACGAGATACAACACCTTCTAGTGTCATAAAGTCACTTTCAAGAGTTTTTCCA
>ERZ773069.1407-NODE-1407-length-14014-cov-20.613511_pt1 | contig 14014 bp, 15 predicted proteins | sample MGYA00580619_ERZ773069 | MGnify/ENA primary metagenome ERZ773069 (study PRJEB29015, sample SAMEA2738007) | human oral metagenome | biome: human oral; feature: human-associated habitat; material: dental | place: China | collected 2108 ...
CTTTTGCAAGTGCTACAGCTTCTTCTACACTGTATGCTTTTGTGCTGTCGATTTTCTCAAGAGCAGCACGAAGTTGTTTGCTTTTTTTAGCCATTTTCTATTCTCCTTGTAAGTGGTTCAATCGATTTTCATCTCCCACGTCACTCCTCGAAATGATGAAGTCTTGCGGGTTATATTGGGGGTGTTATTGATTAGTCAACAACAGTGAATCCCATAGAACGAGCAGTACCTTCGATCATACGCATTGCAGACTCAATGTTTGCTGCGTTCAAATCTGGCATCTTAGTTTCTGCAATTTCTTGTACTTGTGCACGAGTAACTGTAGCAACTTTAGTTTTGTTAGGTGTACCTGATCCTTTTTCAACACCTGCAGCTTTTTTCAAAAGAACAGCAGCTGGTGGTGTTTTTGTAACGAAAGTAAATGATTTGTCTTCGTATACTGAGATAACAACTGGAATGATCATACCAGCTTGGTCAGCTGTACGAGCGTTGAACTCTTTTGTGAATCCCATGATGTTGATACCAGCTTGACCAAGAGCAGGTCCAACTGGTGGAGCTGGTGTAGCTTTACCAGCAGGGATTTGCAATTTTACAAGTTTTTCGACTTTTTTAGCCATTTTTAAATCCTCCTTTGTGGTTTTGGCGGTAATTAGAGATTTTTACCTCCCACAAGTATGCTTTACACATACCCATCTATTATACACTATTTTTTAAAAAATGCAAGAGAAATTTTTATTTTTGATATTTCTTTCTGTTACAATTTTTTTGGTGAAATCAATTTTTAGAATCTTCTATCACGATGGAGTGAATTCATTCAATCAAAGTCAGTACAAAACTCACTCCATTTTCAGTAGTACCACTTTCCACAAATCCAAGAGACTCAAAACATCTTCTAGAGATACGGTTGAAAGTGTAGATTTCTTGAACTTTCAATTGTTTCCAACCCTTTTTCCGAGCTAGATCAATCAAAGTCTTCAATACCTTGCGTCCAAGTCCCTGATGTTGATAAGTTGGATTGCCAATCACAATAGGAAGATTCTCCCGAGATAAGGTTACATCCCCAATTGGAAGCCACTCTCCCTTTTCTCGAAACTCAATCCAGAACAAATTCCCGTGTCTTTCTAAATAGGAATACATGGCATTTAATTTTTCCGGACTATAAGGTATTCTAATACCGTCTACAAGTTCCACCAAATCCACATCTTGATACCAGGTCAAAGCTGCATCATGATGATCCGCTAAAAAATAGGGAACTAAACGCAAGGAATCATCTATTTGAATGATTTTTGTCATCATTTTCTACTCCTAATACTAGCTCCACTGCTTGATTAAAACCATCACACCAGTTATACCATTTTGCTTCATACTCATCTTGAGGTAAGATATGATTTTTTAAATCCAGAACAGAGTATATCTTTCTTTTCTCACAAGCTTGCGCATAGAGATGATATAGTTCATCACCTCCATCTCTATCAAACTCAGCAGAAATTGTATCCTGGCCTACCAACAAAGCCTGATAAGCCCTGTGATGGCCATCTGTAATCAAGAAGCAATTTCCAAACGCAAGAACACTGATTGGATTGATATTAGGCTTTTCTTTCGACTGATAAAGCATCTGGATATCTTGTAACTTCTTTTCTGATAAGTATAGTTGAGTCGGATGAAGATCTTTTATGTTGACTTCCATTTTTATCTCCTCAAGAAGGGTCAATTCCTACTTCTGCTTTCCTTTGAAGCGCCATTGAAAACGCAGTTTATCGTAGAAAGGAAACTCCATAAACAAAACTCCTAGGCCTACACAAAGGCTGGCAATCACATCTGATGGGTAGTGAACTCCCAGATAAATTCTTGATACCAATACACTGACTAAGTAAATACCAAGTCCGATTTGCACGACTTTTCTCCAAGTTGTATTCTTAATCCGTTGGCTCAAAATCACAATCAAAGATCCTACCATGAGCGTCACAGCTAGAGAATGTCCACTAGGAAAAGAAAAACCTTTTTCCTCTACTAGCTGTACTATTTCTGGTCTAGGTCGTTGGTAGATATTTTTAAAGGTTACGATTAAGATTCCAGCTAAAGTCAAATTCCCCAGCATGAGATAACTTTCCAGTTTCCATTGCTTACGGTAAAAAATAAAAGCTACAATGAGAACCCAAGTGATAATGACTGGGATATCAATTAAATGTGTGATTGTTCTGAAAAGGAAGGTCAAGGAAGCAGGTAAGTCACCTCGAATAGCAGTCTGGATTGGTTGATCAAAGTCAATCAGCATATTAGGGTAAAACTTGACAATATAACCTAAAATTACAAAAAGCAAAAGGGCAAAAGAGCCCTTCATCAAATATGTTTGTTTATCTTTCATAGTATTTTAAAGTTGGTTTCAAAAGGACAAACAACAACCAGAAAGAGATGGCAAAGATCATACCTTCAATCAGATTAAAAGGCAAGACCATAGTCATCAGGTAGTTGCTCAATCCTAAGATTTTCTCAATATCAAAATTAGCAAACTTAGCGTACAAAGGAACAGCATAGACGTAGTTCAGAACTAGCATAGCTAGAGTCAAACCAAGCGTACCAGCTAGTGAAGCTAGGACGAAACGCATGGTTGTTCGCTCTTTTTTCCAAATCAAACCAAAAGCAAGCACAAAGACTCCCAAGGCAACAATATTCATCGGTAAACCAATATAGGTACTAACCCCTTGATTGTTCAGAAGGATTTTCAACAAGGACCGAAGGAAAAGCACTCCAAAAGCTGCTGGTAAATCCAAGACTACCAAGCCCACAAGGACCGGTAAAATACTGAACTCAACCCTCAAGAAGGATGCCGCTGGCAAAAGCGGAAAGTCAAAGTACATCAACACAAATGAAAGCGCTGATAGAATTGCAATGGTCGAAAGTCGACGTGTGTTTGTCATAACAGGTTCCTCCAATTTTCTATAAAATCAGAAGAAGTTGGAAAGGATCCCTCTATCTATTCTCACTTTTTATATCCCAAAAGTTCCCCCTCACTCTTTTGAGCAAGCGGTTGCAATTTATCTATAAACTCATCAGAACAGACAAAGCTATTCTTTCGTCTTCTCCCATCCAGACTATACTGTCGGTTGTGGAATCGCACCACATCAGCTTGCGCTCGCGGACTTATTTGGCTAAGATATTTTAGATTTATCTAGACGTCGCAGTCGAAGATAATACTTAAAGTATATCGAGACAAGACAACGAAGAGAAAGCTAAAATAGCTAGTCAAATTCACCGCCGGTCGGGAATTACACCCAGCCCTGAAGACCCCTTTATGATAACAAAAAAAGCTTGCAAGCGCAAGCATTTTATCTAAGTGTTTATTTCAATTTATCTGTTTCATAAGTGTGAACCAGTTCGAGGCCCACAAAGTTTTGTTGTCGGAGGGCCTCATAGACAATCATACATACTGTATTAGATACATTCAGGCTACGAACATGTTCATCATTCATAGGAATTCTGAGAGCCTTTTCTGGATGCTCACGCATAAATTCCTCAGGCAAGCCCTTATCTTCACGCCCAAAGAGAAAATAATGATCTCCTTCTGTCGTGAAATCTGCATCTGAATAGACTTTTTCTGCAAACTTGGAAATCAAGTAGAGCTGACCATCCATTTTTTCCATAAAATCGGCCAAGCTATCATAAAAATGAATCTCAAGTTTGTCCCAATAATCTAATCCTGCTCGCTTCATCTTACGGTCATCGATAGGAAAACCCATCGGTTTGATAATATGAAGGGGCGCATTCGTTGCTGCGCAGGTACGAGCAATATTACCCGTATTTTGTGGAATCTGGGGTTCAAATAATACAATGTGATTTGCCATGCCTTGTTTCCTTTCACTAGTGCAAAAAAATAGCCACACTGCCCGGAGTCTAGCTCAGCAAACAGCGTGGTTAAGGCATCGTTAACTTACCTCACAACAGGTTTGAAGTAAATCAGCGAAACTACTGTTTTAGTATATCACTTTCAGCTAGATTGTCAATAGAAATGACTTGATTTTTTCAATTTTTTTACAAACATATTTACATTAGCTAAAAATGCTTATGTATTCATTAGAATTACACGAAAATAGCTGATTTATATCTTAAATTTTTAACAAGTAAGATTATCAGTGGGACAATTTTCTACCCTAATAATGAAAAGAGTCGGTTGCCGAATGCATTTTATTCTAAAAAAGAGTATGATAGATACATATTGAAAAAGTAGGTTGTTTAATATGAAGATTATTCTTGTCGGAGGGGGGAAAGTTGGTTCTGCCCTTTGTCGTTCACTTGTCGCTGACAATCATGATGTTGTCCTAATTGAACAGAACGAAACGGTTCTTAATTATATGACAAGCCGTTTTGATATTATTGGAATTGCAGGTAATGGGGCTGACTTTGCCATGCTAGAAGCTGCCAATGTTCAAGACTGCGATATTTTCATCGCTATGACTCAGTATGATGAGGTCAATATGGTCTCTGCTGTCTTAGCTAAAAAGATGGGGGCTAAAGAAACCATCGTCCGTGTCCGCAATCCTGAGTATTCCAACCCTTACTTTAAAGAAAAAAATATTCTCGGATTTTCTCTTATTGTCAATCCAGAACTCCTTGCAGCTCGTGCTATCGCTAATATCATCGATTTCCCAAATGCTCTTTCTGTTGAGCGTTTTGCAGGTGGTTTGGTTAGTTTGATGGAATTTGTTGTCCGTAAGGATAGCAATATCTGTCAGATGTCTATCGCAGACTTCCGGAAAAAGTTTGGCAATGTGATTGTCTGTGCGATTGAGCGCGATCATAAACTGATGATTCCTAGTGGCGACCTTATGTTAGAAGATAAAGACCGTATCTTTGTAACAGGTCATCGTGTCGATATGATGCTTTTTCATAACTATGTCAAATCTCGTGTCGTTAAAAGTTTACTCATTATCGGAGCTGGGAAAATCGCCTACTACCTCGTTGGTATTTTAAAAGATAGCCGTATTGATACCAAGGCCATTGAGCTCAATCCAGATCGCGCAGCATTTTTCAGTCAAAAATATCCAAAACTCTATATTGTACAAGGAGATGGAACTGCAAAAGATATTCTCCTAGAAGAAAGTGCCCAACACTACGATGCTGTCGCAACCCTTACTGGTGTTGACGAAGAAAATATTATCACATCTATGTTCTTGGATAGTGTTGGTGTTCAGAAAAACATCACTAAGGTCAATCGAACTAGTCTCTTAGAGATTATCCATGCACCTGAGTTTTCTAGTATCATCACACCAAAAACAATCGCTGTTGATACGATTATGCACTTTATCCATGGTCGTGCCAATGCCCAATATTCAGATCTTCAAGCAATGCACCACCTAGCAAATGGACAGATTGAGACTCTCCAATTCCTTATTAAGGAAGCTAACAAGATGACTGGTAAACCTTTGTCTCAACTGAAACTCAAAAAAGATATTTTAATTGCTGCTATTATTCGCAATGGAAAAACAATCTTCCCAACTGGTGAAGATAGCCTTCAAGTCGGTGATAAGTTGGTTGTCATCACACTACTATCAAATATCACCAAGATTTATGATCTGTTAGAGAGGTAAGCTATGAATAGAAGTATGGTACGATTTCTTCTTGCAAAGCTACTCTTGATCGAGGCTGGTCTACTCTTAGTTCCAGTTAGCATTGCTTTTTATTATCGAGAATCGAGTCAAGTTTTTACAGCTCTTTTCTCTACCATCGGAATCCTTGTTGTTCTAGGTCTTATTGGAATCATCAGCAAGCCTAAAAAACAGCGAATCTATGCAAAAGAAGGGGTCTTAATTGTAGCCCTCTGTTGGATCCTCTGGTCATTCTTTGGTGCCCTTCCCTTTGTCTTTTCAGGGCAAATTCCCAATATGATAGACGCCTTCTTTGAGATTAGTTCTGGCTTCACAACAACGGGAGCAACCATTTTAAATGATGTTTCTGTCTTAAGTCGTTCTCTTCTATTTTGGAGGAGTTTTACCCACCTCATCGGAGGGATGGGGGTACTGGTTTTTGCCCTAGCTATTATGGACAATGCTAAAAATAGTCACCTAGAAGTTATGAAGGCTGAGGTTCCAGGACCAGTATTTGGTAAGGTTGTGTCTAAGCTAAAAAATACAGCCCAAATCCTTTACATCCTCTACCTGGCTATGTTTGCCCTCTTTGTGGTTATTTATTACCTTGCTGGTATGCCACTCTACGATAGTTTTGTTATCGCTATGGGTACTGCTGGTACTGGTGGCTTTACTGTTTATAATGACGGAATTGCCCACTATCACAGTTCTCTCATCACCTATCTGACAAGTGTCGGGGTTTTGATGTTTGGTGTCAATTTCAATCTCTACTACTACCTTATGCTTCGTCGGATCAAGGAATTCTTTTTTGATGAAGAACTCCGAGCATATCTCTTGATTGTAGCCATATCTACTGGTCTAATCACACTCAACACGCTTCACCTCTATAGCGGAGTTTCTCAAAGTTTTGAGATGGCATTCTTCCAAGTATCTAACATCATTACCACTACCGGTTTTGGATATGGAGATATCACGAACTGGCCTTTGTTCTCTCAATACATCTTGCTAATGCTGATGGCAATCGGTGGTTCTGCTGGTTCTACCGCTGGTGGTCTCAAGGTCATCCGTGGAGTCATCCTGTCTAAAATTGCTAAAAATCAAATCTTGTCTACCATATCACCTCACCGTGTGTTAACCCTTCAGGTTAATCAAACGGTTATTGATAAGGATACCCAGCACAAGATCCTGAAGTATTTTGTGGTTTATATCATGATTCTACTCAGTTTGATTTTCATCGTCAGTTTAGATACCAATAATTTAATGGTTGTCACGAGTGCTGTTTTCAGTTGCTTTAACAATATCGGTCCTATTTTAGGAACAACTGCAAGTTTCTCAATTTTTAGTCCATTTTCAAAATTGCTACTATCTTTTGCAATGATTGCAGGACGTCTTGAAATCTATCCAATCATACTGCTCTTTATGAAGCGAACTTGGTCTAAACGTTAGAACAATCAACTTTACACCCTATCTCTCCTCTTCAAGGAACCCTTGAAGGGGGATTTTTTAGTTTCAAAAGACAAGACAGCTCTAAAAATCGACAATTGGGAATTTAAGGATTTTTCTCTCCTATCTTTTAGCTATAATAAGAAAAAAATATAGGGGATACTTTATGGAAAAAGTCATAAAATCAATTCGACTACTCTTGTTCTTTGCCTTAATCCAACTGGCATTTTGTAGTTGTATCTTTTGGTCTGGAACCTCTCTGGCCCTCAAACAATCCTGTTTTTATTTTCTACTGGCTTTATTGGGCTTATCTGGATCTTGTGCCTTCATACATTATTTATCTAGGCACAACCTGAAAAGAGATAGACTGATTGATAGGAATCGCTTTATCTTTTTATTTTATAGTATGATGATTGTGGTCAATCTCTGCGGGGTTGGGCTGGTTCTATCAGATACTATCGTTACTGTCAACTTACTTCAAAAAGAAGCTGTAGAACTCATCCTCCCCTCCTTCTTTTTTCTCTTTGGAGTTGATCTTATTACCTTTCTCCCCTTGAAAAAATGGAGAAGGTTACAAAAAAATTCCAGTAGCAAGGAAGTGAGATTTTCCATCATCATTTCCATTTTAATCTTCCTACGTAATCCAATCACCATTTTATCCATCGCTTTTTATATTGGCCTTGGCGCTTTATTTCTCAGTTTTTTATTCCCAAAAAACTTAAGACAAGAGGTGTCATTCTACAGTCATTTGATTCGGGATATTCTATTTGTCGTTTGTACCTTCCTCTTATGGTAACAAATAGAATCCTTGCAATAATTATGTTATAAATAAAAAAAATTTAGGAGATACATCAATGAACTTTTTTAAAGATTTTCGTAAACGACTCACTTGGTTTGGGATTTTGTTAGTAGCTATCTTTCTATCTCAGACTCCTATGCTAACTCTAGCTATACTAACTAAAATTCAGTTTAATCCAATCTGGTCAACAATTCTTGTGTCCCTTATTTCGATTCTTGTACTTGCTATCTTTTTATACGGAGCCCATAAGAGCAAGTTGCTGGATTTAAAATCTAAACTTCTCACCATTAACGATCTTCCTCGCATTGCCTTGAGTTACCTAGCTATCTTTGTTGGAAATCTCATAGGTGGCATCATGTTACAATTACTTAATCAAACAACAACTTCCAACCAACAAATTCTCAATAATCTCTTCTCTGAAAGCTCACTTATTGCTATGTTCTTTCTAGTCGTTTTAATTGCGCCTATTTGTGAAGAGATTATCTGTCGTGGTATTATCCCAACCAAACTCTTCCAAGGCTATGAAAAAGTGGGCTATGTACTAGGGTGGCTACTCTTTCTCCTAGCTCACGTTCCTTCAAATATCCCTTCTTTTATGATCTATGGTTGGATGTCTGCTGTCCTAACTTGGACCGTCTACTCAACGCGTCGTTTAGAAATGTCTATCGCTATTCATATGGTCCTAAATAGTATCAGCTTTATCTTGCTTGCCCTAGTAGTATTATTATCGAGATATATCGGCATGTAAGCTAGGACAAATAAAAACAAAAAACAACTATTTAAAAACCCATGAATATTACTATTCATGAGTTTTCTATCTCTTACGACGGAAAAGTCCACGAATCGATCCCATTCGTGGACTTTTTCTAGTGAAGTGTTTAGGTAAGCCGATTTTTACACTACGACACGGAGTTTGGCAGATCGATTCCATTTGTAAAACTAAGTTAGTGAGGCAGTTAGGCAAGTCTTATAGGACTTGCCGTAGTCTACTTAGATTGCTTTGCAATCAAGTAGACTTACTGAATCACATCTTTTCTTCCAACTCCACATCTGGATACTTGTCCGCAAACCATCGGAGGGCAAAGTCGTTTTCAAAGAGGAAAACAGGCTGGTCAAAGCGGTCTTTAGCCAAGATGTTTCGACTTGAAGACATACGCTCATCCAGATCTTCAGGTTTGATCCAGCGAACCGTCTTTTTACCCATTGGGCTCATAACCACTTCTGCATTGTACTCATTTTCCATACGGTGTTTGAAGACTTCAAACTGCAATTGACCAACGGCACCCAACATATATTCACCTGTTTGGTAGTTGGTATAAAGCTGAATCGCTCCTTCTTGCACCAATTGCTCAATTCCCTTGTGGAAAGATTTTTGTTTCATGACGTTCTTAGCAGAAACTTTCATGAAAATCTCAGGTGTAAAGGTTGGCAGTGGTTCAAACTCAAACTTATTTTTTCCAACAGTTAGTGTATCCCCAACCTGATAAGTACCGGTATCGTAAACCCCGATGATATCTCCAGCTACGGCATTAGTGACATTCTCACGACTTTCTGCCATAAACTGAGTAACATTTGACAGCTTAGCTCCCTTACCAGTACGAGGGAGATTAACACTCATACCACGCTCGAATTCACCCGATACGATTCGAACAAAGGCGATACGGTCACGGTGACGAGGATCCATGTTGGCTTGGATTTTAAAGACAAATCCTGAGAAATCCTTGTCGTAAGGATCTACAAGTTCACCATCTGTCTTCTTGTGGCCGTGTGGCTCTGGAGCAAACTTGAGGAAAGTCTCTAAGAAAGTCTGCACACCAAAGTTAGTTAAGGCTGAACCGAAGAATACTGGTGTTAATTCACCCGCAAGGATGGCTTCTTCTGAGAATTCATTTCCAGCTTCTTGCAAGAGTTCGATGTCATCCTTGACTTGCTCGTAGAATGGGTTGCTAGCAAATAGCTTGTCCCCATCTTCCAGACTAGCAAAGCGTTCATCCCCTTTGTAAAGTTCCAAGCGTTGGTTATAGAGGTCATACAAGCCTTCAAAGGCTTTCCCCATCCCGATTGGCCAGTTCATCGGGTAGCTCGCAATACCTAGAACTTCTTCCAATTCTTGCAAGAGATCCAGTGGCTCACGACCGTCTCGGTCTAACTTGTTCATAAAGGTAAAGACTGGAATCCCACGGTGTTTGACAACCTCAAATAACTTTTTGGTTTGGGCCTCGATACCCTTGGCAGAGTCCACAACCATGACAGCCGCATCCACCGCCATCAATGTACGATAGGTATCTTCTGAGAAATCCTCGTGCCCTGGAGTATCTAGGATGTTCACGCGTTTGCCATCATAGTCAAACTGCATGACAGATGAGGTTACCGAGATCCCACGTTGTTTCTCGATATCCATCCAGTCAGACTTGGCAAAGTTTCCTGTTTTCTTTCCTTTTACAGTACCTGCCTCACGAATCTCTCCCCCAAAATAGAGCAATTGCTCTGTAATAGTCGTTTTACCCGCGTCCGGGTGAGAGATGATGGCAAAAGTACGGCGTTTCTTAATTTCTTCTTGAATAGTCATATTTCTCTTTCTTTCTACTTTTTTATTTTTTCAATTTATAAGCATTCTTTGTTACATCGGACTCTAACATTCCTTTCAACACTCCATTATATCGGATTTTAGAGAGTTTTTCAATCGCTTATAAAAGAAAAGCAGGTCAAGATAGTAGACCTGCTTTTAAATAATTGATGTTGCAATTTGTGTTTTGTGATTAGTCGACTCAAATTCTATATCTTCTTTTAGCTTACAATCTAAATCATGAAAGAGTTGATTCTAGTGCCATTTTCTTTTGCAACGTTTCTTAAACAAGATATCAAAGAGTATTAGGGCTGCAGATAGAATGATTGAAACCAGAAGATACTTTATCCATATAGGGGCATCTGGGATAAAAGGCGTGGTATTCAAAAGCCCGTAATTCCCACCTGTTACTTGATTGACTCCAACTAGGAAAAGGTTGAGAACAAAAGTGTAGGTGATAATGCGATACTTTTTAAGTAGGTTTTTATCGTAGTGGTTCATGAGATAGACCAAGGAATTTACCAAGAGAGCATAATGCCCAATCAGGAATGAAAAACTGGTAATATGCGGGAAATCATATGGATCAAAAACCGGATAGCCCAAAGCAAATACTGCTCCACTGGCTCCCATAAGGGCAAAATACTGCTTGGTTTTCCATTTATCTGGCAAGAAAACTACTGCAAACATGGCCAAACGACAATGGTAAAGAGGCAGACTATCTGAAAATGGAATGCTAAAACCAATATACCAAGTGTAAAGAGCTAGCAGTTGCACTATTTGAATCCACTTAAATAATCGAACAAATTTGGGATTTTTGTAGTAAGTAAGAGAAGCATAAATAGACAAGGCAAGAAGGCCTATCATGACACCGTACCAAAAAATCGGAATAGGCGGTGGTGTGGTTTGGGTTCTTGTAATAAAATGATGCATAAAATCTCCTTAGAATAATTAATTCATTTGTTCGCTAACTATTCTTATGTTTATATTTGACGAGTTGATTGATAAGGATGAGAATACCTGTCATCAAACTAGTTACTATCAAATAATTAACCAAACCGCCATGATCCCCAATCACAGGAGGCTTGCTCATGAAGCCATAATTCCCTCCTGTTGCAAGATTAGCTAGAAAGATAAGGACATTGACGCCAAAGGTCATCTGGCAAATCTTCCAAATATCCCTATTTTCAACTTGATAGTATCTGACAAGATAAATCAAGCAATTTGCTAAGAGGGCCCAGTGGCCGAAAACATTGTTAACCGAGGAAATATGAGGAAAAGGAAAAGGATAGAAGACTGGATAAACTAAAGCCATAATAGAACCAAATACTCCAACCAGGGCAAAATATTGTTTGAAAAAGGTCTTGTTAGGAGCAAAAAGAATCATCCACATAGCCATGCGGCTATGGTAAAAAGGGAGAGCCTCAGATAGGGGCAGACGTGCAGCAATATACCAAGCGTTGATAATCAGTAATTGAATCAATTGACCCCAATACCAAAAATCTCGATAAGTTTTAGAGGAGGCATAGCGAATTGATAGAGCAACTATGACTAGTAAAGAAGTCGGTAACAAAATGTACCATGTCCCCAAGTCTGGAGGCACCGTTTTTTTACTGGTAAAAAGTAAATCCCAAATTTTCATATTTCCTCCTTAACTTGTTCGAATCGGTCAATGTCTCCATCTTGTTTGCCTACTAAAAGCCAATGCTGTTCTTGCTTCTAATTTCAACCATTATATCGAATTAAAAACCATTTTTCAATTTCTACTTCTTTTCAACTTAGCTCACCTTATTTATAGGAAAATATGGTAGAATAGAACAGATAAATAATCATCATTTCACGAAAGGATACCAGATGAAAATTACGCAAGAAGAGGTAACTCACGTTGCCAATCTTTCAAAATTAAAATTCTCAGAAGAAGAAACTGCTGAGTTTGCGACAACCTTGTCTAAGATTGTTGATATGGTCGAATTGCTCGGCGAAGTCGACACTACTGGTGTTGAACCAACGACTACCATGGCAGATCGCAAGACCGTTCTTCGCTCAGACGTAGCCGAAGAAGGAACTGACCGTGATCGCTTATTTAAAAATGTACCTGAAAAAGACAATTACTACATCAAGGTACCAGCTATCCTGGACGATGGAGGAGATGCATAATGACTTTTAACAATAAAACGATTGAAGAGTTGCACAACCTCCTTGTATCTAAGGAAATTTCTGCAACCGAACTAACGCAAGCAACCATTGAAGATATCAAGGCGCGTGAAGAGGCTATCAATGCCTTTGTTACCATCGCTGAGGAGCAGGCTCTTGCTCAAGCTAAAGCTATTGACGAAACTGGAATTGACGCTGACAATGTCCTTTCAGGAATTCCGCTAGCTGTTAAGGATAATATCTCTACAGACGGTATCCTAACAACTGCTGCCTCAAAAATGCTCTACAACTACGAGCCAATCTTTGATGCGACAGCTGTTGCCAATGCAAAATCTAAGGGCATGATCGTTGTTGGAAAAACTAACATGGACGAGTTTGCCATGGGTGGATCAGGTGAGACTTCTTACTACGGTGCTACTAAAAATGCTTGGGACCACAGCAAGGTTCCTGGTGGATCATCAAGTGGTTCAGCTACAGCTGTAGCTTCTGGACAAGTCCGTTTATCACTTGGTTCTGATACTGGTGGTTCTATCCGCCAACCTGCTGCCTTTAACGGGATTGTTGGTCTCAAACCAACTTACGGAACAGTTTCACGTTTCGGTCTCATTGCCTTTGGTAGCTCATTAGACCAAATTGGTCCTTTTGCACCAACTGTTAAGGAAAATGCCCTCTTGCTCAATGCTATTGCCAGCGAAGATGCAAAAGACTCTACTTCTGCTCCAGTCCGCATTGCTGACTTTACTTCAAAAATCGGTCAAGACATCAAGGGCATGAAAATTGCTTTGCCTAAGGAATACCTTGGTGAAGGAATTGACCCAGAGGTTAAGGAAACCATCCTGAACGCAGCCAAACACTTTGAAAAGCTTGGTGCCATCGTTGAAGAAGTCAGCCTTCCTCACTCTAAATACGGTGTTGCCGTTTACTACATCATCGCTTCATCAGAAGCCTCATCAAACTTGCAACGCTTTGACGGTATCCGTTACGGCTACCGCGCAGATGATGCGACGAATCTTGATGAAATCTATGTAAACAGCCGTAGCCAAGGTTTCGGTGAAGAGGTAAAGCGCCGTATCATGCTAGGTACTTTCAGCCTTTCATCAGGTTACTATGATGCCTACTATAAGAAAGCTGGTCAAGTCCGTACCCTTATCATTCAAGATTTCGAAAACGTCTTTGCGGATTACGACTTGATTTTGGGACCAACTGCACCAAGCGTTGCCTATGATTTGGACTCACTCAACCACGACCCAGTTGCCATGTACTTGGCTGACCTCTTGACCATCCCAGTCAACTTGGCTGGTCTCCCAGGAATTTCGATCCCTGCTGGATTCTCTCAAGGTCTACCTGTCGGTCTCCAATTGATCGGTCCTAAATACTCAGAAGAGACCATTTACCAAGCTGCTGCTGCCTTTGAAGCAACAACAGACTACCACAAACAACAACCCGTGATTTTTGGAGGTGACAACTAATGAA
>ERZ773069.1411-NODE-1411-length-13993-cov-5.253623_pt1 | contig 13993 bp, 7 predicted proteins | sample MGYA00580619_ERZ773069 | MGnify/ENA primary metagenome ERZ773069 (study PRJEB29015, sample SAMEA2738007) | human oral metagenome | biome: human oral; feature: human-associated habitat; material: dental | place: China | collected 2108 ...
CAGCCGGCACGTCCAGGGGCGTGACGACCTCAGCGGCAGAGTCGGCGGTGTCGACCGGCGTGGCGTCCACGACACTGCCGTCGCCTGCGGTCGGGTCCACCGGAACGACGGGGTCCGCCGTGGCGCCGGGCAGCATCAGGTCCTGAGGCAGGGGGTCTCCGCTCGCGCCCCAGGCAGGAACGTTGAACTGCCTCATCCACAGGCCCACCGCCGCATACTCGACGAGGCCCGCGAACGAGGTCGCGACCGACCCCAGATAGCCAATCACCAGCATCATCGGAATCATGCCCGTGATCATGGAGATGATCTCGTTGTAGATGAAGTACGAGTCATCCAGGTATGGCGAGTAGGAGTAGGCGCTGGTGTAGGCGGCCATGCCGATCGCCCTCGTGATCAGGGGGATGAACGCGATGAGCGCGATCAGGTACACGGCCAGCGCGATGATCAGCGAGATCAGGATGCAGAGGCCCGCGATCCTGGCGATGCCGCCGAAGTCCCTCTTGAGCATCTCGAAGATGCGGTCGGCCCTGTAGCCCGCCTTGAAGTTCTGGTAGATGGCCGCCCTCACGCAGCAGACCGCCAGAATCGTGCCGCCGAACACCCCAATGACAAGCGACAGGAGGAACGGCACCACGCCGCCGTGGCTGATGCTCGCGACCAGTGACATGATGATTCCCAGCAGCACGCCCCAGCCAATCGTGGACGCGAAGCCACGCCACCCGCTCTTGATGCACTCACCCACCCCGATGCCGCGTCGCTTCGGCGCGGCATCGGCGCCCCAGGCGATGAGTCGCGACCACTCGAACACGTAGCCCGAGGTCCCGAGCGGACCTGCGATGGGGACGAAGTTGGCGATGCCCATTACGAGCGGCACCTTGTACCAGCCGGGCTCCTTGCCTATGAGCGCCCAGGAGCGCGAGAAATATCCCTTGCCTTCTGCCATTTGCAAATCCTTTCGTAGATGTGTCGGACGCATGCCACCCGTCTGCCGCAGCTGTGGCGTTCGGGCGCGCGATGCGACGGCCTTCCTAGTCGAGCAGGCTCGAACCCTTCGTCAGGTCGCTCAGGTCAATACCAGTATAAGAGCTCAGGGGCTCCAGGGAGGCGACAGCGGCGTCGCGGGCGGACTGGTAGTCGGCCGCGAGGCTCTTGTCCTCGTCCGTCACCAGCATGTCCACAAGGTCAGAGAGCGTCTCTGTCTTCGTTATGGCAGCGGCGAGCTCGTTCTTGTCCGAGTTGAATGTCTGCGCGATCGAGTTGACGGACGAGGCGTCCCCAGAGGCGATGGCAGCAGAGAGCTGGTTCAGGAGGTCTGCCAACGAAGAGCTCTTGTCCGCGACCGTCTGGAACTTGGAGAAGTCCGCAGACGGGACGGCCGCCTTGGCGGCGCTGATATCGGAGACGAGGGCGCTCGCATGCTGCTTCGCGTCATTGGCATCTGACTTGAAGCGAGCCGAATCGATTGACGCGACGTCAGACGCAGCGTTGACCACGCTGATCGCGTCGCCGACGCTGGTCTGGAAGTCATTGAGGCCAGAGTAGTAGGAAGTAATGCTCTTGCTGGCGCTATAGACACCGCCGAGGGAGTCGACGACCTTGCGGCCAACCTCGACCATGTGCCTGCGAGCGTCGACGGAACTCTGCAGCGCGGCGATCGCGTCCTTGTCAGCGCCGTCGAGCGCCCACTCGCTCGACTTTGCCCCGTCAAGCGCCTCCTGTGCCGCGTCGAGGGAGTCCGTTGCGGACGAGAAGGTGTCATCCATCGCAGAGGGGTCGCTCAGCGTCAGAGAGAAATAATCGAGGTCGGCATACCGATCCAACTCGACGAGCTCCTGGTCTGCAGAGACGATCTTCTCGGCAGACTCGTGGATGGCGAGACGACCCGCGTTCGCAGCCTGACCTCGCGCGAAGAGGAAGGCGCCTACGCCGACGAGCACGACTGCCGCGGCGACGATGCCAATCACAACCTTCTTGTTCACTGGCTTCTTGGGTGCGGACTCATCAGGCGTGGATGCGCTGGCGCCAGAGGCGGTGGAGGCCACGGCCTCCCCCAGCCCCTCCGGCGGCACGGGGGCACCGGTACGCGCGGGCGCCTCCTGGGTGGGTGCGGCGGGCCCGACGGCCGTCGCGGTGACTTCTGTTACGGCTTCCGATGCCTCGACAGACGAAGGCTCGGAGGCGTCCTTGTTTTCCAGTGTCATGCGTTCCTCCTTGTTGGTACGGGAATCAATACATCGGCCGGAATCGGGGCACGGCCGCGAATGGAGTCAGCTTATCCGAACTCGTGCCCGACGGACCAGCGCAGCACAAATGGGTAATGGTTACGAAACCCTCCTGCAGCCCACCGTGAGGTCCACGTTAAGTAGGCCAGGCGGTGGCCAGGTCGCGACGAAACCTAGCCACCGCCACAAATCAACGAACTGCCCTACATGCTGGACGGAGCACCGAACAACCCCCTACTCCCAAACGTCCCTGCGCCTCATCGTGAACGCCATCAGAACGGCGCCGAGGGCGGCAATCGCAAGGCCCACGAAAAGGAAGTCGCGCGGCGTTGCGCCGGCAAACGGAAGGTCGGGGGCCTTGCTGTTCTTCACCGTCATAGAGACCTTATGGTTCAGGATGCTCACATTCTGCTGAGCAGCGCCCTCGTAGAATAGTGCTTGTGTGCCATCGTTGTTGATCTGTATTCGAATGTCGTTCCCCAGCTTCTGATAACCCGCAGGAGCCTTGGTCTCTGAGAGCCAGTAGGTGCCCGCCGTAAGGTTCCGGATGACAATCTTTCCGCTGGAATTTGTCATGAACTCGTAAGCGCTTCCGCTCAGAGATCCATCTGCCTGGACATACTTCCCACCCTCAGTGCTCACCGTAAAGCAGGCTCCCTGAAGAGCCGTGCTGCTCGCTCCGTCCGTCTTCAAGACCTCGAGCTCCGTCTTAACCTTTGTGTTCTTGAGGACATACTGGCCTATGCTGTCAGAAGCCTGGACACTTGCGCCAGACGGATCGAGGAATTGCTTCACCTGCGCACCCTTTATCTGAACCTTCCAGAATCCCCCGGGAAGCGCATAGGTGGAGTTGGCAGAACCCCTCTCCTCTTCGAGCACGTAGTAGCCATCATTGATGGATGCGAAAATCGCACCGCCATCGATGTCCGTGGTCTGACTCGAGATCTTCTCTCCCTTTGACCAGCTCGCATTGGACCTGTAGAGCGTGAACGTGACTCCGTTCATAGCCTCATTCGTGTCCGCATCCTGCTTGAGAATCGCAATCTGGGTCTTGAGCGGCTTGTTTGCGATGACAGTGTGTCCAGCAATGGTGGTCTTCCTTTGGGTCGCACTTGTCTCATGCTCCATGAGGAACTGGACGCCGCCATCGGAAGCGTTGCCGTTCTCGACCCATGGGTCGCCATCCGGCACCGTCTGCACGGTCGTGGAGGAGCCGCCGAGGGTGGTTCCCCTCATCTGCAGGTCGATATATCCATGCCTGTTGAAACCATTGAGCCAGGTGAGCATTGCATAGTGGTTCTGTGCGGTACGCTTCACGCCCGCGGGCACAAGAATGGTCTGGGTCTGCCCCTTGTGGCTTGCCACATAGCTCTCGTCGAATTGGATGGTGAACTGGTCACCAGTGACGGTCGTCGTGTAGCCCGCCCCCACGGCGCTCTCACTCAGTCGCACCACCCTTCCATCTTGCTGGAAAATGTGGAAGTCATTCCCATGCACGGCACCCATCACCTTGAAGGTCTTGGCATTCTCGGGTATGGCGAAGGTAACAGGAACAAGATCACGCGTGCTCCACCAGAAGTCATTGAGCCCACCGCTTTCTCCACCTACCCCCTTCTGTGCAAAGGGGTCAATGATTCCGTCATCGAGCTCGCCTGTGAGATAGGTTCCGATGTATCGATGGAGGATGCCTCCGACTTGTCCGTAATGCAGCCTGTAGCTCAAAGAGTTGACGATCTGCTGAGAAGCGCCGCCCCCTGGAGTCGGGACCACTTCAGTCTTGTAGTTTTGCTTGAGCTCGTCAACTGTGTATGTGGTCGAGACGCGCTGATAGGGTTGGCCGGCATCAGCAGCGTCTGCCTTCGCAGCGTAAATCACATCTGAGGGTGTAAAGGTAGACCCATCGTAGGTCCCTTCGCGGACGATATACTTTACGTCCTCTCCTTCTTCGACGATATCGAACTCTCCCCGCCAGCTATTGGATGCCTTGAGCTCGATGGGGCTGCCCACAGCCGTCGCCTGATCCTCGCTGGGGAACGAGCCTCCTGACTTGCGAAGCTTGTAGAGCTGAACCCATACGGAATCGTTTTCATGCGAGGCGGGGTCGGGAGCATTCCCCGAGTCATCCCTCCACTGCTTCTCGACCGTCAGCTTCGTGCTCGGCTTGTTTGTGATGACTGCGGTGCCAATCTGGGGATCCTCGTTACCGTTGTGGAATGCTGCACCGAAGGTCGAGGAATCGTCTGGACGATATGTCTCCACCTTGGGATCGGCACCATGGGCTCCCTTCGCATACCGATACTCGATCTTGTCGAGCGTATACACCTTGCCACTGGTTTGTATCCCCGCCTCTTTGGGGACGAACGCGCCTCCCTCGAGCGTCCCCTCCTCCACCGTGTACTTAATCTCGTGGTTGAGCTCGTCACGCACCGGCAGGTTGTCGAAGGTGTGGCGGAAGGGGCCGATGCCGTACTTGTCCTTCGAGTCCTTATCCAGCTTTACGGGCTCATCAACGGCCTCGCGCTCGCCACCGTCAACCTGACGGTACAGCTGGACATACACGGAGTCGTCGCTGTCAGTGTGGAGCCTGTCGCCGTCCGCCCAATCCTTATCGACGGTCAGCTCGGTTGCCTTAGTGAACGCGAGGTTCATGGCAAGCATGCAGTTCGAGTCCACGCCACCGCGTTCCAGATAGAAGAACTTGATGGTGTGCGTGGAATACGGACTACTATCGAACGTCTTGCCTGCTTTTTCAAACGCCTGCGCTATGGAGCTGTTCTTGCCAAGAGTAGTCCCGGCACCAGCATCATATACATCTTCCGTATACGCAGTGCGACCGAGGAAACGGTCACCGCCCATGGTCGTCTCGCCCGTATGAAAGTTTATCGTACCCTGCGCGGGCTGATGGATGCCACCTATGTCGAGCACGAGCACGCCATCGATATACACCCAGACGTCGTCGTCTCCCGAAAAGGAGAAAAGCATATCGCTCTTGGTACCGTCAGCATTTGACACCTGGCCATCAGGCGGGAGGGTAAAGGTAGCGCTCATCGTCACGCCGTTGTGGTGGTTGAGAGGGTTCGGGTTGCTGTGCGGATCCCAACTGCCTACGTTGTTTCTTGAGGAATCATAGTTATCGAAGGGGAAGAAACCAATCATGTAGGACGAGGTGCCGGCCTTTGGGTACGTGTCATCGTAGAGAGTGACATAGCCACCATTGCCCTGTTCCTTGTTGTAATAGGCATAGGTCTCGTTGCTGTTGTATCCGTAGTAGCTGCCGTTCTCATCACGGATGAACTGGTTGTTTGCAGGGTCGATGCGACCCTTCTGGATGAAGCCGTCAAGACCCATATAGGACTTCTTGCCAGCTTGGACCGACCCATCAAACAGGTAACTGAGGCTCTCGGTTCCGTCAGTCCGGTCATCCGTGTCATACTTCCAGCGCAATCCAGGAGCAAGGACCGGGTAGCCGTCCTCGCCAAGCTTGTTCTGGACGATCCCCTGCAGAGCCGAGGAACGTTGGGTGGCGTCTTCGCCAGTATCGGAGAGCGGAGTAGCGCCATAAGTGTAGTTGTTGATGGAAATATTGTGGTTAATGTTATTTGGGTCGTCCTTTTTGACGCTTCCGTATCCATAGAACTGAAGGCGATGACCATTGGAGTTGATACCTGTGGTGTTGGGCTTCGCAAACTTATTGGCGCCGCTATCGAATGGATTGCCATTCACAACATCACCGTAGTAGTCGAAGAAGTCTGTCTGGATGCCCAGGTCACGCGCGCTGAAGCCTGTATACAGCGGCTGGTCGCGACGTAGGAGTTTCGCGCCGCGTACCACTGCATAGGTCCCCGCTCCAGTGACATTGAACTTGACCGAGTCATTCGAATCAGAAAACTTGGCGCCATCGAGTTCCTCAGCGCTCTCGGCTCCTGCACTTGATTCTTTCTCGGTGTTGCCTATCGAATAAACCTTGAGTTTTGCATTCTCACCATCAGGCAACTTGTCTGAGCCGACACCAACCTCGACCTCACCCTTCAGGAGGTTTGCGTCCATGGCTGTACCCGCCTCGTCGTAGAGGGCAAGGTTGAGGGAGGCAATCGTGACGGATTTCGAGTCATCCTTCAAGGGGTCCGTCTCGCCGTCACTGGCATACTCCTTGGCACGCCGCTCCTCGTCCTCCTGCGTGAGGCCGACGGCGGAGTCGTCGACTCCCTCGATTTTGTCGGTGATGTCATCAACGTAAGCCTTTGCCTCGGCGTCCGCGGGAAGCTCGCCCGTGATGGTGACCTTGGGTGCGTCCTCAAGGGGCCTGCTCAGGGACTCGTCCTCGAAGACGGCCACGTCGAGGGTCCGCCTCTCGACGCGTGAGTCAGCCGCACTATCTGACCCATCCTCACCCGCGCCCGTGCTCGCTGACGGGGCAGACGTGTCGCCCGCGACTGCGACTTCTTCCCCGCTCTCTGCGGCGAAGGCGCGGCTCATGGCCCAGACTCCATCGGAGGGAACGGCCATAGACAATGCCAGCAACAGCACGAGCACCCTGCCAAGCATTGATGAGTTCAATTTCTTCACGACACCCTCCAACCAACGAAGTCTTGCTCAGGGGCACCGGCCCGACCGATGCCATCAATCACCAGAACCACCAGCCCGGGCAGGGGGACGACCCTTGCCCATCCCTTTGGCATGCCCATTGCCGCGGGCGTGCCCAGCAAGGACCTTTCCACGTCTGCCGCGCAAGCTGCTGCCGACTAGGACGACGACTCCTGCAGTCACCATCACAAGCATCATCAGAAGGCCTCCCACGCGAATCCAACGCTCCATCACGAGGTCGGGAGAGTCGCTGGGATTGGCAGCCTGGACGACGAGCCTTGCAATGCCCCTGGGCACCTCCTGCGTACCCCCCTCTTGCACGCGCTCGCAGATGACAAGATAGCGCTGGTAGTTATGCCTGTAGGGGTGACAGGTGAACAGGGTGACCAGATCGCGTCCGGCCTGGGGACGCAGCGCGTCGGCATCGTCGGAAGATATGACCTTCGTCTCGACGACCCGATACGTGAGACTGTCCCACAGAGTGTCGATGGTGAGCAGGTCACCCAGTTCCATGTCCTCTATGTCACGGAACATCCGCAGCCCATGCCATACGCTCCTGTGCGCAGCTATGACGCAGTTGTCCCCCTGTCCGCCAAGGGGGGCCGAGGTGCCCGAAATAACAGTGGCACCCACTGCCATGTGGTCCGTCGTTGCGTTCAGCAGGAGCGGAAGGGTCTCGTCCAGGCGAGGAATGGTTATGGACCCGATGACGTCCTCTTCCAGCCCCATTCCCTCGAGGCCGGAGACGTCGGCGCCTATGCCCCAGGGGTCGTTGATGGCTCCCCCGTTCCCGTTCCTTACCTTCTCGTTGTAATGCAAGAGGTACCTGTAGGCAGGATCGCCACTCTTGGCACGCCCGTTGCCTTCCGTCGCCTGCGCGTCAGCATCCCTGGCATCCTTTGCCATAGCATCGCTCACCATTTCGCTGGCCGATCTCTGTGCGACGCAGGAGTCGATTTCGGGGTACAGAAGCACGGCAGATCCGAGAAGAAACACGGCAACACCAAGGGCGGTCGATGCGACTTTCCTCTTTCCATTCGCCATGTTTGCCTCCTCTCGGATACGTCGTGACCTGTCCTACCGTGCGTTGTGCCTCACGTGGAAACACCGTGCATCCCGTACTGCCGCCGAGCTAGCTTCTGAAGTGACGTCCCCTTCGTCCGTCATCTACCACCTTGCTGGCAACGTCACCTGAGGTGCCCTTGCGGCGTCTAAGAACAAAGATGCCTATTCCCACTCCAACAGCAACCGCAAGCCCCATGAGCGAATAGACGAGGAGCGAGTTCTCCTGCACGTTGCGTATCAGGCCGTTCAGCGAGGCCGGTCTGGACTGGAGGTCGATCCATTCCTGGGGGACGTCGCAGCGCTCCGCATGCACGAGGAGCCGATGGGTGTTGACTCCGTAGGGAGTGCAGGTGACCAGGGTGCAGAGGTCGCGACCTGGCTCTATCACAAGCGAGCTAGTCTCCTCGGGCAGCACTGTCTCGACCGAATAGACCCGGTAGGCATGATCCTCGCCCAACACCTGAATCACGAAGTAGTCCCCGACCGCAAGCCTGTCCAGGCCATCAAAAATCCTGACCGATGGCAATCCCGTATGCCCTGCCAGGACACTATGCGAAGAATCACCTCCTATAGGCAGTGACGTACCCTGCAAGTGACCGGTACCCTTCTGAAGAACCTCGTCGTCGGTCCCGTGATATATGGGAACTCTATCGAGACCGAGCTTTGGAATGGAGATGGAGCCCATCATGCCATCACCCAGCACGTTGAGAAAGGAACCGTACTCCCCCTCGCTGACAGCCTTTTGGGAGGGGTCAAAGGGGTCTGTGACCACGGTCTTGCCAGCAAGGAGACGATCGTTGTAGTCGTAGGCGTCCTGTTTCTGCGTGCTGAGGTCCTCTTGGTGGAGGGACGAAACGGCTTGGTCCTGATTCCAACTCACCTGGGCCTGAGCCCGCTTATAGAAGAAGTCGCTTACATAGGGATAGGCAACGAGGGAGGCACCGCCCACGAAAATCAGGACGGCAAGGACCATGATTGGCCTTTTCCTCACGGTCCCTCCCAATGCAGCTCCCATCACCTGTTGTTGGAGCGAGAAGGACAGACCTTCTCGCGCAATCACATTCCCGATTGCCTCGCGGGAACCGCCTCAGATAAGGCGGTTCCCGGAGAGGCGAACGCATCCTAGGAAACGAGCACCTACGCCTCGTTCTTGCGGCTGCGAGCAACGATCACACCAGCGGCGGCCATCAGGCCAACGCCAACGACCGTCAGAGCCACGGTGCCAGCGCCACCCGTGACGGGCAGTCCAGGCTGGGGAACGTTGACGATGCTGCCGGCGTCGTAGAAGTTGAGGTACTCGCCGGTACCCTCATGCTCGATGGTGATGGTGTAGCCGCCACCGGGGTTCGAGGTCTTGGTTGCCTTGAAGGTGACGGTTTTGATATCACCGGAGGGAGTATAGCCAGCGGGAGCCTTGGTCTCCTTGACATAGAAGGTGCCCTCGCCGAAGCCCTTGGCGGTGCCGATGCCCTGAGCGTTGGTGGTCAGCTTGATGACGCTACCGTTCTCGTCGACCATCGGATGCTCGCAGGCCGAATCGGTGTACACGGTGAACTCGGCACCCTGGAGGGGCTTGGGCGAGGCGGTATCGTTGTCCACCTTGACGAGCTTGAGTCCGAAGGTGCTGTTGTCGACGTGATCCGTGACCGTGTCGTTGGAATGCTCGTCATAGGGGTTGTTGGCGAACTCGAGCGTGATGGTGTTCACGTCGGGGGTGTTCACCACGGCGCTGGAGTTGATCTTGCCGCCATACTTGATGGTCAGCTTCTGACCAGCATTGTAGGTCGAGAAGAACGCTGCGGCTGCATCGGACTTGATCTCAGCGACGAAACCATCTGCATTATGCGTGATATCGAAGCTCCCGGAAACATCGGTCGAGCCAACCATGATGGAGAAGCCCACGGCCTTCATGTAGGTGAGGCCCGCGGTCATGGTATCGGTAACCTTGAACTTCCTGTTGGTGGCGTTGCTGGGATACTGAGGGATGGTCACCTCAGCGGTATAGGGGATGACCTGACCCACGGAGTACTGGGAGGTGTTGTGGGTGTCGGCGTCCTCGCCGGTAGCCTTCTTGTCGATGGTGACCGGGGTGTTCTTCACGGCGATGCTGCCGTCGTTCAGCTTGTACGAGACACCGCCGGTCTCAGCCGTGTACTCGAGCTTGGCGATGGACCACTGATAAACGACCTTGCCGCTGGCAGGGGTGACCTTCACCAGGTACTCGCCCGCGGAAAGGCCGGTGAACTCGACGGAAGTGCCGGTCGCGGTCTTCTGGGGCTGGGCCACCGCACCGAGATTGGCGCTCGAACCGATGGTCTCGGCCGCCTTCTTCATCTCCACGCTGTCGGAGGCATAGACCTTGTAAGCGTCGAATGAGATGCCATAGTCGGCGGCGAACTCGTGCTTGAGGGTATTGTCTCCCTGGATGGTGGTGTTGACGATCTTGTAGATGTCAACCTTGTCTCCATCCGTCAGACCGGTGACGGTGAGCTTGCCGGTTGCCGTACCCTGGTTGGCGGCAGTCACACCCGTCGTCTCTGCAAGCGCTGCAGACGGGAAGAAGACGCCCAGAGCAAGCACCATCGCAAACAGCGTGGATAGCAATGCCTTGAACCGTCCCTCCATAGAAATACCGTGCATCATATGGCGCTCCTCTCTATTGCCACGTACTATCTTCGCTCCCTATTCATCCGGCTGACGCCGGCTTTGGGATAATTGGTGTGCCGTCCTCCCAGCTATGTGTGCTCGTCCGACGACTTCGCTCAAAAACAGCCGGCTGCCCCCCTTGCGGAGAATGCAGCTGGTTACCAGTTAAGGCCCTATAGCTTTGCGTCGCTGCCTTTCGGCAGGTTTGCCAAGTTTAATTTTTTGCTTAAGGCGATTTTAAAGGAAGAGTAGGGATAACTTCAAGCTGAATATCAAAATAGAAAGGATCAGAAGGTGCGACCTGTTGACCCGCAGCTTCCGACCCCGTGTCCGGCAGCTCTTGCGCTCGTTCGTCGAGACCATCGTTTTTCAGAGTATCCAGCAAAGCCGCATCGTGCAAAAATAAGGGAGCTAGTTCGTTGAAGTAGGTACAGATGAACAATGGGATGGGATACGACATAAGCATCGAGAGTGTAGGTGGGCCCCACCCGCTATCTGTCAGAGAGGTGCTGCAGGTCTCTTTCGGGTTCAGGCGACAAACCCCCTTCGAGAGGAGCTTCATCACCAACGCCAACCTGAACTATGGCGCCATCCTGTCCTCGATCGTGGTCGTGCTGGAATGCTACATGCTGCAGAACAGCGCCAGGATGTCTAGCAACCCCCAAGTGGTCGAAAAAATGGGAATGAGCTGGATCGCCCAGCACAGCGCTGCTTATGCCATCCAGATGCTGAGCGCCCTGTTCCTCATTGCCTGTACCTTCGCCGTACGTAATTGCAGAAAAAGGCCGTGCAACGAGCTACTCTCGCGTGCCGCTATCATCCAGTTCGTCGTGGTGAGCATCGCGTTCGGAATCTATATCTCGCTCGGGGACATCGCGCGCGGCAACGGCATGTACGCGTTTCTCACTCAGATGGTCAGCATCATTTGCATCTTCGTCGTCAAGCCCTTCGTCTTCGTCCCCATACTGTTCGGCACCTTCAGCTTCATGCTGCATGCGACAAAGGAGGCAGGCGTCCTGACCCATGGAAATACCGTCAACCTGCAGATACTCTGCCTCATCCTCATGACCTCATGTTGCATTAAGCACTACAAGTACGTGCGGGGGGCGCAGGCGCGCGAGCGGTTGGCACGCTACTCGTACCACGACGAGCTCACGGGGCTGCACAACACCCGGGCACTGCAGCAGGACCACGCGAGGTGGGTGGGAAAGCGGATCGCCTTCGCGATCATCGACATAGACAACTTCAAGCACTACAACGACGCCTTCGGGCATCTCATGGGAGACCGTATCCTGTCCCTTCTTGCCTCGGGGATGTCCATCAACCTCGACGAGCATACCCGCATCTACCGTATGGGAGGGGACGAGTTCGCGCTGGTTTCGTCGAGCCTGGGAAAAAGAGGGACTTCGTGCGTACATCGAGCATGGCAGGGCATCGTTCCAGACGAGGGCGAGCCAGAATGGCCTCGAAGTGCAGGGTCACCCCCTGGGCTTCTCCATCGGCATCGCCGAGGACCTGGTCAGCAGCACCGAGGACGTGCAGCGCCTCATGCGCGAAGTCGACAGGGCGATGTACGAGGAGAAGCGGAAGCGTCACGCGCGACGTGACTCCGTGGAGGTCGAACTCGGGGGCTAGCAGGGCGTTGAGCGCTCGCGCCAAGCCCAACAACAACGACCCCAGTCAGTAGATCCGCCTGCCTTTGCCCGCAAGGCGCCCGCTCTTCGAACAGCGAAATGATGGCGATGGGCCAAGTCTCGCGCTGGCGAAGTGACCCATGTCAGACCGTCAGCCATCCCCATGCAAAATGATCAATGCGACCCATGCAATAGTGCAGCGGTGCCGCAGACACTGCCAGAGGCACCACCGGGAAAGTGGTCGTTAAGGATACATACTTTGCATTTTTTTACAAGTTATGTATCCTTAAACGAGCATTTTCAAGGAGGCAAGATCCATGGCGGAACTCTTCAGACGTGAGCTGTACCTCGAACGGCTAAGGCCTTTCTACGACACTGACCTCATCAAGGTCGTGACGGGCATGAGACGCTGCGGCAAGTCCTGCCTCATGCAGACCGTGATGGAGGAGCTGCGCGAGCGTGGGGTCGGCGAGGACCGCATCACCTACCTCGACCTCGACGCGAGGAGGTACCGGCGCGTGAGGGATCCCGACACCTTTGACAAGGCCATCGAGGCGGCCATAGGGGAGGACCCGCGCGGCAGCTACCTTTTCGTCGACGAGGTCCAGAATGTGGAGGGCTTCGAGGAAGTCGTCGAAGCATGGAGGCTCGAAGGCGTCTCGATTTTCATCACGGGCTCCAACTCCTACCTCCTCTCCGGGGAGCTCGCCACAAAGCTCACTGGGCGCTACGTCGAGCTTGAGCTCTTTACCTTGGCATTCCCCGAGTGGCTCGGCATGAGGGAGGCACTCGGCGAAGAGATCGGCCCTACGGCAGCGGAGTTCGAGCGATATCTGCGCGAAGGCGGCATGCCCGGCGCCGTGCGGCTCCCCAACCCTGCGGCACGCTCCGCTTACGTAGCGGACGTCATCGCCCAGGTCATCGAGAAGGACGTCAGCAGACGCGCCGGCAAGGTCCGCAATGCCGAAGCGTTCCGACGCGTCATGACATACATGGTCTCCAACTACGCGGCACCTACGAACTTCGCCAACATCGCCGAGGAGCTCCGCGAGGCTCAAGGGACGCCCGTCCTCGCGAGGACGGTCTCACGCTACGCAGGCTACCTGGAGGCCGCCAAGGTGCTCTATCGCTGCCCCACGTTCGACCTCAAGAGCAGGAGGAGCCTTCACGGAGGCGAGAAGCACTACCTCGCTGACCTCTCACTTTACTACGCGCTCAACACGGACAACCAGGTCAGCTACGGCCCAGCCCTCGAGAACGTGGTCTACCAATATCTGAGGCGCCACGGATGGACGGTCAGCGTGGGACGCGTTGGCAGGTTGGAGGTGGATTTCATCGCACGGAAGGACCAGCGCTACGTTTATGTTCAGGTGTCGATGAGCATCGTCGACCAGAATGTGGAGGAACGGGAGTTCCGTCCGTTCTCGCTAATCAGGGATGGGTGGCCGCGCTACCTGCTCACCCTAGACCCCCTCCCCACGACGCGGGACGGCGTCACGCACCTCAACATCGCGGAGCTGATGGCTTCGGACGCCGACCTCTAGCAGGGCCTCTTGCGAGGCCTAACAAGGCCTAGCGAGGCATCTCTCCCCTGACGAGGGCGTCGACGGCGTCGGCCACCGCCTCGTCCTCCACGCGGCCCAGCTGCCGGCTCGCCGCTGCCTTCGCCTCCGGCGCCGCGCCCTCCACGGCAAACGAGAGCGGCACGTGCTCGAGCATGCTCACGTCGTTGCCCCCGTCGCCAAAGACCGCCACCTGGTCGAGGCCGATTCCCAACCGCTCGCAGAGCACGTCGATGGCCGGGCCCTTGCCCCAGCCCGCCGTCATCACGTTAATCCAGCC
>ERZ773069.1412-NODE-1412-length-13990-cov-5.455902_pt1 | contig 13990 bp, 11 predicted proteins | sample MGYA00580619_ERZ773069 | MGnify/ENA primary metagenome ERZ773069 (study PRJEB29015, sample SAMEA2738007) | human oral metagenome | biome: human oral; feature: human-associated habitat; material: dental | place: China | collected 2108 ...
ATCGTCGACAAATCCTCCACATAGCTTTGGCTATGCGTCCGGTTTGTCTCCTTGACCGAACAAAAATCTACACCAATCTGACAGACTTCATTTTATCAGCGATTCCTTATAAATGAACGGAGGCGATCATCATGCACAAGGCAATCGTTGTCGTGGACATGCAGAATGACTTTATCGACGGGACTCTCGGGACACGGGAGGCGCAGGAGATGCTGCCGCGCATGGTGGCAAAGCTCACTGCCGCGCGCGCAGAGGGCGTGGCACTCATCTTTACGATGGATACCCACGGCACGGACTACCTCGCGACGCAGGAGGGGAAGAAACTGCCCGTCGAGCACTGCATTCGCGGCACGGCAGGGTGGCAGATCGCGGATGCACTCCAACCCTTCGTGCGGGAGGCGGCCGCCATCCTCGAAAAGCCCACCTTTGGCGCGACCGCTCTGCCCGCCGCGCTCGCGGTCTACGACGAAATCGAGTTCGTCGGACTCTGTACCGATATCTGCGTCATCTCCAACGCCCTCCTCGCAAAGGCATTCTACCCCGAGAAACACATTAGTGTCGATGCCGCCTGCTGCGCGGGCGTCACCCCCGAGAGCCACGCGAACGCCCTGAGTGCGATGCGGATGTGTCAGGTGGAGATTCACGCCTCATGATGAAATTGGCTGCTTAGAAAATTGAATAAAAATAAGGCGCATATCCTCAAAGAGAATACACGCCATCCAAAACCCATGAAAATGGATTTTTATCGTGACATTATCTTATCGTGGGAAGAGGGCTTTGTCAATCGTTATTTTTAAGGAAGCAGCGCACGATTTCAGTACAGTACCTATGGGCATCCGTAAGAATGTCATTTTTTGCAAAGTATTCCGGATGGCGGCACATCCTGCTCAGGAATAAATCGTCCAGTGCCTGTCTTGCTGATCTGCGCATACTGCGGCTTTTTACAAACGCTGCATATGCCAGTATCAGCGCAGTGAAATCCTGCGTGAACTGTTTACGCAGATATTTCTTTCGGCGTGATTTTGTAATCTGCGGATATGTTGCCAATATATTCGAGAGGCGATTGTTTTCCTCAACCTTGCGATTGATATGTGCAATCAGACAGTTGTTGTGGGCTGCGGCATTTCGGATATTTCGTATGTGCTCCAGCAGACGGTGATCAAACGGAGGCGTGCGCCGCTTGTGGTAGAGATCGAAGTAGACGTGATAGAGCTTGATCAGATCGCCAAATGATATGATTTCCAGAAGCACCCATATAGGGAGCGCATCTTCGTTGTGATAGTAAAAATCTCGGCAGTAACTTCGCTGCATCTTGCGGTTCGTTTGATCTGAAAATGAAGCTTCTCCCCGTATAAATACAGCTACGATGTTATAACCGTCCTCGTCCGGGTTATCCAAAATGTCATTCATAAGAGCGACTTTGATTGCGTGTTCGAGATCGAGGCATAGCGTCATCACAAGTCGTCTGAGGTGCATATCGATTTTTGAAAGCTCGACGAGATAGGCGAAGTCCAAATTGATGTATTTGTCTTTATTGGGACCTGCAGGGTGTTTTTGATAATTCTTGCGATATGCCGAAACTTTTGTAAGATAGTTGTTCTTCTGAAGGAAAATAAGTGCATCTTTCTCCGAAAAGAGATGAAAAGATATGCCTCTCTCTTTCATGTGTTCGATTTGCTCTTTTGGTGTCAATAATTTGCCGCCGGACATCGTCAGAATCCTTTCCTGTTTGAACGGGGAGTTTGTATGAAAATTATATCATGTGATGGAACGACTTATCAACAGGGGGGCTTGTCTGCATATCCGTGGGGTACAAATCTATGAAGAGTACGTGAATATGGTATAATGAAGCGCGGATGTGGTGCGTCGCTGAAATCATAAGATGCAGCGCAATCGAATGTATTTTCATGAGAGTGAACGAAATGTGATTTTGATACAGGTGTAAGGGGAGAGCGTATTATGGAGCGGATGAAGATGCACAGCAGGGATAATGTGGCGGCGAATGTGGAGGCGGTGGGGCGGCTGTTCCCGAATGCCCTGACGGATGTCATGCGGGACGGGAAGGTCGTGCAGGCGATCGACTTCGATGTGCTGCGGCAGGAGCTCGCGCGTGAGATCGTGGAGGGGCGTGAGGAGCGCTATGCGTTCACATGGCCGGACAAGCGGCAGGCGATCCTCGCGGCGAATGCGCCGATTGCGATGACGCTGCGCCCCGTCGTGGAGGACAGTGTCGGGCGAGACGGTACGGCGGGTGCATTCGACAGCGAAAACCTCTACATCGAGGGGGACAATCTCGATGTGCTGAAGCTGCTGCAGGAGACGTACCTCGGCAAGGTGAAGATGATCTTTCATACTGACTTTGATACAATCGCATATCGCTTGAAATGCCGAAACTGAACGGTACAAGCACTCTCGGGCATTTTTGTGTTTTGTGGGTGTCGTTTTTCCGAGCGTCGGAAGAGCGTCTCCTCTTTATTAAAAACGAGCCTCCTCCGGGAGCAGGCAGGAAATAATTAAAATGTTGAGGTAATTGTTAAGGAGGCGTTGATAAATTCTTTTGTTGCACGATTTACCTTCGAAGTACCATAATAGAGGAAAATGCAAAACGACGAGAGAGACAAGATCATGGTACGGCAAACCTTTACAAATGAGGATGTTCAATGCGAGCAAGACAAGGTATCGCAGACTCAGGGAGGACTTGCTTAGGTACTACGTGCTTTTTGCCTCAGCGAATCTCATTATTTGTTTGAAGCCGGAAAGACAGAGGGCGTTTTGTATGACGATGGGATAAGCGCGCCCATTTCCTCGAGCTTTCCATTCAAACTAGAGATTCGAAGAGAATTAGAATTTGACTTTTTATTAAAATGATATAGAATAATGTAATAGAAAAATGAGACCGTTTCGTCTGGGAGACCCAACAGAGGTGAACATGATGAGGGAAAAAATATTGCCGCCGTATGCCCCCATACTGATGGAGTCAACACGCGCAGTCGGATACTCTTTAGAGACGGCAGTTGCAGATATTATTGACAACAGTATCGCTGCATCGGCATCACGGTCAGAAATTTTCTTCTTCCCCCTGGGAGAGGCGTATATTGCGGTCTTGGACAACGGCACAGGCATGAATGAAGATGAGCTTAATACCGCTATGCAGTATGGAAGCAAGGATCCTGTTGACAGGAGGGGCACGGCGGATCTCGGCAGATTTGGCCTGGGGCTGAAAACGGCATCACTGTCACAGTGCCGATGTCTTTCCGTGATTTCTAAACAGGGAGAAACACTGATTGGCCGACGCTGGGACTTGGACCATGTCGCGAATGCTTGTGACTGGTCACTGCTTCTTCTGGATCAAGATGAGATCCAGACAGTTCCTGAGATTCAGCATCTGCTGGAGAAGGACTCCGGAACCCTGGTTGTCTGGCAGAACCTAGACCGACTGCAGGCAGGAGAAGTCCAGTTCGAGCAAACATTCGGGAGAAAAATGGATGTTGTCCGGGACCATCTTGCACTGGTATATCACAGGTATTTGAGCGGAGAGGCAGGAATCAAAAAGCTCCGGATTGAAATAAACGGAGAGCGTATTTTGCCGGCAGATCCTTTTCTAAAAGACAAAAGCACACGTCCGATGGATGATGAGGTCATCATTATCCGCGGGGAAAAAGTTCTTGTTCGTCCTTACATACTGCCGCACATTTCCCGTATGACTTCAGATGAAATCGGCCTTCTCGGCGGAAAAGAAGGCCTGCGCAGGTATCAGGGCTTTTATGTATACCGAAATAAGCGCCTGCTGGTTTGGGGGACGTGGTTCCGTATGATGCGTCAGGGCGATATGTCGAAGCTGGCGCGCATTCAGGTTGATTTAAGCAATGCTCTCGATGATTTGTGGGCGCTCGACATTAAAAAATCCTCGGCACTTCCTCCTGCAGAGGTGCGGGAGAATCTGCGCAGCATTATTGACCGCATTGCTGAAAAAAGCAGGCGTACATGGACTTTTCGCGGGAAAAAAGAAATCTCTGACACAACAGTACATGTGTGGAATCGGCTGAAAAGTCCAAGCGGCGGCATATACTATGAAATCAATCGAGAGCACCCGCTGGTTCAGCAACTGACTGGCTGTCATGAAAGTCTGAAAAAACCGCTTCTTGCTCTGCTTCAGCAAATTGAGAAGTCTATTCCACTGAATCAGTTGTATGTGGATCTGACCAACGATGAAAAGGTAGATAATGATCAGGAGCAGGATCCTGCGGCAGTGGGTGAGGCCCTGAGGGCACTGCTTGAGATGAGCGGAGAAAAAGATGGGAAGCTGTCTCTGTTGGAAACAATGGCGGGAATAGAGCCATTTTCTTTATATCCATATGTCTGCAATGGGATTAGAGAGGAGATTTTAGGACATGAGCAGGGAATCCGTTGAACGACTTGAACGCACTATATCTGCATATATCAATTCTACTTATCAGGAAATTCCTCCGACGGAGGAGGCGTTTATGGAGGCAGCAACGGCATTTCGTACGAGCATGGCAGCCCTTCTTCCGGTTGATGATCAAGAGTTCAGTGATATCTTGGCGCGCCTTCGCTCGCACATTGTCATTCAGATGGATGTGGGTACATATATCAGTGACTGCAGCAATGGACATCAGTCATGGCTTCCTGCCAGACGTGCAGAGACAGAGTTCTTTTTTTGGGAGCGATACAAAAAATATCTTGAGGAAGAGAAACAATGGAATCCGCGCGTGACGGCAAATCTCGGGAAAATATCTGATGAGATCCTGGACTTATGCGGTGATCCTGAGGAACCGTATTTTGCCGTTCGCGGACTTGTGCTCGGGGATGTGCAGTCCGGGAAAACGGCCAATTATACGGCGATATGCAACAAGGCGGCTGATGTTGGATACCGCGTCATCATTGTTTTGGCAGGCATGCAGGAAAATCTCAGAAAGCAGACACAGGAGCGTTTGGATGCGGAGTTCTCCGGCCGCAGAAGTGACAGCTTTCTGGATCCGACCGCTAAAAATACAGCGGTCGGTGTTGGCCGGCACAGTGCCAGCGGCACAAAAAAGGGCGTGGCTTCCTTTACTTCGGTGACCAAGGATTTTGACAGCGGCGCGCTTCACAGCTGTAATCTCAGCATTATTGAAAGCGTAAACGGTCCAGTTTTGCTTGTTGTGAAAAAGAATAAGCGGATTTTGGACAACCTGATCAGCTGGCTGGATGCAAACAATACAGCAGATGCTGGAGGGAAGATAGACCTGCCGCTCCTGCTTATTGACGATGAGGCGGATAATGCATCGGTCAACACCAGAGATTCGAATGACGATCCGACAGCAATCAACGACTGCATCCGTCAGCTGCTCGGGCTGTTCAGCAAGACGACGTATCTGGGGATTACAGCGACGCCATTTGCCAATATTTTCATTGATCCCGAGATCGATGAGGATCTCTTCCCCTCAGATTTTATTTATGCCCTGTCTGCACCATCGCATTACATCGGTGCGGACAGAATGTTCGGCGATGACGATGAGCGTTCCTGCAGCCATATGATTGAGCGCATCGATCGTGAAGAGCTGGAACTGTGCCTTCCGCCCAAGCACAAGAGCGGATTTGTTGTTTCAAAGCTCCCGGCCGACCTTTATGAGGCATGCAATTACTTCTTGCTGGTCAATGCCGTCCGTGATATGCGGGGTGATCGGAGCGAACACCGTTCCATGATGGTTCATTTGAGCCGATTCCGATCTGTTCAGGCACAGATCGCTGAGCTCTTGACCATGTGGCTCAGTCAAGTGAACTCTGATCTTCGGAATTATGCAAAACTGCATGTTGATAAAGCGAAGGAGATTGCATCCATCCACGAGCTTCACTTGGTGTGGGATAAATACAAGTTGTCGGATGCCGCCGGCATCTCGTGGGAGAAGCTGCTGAAGTCTTATCTATACAAAGCCATTGCACCGATTGATGTGCGGGAGGTGAATATGAATACAGGTGCGGCCAGTCTCGATTACTTCAACCACAAGAAAGACGGGCTGCGTGTGATTGCCGTCGGCGGCAACAGCCTGTCCAGAGGGTTGACCTTAGAGGGACTGTGCGTCACATACTTCCACAGAAATACGAGGATGTATGATACCCTGCTGCAGATGGGGCGCTGGTTCGGCTATCGTCCGAACTATGGTGATCTGGTGAAGGTCTGGCTGACAGAGGAAATGATTGATTGGTACGGCCAGATCACGCGGGCGTCAGCGGAGCTGAAAGAGGAAATCGCAAAAATGCGCAATGCGCATCAGACACCGCGTGATTTTGGCCTCAGGGTGCGGCAGGATCCAGGGGTACTCATTGTCACCGCACGGAACAAAATGCGCACGGCCGGGGATATCCCCTTCCCCATCACTGTATCCGGCCAAATCCTGGAAACGCCGAGACTGAAGGCGTCTCCTGAGATACTCGAGGACAATGAGCGCATATTTAAAGCCTTTGTTCGGGATCTGGCAAAGAATGGAGAGCGTGTGGAGGGAGAGGAACGAGCACAGGGATATCTCTTCTGGCAGCATGTTCCGGGTCCTGTCATTGCGCGGCTGCTGGATAACTTTGAGACGAATCCATGGCACCTCTCCTATAACGGACATGCATTGTCTGAGTTCGTTGCGGCGAAGGAATGGAAGGGCGGCTGGGATGTCGTCCTGGTCAACCGCGGTGATGGTGCGGCATATCCCGGCGGATTGGCATGCGGCAGCGAGATTCTTCCCATGGATTGTACAGAAAAGCGAAAAATTCTTGCCGATCAGCGGATGCTGAGTGTCAGCGGCACCAAAGTCCGTGTCGGCCGAGGCGGATGGACACGCATTGGTCTGAGCAAAGCACAGATTGCTGCGGTACAAAATGAATTTCGAAAAGAGAACAGAAAAAAACAGGTGCCCGATCGGGCGTATCTGATCGAAGATCGCCCTCCGATCCTGATGCTGCATGTTCTGCAGGCAGAGTATGAGGGAACGCCGCGTCCGGATCTTCCGGTGTTCTTATTTGCTCTGGGCGTCGGATTTCCGAGGGCAGAGTATGAAACGACAACGGCGAATTATAAAGTGAACCTTGTGGAGCTGCGCAAGTGGGCCGACATACCGGATGAGTCTGACGAGGAGGAATGGGACTGATGGGAAGCTATGATGCAGAGCTGAGAGCGAGCTGGGACCGCATCGACTGCCATGACGGAGGAGCTCTGCAGATCCCGCTTCCGCATCCTCTTGAGTGGCATGTTCGCTATGCGGGAGCGGATCAGAAATCTCTCGTTGCTGTCAGCAATATCGCCGCAGGAGAACTTCCTTCCTCCCGTGCGATTGAGGCCGCCTGCAGGCAGCGAAGAGACGGGCGGTATGCGCTGTCCTTCACTTTGCTGAATCGTGCCGAGGAGGATGTCTTTATCACAATGGCGGGAGACATGATTGCCTTTTCCGGTACTGCTGCATCGCCCGCAGAGGCTGTACAGCGTGTCCTGCGCAGATACGCTGCATGGGTCAGGCTCTTCGAGCGCAGACAGAGCGAACTTTTGGGCATTCATGCGCAAAAGGGCCTCCTCGGAGAGCTGCTGTTTTTGAAAGAAGTAATTGAGGGCGGGCGTCCTATGCTGGAAGCAGTTGCTGGATGGGCGGGGCCAGACGGGGCTGACCAAGATTTTTTCTGCGACGGCGGATGGCATGAGGTGAAGGCTGTCGGTGCTGCGGCAGCCGTGGTCAGCATCTCCTCTGTTGAACAGCTCGATCATCCTATGGAGGGAGAGCTGGTTGTTTTTCGCATCGACGCATGCGTTCCTCAGCACAACAATGCGGTTACGCTTTATCAGACGGTTTCTGCGTTGGAAAAGATGGCGGTGAGTACGCCCGGCGCTGCAGAAACTCTTTTCTTAAAGCTTGCTGCGGCCGGCTATGTTCACAGAGAGGAATATGATCAGCAGCATTTTTTTGTATCAGCACAGCAGCACTATGCCGTCACAGAGAACTTCCCGCGTATGAGACGAGCCGGACTGCCAAGAGAAGTGGTCAATATCTCCTATCAGCTGGATCTTCCAAGCCTGGCACCTTGGGAAAAATAAGGAGGGTATTTCATGGATGTGCTCGACTTTAAAAAAGAGTTTTTGTCTGAGGCAAAAGCCTCAGCGGCAGCCATTGGGGAAGGATCCAGTGCAGCCTTTGCAGATCATATGGCGCAGTATCTTATTGATGCGGAGGTTTTGCCGGATTTTACGCCCTCCTTTTATACGGGAAAATATGGGCGCAATAAATGCAGAGTTGACGGCTATGTGTATAATGAACTTGATCAGACCATGAATCTGGTCTTTGTGGATTATAACGGCAATGATACTGAGCGGAGATTGGCGCCTGCAGCGGCATCGCATGATTTTGGACAGCTCGCCTTTTTTTTAAAAGCTGCATTTCAGACGAATCTGCACAAAGAGATCGAGATGAGCACACCGTGCTCAGATTTGATTGATTTTCTGCGGGTGAATGAAAAGGCCATCCGAAAATATCGATTCTTCATCTTCACCGATGCGGATATGAGCAGTACGCTTAAAAATATCGAGACCGAACCTTACGATGGGATCCCGACGGAGGGGCAGATTTGGGACATTGACCGTCTGTATAGGGTATGCTGCTCTGATCAGGGCCGCCAAGTCATTGAGATTGACTTTAGGGAGTACGGCATTGACGGCATTCCGTGCCTGGAGGCGAGCTCTGTAGCGACGGACCAGTATCGCAGTTATTTGGGTGTGATCTCCGGCGATGTGCTTGCAGACATCTATGATGAATACGGCGCTCGTTTGCTCGAGGGGAATGTGCGCTCCTTCCTTTCAACTAAGGTTGCGGTCAACAAAAAAATACGAGGCACTATTCTTAACAGCCCGCAGATGTTTTTTGCATTCAACAACGGCATTTCTGCGACGGCAATGGAGGTCACTGTTGAGGATACGGAGTACGGACGCTTTATTACTGCAGTCAAGGACTTTCAAATCATCAACGGCGGACAGACGACAGCGTCTGTCTTTAATGCACGGCATAAGGACAAGGTGCCTCTGGATAAGCTCTATGTTCAGATGAAGCTGACCGAGGTCGGCGGCTCAACGCAGGAAGAGACGGATGATTTGATCCGCAGCATCTCCAGAACCTCCAACAGTCAAAACAAAGTCAGCGATGCGGACTTTTTTGCCTCCCATCCGTTTCATAGGAGAATGGAGGCGATTTCCCGCCGCCTTCTCGCGCCGGCTGTCGGCGGCGCGCAGTATGAGACGAAGTGGTTTTATGAAAGAGCCAGAGGGCAGTATCTGCAGGAGCAGATGAAGCTTACTCAGGCACAGAAAAATAAATTCCTGCTGCAGCATCCAAAAAAACAGCTGATTAAGAAGACAGATCTTGCAAAAGTTCAAAACACATGGAGCGGACATCCGGATATTGTCAGCAAGGGAGCACAGACCAATTTCATCTCTTTTGCCGAATATATTGATGAGCAGTGGACAATAAATGATGCGCAGTTTAATGAGCGGTATTTTCAAAATACGGCGGCGCTGCTTCTGCTGTTTCAGTTTCTTGAGAGTTCTGTCTCAAAGCAGCCCTGGTATCAGGGCGGCTACCGTGCGAATATTGTGTACTACACAGCTGCCCTGTTTCGTTTTCTGCTGCAGAGACAATTCTCTGGTGCGGACTTGAATCTGGCCCTTATTTGGAATCGTCAGCAGCTTCCTGTTCCGGTCGGAATGGCACTGATATCTTTAGCAGAGTTAGTGCATCTTAAGATCACATCACCGGAAAGAGGATTGGCGAATGTTACCCAATGGTGCAAGAAGAAGGCATGCTGGGAGGCGGTCAAGAAAATTGAGTATGTCCTGCCGGACGAACTGGAGGCGTTTCTTGTTACTCCCGAAGAGCAAAAAGCAGAACAGCGCTCTGCCAATAAAGATCAAAAGGTTGATAATGGGATCAGCGCGCAGACGGAGGTGGTGAGTCATTCCGGCAGCATGTGGACACGTCTGCGGGAATTTGCCGTCCGAAATAATATGGTGACCTCTGTTGATACAGCAGCTCTTTCCATTGCTGAAAAAATACCGACGAAAATACCAAACGCATATCAAAGCAAACGCCTTGTGGAGCTGCTGCATACAGTTGCGGAAGAGGGCTTCAACATCAAAGAATAGACGGAGACTGCAAAATATGTACAACGTTGTGGATCTGTTTGCCGGCGCAGGAGGCTTGAGCCTTGGGTTCCAGCAGACGCACAGGTACTGCATAAAGGCTGCATTTGAGCATAATCCTGCGATACAGGAAACCTATCGAAGGAATCACCCGAATACGGTTGTTTATGGAGATGTTCGGTGTGCAGACTATGCCGTTCTGCAGGAGGAGCTTGGACCCATTGATGTCGTCATCGGAGGACCGCCCTGTCAGGGATTTTCCAATGCGAACCGTCAGAAAAACACAGCCGTCAGTCAGAACAATGCATTGGTCAAAGAGTACATTCGTGCAGTTCTTGAGATCCGCCCCAAAGCTTTCGTTATGGAAAATGTCAGTATGCTGAAGTCGGATGTGCATCGATTTTTTTTGTCGCAGCAGGACCTCCCTTTGCTGGAGTCTGCAGCGCTGAAGGTCCAAGACTCTTACATCCGCCTGCTTGATTCGGAATATATGTTTGCAGGTGCGGCGGAGCTGATTCAAAATCCGGCTGCAGTCCAATTGCTTTTGTGGCCGAAGGAAGACTACCAGCTTCTGAATGTTATTTATAAAGCAGCAAAAAGTTCAACAAAATTGTCTGCTGCGCTGAAAAAACATAAGAAGAACCTGCTCGAAACCGTCTCGCGCTATGCAGAAATGGGGGGCGGCCGCATTGAAGCGGCAGGGCGGCAGGCATTCATATCGCTCAGAGAATATTATGAAGGCAGGCTGACGGAGGATGAACTGCGTGACAGGATTGCTCCGGCGGTCATGTATCAGAGAATGCTCCAGCAGGCCGCCGAAATTGCTGCCAATAACCTGGTTGTGGACGAATATTCGCTGAAGGATGGCCTGCGGGTCAAAATTCGCTCTTTTTCTGTATATGATTATCTGAAAGAGCGGCTTGACAACAGTCTTGGAGCTTTAGGGTATAAGATCGAGGCACGGGTCCTTTCTGCTGCAGACTACGGCGCACCGCAGAAGCGCATGCGCTTTGTCATCATGGGGCTTCGAAAAGATATACCTGATGAGGTGCAGTTTCCTCTGCCGCAGTATGATCCTTCTTCCTACCGAACGGTGCGGGATGCAATCTCAGATCTTGAGGAGACTGCACCTGTATTTGATGTTTCGGATGACGCAGGAAGACCGATATCTGCGGCATCGCAGACAGGCGGCCTGAACAATGAGCTGCGCGATTCTGATCTCCTTAGGAATCATATTATCACTCGGACACGGAAGACATCCATGGACAGATTTAAGGCACTGAAGCAAGGGGAAAACTTTCATGCACTTGATCAGTCTCTGATTATGAATACCTATACAGATCCATCTCGGACACAGAATACGATTTACCTTAGGCTGGACTACGATCAGCCCTGCGGAACAGTTGTAAACGTCCGCAAGTCCATGTGGGTTCATCCTGTTCTGGATCGTGCACTGAGTATTCGTGAGGCAGCCCGTCTTCAAACATTTCCAGACAGTTTTGTCTTTATGGGAACGAAAGATCAGCAGTATCAGCAGGTCGGCAATGCTGTTCCGCCGATTATGGCGCGCGCCGTCGCTGAATGCCTGGCAGAGCAGCTGGATAAAATTGACGGGGCGCATTCCTGAAATGGCAGACAATCACAGCAAGACTGTACGGAGCAAAAATATGTCCCGTATACGCAGTACAAATACAAAGCCCGAAATTCTGGTGCGGAAATATTTATTTGCACAGGGATTTCGTTTTCGGAAGAATGACAAGAGGCTTCCCGGTTGTCCGGATATTGTTCTGCCGAAATATAAGACTGTAATTTTTGTAAACGGCTGCTTTTGGCATAAACACGAGTGTGCGCGATTTGTTTGGCCCGCATCAAATACAGACTACTGGTACGCCAAGATTATGAAAAATGTTGAGAGAGATGCAGAAAACTATCAGCGACTTGAAGTGGATGGCTGGAAAGTAGCTGTTGTATGGGAATGTCAGCTGAAAAAAGATTCTTTTGATGCGGTGATGGCATCCATCCTTGAGATGATCCGCAGATGATAAGAATGAGAAACATGTGCCGGAGTCATACAGCATATATATCTGACTTATTAGAAGATCAGCTGCTTCGTCCTTTGATAATAAAGAAAGCATTCTATGCAGAGTCATTCGAACAACTGTCCGTTTTGATGGATGCACAGAATGCTTTCTTTAATGCGGAAGTATCTAATTGGTCTCTCTATACCGTGTGAGGTACGGGAGATTCCGCCGCGTCTGGTGAAATGCTATGGAGCAGAATAGGAGCATATCCAGATATACCTGTGCGGCAATGAAGTGTCGATGTTGTCTTAATGTACATGGGAAAGAGCTCTTTTAGAGTCCTTGTCAACTAAGTCCACAAAAAGTCGGATTTATAGACTTAGCATAACTTAAGTCCACGAAAAGATGAATTCGTGGACTTAGCAAAGCTTATTGGACTATATCTAAAATTTTTGTAAAGACATAAAGGCTTTTTCGTTCACTGCCTGTTCGGGTTAGATATTTTTTTTCGGTTAGATTAGCGAGTACCTTATAAACACTGCTGGCTGGGAGCTGTAGTGACGAGATTACCGCAGGCGGAGAAATTTTTAGCTGCTCAAAGAGCAAATCAACTAATGGAATCATTGCTGTCTTGTTTACAGCGGCAGACATTTCTTTATAGAGATCGATAATTTGTCTTGAAGTGGAAATATGACGTGTGCTTTCTGTAGCTACACCATCGAAGAAAAAATATAACCAATCCCGCCATGCGGATATTTGCTCCTCTTTTGATGAAGTTCTCGAGAGGGCGGCAAGATATTTTTTATAGGTATCATTATTTTCAGCGAAATAGCGACTGATATAAAAAATGGGGAAAGGCAAAACCTTCTTATAGAATAAAAACAACGGAATAAGAAGCCGACCAACACGCCCATTTCCATCTTTAAATGGATGAATCATCTCAAATTGAGCATGCATGACAGCCGCCTGCACCAATTCTGAAATTTCACTGTCTGCACGGATGTATTCGATCAAATTATCCATATATTCATCAGTTAGAACTGGAGGAAGCGGGGTGAAGTTACCCAATATATCATTTTGGATGAAATTTTGCTCAGTTTTGAAAATCCCCGGTGTTTTATCAGCGCCTCGGACATTGTTGTCAAGAAGCAAAATGTGCAGTTGGCATATCATATTTTTTGAGATTAATGTCTCGTGATCCCGTAAAGTCAAATGACCATAATGAATGGCCTTGCAATAATTTTCGATCTCGATGATATCATTTGCCATTGTCTCAGAGCTGCGATTTTCCGTCACAACATCTGCTATGGTTGCAAGAGTCCCTTCGATTCTTGAGGATAATACAGCCTCCTGCAGAGTCAATGATGAAATTAGTATTTGTGGAGAGGGAAGATTTTGCAAATATCCTATAAACTCTGATAGTCTGCTTCCCTTTCGTATGATGTTAGAAATAAATGACTTGTCACATGCAAGTTTGTTGCTGATGGTATCAAGAGGTAATTTGCATGGGATATGAGGCGGTGGGAAATCTTTTATATTCATAATGTGAGTAGCCCTTGTCCTTTAAAAATACTATAGATTTTATCATACACCGATAATCTGTGAAAATCAATAAAGTAATGGAGGAGAAACTTATGCGCAAGGTCCTTGTTGTCGTGGATATGCAGAATGACTTTATCGACGGCGCGCTTGGGATGCCGGAGGCACAGGCGATGCTGCCGCGTATGGTGGCAAAGCTCACGGCAGAGCAGACGGCGGGCACGGTGCTCGTCTTTACCATGGACACCCACGGTGCGGACTATCTCCA
>ERZ773069.1413-NODE-1413-length-13985-cov-5.581407_pt1 | contig 13985 bp, 11 predicted proteins | sample MGYA00580619_ERZ773069 | MGnify/ENA primary metagenome ERZ773069 (study PRJEB29015, sample SAMEA2738007) | human oral metagenome | biome: human oral; feature: human-associated habitat; material: dental | place: China | collected 2108 ...
GCAGCAATCATCGTACCTATGGCACTTATTATTTCTGCCCAATCTGTAGGTTTTAGTTCCATAGAAACCCTTTTATCTCTTCATCAATAAAATATCTACTCTTATTATTTTTACTTTATTATAATTCGTTAAAACGATATCACCTCCAACTCCCGCGGCAAGATCTCCTGCACTTCTACCGAGCCCGCCACCAAATGATAACCATGCAGCTTTGATGGCAAGTCACGCTCGGCTGAACGCCACTTAAATGGTCTGTTTTTATCAAAATAATCCAGCAATTCCGCATTCAAAAAATGATTGCGCGGCAGATCCACTAAACCGTCCTGATTGACGACCAGTGCTATCGATAAGCCCGACGTCATGCCATCTTCGTTTTTAGCATACGCCGCCGTCACCAGATGGACCACTGGCTCAAACTTCAACACTGACTGATCGCTCGCCTCCACCTGTGCCTGGCCGCTACGCGCTAGCTGCTGATTGATTTTTGTTGTCAATTCCTCAAAACTCGGCTTACCGTCGCCCGCTCGGCAATAGTCGCAATCATCTGCCGCCTCGACATATTCCAGCAGCAAATCCATATCGACGTCAGTATCCTTAACGCCGTTTTGTGACAATTGCTCCACCATCTCATGCAGTGCACCCAGTAAACTATAATCATTGGCATTTCTAGCAGCATCACCGATGCGGATAATGGCGCGAGCGATAGTGATAGAATTGTCGGTTTTATTCATACGTCCTCCTTAAATATTTTTACGCCACTCGGGAAAGTGTCTTGATAATCGTGATCGTATTTATCGACCGTATGGTTGGTGTCCGGCGTATCCTCCAAAAATGAAAATATCTCTCGGCGCGTCGCTTCATCAATTTCAAAAAACCTTTGCAAAAACCGGCGGACAATAATCTTGGTATCGTTCAAATAACCCAGCCGCCCGAACATGGCATAATCAGCATCAGAAATATCAAGCGCGGCGTGCAGATGAATTTTATTGCGCCGCTTCTTTAGGCGATTCATGTTGATATACATATCTTTATCGGTGATAACCAGTTTTTTCTGCCACGCCAGTTCAATCATGCCAGTCAAACTTATCTTTTCATACGGCGGCAGCGCATACAGACTGTTCATAATCTTCAGATACAGCAAACCTTCAACCACTTGCGTCGCCGTAATCGCAAACGTCTTAAAAGTCTGTGCCAGCAACACGCGGGATAAAAACTGCTCCTTAATATTCTGATTCAAATAATCCAGATATTGCAAATTATACGCGATGTTACTGATAATCGCATATTGATTACTGTTTTTATCATGCGTAATCGGAGAACCATACACCGCCCGAGCGATATAATCGCGCCACTCCTCAATCCGCCGCTCGGGAAACCACTTGTAAGCACTTAGGCAACCGGAACAGCAGGCGCAGAGCGATTTTGTATGAGGCTCGCCTGACCGATATACCTGCGCGGTAGTATCCATTAGCTCTCCTCTTTTTTTCTCGCTTCTTCAAATTTTGCTGCCATCGTTGGATTATTACGGGTAAGTTTTTTAATCGTTAAGTCTTGAGCCTTATCGTTAGCTAAACGAAGATTATTTTCAGACGATAGCAGTGCCTGCTTAGTTTTCTCTAGTTGCTTAATAGTCTTATCTATTCCTTCAATGGCATCAGTAAACTTACGGCTTGCCAAGTCATAGTTGCGCGCGAAACCAGCCTTAAATTTCTCCATATCCTCTTCAAAATGCGTAATATCCAGATTTTGTGCACGCACCAATGCCAACTCTGATTTATATTTCAGAGCATTAAGCGCTGCATTGCGCAGCAGCATAATTATCTGTATAAAAAATTGCGGTCGAATCACGAACATTTTTGGATAACGGTGCGACACGTCAACGATACCAACATTATATAGCTCGCTATCCGCCTCAAGTAATGACACTAAGATTGCATATTCACAGTTCTTCTCGCGACGATCTTTATCCAACTCTTTAAGAAAGTCCTCGTTATGCTTTTTGGTGGCAGTCTGGTCATTCTCGTTCTTCATTTCAAACATAATGGAGATAATCTCATTGCCAGATTCATCGTTTTCTCGGAAGATATAATCACCTTTACTGCCAGTACGAGAGTCGTTATCCTTCTCAAAATATGCACGCGGAAAGGCTGTAGCGCGCAATTTATTAAACTCAGTCTCACAGTGCTGCTCCAACGTCTCACCCAACATTTTCGTCGACAAACGAGCCTTAAGATCTTTGTAATACGCAATCTGCTCATCTTTTGCTTTTAGCTCTGCTGTATATTTTTCTTTCAAATTTGACTCAACAAGCTGGCGTTCATTTTCTTTAGCGGCTAGCTGCAGTTTGAAATTATCACGCTCACGCTCAACAGCGCTAACCGCCCGGTTAACCTCCAAATCTTTCTCAGTCTCAAAAGTTTTAATTTTTGCGTTTAAATTCGCAATCGTTTGATCGCTCTGCGACTTAGTTTGCGCTAACTCTTTATCGGCTTCTGAGCGTAAACGCTCTAAAGCCAGCTCTTTTTCACCTTGCGCTTTCTCTAGCTCAGACTTTAGTGATGATATTTCCGATTGCTTCTCAGAGTTAATTCGAGCAGCTTCTGCTTTATTCTCTGCTTGCAAGCTCGCTAGTTCAGTCTCTTTCTCAGACAGTAGCTTTTGGAGCTCGCTACGAGTCTTTTGCTCTGCTAATTGTACAGCGTTTTCTTTATCTGTACGCAATAGATCCTCTCGCTCGGCAATCTCACGCATAAATTCATGGTCACGAACCTGCTTAACAATATCAGCATAGCTCGCCTGGTCTATTTCAAACACTTGACCGCAATTCGGACATTTTATTTGACGCATATTCACAATCCTTTCCATTAATTATCCCACAACAACAAACAGGTTCTCTTTAGCTACTTGTATTTTTATAAACAGCGACAACCTTGCCATTAATCATACAATTCTCTGACTGACCGACAATAATGGGCGGAAACCTCTCGGGAGTAAGAGATTCAGATTCTAACGATATATATTCCTCATGTTTTTTAAGGCGCTTTATGTTAGCCATACCGCCAATGATAGACAAAACATAATCCCCGTCATTGGCACACTTTTGCGTAACATCTACGAGAACAAAATCACCGTTGTTTATCGGTTGTTTTGACTTGCCGATATGAGCATTATTCATGGAGTCGCCATCAGCTTTCACTGCCATATATCTGTTTTTAAGCTGTGTGGTATGCTTGCCCAATAGCTGTTTAGAAATCCTTAGAAACCCCTCATAATACTCCTCGGCATAATTGAGTGCCGGACCGCAGCTTGCCGAGCCAACAATCGGCACTAATACAAACCTATCGTCCTCCACCGGCGATTCCAGCCGCTGGGTTTTATTCTTTCTATTTATAAAAAGTAGGTTACGTTTTTCGAGCTGCAGTAGATGATGTTGAACCTGACCAGGACTCATATCTGGATCGCCAATGAGTTCAGCTGTTCTACGCAATGTACATTCTGCCAAGTTATTGGTCTTTGCTAGTTCTAATAATTTCTTTTGGATGTGGTGCATGTATTTTATTATACAGCACCTATTACATAAATATCAATAATTTTTCGGGTAGACTTGACAAAGACAGCGCCGTGTCTTATTCTTAATAATGAACACTTTTATGGAGGGTGGAAGTCGATTTATATTGTCGACTCGTAACAGGTTCGGGTTTGTGCTACCTGCGAGTAGCCACAAACATAAAAATCAACCAGTCGCAATATGGAGGGTAATGGCGGCGCAAGTTAGTCAAAGTAATCAAAGGAGGTTTCATTATGGAATCATATAAAAATATTAATGGCAATTCAAATGTAGTTGCTTATAGCATAGAAGAAGAAAGCATTACAGTACAGTTCAAATCTGGTACATATACTGTATACACCTACACTTATGAGAGCGCAGGGGCTGATGCTGTTGAGACAATGAAAAGTCTAGCCCGACAAGGACACGGACTCAATTCGTACATCTCAAAAAATCAACCCGGCTATTCCGAGAAGCGCTAAAATAAAACGAGAGCCAGCTACAAAACTGGCTCTCGTTTTGCATTTTATTGTTGCCTACAACTTCCCGCTCGAAATATCAAAGAAGCGATCAAATAAATTCCTCAGTTTTTCCAATACCGTTTCGCGTTTTTTACTGCGTTCTCCACCCGGCGAGAAACGCGAGATTGGCGGCAATATCCGCGACAAATTCGTTCCAGTTGACTGGATATATCCATCACGAAAAGCATTTTCTACAAATGTATACGTCGCTTCTTTATCTAATTTTTCATCATCAATGATCTGGTCTAGCTCCTTGATTTTCCTTGACTTCACAAACTCCTGCCAATCACCGTCAACTGAACTATCGACTGTAAGCGACGCGATAAACTGCTCGATCAAATCCTTTTTATTACGCAACTCCATAGATGAGTTAACCGCTTTATCAATATCGACTAAAATCTCTTTATTATTCAAATGGCTATCGTGATATTGCCGAATCAGTTCCAGGATGTAATCAATGTTTATTTCAACCTGCTTGATGAGCTCCATCTCAAATACCAAATCATCGTTGATGTTCTCTTTGCTCTCATCAGATTTCGGCCGCAGCTCGTTGTAGAGGTCGATGTACATACTATGATAATCTTGCACATCTCGCTGGCTCAAAATCTCTTGTCCGATGAATTCATCAAAACTAGACAGAATATTCCTTATCCTCAGAATTGCGCCATACAGTTTCACGAATTCTTTCTGTTCCTGCTCGCTAGCAATCATCTCACCCACTGGAAATTTGTTTTTTAGCTCTGCAATCAAATCGATATAACCTGGCGTTTTCTTTCCATCTTCTTCATAGCCTTCGTAATAATCTCGGAAAGGACGCAGCAGTACAATACCCTTGGCGTCGCTATCGCCAAAGAGCGCTAAAGCTTTCTTAGTCGCCTCCTCCAAATTACGAAACATCACAATATTACCATATGTTTTGATCGAATTAAGAATACGATTCGTCCGTGAATATGCCTGAATCAGCCCATGCATCCGCAAGTTTTTATCAACCCACAGCGTATTCAAAGTCGTGGCGTCAAAACCCGTCAAAAACATATTCACCACGATCAACAAATCAATCTCTCGATTCTTCATCCGCAGACTGACGTCTTTGTAGTAATTCTGGAATCGCTCAGCGCTGGTATCATAGTTTGTACCAAACATTGCATTATAATCACGAATTACGCCCTCCAGAAAATCACGTGATGAGACGTCTAGTCCGTCGGTATTTTCCGAATTCTCATCATCCATGCCGTCCATTTCCAGATCAGGATCATTGGCTCCGTAGCTATAAATTGTAGCAATTTTTAACCGCCTCGGCTCAGGAATGTCAGACTGCTGTCGCTTAAACTCATTGTAATAAAGTTTGGCTGTATCAATTGAACTCACCGCAAAAATTGAATTAAATCCGCTCAGCCGAATTTTATCTTTCACCTCTTCAACTGCCGCTCTGTCTCGCGCCGATGCAACTTCATGTACATTCATCAGCCGTGTAAATGCGTACGACTTGGCATTACGCATGGTTTTTTGATCAAAGTGATCACGGATATATTGCACAACATTACGAATGCGCTCCGGAGCGTTCAATGCCCGCTCACGATCAATATCTCGCACTTTCTGCTGATCATCGACCTCATCAGCCTCGCGAATCGTACGAATATAGTCAATCCGAAACGGCAACACATTCTTGTCAGTAATAGCATCAACTATGGTGTAGGCGTGCAACCTGTCACCAAACGCCTGATCAGTTGTTCGTAGATCAACCCGTCCACCACTGGACGCATTTTCTTTGGATATCGGTGTACCCGTAAAGCCAAACAAATGATAATTATGAAAACTTTTGGTGATGGCATGATGCATATCACCAAATTGTGAACGGTGGCACTCGTCAAAGATGATAACCATGTGATCATCAAACGCCTTGTGCCCTTGATTGCGCTTGATGAACGTATCGAGTTTTTGGATGGTCGTAATGATAATTTTAGCATTTGGATCGCCCAATTGCCTCGTCAAAACCCGTGTACTGGTATTACTATTCGCCGCACCTTCTTGGAACTTGTCGTATTCTTTCATCGTCTGGTAGTCGAGGTCTTTGCGGTCAACCACGAAAAGCACTTTATCAATATAGTCCAGCTTGCTTGCCAGCTGAGCCGTCTTAAAACTAGTCAATGTCTTACCGCTACCTGTGGTATGCCAAACATAACCGCCAGCCTCAATCGTACCAAGCTTTTTGTAATTTGTAGCAATCTGTATGCGATTCAAAATACGCTCAGTCGCCACGATCTGGTACGGACGCATCACCAGCAATAATTTATCAGTGGTGAACACGCAGTACTTCGTCAGCACGTTCAGTAGCGTATTCTTAGATAAAAAGGTCGCCGTAAAATCTATCAGATCGGTAATCGGGCGATTATTAGCATCCGCCCACCAGCTGGTAAATTCAAAGCTATTGCTGGTCTTTTTACTGCGATGCGAATCTGTTTTACCTGCCTCATTAATATGCTGCCAGCGCGTCGTATTACTGTAGTACTTTGTATGAGTGCCATTACTGATCACAAACAGCTGAACATATTCAAACAGCCCGCTGCCTGCCCAAAAACTATCCCGCTGATACCGATCAATCTGATTGAAGGCTTCTTGTAGGGGCACGCCACGCCTTTTTAGCTCAATATGCACTAGCGGTAAACCATTCACTAGCAACGTCACATCATAGCGATTATCCCGTGCGCCCGACACCTCGTATTGATTGATTACCTGCAAGTAGTTCTTGTGAATATTCGTTTTATCTAGCAGGCGAATATTAATCACCTCGCCGTTATCACGCTGTAGCAATTGCGTACTGTCTTCCTGGATTTTGAAGGTCTTGTCGGTGATATCTTCATTGCCATTAGCGATCCGCTCTGCGAAGAAGCGCTTCCACTCAGCATCGGTAAATGTGTAATCATTCAGCTTTTCCAGCTGCGTGCGCAGATTCTCTGTCAAATCGGCCTCGCTCTTGATCGGCAAATATTCATACGCCTGTGCTTGCAATTGCTTGATTAATTCTTGTTCTAATTCCGCCTCACTCTGATAACTCGTCGCCCGTTGGTAAGGCGAGACGTAGTCACTGACGACGGTGCTGTCGCTATTTTCAGCAATCACATCATATTTCATTTTGAACACTCCAACTCTTTGAATGTTAATAATTTATTGCGGTAATACTCGTATTGCTTGCGGCGAGCTTCAATCTCCGCTGGCAAACCGATGGAGATATCATTGGTAAGTTTTTCGAATTTATTAAGGATGGAGACGATTTGTTTTTGTGCGGATAGTGATGGAATCGGTATCATAAAGCTTAAGATAGCTTTCTTATCTCCGCGAGGCATCTTTGCGCCCTTTGAGGTACTATCCATAAACATAAAGAATCTTTCTGAGCTTAAGCAATGAAAAAGAAATTTAGGTGTTATTCTTTCCGTATACTCTTTTGAAATATGGAACACTAAGACATCACCATTTGTGCCACCTTCAATATCCGCCAACCATATCTTTCGCAAATATGGTCTTATGTTTCCAATGAGAATATCCCCCGATACAAATTTGGTCCAGATTCCTGATTCTGGTACATAACTTGATATCGTCCTGCCTTTTTTATCTTTAAGAAGATTATCAACACCTACATAATTGTCTGCAGTAAGCTCTTCAGACGCTATTCTGTCCTTTGAAAAAATACATATCTCACCCATCGGCTTCCACATTACATCATCGTTAAACATCAAGAGCGTGTTCCGATAGTACTCATACTGCTTCTTTCTCGCTTCTAGCTCTGCTTCTAGCTCTGCTTCTAGCTCTGTAAACGAGTCTAGCACCCGCACAATCTCTTTTTGAACCTCAAGAGGTGGAACAGGGATGCGGAAATCTTCTATCATTGGTTTTCTTATGGATGTAACCGTTGCATTCACCGCTTTTCGGGTTATAAAACTCTTAAAGAGACTCATAAAATAGTACAGAGCGTATTTCGTATTCACTTCATTGGTTATGAATACAATTCTATAAGCTCGCTGATGAAGGTCATATTTTCCATTCGCATAATGAAATATATCACCAACTCCACCTTCTCCAGGTATAATAATTGCTTCCTCATCAAATGAGTACCTATCTATTCGAGATACTATTTTTGATCTTACATAAAATGGATATTGACCATTTTCAACAGCATCCTTTCTATCAGATCTGCCTGTACCTATTACAGCCACGTCGCCAACTCTAACAAACCTCACCCCATCTGGACACAGCTCTTTAATCAAATCATCAATTTTACTCATATAAAGCCTTTACTCGCTCATATAAACAAACTAGCTCATCAATACCAATGTCAATAATTGGCTCGTACATAAATGAATTAATGTGGATATTTGCTGGAGTGATGATATTGACCTGTTCTAGAACGTCTAATATGCCTTTTTTAGTTTCATCACTTCCAAATTGATCCCGAAACACATTATATAATTCCCAGAATTGGTTTTTGCTAATGTTTGACGGGCGTTCTATGTGGGTAAGGATTTTTTGCTCTACCAGGAGTCGAGTCGCCATAGCTAACACTATCTTGTCCTCCAAACATATGCCGTCATGAGGGTCTTGCTGAATCTGATCAGCAACGCTAAAAATAATATCTATAACTTTTTTAGTCTTATCTGGAAACTCAAACTGCACATTCAACATATAAACAAAGACACTCTCAATATCACTAAGGCTTATATTATGGGTGGCTGGTATACTATTCTGGCTGTCGGCTTCTTTATCATGAAGTAAGTGTGTTAATAATAAATATTCTTGCGACTCACTTCCCTTTTGATGCCCATATAGCTCACGAACGAAAGGTATGGCAGCAATAAGTAGTTTTTCATCTTCGCCACACTCACTACGCCATTTATCAAAAGGATTGGTAATAACTCTGTCGCCGCCCGGCAATAATCTAATTTCACCATCATTTTTCTCTGCTATAAACGAATAATTCCACCTACCGCTTGCTAATATTCGCATCTGTAGTGTACGATAAAAATCAAAATTATGAGTCAAGACAATACTTTTGAAATTTTCGTTCTTGTTTAAGTCGTTTAGGTACTGAATAATAGCGTATTTATTCTTATAGTCAAACGAGTCTGCGATATCATCTATAATAAATAGGGTTTCTTTGTTTTCTTTTTCTCGTGATTTTATATCAAATATTACATTAAGTAGATAGAAAGCACGTCGCTCTCCCTGGCTTAGAATTCTATCCGTCAATACGTCTTGATCAACTAGTCTATCACCATATTTATATATAACGGTTGGTGCTGATTTACCTAGGATTGCATCGCCCCGATCTTTAATATCAAAAGAAAATGGCAAACTAGTAAATCGAGTTTTGAACTCTTCTATCGTATCATCCCACAGGCCTTTTGAACCATTTGCTACAGCCACAATCGCCTCAATATCTGGCTTTTTCGTATTATAGTTTTCGACTAAACTACTGACCCCAGGCTCGACTTGTTTTAGAAAACTATACCAAACTTCCTTACGAAACTCATTATAATTAGTCAGTTTGGCAATCAGAGTTTTATCTTTCTCTATAACTTTTTTAAAGTTTCTTAGTTCTTGGTTTCCTTGTAGCTTTTTGTCAATTTTATCAAAAATGTCCTTAATTTCTTGATTATCAAAAACTTTTTTAATCTCATTATCGATAACCTCTGACAATTTCTCTGCACTATCAACTAAGGTCCCATCTTTTAATGAAAGTTTATGTCCTGATTGGAAATATTCGTCACCTTTTATTGAATTACAAAGAGCACTTGCTTCAATTGTGCCGAAGGCTCGCTCTCCGTTATTTGAAAAGAATTGTGAACTTGACAGCAGTTCATTATATTTATCACTATACTTTTTCAACAGGTTATAATTTTCACTTAGGAAGTCACGCACTTTCCCTTTGGGGTCAAATATATGATTATAAACAAAATCAAACGTACTATTTGACTGTTTTACGTCGTCTATTATGGTAGCCAAAACTTCAAATATCGAACGTTTTTTAGTTCCTGGGTCAGAAAAAGAGTCAATGATTTCTTGCTCGTAATTACTACTGCCAGTAATTCTTTTCAGAGGACTTAATGCAGATTTTTTCTCATCGTCTAATTCTTTAAAAATATCAACGTATTGTTGGCGAATCTCTTTGTTTGCTAGTAAGGTGAGGATAGCCTCTTCTGACTTAAACGCAGACTCATCATAAGACTTAATAACCTTAATTTCATCAGGTGTTATATCTCGCTCGTTTCCGCCGTTATCTTCAACCATAACTTTGTAAGTCGATTGCAAAGTTTCATCAAGCTGATCGTGAGGTTTAGTTTTTCCTCTAGGATCACCCATATCCTTAAAAGTTTTTGCAAAAGACGTTTTCATAGTGCCGTTCGGAGCATAAATTAGCTGCATATTAGATTTAGAAAAGTCAAAGTCACTACATAACTTATGAATGCCATAACAATGCTCAAAATTAATTTTTACTTTCTGAACACTCACTTTATCTTACCTTTCAGCTTCTTAGCTGTTTCCTTAATATTCTCCAAATAATCCTCTTCCACACCACTCAAATTTTTCGCCTTATACTTACGGTACTCAGCCAACGCTTTCTCTTTAGCCTGCTTGGTACTAATTTTGCCAGCATTGTCTAATAGTTTGCGACCAGTCGAACTAAGAATAGTATCAAGCTCGCGAAGATGATCAGCCATACTCATCGGTTTTTCTTCCATGGCGTTAATTTCTGCAATATCGAAATAGGCTGAGACCAAATTATTAAGAACTTTCAATTCTTTTTGGCTGAGATAATTCTTTGCCACCATAGCCTCTGCCTGGGTCGGCTGTTTACCTTTGAAATTGGTCATCCCCGCAAAAGGCTTATCACTGTCAACACGGTAGTAAATCACTTCGCCGGCCGTATTGCCATGTGCTTCATAGTGTAGTTTGTTTTGCACTATGGCAAAGAACTTCTGCGATTGATCGGCCTTTGGATCGTAGTCTTCTGCGGTAGCGTATAAATCCAACACCTGACGATAGAGAACTTTTTCGCTACTGCGAATGTCGCGAATTTCATCAAGTAGTTCTTTCCAGTGATTACCGCCTCCAAGATTTTTAAGACGCTCACTGTCAATAGCGAAACCTTTGGTGATATATTCCCGCAAACGATCGGTCGCCCAGATGCGAAACTTCGTAGCGATGCTTGACCTGATGCGGTAGCCAAGCGAGATGATCATGTCGAGGTTATAGTATTCTAATTCACGCTCTACCTGACGATCACCCTCAGTTCGAACTGTTCGGAATTTCCGAACAGTTGCTGCAGGATCAAGTTCGCCCTCGTCAAAAATATTTTTTATATGCTCACTAACATTCGCTTTACTTGACTGATACAAATCAACCAGCTGCGCTTGCGTCAGCCAAACCGTCTCGTCCTGAAACCGGACATCAACTTGCGGTTTACCGTTATCGTCAACGTAGACAATGACATTGCCGTTATCTCGCATCATCATTATCTCTTTCAAGGTCCGCAACTATCGCATCGATCTCTGTGCGCAACTCCGACTGGCGAGCTACGATCTTTGCAATGTCAGCATTGAGCTCAGTAATATTAATCACTTCTTGTGTATCTTCTGCCTCAACATACGAACTCACTGATAGATTATAGTCATTGGCGGCGACATCTTCATAAGCAGCAACTTTCGCAAAGTAATCGATATTTTGCCGATTCGTAAAACTATCCAGAATTTTCTGACGATTTTCCTCGCTCAACTTATTTTTATTGCCTTTTCGCACAAACTCAGCACTGGCATCGATAAATAATATATCGTTCGTCGCCCGGCTCTTTTTCAAAACAAGGATACAAGTGCTAATTGTCGTACCAAAGAACAAATCTGGCGGTAATTGGATGACAGTATCAACATAATTACTATCTACCAGGTATTTGCGAATTTTTGCCTCAGCTCCACCGCGATATAGTGCGCCAGGAAACTCAACAATCGCTGCCGTACCGCTCTCGCTGAGCCAGCTCAACATATGCATCGTGAATGCCAAATCAGCTTTACTGCGCGGCGCCAACACTCCAGCTGGGCTAAAGCGAGGATCGTTAATCAGCGTCGGATTACTGTCGCCGTCCCATTTGATACTATATGGCGGATTTGAGACAATCGCATCAAACGGCTCATCGTCCCAGTGTTTTGGATCTTTCAGCGTATCGCCGTGGGCAATATTAAACTTTTCATAATTAATGTCATGCAGGAACATGTTGATACGGCAAAGATTATAAGTCGTAATGTTAATCTCTTGCCCGTAAAAGCCTTGCCTGACATTATCCTTACCCAGAACTTTCGCAAACTTTAGCAGTAGCGAACCGGAGCCTGCTGCCGGGTCATACACTTTATTCACCGATGTCTTGCCGACAACAGTAATTTTTGCCAAAAGTTCGCTCACTTCTTGCGGCGTGAAGAACTCACCTCCGGATTTGCCAGCATTACCAGCATACATGGTCATCAAATACTCATATGCATCGCCAAAAGCGTCAATCGTATTGTCCTCAAACTTGCCAAGCTCCAATTCACCGATGGCGTTCATTAATTTTACCAATCGCTCATTGCGTCTGGTGACGGTCGGACCAAGTTTATTGCTGTTAACGTCCAAGTCGTCAAATAGCCCGCGAAAATCATCCTCGCTATCAAAACCTTTAGCTGACTGCTCAATGTTACGGAATATTTTACTGAGTGTTTCGTTCAAATTTTCGTCATTTTTGGCACGCTTACGGACATTCTCAAACAGTTCGCTTGGTAAGATATAAAAACCTTTGTCGTTTACCGTTTCCTCACGGCCAAACTCCGCCTGATCATCACTAAGTTCAGCGTAATTAAAATCAGTCACGCCAGTTTTACGCTCTTCGGCATTAATATAATTAGCTAAATTTTCCGATATAAACCGGTAAAACAAGAATCCCAAGACATACGCCTTAAAATCCCAGCCATCGACTGATCCGCGTAATTCATTAGCAATTTTCCAAATAGTATTATGAAGCTTAGTACGTTCTTGTTCTTTAAGATTATCCCCCGATGTCATAGGAATATTATACTATGCTTGATAGAGGTTTTATATCAATAAAATCAGATTATGCTTTGAAAATAATCTTTCGTGATAATTATATGATCAACCAAACTAATCCCCAACAATTCACCTGCCTGCCGCAAACGGTTTGTTACTTCTCTATCAGCCTGACTGGCCTCCAAGCTCCCGCTCGGATGATTATGCGCCACGATGATACTGGCAGCGCGGTCGGCGATAGCGTCGGCGAAGACCTCGCGCGGGTGCACCAGGCTGGCGGTCAGCGTACCGATGGTCACCACCCGCTTGGCGATCAAACGATTCGCACCGTCCAGCGTCAGACAGACGAAATATTCCTGCTTTTTGTCGCGAATGTCAGACAGTAGCTCAACCGCCTTTTCTGGGCTATCAATAATTGGCTGATCGCTGTCCAGCAAATACCGCCGCGCCAGCTCCAAACTCGCCAGAATCACCGGTATTTTCGCTTCGCCCAAACCAACCACGCTCCGTAAATCATCATACGAAACATCACCGCCTTTTTGACGCAAAATTTTCAGCACTTCGCGTGCAATTTTACCAACATCGGCCCGAGCATTGCCGCTGCCAATAATCGCCATCAACAATTCCAAGTCGCTCAGCCGCGCCGTACCATAACGCGCCAACTTCTCGCGGGGACGGTCGTTAGGATGGCGGTCAGACAGCTTCATATATAAAATTATACTATGCTAATGAAATTATTACCGCTCTATACATACTTAACTTCTAACGATATACCAAACCATCCAATAAAATGACCAGCTGTCAAACGTTACCTTTTGGTAACGGCAGGCTATCGTAAATAAACCTACTCTAATTTT
>ERZ773069.1415-NODE-1415-length-13976-cov-30.389627_pt1 | contig 13976 bp, 16 predicted proteins | sample MGYA00580619_ERZ773069 | MGnify/ENA primary metagenome ERZ773069 (study PRJEB29015, sample SAMEA2738007) | human oral metagenome | biome: human oral; feature: human-associated habitat; material: dental | place: China | collected 2108 ...
AGCACGTTCACGGCCTTCACATTGTCAGAAGTCATGGTTGACAACCTTCCTGGAAGTCGTATCAGGTCCTGGGGATTCAAGGTTATTTCTGATGATGAGTATGAAACAATGACCAAGGTGTGGGATGTGTGCAATAACCTTGATGACCTTCGACAGAGACGACTTGACCTGCCGCACGAATCAGACAAGTGGAATCTGTACCAGTTATCTCAACAGGTTTGGTCTGCATGTCACCAGATTGCTGAGATTCTTGATGTCAACGAGGACGCGGTTGAGGATGAGATTCCTGGCATTGTCAATAGGGTGCTTCAGTACGTATTCTTGGTTCATATTAATGGGGTCAAAACAGAAAATGAACGTCTGATAATTGCTGACAGTAAGCACATGGACCTCACCCTAACTGACCGGCACGTTCCACGAGTCATGCAGACAACAGGGCTTTGGCTGCAAGAAGGCGGAATCCTAGGGTTCGGTGATGCATTCTTCTTCAGGCCCTCCAAGTACGCCTATCAGGGTTTCAATGTCGGCCCTGAGTATGCTGGCGGGATCATGGAGAAGTGGATTGATGACGCCAAGGCGATTCGCAATGAGAAGGAAGCACGAGATCTTCTGAACAACATTGCCGATAGTGGAGTGTCATACTCAGGTAGCATTGATTTCGATTGGCGAGACATCTATTCACATATTCCTGGGTTCCGTGATGATCTGAGCGACGTTAAATCTGTTCGCAAGATTGTTGAGGAGAATGATCACGAGTACGCTGAGACCGGCTTCGTTATGCAGGATAAGAGCAGTGGTGAACTTGTATACGTGTATCTGATTGATGATGGTGAGTTGTTCTGGAAGTCGTGGAGCCGGAGTGACGAGAAAGAATGGTAGGTAGCCGTGCTTTTTAGCAAAAAGGATGAGGAAGTCAATCCTGAAGAGGTTGTTGAGGAGAAAGACGAATTCACAGAAGATTCATCCAAAGATCCTGATCCCATTGATGTTCACGCCTTTATCGACGAGAAACGTAGGTATGCTGAGGATGAGGCGCTAAAAATAGCGAACATGCTGGCTGAGGAGTATCATGGTGTGGTCGAACCTCTAGATGTACCTAATGACTTGGGCTCCCATATGTTTTTCAGTGCTCCAAGGGCATACCGAGTCAGCACTGGCACTATGCGGTTCAGTGTGTTCTCGAGACCCAGACAGAAAACCTCAACAATTATGGATTCAATTGCTGGCGCCACAGAATATGAGAAGAGTGTAGCAAGAACAAAAAATATTGCTAACTTTATAGCAATTCATGTGGCAACTCTTCAATTTGATGATGATACTGGTGATTTGATGTGGAAGCATGAGAAGTACATCAAAGGATACGTAAGTTCTGAGAATGATACCTATAACATTAGACAGCAAATCATGCCTTCATGGTAATTAATGATTATCGTCGTTTTGCTGTAACAACCAGGAGTGTGTTGACGACCTGCTCGTCCAAGAGCACATACATATGTGACTGGTCTCACTGGTTACTGAGTTGAGTAGTATGTGTTGGTGCTGTATCATGGTACCAAGTCAACCAAAGAGTGGAAGACGTAGAAGCCTAAAGGAGGCAAGCACCCATGAGTGTCAAGATTAACGACAAGCAATTTAAGATTCTCGGCATGTTGTCTGAGATCGCTGACGAGGAAATCGCTAACTGGGGCGTTGAGAACAAGCCTGCAGTTCAGCACAGCATTCTCTCCCGAATTACTGATGTTGATGACAAGATTCCTGGATTCAACAAGGATGTTACTGGTGTTTTCAACAGTGCCACCCATGTTGACGACAGCGTTATCTGTTGTGTAGCTGTCAAGATTGAGAATGAGATCGTTCTCTACACTCTGGCAAAGAGTTCGTTCATTGGTTTTGGTAGCAATGAGTATGACAACTACTCCTGGGACATGAGGGTTTTGGGGGATGGTTTTGACAGCAAGGAGATTTCTTACGCCAAGGCTTTCGCCAATGTTTCTGACCGAGCAAAGGAACTTCGTCGTGAGTTCTTCATGGTGAAGGACAGCAAGTTCCTGACGCGAGAGATCTGCCAGGAACTGTGGGGCATCTGCTCTGATACTGCTGAAAGTGTGGACACTAGTTGGGAGCAGTCTCGACGCTTCTTCAATCAGGCTGTTTCGTTCGTCTTTGGTGAAGGTGCCATCTTCATTGCTGATGAGCCCAAGGATGAGTTTCCTGAGGTGATTAGTGACGGCACTATCTACATTCCCGTCAAGGATAGTGACCCTGTGCCTTACGTGGTGGGATCTGACTATATTCAGGGGATGAAGGACTTCTGGAAGATGACTGCTGGCACCTTGGAATATGTTCAGGATATGGTTCGTCTTCTTAATGAGATTGATAACAGTGGGGTTATGTCTTCTTCCAAGAAGTTCGATTACTCAGAGGTCTATTCTCTAATTCCTGGTTTCAGTAAGGAACTGACTAATCTGAAGAAGATGCAAGAGGATCCTGGTCTTACCAGCATAGGCGAATTCGACATCATTGACGGGTTCGTTTTCAATATTGGTTTCATTGGTGTCGTTATGCTTTGTCGTCATTACAAGGAAGACACATACTCTTGGATCTCTAGTGTTGAATATGGTCGGATTACTGACTATCTCAAGGAGATGGGATGGAAGGGTGAGGACTGAGCCAAAAACAAGAGAGATAGTTTAAGGTGAGTGTGCTTTTTAAAGGTGAAAGCACACTCACCTTAAACACTTGATCGTATCGGATTAAACTTACCAATGAACAGAGAGATAATAATGTGTAGTCAGAACCGGCTTCCTTGTGATGGTGACGTTTTTGGTGTCACAGATACCTCTCAGAAGCCGGACCTTCTTCATGCCTACTGGGATTTTACTGCTGGTGACAACTATGTCTCTGCTGGCGCCACTTATCTCAAGAACGACCTTTTTGTCTCCGTTGGATATATAGGCGACAAGGCTTTTGTTAGTATCTCTTGTACTCATCCAGACAACGATTTCACCATTAAACTCAACGTCGTCTCTCATTACCTCTCTCGTCTTGCAATTTCCGATGACGTAAATCATAACTCCTGGCTGTTGATTCTCGCTGAGCGTCTGTCAGAAATGACCTGGATTGAGAACAGGTACAACAAAATGGAAGACCGGTTCAGAGTTGCTGGGGACGTCATGTGTACTCTTGATGTCGAGAATCCTGAAAATCTAAAAAATAAAAATCTGGTTAGATATGGAACCAACAGCGCCTCTGCTGCTCGTACATCTCATGGTATCCAAGTTCTTAGTGAGGTAGTGCTCCAGTCTAAAAGGTTTGACCGAGGAGTCGCCGCTGCTGCAATCTGTGTTATTAAAAACAACCTTGTGTACCCGTCTCTTGATGACTTGATGAACGACATATCTCTTGTTTATGGGAACAATCTCAACAAGATTAAGTTCGGCTCGCATAATCTAGAGAACTATCTTCTGAACATTAAAGATGGGTTGCTTCTTCATGGAAGCAAGTTCACGTTCAATAGGTTCAGTGATTCTGGAACAGCACCATTGATGCTGAACTGTGTTCATTCTATACGAGAGTTTGCTCGAAGGCATCCAGATAGTAGGTTGTTTTATGTGTCATTTGATGACAGGATTGATCGCCCCAAGATTTTCAGAATGTTTAGTGGAATACCAGCAACAGCAAGTACTAGAAATGTTCTGGGTGCTCTTGAGTCGATTAACAACGACCCATGTGTGTCTAAAAAAGTAAATGTATTTATGGACATTTTTAATACAACAATAAGGTCTTCTGTTGCTCTCAGAGTGGCAATCAGTCAACCTATGAGGTATACCTTCATTGATTCAGTCGTCAATGAAGTCAAGGGGAACATTATGTACCTTCTTTTTGGCGAGATGGTGGATAAAAAATATGGGAATCTTATTGTTGGTGATTTTGACACTAACAGATTGGTGAGAGAAGAACTCGCCAGGTATATTGCTACTTGTGCTACGATAGATCCTTCTGGTCGTTTTCTTAGCAATTTTTTGAGGAATACTCGTCGGCAAATAAAGAGATATGAAAAAGACAATGGAAGACCGAATTCCAGTAATCCTTGCACAGGAGAATACCATGCCGGTATTTTGTACTATAATAGTATTTTTATGTGTGCTACAAAGGTGTTGACTGATTCTGTGTGGGAGTTGTTAGGAATTTCTGCCAGCAATGTTGGTCCTGAGTTTGCACCATTCAAGTCGTACAGCAACACAAGAGTTGATGAAGGGCTGAAACTTGTTGTGTCTATTGCTTCTGAGAGGAAGTTTGACTCAGAGCACTCCTTCATGAAATACTTACGAAAGACATGCTCAAAAGCACAGAAGCAACTTGACTGATTTATTGAGATCAGATTAGCCAAAACTGGCAACAAAAACAAAGCGGGCAGGAGTCAAGGGAATTGAATAACACCACAGCAAATAGCACCAGTACTGATGGCCCATACTTCAATCTTGATGACTTTGATAAGATTGTTTACCATCTGGATTCTGGGTGGTTGATTGAATCCAGCAGTGAGAGCAGAATTACTCTTGTGCGTGGTGGTGAAATAAGAATTTTTGTCTCCATGATTATTGTGTCACCCAGACAGTGCGATCTCACGATAAAGTTCTACCATGGTAACCTTCTCATTTTTGGCTTTGAGACACCTTTGAACACGAATGACAAAAGTGTTTTTTCATACCGAGCAAAGGAGAATGTGTGGCCCTTTATTCTCGCTCAAGGGCTGGCTGAGATCTTCTTTCTTGTTCTTTATCCAGATGGTGTCAACAGAGTTGGTGTCATTGAAAACAGTCTTCAGTACGTCAGGAACCACGATCAGTTACATCTGTTCAACCATTTTCTTGCTGATGCCGTTAAGAGTGTTAACAGGTTTGACAAGGAAAGTGTGTTCCTTGGTCTGCTTTCAGTAATTACTCACAACATAGCGTACACAGATGTCAATGAGTTCATTCAGGATGTATATGATGCTGGTGTTTATGAGATTGCAAGTGCTCCTGAGAAAAACATTGCTGAGTTCGTCTCTCTTCGTGATGCTGCCAACTGCTTGATTGACTCGTCTTCGATTGGTTATCTGTCTAGGGATGACATTCGTCATGATGTTGGCAGAACTTCCTCTGCTGCCTCTGATGCCATGTTGTCTCCTAGAGACGTTCGTGCACTGAGGATGTGTTTTGGGTCTGGTGCTCTGGATCCTCAGGCAACAGACAATCTGAAACTGCTTTGGAGTCGGAGAGGTGTGGGCGATTTTCAGCAGTTCTTCTCGTGTCTTCCTAAAGGTCTTGATACTGAGGTTGTTGCTGCTGGACTGGTTGATTTCGCTCATGTTTTCTCATGTTTTTGCGCTGACCATCCAATAGCAAGTTTGTATTCGGTTCTTGGTGTTCTTGTGAGAGTTCTGGCTGGTGTCAGGTATGAATCAGGCGTTTCAAGAGGACTTGATAGCAACCTTTTGAACGAGGAGTATGAGCAGACAATAAAACTTCTTTCTGGTGAACTTTCACTGAATTCATCTTGTAGGTTGCGTGTTTCTGGTGGTGACCTTAAACCTGAAGAGATGAGTAGTTATCTTTATGATGCTCTCAGGATCTACAATAAAGAGGAATGCTCATTCCAGGACGCTCTAAGTGATAATGAACCTATTGGAGGTCATTCCGTCAATATTATTGCTATTGCGCGCGCTTTGCTCGTCATGGATCTTCTTGGTGACTCACATATTCTCTACAACTTGTTAGATGACATTTTTTCTAAAAAGCATGGTGCCTCTCGTATTCTACGTATTAGAGTTAAATCGGCACACACTTTTGAAGTGTCTTTGGTTGAGAGCATGATCAATAAAGCATTCATTGAGATGTGTGGTATTGACTCAAGAATGACTGAAAGTGATCAGATGCCTGCTGTCAGGATTCTGCTCAAAGCGCTTTCTGATAATTGAGTCAATAAACAAAAAGAGAAGCACCTTTTGATAGCACTGTGTTTTAGGTGTGTCAAAAGGTGCTTCTTTGTGTTTATAGTGTATGTCTAGGACGCTGCTTCCTGCAGAGCGGTTTCAAGCAGGTGTCCCCAATCTGTGGGCTTGTCGTAGAGTGGATCATTATCTGACGGAGTAACAAGGACGCGCTTGTTCTCTCCCCTGGGTACGAAGGCGGATCGAATGACAACCTCGCCTACTGGTTCCACCTCTGGAGCGTCTTGATCCCAGGACTCTTTTTCATCTAAGTCTAATCCGATTTCATTCCACTCGATCTCGTAAAACAAGCAGTCATCATTCATCCTGACAACGCCCGAATAGAAAATTGAACATTTGCCTGTTCCGTCAAATTTCTTGTGGACAAGTTCACCCTCTTCGCTTTTTCCATATACTAGATCAACAATCTGCTCTTCTGTAAAGTGTCGCATTTTATTGCTCCTTCATCGAAAATGAATCTTTTTCACTAGTCTTTTTGTTCAGTTTTACTGAATCCTCTACTTACATATTATACCATCAGTCGCCTTTTGCTGCTCTCATGATGGACGCAATAAGGATGTTGATGAACAGGAGCATGAGTCCGAGTGCTGTCAGTGCCTCAAATGACTGGTTGACTTGGTACATTCCAGCGCTGTAACTGGTTGTCATCATTGTAATGGCACCTGAGATCAGTGCAACAATCTTGATGACGATGAATCCTAGAATAGTTGAACGAATCATGTCGGTTGTCTCTCCTTTTCTTATGGTTCAGGACGATTGGTGGATCTGTGATCCTGAACATGTTGTGACATATACACCTCAGTTATTGTAGATCTGTGAGTGAGCACTGTTCAAGTTGATGGTGTATGAGTTGTGACACAAAAGCATGGTGGCAGATATGACTTACAGAAATAAGTACGTATTGTACGCAAGTTTGTCGTCATGAAAGAACTGGTTGGGACATATGGACTCAAGAGACATTACTGACACTGATGAGATTCCAGTGGTTGCAGGTATTACTGAGATGTCGCTCGTACTTGATACAGGAGACAACAATCTATCCTCGCCCACTGTGGAGACAATTGCTGACACTATGGCAGATTCTGAGAGCACAACCGTAAGTGCCAGCGATCCAGTTCCTTCTTCTGTGTCACGTCGTACTAGGTTCAGCGTCACTCTTCTTGGACTGGTGCTGCCTGCTGGAGTCATGATTGTCGCCAGCCTTGTGTTCACGTTCCTTGCTGGTCATGTCCTGCCTGCCTCGCTGGTTGTTCCGTCCAGTGTTCTTCTAATGGTGCTGTTTGAGATTCTGGGTGCTCTGTTCGCCTACTGGCTCATTCCAGACAGGCAGAAGGAGAGATGGCTGAGCGCTGCAAGCACAGGGGGCATCAGAAGCGGTTCCTCTCGCCTGTCTGGACTTTTCTCGTCTCCTGTTGCCAGGTTCTTGAAGATTAATGGGCTCAGGCGTCAGGATCTCTTGGTGGGCATGAAACTTGGGTCTGCGATGTGGCTGGGGCTTCAGGTCATCAAGGTATTGGCCGTGTTCTCTGGTGTGCATGTTGACCCGTCTACCACGACAAGCACTTTGGCTTCAACGAGTGGTCTGTGGTATGTTTTCATCTTCCTGTTCTGTGTGCCTGTTCTGGTCCCGTTCGTGGAGGAACTACTGTTCAGGGGTGCTCTGTCCAGCGTCTTTGAGTCTGTCCTGTCTCCTCGCGCCGCCAGCATCCTGTTCGTCATTGCGAGCACGTTCTGGTTCGGGCTGGCTCACTTCCAGGGTGCTGCCAGTATCACGGATCTTCTTGTGGTTGCCTGGACCGCTACTATCGGGCTCGTCAACTGCCTGCTGGTGCTGAGACAGAAGACGATATGGGGTGCTTTCGGTCTGCACATGGCTCACAACGGCATCACGGTTGTACTGATGCTCATAGCGTCTCTGCTCGTGTGAGCAGAAGCACTTGTAGCAACACTTCCTCGCAACTCCTTGCTGGTGTAGAGTTCTGACTAGTACAGAACCAAGTCAACATACCAACAAGGAGTTTTTCGTTATGAATAACCAAGCCATCTATGCAACTATTGAGCAGGTTAATGACAACCAGTGGTCTGTCAACTATGTAGATGTTGACAATAGTGGCACTAACATTGTTGAGACACTTTCTGGCGCCTGTAGTAACTACGACAAGGATGAGGTCTCTCAGTTCTTCAAGGACGTTTGCACTAAGACCTCAGGAGTCAACAAGATTGGAGTTCTGACAGGTGAGATTCAGGAGATTGATGGAAGTATTCTTGCTCTGAGCAATTCCTCGATCTATGCCGATGTTCGATCCTCTATCGAGAATGACAGCAATTCGGAAGTGAAGACTCTCAGCAGTCTTACAGAGTGCCTGGACTTCATCTCTGACAAGACTGGTGATGGCGTTAGTGCTGTTCTGGTCAAGAGTGATGACATGGTGGACTTTTTCTGGTTCTATTCTGGCAAGGACGAAGTTCCTTTCGCTGAGGAGGTTGTACCAGATGAGGGATGGGGCAGTGTTTGTGAGATTACTGACGTTCCTGCTGGTGAGTGGTTTGGAGCGGATGTGTGGACTCTTGCCTACTTCTACGTGAATGCTGTTTTTGAGCGCTAAGAGAAGACAATCTAAGAAAGGTACCATGATGAGTAGTAGTCAATCTATCTATGCTGTCATTGACAAGACGGATGATGGTAGGTGGTCTCTGTCGTTTACCCGAGTTGACTCCAGCACCAGTGAATCCATTTACGATCTTGCGTTTGCTCTGTATGAGGGAAGGGATGATCGTGTTGTTGACCTTTTTGAGAAGGTTTGCACTAGGACTGACAGCATCAAGAAGTTTGAGACAATTGATGTCGAGAGCGATGCTTTCTACAAGATGAGTAGATTCACTCCGTCTCTGTCTGTGTTCTTTCAGGATTATGGTGACAACTACTTCATCTATGCTGACACCTGCAACTATCTTCCAAAGGGGAATGACAGTAAGAGGTACTTCGCCAGTAGGGATGAGTGTCTTGAGTTTGTTTGCAATACTGCTTCATCTGGTGGAATTAGTATTGTGATGGATAAGTCAGAGGGTAGTTACAAGGAAAGGTTCTGGTTCTACTCTGGAGTCAAACCGTTTGGTTTTGCTGAGTTTGTGTATCCAGATGACTCTGTTCCAGTGACGATTCCTGCTGGTAAGTGTGTCTCTGCCGAGTCTCGTGAACTGGCAACGTTTTACTACAACAGAACTCTTTGACGAAATGGATCTCTTTCATAACAGGACTGATTGACTGACACTTTAGAACAGCCCAGATTCTTTTAGTAGTTCAAACATCTGGGCTGTTTGATCTATTCAGAACTCAGCATAATTAAGAAAAGATCTGAAATCCCTATGCTGCATCAGAGATAAGACATTTCAGACAACAATCCTGCCAGCAACTTCTCCAGTGGATGGATCCTTGATGACACCCTTGTCTCCGTTCTCGCTCTTGATCCTGGGGACGACAAAGCCACTGGATCGTTGTGCTCGTTTAGTGTACCTGTTCTCGCTGGCGTCATGAAACCATGATGATGGAAACCTGCTGGCGTGGTAGACGTTCCTGTCCTCAGTGTTCTCTCCTAGAGCGACCTCACCGGCCTGGATGGCGAGCACACCGATCCTGATAGCATCCTCCTCGCTGGGGACACCATATGTCCTACCAGTGGTTGCGCTCTCAATCATGTCAGAAAGTTCCCCAGCAAGACTATCCACAGCGGCATTCTTGTCCTGGATGGATCCTTGTCTCAGATACTCTCTGACAATCCTGGCAGAAGCCTCATACTCCTCGTACTCACTGGTTGCGATCATGAGTCCAGTGCTGGCAATCTTGAAGGCATCCTGGAACGGCCGGGATGAATCAATCTTCCTAAGCGTACTGCCGTCTTGTCGCCTGAGTACTACGTCGCCACTGTTGTTCAGTGCTCGCAGGTTCTTCAGGCACAGACGTACATCCTCAGCGTACCCTCGAATCCTTAGTGCCATAAGGTCAAACTGCAGGTTAAACCTGAGTTCTCCTGGACCGGGATGCATTTGCTCTGTTGGTGGCTTGTATGGAAGAACACTCTGCGCCATTCTTGAGATGTATTGCTTCATACTGACAATTCTACACTATGTATGATGTTTTCTTCAAGGTTGGAGCACACGGCATATACAGAAAACAGGGTGCCTGAATCCAGTCAAGAAGATTCAGGCACCCTGTTCAGGTTTTAGTGGCTTACTATCAGCCCATGTACCCATGATAGTCGGTTGACATACTGTCGATGACCTTGTCAATCTCCTCGAAAACAACCTCGGGATCCACAAGTCCATTCTCAGTGACCGGAATGTTCTTGTTGCCAGCAATCTTGACGTGCTTGACACAAGCGGGTTCAGAGGGATTCCAACCGTCAAGGCAGACCCAAACATTAATATACATGTTCTTGTCACTGTCACGACGGGCAATGTTTGATACCTGAACGCTCAGCCCGTCCCAAAGAGAGACGGATCGAATGTCAGAGATCTCCTTGTCGAAGTAGTTGGAGATCTGGTCGAGGGCGGCCTTGACAGACTGGATAGTTGCGATCACGTTTCCTCCTTGTTTCTTGCCAGTAGCCCTGTGCTCTCTGGCTGATGTTTCTAGTGTAGACCACTACCAATAGAGCGCGCAACACTAGAACATGTGAACTGAGTCACACAGAAGATGCTTCCTGTTGCATCGTCTCTGCTGGCAACTATTAGGATTATTGACTCAACCAATTCCTTGGATCGCGTTGACAAAAGCAGCAGCAAGGAGCACAGCAGCCAGTAGGACAACGATCCCTGTGACAACAGAGGAGATTCCTGCTGCAGCCAGCACCCATAGCCAAGACGCTGAGATAATCCCAAGCACCTTCAGCAGAGATGTTGTGGCAAAACACGTGATGACCACAACTGCTGCAACAATGACACCCCACTTGAAGAGAATCCTCTTGTCATCATCCTGTGCACTAAAGGTGTCCTCTGTGTTATCTGTATTGCTCTCAAACTCTGTGATCATGGTTCAGTTCTGCTTCCTGTTCTTATTGTGCAGGTGCTTGATCCCAGCGTCCAGAATCGCGTTACCAACTGACTCAACAACCGACATGAAGGCAATGTCGATGGCAAGGCCAAGCAGGATTGCAGGGACAACGAGCCACCAGGGGATCGTGATAATGCCAGCAACCCTGAGCACGATGGTTCCAGAGACAGCACCAATGCACAGAACGAAACGAGTAAACGAGGTCATCAGCAGGAAGATCTTGCGGATCCTGGCAATACGAGCAATCCTGCTGGTAAGCAATGAGCCGACCTGTTCCTGTTGTGCTTTCATTGTCTGCTGGACCTTTCTGATGATTCTATGCGATGCCTGCTTTATGCTGGCACACTCCTGTACGCTTAGAATTATCTCATACTTTCAGGAGTAGATCCAATTCCAATCGTGTGATGTGGGTGACAACTTTTGCTAAAGAATCCTGTGTTGTATGTCACCATTCTTTTGTATTTACTAACACTCATGTTTAGTGTATAGTTTTTAAGCACGACAAGCACCTAAAGAGAGCGTGCTTAAACAGAAAGGATGATGATTAATGGTCGCGTTTTTGTTTGTTGTAATGATTGGTATTATTGTGTTCTGTTTCATTCGCACTAATCGTTACTACAGGATGAGTGAGGATATGTCTTTGCCACGTTGGGAGCGCAAGGAGTATGAAGAGACCTCTGAAACATATGCAAATGTATGTGCAGGTCTGGCGGTCTTTGCAGTAATCTTTATGCTTGTTGCTGCTGCCAACGGAAGGTTCTAAAAGTAATCCGGTGTGCTACAAGCAATATAGCACACCGGATTGCTCTTGATATGCCCTGACCTGCTGCGACAATCAGAATCACAGCAGGTCAGGTGTTATCTTGTCACCACTTGCGGGGCTTCTTCTTGTCGTCGTCATCAGAGTAGTCGCCCCATCCCCGCTTGATGCGCTCCCAGGGGTCAGGATTCGGGTCGAAGGGATCAGCCATTTCTTTTCTCCTCAGTATGTATGGCTTGTGCTTACGAGAGGTAATTTATCACAAGCAAGTATCCAAAGCAAGAACAGACAGTGTGACTTCTGACACACAAAGATGTTTAGTCTCAGCAGGAGGGTACCCGACGCCTGTAATCATCAGGGCGCCGACAAGACAGCAGCAAGCACCTGAGGCGTCTTTGTTCTCGAGTGCTTGCCGCTACTAGGACACTTAGCCAGGATAGTTATAGCAGGCACCTAGAACCGGGTGTGATACCGTGCTGCTCCTCGTATGAAATGGGATCGCCAGGAAAGATGTCGTAGTAGTCAAAAATATTGCCGTCCTGAGGGTGTTCAGGTTCTCCGCAGGTCTGAACTCGAAGATCACGGATGGCCTGTCTCAGCGACTCCTCCATCTTACGGGCGGTCTTGTCAAGGAGGTTATTCCTGCTGCCCTTGCGAGTGACGGAGACAAGTGCTCGGTACTTCTCTTCTGACCACTTGGTGGCGCTGAACTCCACCTTGAAGTCGTCTGAGGGCATCTCAACGTCTTGTGCAAGAAGGTTGAGATAGACCCATTCGGCCACTTTCTGAGCGCGCCCGGCATGGTCCTTGATCATGGGAAACTCAAGATCCCAATCGGGATGACGTGGATTCCACAGCGTACCTGTGTACAACTTCTTATATCCGAAGGTGACGACACTTCCGTTATTGAAAGACCTCTGGGCAAGCACCTCACCGCCCTTCTCCGTCCAGTCGTAAGAGAAGAATCTGTACGCCTTGACGCGCCACAGGATGCCGTTCTCGTCTGTGTGGAGCCACTTCTCCTGACCAAGGAGAATGTTTGGCTCGACACCAAAAGCCTGCTGAATGTGGTGCTTCGCAAAGAGAATGGTTTCGTCTCTGAGGTTGTTGTTTCCCATGACGTCTCTCCCATGTTCTTGGTCTGGACCTTCTGTCCTGGCGTTGAGTCAATACTAGGCAGACCAGGAAGTCCCAGGCAACCTAGAAATAAGTGAACTAGGTCACTGAACCCAAGGACCCTGCTGTGGCTGCCTTGCTGTCACCTGCATCATATACATCACGCCATTTTTGATCGACCAAGCAAAAGTGGAGGCGGCCTCAGTCGGTTAAGGACCAAGGCCGCCTCTCATCACGCCTCAGCGGCGCTTACCACGGCCACGCTGACGACGGTTCCGAGAAGGCTTAGGACGGGTATCCATCTCAGGAAAGAAGTCCTTGCACCGAATCTTGAAGCGAGGCTCGATAAGATTGCCGTCCTCGTCAGCGATCCAGAACACGATTCCCTCGATGTGCTTGGCACGGAAGTCAGCGAAGATTGGCTTCAGCATCTCGAAAGGCTCGTCGCTGTCAAGGATGTCCTGGATGGTCGGGAAGCCATCAGCCTTCTCCTGACCATGGACCCGCAGCTCATCAGCAGCCACCTTCTCAGGGTTACCGTTGATCTTTGGACCAAGGAGTTCAAAGGTGGTGTTTCGAGGAGGCTCTACACCGTTGTCCTGGATGAACTTCTCGATAGCCTTGTTCAGGAACTTCTTCATTGGAGAGGACTCCTTGGGCTCCCAACCGAATGTCGTTCCGGTGTTGAGGTCGGTCTCCAGCGCAATGAAGCCCTCAGGAGCCTGCTTTCCAGTCTTCACAGCACGACGGGTGAACCACTTGCCATCAGCGTCGCAGAACACAGCGGTTCCGTCACGCTTAAACGTGGGAACGATTCGATTACCCTCAGCCAGGGTCTTGTTTACGAGGTCGCGGATCTCCTCACGGATGGTGTGCAGGACCTCTCGCTCGCCCTCATTGTCAAAAGTCATGTCAAAGATAATGGGCATCTTCTTCATTGCTGCCCCTTTCTCCTGGTCATCGGTGCCAGGTTCGTTGCTTGTTTGCTTGTGGCCCCATCATAGGCAGGACGCTTGGGCGATGGCAAGCCCTGAACCAGTGAAGCGGGTCACAAG
>ERZ773069.1417-NODE-1417-length-13947-cov-18.856104_pt1 | contig 13947 bp, 8 predicted proteins | sample MGYA00580619_ERZ773069 | MGnify/ENA primary metagenome ERZ773069 (study PRJEB29015, sample SAMEA2738007) | human oral metagenome | biome: human oral; feature: human-associated habitat; material: dental | place: China | collected 2108 ...
CGGCAGTACAGCCTGCCGATGATCGCCCGATGGGTTTGCGCCTGTCGGGCGATTTGTTTTTTAGGCGATCGATCATGGCATCCGCCCATTGACCCATCGGAAAAGAACAAGTCATTGCTCCCGGGCTCACCGAATCCGATCTGGTACAGATTCCTGCCTGCCATATCCAGTAAAACTCTGACAAAGAAAAGTAGAAATAAGTATCAAATCTGAGACAATGTTCATCTTGTTGCGAGAACACAGGGAGGACTCAGCATGAAGCAGGCTCTATTCGGAGGCCTGACGTTCACCAGCGAGAAGCTCTTCCACCTGTCTTGACCAACGCATCTTTCAGACGCCTCCTGATTGCACACCATGCCCATCCCCGCAATCCTTATTGTCGACCTGGAAATCAACCCCGCATCCTCAGGAAAGGACTTTCCGATATTCAAGCTCGGTGCATATCGGCCCGACATGGATTCAGCGTATGAAAAGTCTTTCCGTAGCGAACAGGGCTTCCTGAAAGCACTACACGAAATGGAGCACCTGGCAGACGGCGCCAAATGGTTGATGGGTCACAATATTATCGAACACGACCTGGTCTATCTGAAAAAACATGCGCCAAACCTGAGCTGGCATTCACTTCCAACCATCGACACATTGCGGCTGTCGCCCATTGCCTTCCCCCAAAACCCCTATCACCGCCTTATCAAGAACCACAAGATCATTTCTTCCGAGATCAACTCACCTCTTGCCGACTGCCAGGCCTGCTGGACGCTCTTTCATGACCAATGCACAGCATTCTCCAAGATGAAGCTTGAGCGCCCGGAAGAATTTTCGGTTTATGAAACGCTGTTTGGCCCACTGCCATACCTCAACGTCAATTCAGACGGCATCGTCATCGCCAACTCCGTTGAGCCGCAACGCCCAAAGCAGCTGATTCAAGCGATATGGCAGATGCTTCACGACAAAGACAACATAGAGGACAAAGAGAACCTAAAAGTCTGTCGTACGCGATTCCTTCGGTTGATGAAACACGACATTCACGACCACACGATCTACCCATCCCTTGCCTATGCCCTGTCATGGCTGGGCGTATCGGGTGGAAATTCGGTACTTGCACCATGGGTGCGAAAGCAGTTTCCCGATACCGCAAGACTGATCTCCGAGCTTCGCGACCACGATTGCGGTGACGATCAGTGCAGCTACTGCCAGGGAATACTCAACCCGGACGCCCAACTGAAACGCTACTTCAAACTCCCATCCTTTCGAAACGTCAAGGGATTTGAAGGAGGGCAGCGAGCCGTGGTGGAATCCGGGATGAAAGGGATGCACACGCTGGCAGTACTGCCCACCGGCGGTGGAAAATCACTTTGTTATCAACTTCCCGCAATCAACCGCTATTTCAGGAACGGAGGACTGACCGTCGTCGTATCCCCTCTGCAGTCCCTGATGAAAGACCAGCTAGATGGCCTGGTCAGGAAAGGCATAACTTGTGCTGCCACGCTCAATGGCATGATTGAGGTGGTGGAGCGAGCAGAGATTCTGGACAAGATAGCACTGGGCGACATCGGCATCCTGTTCATTGCGCCAGAACAGTTCCGGAACGAGAGCTTCATCAGCGCCATCAGGAACCGCCAGATCAACGGCTGGGTGTTCGACGAAGCGCACTGTCTTTCCAAGTGGGGACACGACTTCCGACCAGACTATCTATATGCAGTCAAATTCATCGCGAAGCACAGCCAACAGAGCGGAAGTACCACCCCGGTAAGCTGTTTCACAGCCACCGCCAAGCCTGATGTTCTCGCTGATATCACCACTCAGTTCCGAGACCAGGCAGGCATAGAGTTCCGGCAGTTCATTGGCGACAATGAACGTGACAATCTGTTCTATGACGTTCAGGAAGTTTCAGAAGGCGACAAGAAGCAGAGGATTGACGAACTGCTCCACCGAGAGCTGGACCACCAGAACGGCGGAGCGGTAGTGTTTGTTGGAAGACGCGCAAGCGCCGAAACCTATGCCGAGTACCTGAAGAAAGCGGGATGGGCTTGCGAGCACTTTCATGCTGGGCTAGAACATAACAGCAAGTCAGACATCCAGGATCGCTTTATCAAGGGTGATTTACGAATCATTGTCGCCACGAACGCGTTTGGCATGGGCGTGGACAAACCCGATGTGCGTCTGGTAGTGCACGCCGAGATCACGGGATCACTGGAGAATTATCTACAGGAGGCAGGGCGCGCCGGGCGTGACCAGACAGACGCAAAATGTGTTCTGCTGTATGACGGCAATGATGTGGACACCCAGTTCGGCATCAGCAAGATATCACAGATAGAACTGCGAGACCTGAAGTCGGTCTGGAAGAAGATTGGCTATCTGAACGAAGCAGCAAACGGAAAGAACGGATGTGGAAAGATCGTGGCCACGGGCGGCGAGATCCTGCGCGACACCGACAAGTACATGAGCTTCGACAGCGACGACCGTCAGGCGGACACCAAGGTCAAGACCGCCCTTGCCTGGCTGGAACGCGCGGGCATGCTCCAAAGGACGGAGAACCAGACTCGCATCTTTCCCGCTCGCTCCGGACGCCTGGATCTTCAGCAGGCACTTCACCTGATTGAAGCAGGCAATTTCAGCCAACGCATCAGGGATATCTATAGCCTCATTGCGCAGATCGTGTTCGATTCACCTGATGACAGACCCTTGAGCACAGATGATCTGATCCAGGCAACTGGCTGCAGCTTTACCGAGCTGCGCGGCCACCTGAAGAAACTGGAAGAGCTGGGCATACTGACCAACGACACGATGATGACCATCATCCTGCGTACCGACAACACCAAGCCATCCGAAAAGCAACTGCTCAAGCTTCTGACATGGGAAGAGAAACTCTGGAAAGTCCTGAAAGACGAGATTCCCCATGCTGACCAAGGCGAATGGCAGAACCTCTCTCTTACCGCTGTCTGCGACAAGATGCGTGAAGCAGACCTGGAAACAAATCCAGCCGACATCAAGCTGATGATGCAATCTCTGGCAGATGACAAATCAGCACGCAAGGAGACCCGCACCGGAAGCTTCCAGCTCCTGGATGGGGGCAACAATCTATTGAAGGTTCGTTTCAAGGACCGTAGTGACAGCTGGGAAAGCGTTCAGGAGACCGCTGAGTTGCGTCGTAAGGCTGCCGCCTGCCTTCTGTCATTTCTGATCACGAAGACCAATGGCGTCCGTCAGAAGGACGTGACTGTGGAAACCCGGATGGGTGAATTGGTAGAGCAGCTAGCAGAAGATGTTGAACTGTCGGTACAGATTTCCCCCAAACTGCGAGAACCCCTGCTCAGGCAAGCCCTGCTGTTCATGCACAAGCAAGGGATCATAAAACTCAATCATGGCATGACCATCCTGCGCCATGCCATGACCATCATTCCCGACAAGAACGCGATCGAAGCCAGACGTCAGTATCTCAAGGAAGACTTCAAGCCACTGGAAGAGTTTTACGGCGAAAGACGCTTTCAGGTCCATGTCATGCAGGAGTACGCCCTGCGTGCCCTGGAACGCCTTTCAGATGGGCTGAATCTGATGAGCGACTACTTCCGTCTTGAAGAACGTATTTTCAAGAGAAAATGGTTCAGGGGTCGTCAGGAAGAACTGAAGGAATCCGCATCCCCACAAACGCTGCGTGAGATCACGGGCACGTTGAACGAGATGCAGAAATCGGTCGTTGTCGACCAGAGCGGCACAAACCGACTTGTACTGGCGGGACCTGGATCCGGCAAGACACGCGTCATCGTTCACCGTGTTGCCTATCTGCTGCGCGTGATGCACATCCCTGCTTCTGCCATCATCGTTCTGACCTTCAACCGTTTCGCAGCACAGGAAGTCAAGCGCCGCTTATATGCGCTTGTCGGAAGTCTTGCAGCTGCAGTCACCGTGATGACCTACGACGGCATGGCGATGCGGCTTCTGGGCGTACGGTTTGGATCCAGGAATCGTCCGCATGACGATGGTGAAGACGTCGTTGAGAACCAGTTTCGGGAATGGTGCAAACAGGCAACTGCCCTGCTTAAAGACGGACTGGACACTGATGCTGAAGACGACGAGGCACGCGATCGCATCATGGCGGGATTCCGCTACATTCTGGTGGACGAATACCAGGACATTACCGAGGAACACTATAACCTAGTTTCCGCACTGGCAGGCCGAAAGAAAAACAGTGAAGAGGAAAAGCTAACCATCCTGGCCGTGGGTGATGACGACCAGAATATCTATGCCTTCAACGGCACAAGCAATGAGTACATTCATCGCTTCCAGACAGACTACGAGGTGGATTCACCCGACTACCTGACCTTCAACTACCGCAGCACGCAACACATCATCTCTGCCGCAAACTGCGTGATCAGGGGCATGCCGGACCGTCTGAAGGTCCAGCATCCGATTACCATCGACCCTGATCGGAAAACTCAGCCTGACGGCGGCGCCTGGGAAGGCCAGGACCCCGAACGACAGGGACGCGTGCGCATCATCGCCCTGCCATTTGTTTCAGACCCCTGCGTCCGTCGAAACATTCAGGCTCAAGCCGTCATTGCAGAACTGGATCGCCTGAAACAGTATGGAACCATCGAATGGGACGACATCGCCGTGCTTTCCCATGACAACGTCACACTTACGCCCTTGCAGGCATGGTGCAGGGAAAGGTCCGTGCCTTACTTTTACAGCCGTGAGAAAGGGGACCGCATCAAGCTTCGTCACACACGCGAATTTCTTCGGCTTGTGGACGCTTTAAAGAATCTCGATAGAAATCTGCTTTCTACCGAAAGTTTTGTAGCTTTAGTTGGAAAACAGACGGAAAAGAGTGGTGAAAAATGGTCCGACTGGTTCAATTGTCTGGCACAGGACTTCATCCGAGACCACGTCAGGCCATCAGAAAATGAGGAAAGCGAAGAGGAAGCCCAACATTCCGTTGCCTCACTCATCAACTGGCTTTACGAATACGTCGGCAATGAAAGCGAAACCCGGGCAGAAGGCATGTTTCTAGGAACCGCACACTCTTCGAAAGGCCTGGAATTCAAACACGTCTTCATTCTGGATGACTCCTGGCAGAAAGGGGAAGACGAAGAGCGTCGGCTGTTTTACGTTGCCATGACTCGCGCCATCGAAACACTGACCATCATTCAGAACACGCCTGGGCACGTATGGGTGAATCAGCTTCCTCCTGACACCGAACGCACGGAGTTGACCTTTTCCCCCATTCCCGCCCTGAACACCCAATATACTACCTTGTCTATTTATAGAGACCTTGATCTAGACTTCATCGTCCGCAAAACCGATGAAAATGAAGCCAAGACCCGTCTTCGCATCGCCGCAGATCTAAAGAAAGATGATCCACTCCAGATCCGCCATCTCCCTGACGGTAGATGTGAATTTCTTTCGAATGGAACCCCCATCGCTCGAACTTCCAGCAGGTGTCCCAGCATACCCAGAAACGCTATCGCACACGCCTTCGCCTTTACGGTCCGTTACCGCGACGATGTGAAGGAACCATTCACGAAGTCGATTCCGAACAAGATCGGCAACAAGCTATTGGAGAAGTGGCCATTGGTCATTCCAACGCTTGTCATACCACCCGGAAAAGACCATTCAATGGAACCGCCAGAGCGGCGATGAAAGACAGTTTCGGCAACATGGGGCGGCGCCACATCGCGCGTTCTGGCCAGCCCCTCACCCCCTAGGCCAGTCATAATCAATGATCAGCGGCGCGTGGTCCGAGAAGCGCTCATCCTTGTAGATCTCGGCGCGGGTGGCGGTGGCGGCGATGCCGGGAGTGGCGATCTGGTAGTCGATGCGCCAGCCCACGTTCTTGGCCCAGGCCTGGCCGCGGTTGCTCCACCAGGTGTATTGCTCGGGGCGGGGGTCCAGTTGGCGGAAGACGTCAACGAATCCGATGTCATCCAGCAGGCTGCTGAGCCACTGGCGCTCTTCGGGCAGGAAGCCGGAGTTCTTCTGGTTGGAGCGCCAGTTCTTCAGGTCGATTTCCTTGTGGGCGACGTTCCAGTCGCCGCACAGGATGATCTCGCGGCCGCTGTCCTTCAGTTCCTGCATGTGGCGGGCAAAGGCTTCCATGAAGACGAACTTGCGTTGCAGGCGTTCCTCGGAGGAAGAGCCGGAGGGGACGTAGACCGAGATGATGGCGTGGGTGCCGAAGTCCATCTCGATGTAGCGGCCCTCGGCGTCGAATTCGGGCTGGCCGAAGCCTTCGCGGATGGTCTGGGGGGTATGGGGGGTGTAGATGCCCACGCCGCTGTAGCCGCGCCGTTCGGCCAGGTGGAAGCGCCCGACGGCCGGGCCGATGGCCTGCTTGGTGTCGTCCATGTCGGAGAGCTGGGCGCGCACTTCCTGCACGCAGATGGCGTCGGCGCCAAGGGTGGCAGCCCAGGGGAACCAGCCCTTGCGGGCGGCGGACCGGATACCGTTAAGATTCTGGGATACGACTCGCAACATGCAGGCACCTATGATGAAAGATCTTTCCCACGAGTTTATCCAGTTCGCGCTCGACACCGGAGCGCTGCGCTTCGGTGAGTTCAAGACGAAGGCGGGGCGGCTGTCGCCCTACTTCTTCAATGCGGGGCTCTTCCACGACGGCGAGGGGCTGGGCCGCCTGGCCGGTTTCTACGCCGACCGGCTACTGCAGGTGGAAGAAACCGTACCGAAGTTCGATGTGCTGTTCGGGCCGGCCTACAAGGGCATCACGCTGGCCTCGGCCATGGCGGTGGCCTGCGCGGCGCGGGGCCGCAACCTGCCCTTCTGCTTCAACCGCAAGGAACCCAAGGACCACGGCGAGGGCGGCAATCTGGTGGGGGCGCCGCTCACGGGCCGGGTGGCCATCGTCGATGACGTGATCTCGGCCGGTACGTCGGTGCGGGAGTCGGTGGAGATTATCCGGGCAGCCGGGGCGGAGCCTGCGGCGGTGTTCATCGCGCTGGACCGGATGGAGCGTGGCGGCAACGCCGAGGTGGTGGCGGCGCAGTCGGCCGTGGAGGAGGTGCGCGAGCGCTGGGGGATCGAGGTATATGCGCTGGCCACGCTGGACGATCTGCTGGGCTACCTGGAGTCGGATGCCCGGCCGTCGACGGAACGCTACAGCGCCGAGGTGCTTGCCACTCATCGTTTGGCCATCGCCGACTATCGCAGCCGCTATGGCACAGGGCGTCGCCCCTGACTACAGTGGCGGGTATGAGCCTCGATCATGCCCGTTTCGTGCTGTTGACCCTCTCCCTGACCCTGGCGTCGGGGATGATGGCCATGGCGCATGCGCAGTCGATGCCGGTGTCGGACAACACCCCCCGGGGCGGCAGCTCCATCTACGTCTGCAAGGACGAAAATGGCCGGGTGATCTCGTCGGATCAGCCGATTGACGCCTGCGCGCGGCGCAACATGCGTGAGCTGAACCGTGACGGTTCGGTGCGCCGGGTGCTGCCGCCGCCGCTGACGCGGCAGCAGGAACGTGAGGCGGCCCAGCAGGCACTGGTGCGCCAGGAACAGGAACGGGCGCTGAAGGCGCAGCAGGCGCATGATCGGCACCTGTTGCTGACCTACAAGACACCGGAAGACCTGCGCAAGCGCCAGGAGCAGCAGATCCAGCTGATCGACGAGGAGATCTCTGCGGCAATGCGACGCATCCTGGTGCTGGACCAGAACCTGAAAGAGGAGCGTGAGCAGGCGGCCGAGTGGCAGAAGAAGCAGGATCGCCCCAATGCCCGCCTGCCCTATGCGGTGCAGCAGCGCATCTCGTCGATTGCCAACGCGATTCTGGCCGAGGATGCACTGATCCAGGAGCGGCGGAACGAACGCACGCGCCTGAACCGCGATTTCGAGGCCAATGCAGCCCGACTGACAGAGCTGCTGGCCCACCTGCCGCCGGAGCAGCAGGAGCCCGCAAACTGACTGGCAGCCGCCCGGATCCCGGTCCGGGCAGCCCCTGTTGCGCTCAGCCCAGTTTCTTCTTCAGCAGTTCGTTGACCTGCTGCGGGTTGGCCTTGCCCTTGCTGAGCTTCATGACCTGACCCACCAGGGCGTTGAAGGCCTTTTCCTTGCCGGCACGGTATTCGTCCACCGACTTGGCGTTGTTAGCCAGCACCTGGTCGATGATCGGCCCCAGCACATCGTCGCCGCTGATCTGACGCAGGCCCTGACGGTCGATGAGGGCATCGACCACTTCCGGCCCGCCCTGCATGGGGCCTTCGGCCCACAAGGTGTGGAAGACTTCGCGCGCCAGCTTGCCCGAGAGGGTGCCGTCAGCAATGCGAATGACCAGCCCGGCCAGTTGCGGGGCACTGACCTTGCTGTCGGCAATGTCCAGACCATCGCGATTGAGCTGGGCGGCCAGCTCGCCCATCATCCAGTTGGCCAGGGTTTTGGCCTGGGCAGTGGCATCGGGCAGGGCCGCCAGCGCGGCCTCGAAGAACTGGGCGCTGGCCAGGCTGCTGGTCAGGGTCAGCGCGTCGGCCTGCGGCAGACCCAGCTCGTCCTGGTAGCGGGCGCGCTTGGTGCTGGGCAGCTCGGGCATGTCGTTGCGCACGGCCTCGATCTGCGCCGGATCGATGACGAGCGGCGGCAGGTCGGGCTCGGGGAAGTAGCGGTAGTCATCCGCGTCTTCCTTGGTGCGCATCGAGCGGGTCTCGTCGGCGTCCGGATCGTAGAGCCGGGTTTCCTGCACCACACGGCCACCGTCCTCGATCAGCTCGATCTGGCGGCGCACCTCGAACTGGATGGCCCGCTCCAGGAAGCGGAACGAGTTCAGGTTCTTGATCTCGGCGCGGGTGCCGAATTCCTTCTGGCCCAGCGGCCGGACCGAGACGTTGGCATCCACGCGGAAGGAACCTTCCTGCATGTTGCCGTCGCAGATGCCCAGCCACGTCACCAGGCCGTGCAGCGCCCGGGCATAGGCCACGGCCTCGGCGGCGCTGCGCAGTTCGGGTTCGCTGACGATCTCCAGCAGCGGCGTGCCGGCCCGGTTCAGGTCGATGCCCGACATGCCGGCAAAGTCCTCGTGCAGCGACTTGCCGGCGTCTTCCTCAAGGTGGGCGCGGGTGAGGTTGATGGTGCGGATGCGCGGCGGATCGCCGGCCTTCTCGGCCGGAATGGCGATGTCCAGCGTGCCGCCCAGCACCACCGGCTGCTCATACTGGCTGATCTGGTAGCCCTTGGGCAGATCAGGGTAGAAGTAGTTCTTGCGGGCAAAGATGGAGACCGGAGCGACCTGCGCGCCGATGGCCAGCCCGAAGCGGATGGCATGCTCGACCGCCTGCCGATTGAGCACCGGCAGGGTGCCGGGCAGACCCAGGTCCACGGGGCAGGCCTGGGTGTTGGGCTCGGCCCCGAATCGGGTGGAGGCCCCGGAAAAGATCTTGGACCGGGTCAAGAGCTGGGCATGGACTTCCAGCCCGATCACCACTTCCCATTGCATGAGCGTATTTCCCGTATCAGCGGTTCAGACTGGCGCAGCGGCCGGTCTGCGGATTGAACATCACCGGCCAGGCTTCCTCGGCCACGCTGCGCGGCGTGCAGAACGACTGGCAGTTGGCGTGGGCCAGGGTCACGCGCCGGGCGTCCTGGTAGATGAGCAGCTTGCAGGCGCCCCGGCTGCGCGAGATCAGCTCGATGTGCGGCGCGTTCTTGGTCTGGCGGAAGTCACGCAGGTTGAAGTGGCACTGGCCACGCTTGCCCACCTTCACGTGCCAGTCGAGCTGCTGCACCTGACCACCCGCCACGCGCAGCGTGGCGTTCTCGCCAAAGCCGTCGATGTCGGTCTGCTGGCAGGCGCCGGCAAAGTTCTGCAGCGTGCCCTCGCCAGGCAGCGCCCGGGTGGCCGGCTGCTGTGCCGTCACCGGCGGCCGGGTCGTCGTGGTGGCCGGTTTCTTCGGGCGCTTGACCATGGGCATGGTCGTGCAGGCCGCCAGCGCCACGGCCGTCAGCAGCAGGGCCGCGCGTTGCAGCCAGCGCTGGCGGGGAGTGTAATTCTGTAATTCTGCATTCATGATTGACTGTTCCTCGTTGTCCGGGCCCGTCCACGGCTACCGGGCCAATCCATTGGCATGGCACGCTTGCACGCGCCTGCCTGCAGGGTAGCCCCGGCAACCGGAGGCCATGAGAAAGCCCTGTCCCTCGGAAGGTGGATGCCTCAGGCCCCCTGCCCCGGCCGGCGCAGGTGCCAGTCGGTATGCTGCTGGTAGGTATGGCCAATGGACAGCAACCGCGCTTCGGTCAGTGCGGGCCCCACCAGCTGCAGGCCCACGGGCAGGCCGGCGGCGTCAAAGCCGCAGGGCAGCGACAGCCCCGGCAGGCCGGCCAGCGAGGCGGGCAGCGTGTAGATGTCGGCCAGATAGTTGCGTACCGGATCATCGGTTTGCTGACCGATGGGCCAGGCCGTCTCGGGCGAGACCGGACCGGCAATCACGTCCACGTCCGCAAAGACGCGCGTGAAGTCGTCGGCGATTATCCGGCGCAGCTGCTGGGCCTTGCGGTAGTAGGCGTCGTAGTAGCCGTGCGAGAGCACGTAGGTGCCGATCATGATGCGGCGCTTCACTTCAGGACCGAAGCCCTCGGCGCGGCTGTTCATGTACAGCGACTTCAGGTCGGCAGCATCGGCGCTGCGGTGGCCATAGCGCACACCGTCGAAGCGCGCCAGGTTGCTGGAGGCCTCGGCCGGAGCAATGACGTAATAGGCGGGGATGGACAGCTCGGTATGCGGCAGCGAGACCGGCACCATCGTGGCCCCCAGCGCCTCGAAGCGGGCCAGCGCCGCCCGCACCGCGTCACGCACGGCCGGGGCCAGGCTCTCGCCGTTGTCGTTGCGGTCGTGTCGATGATGTACGGCGGTTTCAAGACGGTGCTCGACCTGGCGGCCGGCACCGGCGCCCTCACGGACGCGTCGAAGGCCCAGGTTGAGGACCTGGGCAACGACATTTCTGACGAGGGCATGGTCCTCCTGAAGAACCAAGGAGGCGCCCTGCCTCTCGCTAAGGGCTCCGCGATCAACGTGTGGGGTTGGGGCTCGACGAACCCGATCTACGGCGGCACCGGCTCCGGCTCGCTGTCGAAGGACAACCCGACGACGTCGCTCCTTGACGGCCTGCACAACGCCGGCTTCACCACGAACGATGAGCTGACGAACCTGTACACCTCCTACCGTGCTGAGCGCCCCGAGGTCGGCATGTTCAAGGCCGACTGGTCGCTGCCTGAGCCCACGCAGGATAAGTACTCTGACGACCTGCTCTCCAACGCCACCGCCTTCGGTGACACCGCAGTCGTGACGATCGCCCGCTCGGGCGGAGAGGGCTTCGACCTGCCCCGCGACGTCAACCGGGAGATGGCTGACAACCCGTACTTCAGCTACACGAACAACTCCGAGGAGTACACTGACTTCGAAGATGGCCAGGGCTACCTTGAGCTGACGCGTCCCGAGAAGGACATGATCGAGCTGGCGAAGAAGACGTCGACGAAGACGATCGTCGTTATCAACGCTGCCAACGTCTTGCAGCTCGGTGACCTTCAGGACGACCCGGAGATGGACGCGATCGTGTGGGCAATCCCCGGCGGCCAGGTTGGATTCAACGCGCTGGGCCGCATCCTGGACGGCGAGGTCAACCCCTCGGCGAAGACCCCCGACACGTTCCCGCGTGTCATCAAGGCGGGCCCCGCGGCCAACAACTTCGGCGACTTCCAGTACACGAATATGACTGAGTTCGCCCAGGATGACCCCTTCAACAAGGGCACCCAAACGCAGCCGTCCTTCGTCAACTACAACGACTCGATCTACGTCGGCTATCGCTGGTACGAGACGGCCGCCGCTGAGGGCGTCATCGACTACGGTAACGAGGTCGTCTACCCCTTCGGCTACGGCCTGTCCTACACGACGTTCTCCCAGTCGATGAGCGACATCTCGGTTGACGAGGCCACGGGGGCCATGTCCGCGGACGTCACCGTCACGAACACGGGCCAGGTCGCTGGTAAGGACATCGTCCAGATCTACGACAACCCGCCCTACACGGACGGTGGCATCGAAAAGGCTTCCGCGAACCTGCTGTCGTACGGGAAGACGAAGCTGCTGGAGCCCGGTGAGTCCCAGATGCTGACGGTCACCTGGAGCCGTGACGCGCTCGCTTCCTACGACTCGGTGAACGCGAAGGCCTACGTGCTTGAGGCCGGTGACTACAAGATCTCCGCGCGCACCAACTCGCACGACGTCATCGACGAGAAGACCTACACGGTGGATGCGACGCAGACCTTCAACACTGCCGACAACACGCACGACGGTGACAAGGTCGTGGCCACCAACCAGTTCGACGACGCGAAGGGTGATGTCACCTACCTGTCGCGTGCGGGGCGCTTCGCCAACCTGGCTGAGGCTACCGCGGCTCCGACGAACTTCGAGATGAGCGAGGCCAACAAGGCGGAGTTCCTCGCGACGTCGAACTACGACGCGGCAGCCGCCGACGCTGACAGCAGCGCGACGATGCCCACCACGGGCGCGAAGAACGGATTCGTCCTGGGTGACCTCGCGGGCCTCGATTACGATGACCCGACGTGGGATCAGCTCCTCGACCAGCTCACCGTCAAGGAGATGAACACCCTTATCTCCAAGGGCGGCTACGGCTCCCCGGCGATCTCCTCGATCGGCAAGCTGCGCGTCTCCGACGTGGATGGCCCCGCCTCGCTGAACAACAACTTCACGGGCGTCGGCTCGATCGGCCTGCCCTCTGCGGTGTCCGTGGCGGCAACCTTCAACAAGGAGCTCGCCCGTTCCTTCGGTGACGCGATCGGCACGATGGCGCACGACATGCAGGTGTCCGGCTGGTACGCGCCGGCCACGAACACGCACCGCTACGCCTACGCGGGACGTAACTTCGAGTACTTCTCGGAGGACCCGGTCCTGGCCGGAACGCTGGTCGCCGAGGAAATCAAGGGCGCGCAGGCCAAGGGCGTGTACGCCTTCCTCAAGCACTTCGCCCTCAACGACCAGGAAACCAACCGCACGCACATGCTGGCGACCTGGACGAACGAGCAGGCGATGCGCGAGATCTACCTGCGTCCCTTCGAAATCGGCGTCAAGGACGGCGGCGCGCACGCAATCATGAGCGCGTTCAACTACATCGGCACGAAGTACGCGGGTGCGAACTCGGCACTGCTCAACAATGTCCTGCGCGACGAGTGGGGCTTCCGCGGCATGGTCCTCACCGACTACTTCGCTGGCTACGGCTACCAGAACGCCGACCAGATCACGCGAGGTGGCGGCGACATGATGCTGGCCACGATCGACATGCCGATCTCCACGGTCAACGTGCAGGACCCGGCAGGCGTGAGTGCCCTGCGAGGGGCCTCGCACAATATCCTCTACACGGTCGCCAACTCGTGGATTTACGAAAACGGCCAGCCCGAGGTCACCCGCAACGCGTGGGAGTACGTCACCTGGGTGGCGGCAGGCGCCGCGATCCTCGCGCTGCTCGGCCTTGAGGTGGTGGCGATCCGCCGCTACCGCGCTCGCAAGGGGGAGGCCGTGGTCGCCGTTGAGCAGTCCGCTTCGATCGACGAGGCCGGAGCCGAGAAGGCGCAAGAGTGACCGATCCGGGATTGACCGTTGCTCGTGCCTCCCTCGGGTGGCACTGAGGATCGTTCTCCCGTGGTGGAGGGGCCCGCAGGCAAGCGCCTGCGGGCCCCTCCGCGTTTCCGCAAGGATCGAGGCCGGGCACATTCGAGGCGCACGCGAGTAAAGAAGTCGCGTGCAACGGCAGATGCGCACGAGGACGCGCAGGGACAATACCCGGCCCGTGCCTCGTTGATGAGGGGGGAAACACAATGCAGCCCCTTTGACGGATCGGGACGCTGCCCGCTATCCTTGTGGATGGTTCCCGCCTCTGTGGGATCTCTGTGCCCGGGAAACCGGGAGCGGGCTCCGTCCGTCGGAGCTCCGGGCGTCAT
>ERZ773069.1423-NODE-1423-length-13933-cov-6.688140_pt1 | contig 13933 bp, 13 predicted proteins | sample MGYA00580619_ERZ773069 | MGnify/ENA primary metagenome ERZ773069 (study PRJEB29015, sample SAMEA2738007) | human oral metagenome | biome: human oral; feature: human-associated habitat; material: dental | place: China | collected 2108 ...
CCCTGCCGATGCCATGGCCTCCGTACTCGTGCACGACCGAGAACCCCGCGTCGCTGGCGACGCGGTTCACGGCCGCGCCCACGTCGCCCATGTGGCCCCAGGGTCGCACGGCCGCAAGGCCCGCCTGCACGGACTCGCGGCACACGTCCACCAGCCGGCGCCACTCAGGGTCAACGTCGCCGATGTGGTACATGCGACTCGAGTCGCTGAAGTAGCCGCCCTTGATGGTGGACATGTCGACGTTGATGATGTCGCCATCCTTAAGGACGTCCTTCTCGTTGGGAAAGCCGTGGCAGATGACGTCGTTGATCGAGGTGCACACGCTGTAGGGGTAACCCTCGAAGTTGAGGTCGGCCGAGACCGCATCGTGCGCGGAGAGGTACTCCTCGACCCAGCGGTTGATGTCCATGGTCGAGACGCCTGCGGCGATGTGCTCGCCAACGTAGTCGAGAACCCCCATGTTGACGGCAGCCGAGGCCTTGATGCCCTCGATGTCCGCGGCGGTCTTGAGGAGCGAGCGGGTCAGCACATCCTCGCCGTCGAGGTACAGGCGCTCCATGCGCTCGTCCGCCGGGCCGTGGCACTTCTTGTACTTGCGACCGCTCCCGCACCAGCAGGGGTCATTGCGCCCGGGAACGGGCAGCTTGTCAAACATCGTTTCTCCCATCGGGTCGAACTTGCCCAGCGTTCCAACGATACCCTCGCGGGGCGTCTGCTGGGCCCGTGTTTGCGAGTTAGCCTAATCTAATCACAGGTGACGTCCCAGGACCTTGTGCACAGGCGTCCGGCCGCACCCTCCTGCACAAAAATCGACATTGACGGTACGTTTTCGGGGGTCCCGCCTAGTATCACCCCACAGATGCCATTTCGCTACCTGCGGCTCCACAAAAAGTTAGGGTCTTCGTACTCGGTGATTCGCTGTAAACGTACCGGCAATGTCGATTTTTGTGCAGGCCGCTCTCCCCATGGTCGACTTTTCGCGTTTCCCAACGGCACCACACCCCCACAAACGGCATCAGCACGGAGAAAAGAAGGTTGGTAAATGCCCCATGTTCCTCCTAAGATATAAACCTCACTTTAGATTTATGACTAGGAGGCCACGCATGTACACCATCGGCCAGGTATCGCAGATGTTCGGCCTGCCCGTGTCCACGCTGCGCTACTACGACAAGGTGGGGCTTCTCCCCGGGCTTGCGCGCACGTCGGGCACTCGACGCTTCGACGAGGACCAGCTGGAAGCGCTGCGCGTGATCGAGTGCCTCAAGCACTCCGGGCTGGAGATTCGCGACATCAAGAAGTTCATGGACTGGTGCCAGGAGGGCCCAAGCACCTACGCTAACCGGCTGGAGCTCTTTCGCAAGCAGGGACACAAGGTGGACGAGAAGATCGCCGAGCTGGAGCGCACGCGCGCGATGCTCAGCTGGAAATGCTGGTACTATGGCAAGGCCTGCGAGCGGGGCAACGAGGACTTTGCGGCCAACCTGCCCGAAGGACTTCCCGAGGACGCCCGTCGCTTGTGGGATGCGTCGCACGGGGATGCGGACGAGAAGGCCTAGCCACGGGAGGCACTGCTCGGGCCTGATGCAACCATGGTTCCGCGAAATCTCGCCAGTTAGGAAAAAGCCGAACGGTTAAGGGCGGCTAAACGACCGATATTCGCGGAGCCGTTATCGCACCGCGTGATTTCGCCGTTTAAGCAGGGTTAACCGACCAAAAGCTGCGTATAGAGAAGGATCCGTAGTGCTGAATCCACGCCGCAGCCGATGGCGAGGGTGTCGGCCGACGCCGGCGCCCCAGGACCCCTCGTGTACTACGTCGTTCAGGCAACGTGCACGCTTCGAGGGGAAACGCGGGCGCCACGGCATCGCGGTCCCCCGCGTGGTAACCTGCCATAGCGTTATTATCAGCGAGAAGCTGCGGCGCTTTAAAGCCCTGCGCTTCCACACAGAAGGAACCATGGAACTCACCGGCCGTCAGATTCGCCAGCTTCGCAGCATGGCCAACCGACTCGAGGCGACCATCGGCGTTGGCAAGGCCGGCATCACGGACGCCGTCGTGCGCCAGACCGACTCCGCGCTCGAGGCAAACGAGCTCGTCAAGTGCTCGGTCCAGGGCACCTCGGGCATGGACACCCACGAGGCTGCAATTGCGCTCGCCCGCCCCACGCACGCCGAGGTCGTCCAGGTAATCGGCCACAAGTTCGTGCTCTACCGCACGTCTCAGCGCGAGGACATCGAGCACATCCAGCTGGTATAGGGCCCGGTCTCGCGCTCTTGGGGCCGCTCCCAACGAGAAATACGACAAAACGCGACGACCTTCCGTCGCATATGCGACAAATATTGCGTCGAATATGCGACGGATGTATCATCGTTACATCGCGTCTTATCTCATCTCGTGGAGGCACGCCATGGCAATCCCCATGAACATCGAAGAGCTTGTCAATGGATCCGTTGTCGAATCGACGCGCATCGAGTTCAAGGCAAGCTTCAATCCCGAGCCAATCATCCATACGATATGCGCCTTCGCCAATGACATCGATAACATTGGCGGCGGCTACATTATCGTTGGCATCGAGGAGCACGGCTCGGTGCCGCAACTTCCACCTTTGGGGGTTGAGCGAAGCCAGGTCGACGGCATCCTCAAGAAGCTTCAGGGGTTTTGCCATTGCATTGAGCCCCTGTACGAACCCATCGTAGAGCCGATGCTGCTCCAAGAGCGCTACGTAATTGTCATCTGGTGCCCGGGCGGATATGGACGTCCCTACAAGGCAGCTCGCAATGTATATAAGAACACTGCCGACAAGCGCTATTACATCCGGAAAATGGCAAGCACCGCTGTGGCTTCCGCAGAGGAGGAGCGTGAGCTGTTCTACGCTTCTTCAGACATTCCATTTGATGACCGACCCAATCTGACCGCACGTGTAGATGACCTGAGCCTCGCGCTCATGCGTGACTACCTGCGCGAGGTGGGAAGTGCTCTCTATGCGCAGTCGGATACGTCTGATGTCAATGATTTGGCCACTGACCTGCAGCTGGTTGCCGGCCCACCCGAGGACTTGCGCCCACGCAACGTAGGCCTCCTCATGTTCTGCGACCACGTGGAACGCTTCTTTCGCTATGCGCGCATAGAGGTGGTGGATCTTCCCGATCCCACGGGCGAAGGGATGACGGAGCAGGTGTTTACCGGACCCATCCAACGCCAGTTGCGCGACGCCCTTCTCTACCTCAAGAACTACGAGATTCGGTCCCGCACGGTCAAAGACCCCAGCGTCGCCGAAGCAACTACGGTCTTCAATTACCCATACGCCGCAGTTGAGGAGGTACTCTCCAACGCCGTTTACCATCGCTCCTACCAAATACCGGAGCCAATTGTGGTGAGAGTGACCCCGGACGCCATGGAAATCACCAGCTATCCAGGCTTTGATCGAAGCGTCTCAGATTCCGACATAGCCGCTCACCACATTCGCGCGCGCATCTATCGCAACCGTCGCATAGGGGACTTCCTCAAAGAGCTGCACCTCACAGAAGGACGAAACACCGGATTCCCAACCGCCTTTGCAGCGCTCAAGCACAACGGCTCCCCTACGCTGCGGTTTGATATGGACGAGAACCGCGGATACCTCAGTGTCACGATTCCCGTACATCCCGACTTCCTGCCGGGCGAACGCTTGCGCGACAAGACCGAGCAGCTAGCGCGGCAGATACTGGAAGTTCTCCCCGATAAGCCCGTGCTTCTCTCTGAACTTGCAAGGCTTCTTGGGTACAAAAGCGTGTCCAGGCGGCTTCGCGTGACGGTAAAAGCGATGGCAGACGAGGGGAAGCTTAAGCGCGTTCAAGATGGTGCCAGAGTTCGCTTTGGCCGTCCGTAGCTCACGCGCAGCAGGCCCCACACCGAGGCAGCAAGAAAAAACGGCGGGGCCGCCTCCCAGAAACGGGTGGCAGCCCCGCCGACTGCTGTGACTCACGCGCCGCTACATCGTGTACGCGGCCACGACCTCGCCGTAGTAGGCAACGTGCATGTCGCAGTTGGAATCGCAGTACGTGCTAGGGACGTCCTGCGGATAGAAACGGCCAAGAATGTCCGCAGGAAGGGCGTTGCGGTCCTGGAGCTGGCGGCGCGCCACGCGGCACTCAAGGGTGATCGCGGTCTCGACGATGGCAGGCACCGACACCACCTGCGACTCCACCGTATGCAGCCCCAGCTCGGCAATCTTGTCGACGTCACGCCCCGAGATGCTGCCCGCACGAGCCAGAATCTTGCGGTCAAAGCCCTCCCCCGGCACGCCAATGGTGAACTCGCCCGCCTCGTCCAGCAGCACGCGAGTGAAGCGGCCCTCTCGCACAAAGGACACGAACACCGGACGCGCCCACTCCACGCCCAGCATGCCCCACGAGATGGTCATGGTGTTGACCTTCCCGTTTGCCGCACTGGTGAGCAGCACGCCCCTGTTGACAGCAGGCAAGACCTCGCCCGCATGCTCCAGCACGTCAATCTTCTCGCCCATGTAATCACTCCACTTCGGTTGGCTCCGCACGCCGAGACGCACAATGCGGGTCGGAACTTCAGGGGTCCTACCCCAGGAGTCCCCACAGGCAACGGAAAATGATAACTGCCGGCGCCGGAGAGACTATCATCCGCAGCAAGTACGTACAATAGCGCCCTTCCGGCGCCGTTTTCTCGCCAGAAGGGCCATTCTCGCAGCTATGACGCCCGCGCCTACTTGCTCACAACCGAGACGCGCTCGCGAGCGTGCTCGCCGGGCTCAACTCGGCGCACACGGCACAGGAACCTGTGGAGAGTTTATCCGTCTCCCAGGACGCGCTCCCCCTCCAGGCAGGCAGTCATGGTAGGGTCACCTAGAAACGATTCGCGTTGCAGGTGCCTTTGGAAACGCACACCATCCCGGTGATAACGAACAACACTGCACAAACACCGGGAGGTAACACATGCCGCAAAGCCGCGCCCAGGAAGTCGTCTTCACCCTCATGATGGTGTTGGCCATGGTGTACGCAATGATCTGCTACAACATTACGCTTGAGGTCGGCGGCCTCTCCAACCTCGTCTTTTTCGAAGCCCTGCCCGAGCTTGCGTTCATGGGGCCGGTCGCGTTTCTCCTCGATCTCTTCCTTGTCTCTCCCCTTGCGGGCCGTCGCGCGGCAAGGCTGTCAGGGCCCAACCCCAGGACGCCCTTTGCCATGGTCGCCGCGATCTCTGCCCTGAGCGTCCAGCTCATGTGCCCGCTCATGAGCCTCGTCGCCACGCTGGTCATCAAGCGCCCCGCAGGCGTCGACATCATCGCAACCTGGATCCAGACCGCCATTCTCAACCTGCCCATGGCGTTCTTCTGGCAGTTCTTTGTCGCAGGACCGGTCGTGCGCGGGGTCTTTGGCGCGGTGCTCGGCAAGCTCAAGGGCACCTCCACTTCAAGCGTCACCTCGAGATAGCGGCGCGAGCGCCCGGTCGTTGCCGCACGGCGGCCCACCTGCGCCCGCCTGCGATACTTGCCGGGGCCACCAGGCAACCCCGAAAGACAGCCGCATGGAGAACAGCGGCCCCGGCGCGCACATGAAAAGACGCCGCCGGCGAGAAACCGGCGGCGTCGGATGCGAACGATCTTGCGCGCTTGCTACCGCTCGCCCTCGATCTGGGAGATCTTCTCGATGCGACGCACGTGGCGCTCGTCGCCGCTAAAGGGCGTGTCGAGGAACGTGTCCACGATCTTGAGCGCGAGGCCCGGGCCGGTCACGCGCGCACCCATCGTGAGGACGTTGGCGTCATTGTGCTGGCGCGTCGCCTCGGCCGAGAAGCAATCGCCGCACAGCGCCGCACGGATGCCCTTGAACTTGTTGGCAACGATGGAAACGCCTATGCCCGTGCCGCAGATGATGATGCCGCGCTCGCACTCGCCACTCTGCACCGCACGCGCGACCCTGGAGGCGTAGTCGGGGTAGTCGACAGAATCGGTGCTGTAGGTACCGAGGTCCTTGTACCCAAGGCCGCACTTGTCCAGGTGCGCCTTGACCTCCTGGAGGAGCTCGAACCCGCCGTGGTCACAGCCCAAAGCAATCATTTCTCATCCTTCCCTCGTTGTTGGGGCAGCCGACGGAAGACGCCGGCCAGGCGACACCCCATAGTACGACTGGAGGCCAGGGGGCGCTGCTCCAAACGCATGCCGCCACGGTAATGCCCCAGTTGCCCGCCGTGCGAGAATCCGCGGCACGGCGTTACTCTCAAATACTGTCTTGACATAAAGTCAGGTTTATATTTTACAACTACAGGGGAGAGAAGCGTCCATCCGTACGCGCAGCCCACAGGGAGAGGAGCATCATGCTCGGCAACTTCACCTACCACAACCCGGTCCGCGTCCACTTTGGGCCGGATTCGCTCGACCAGCTTGCGGGCGAGCTCGCGGGGTACGGCCCCAGCGTGATGCTTGCCTACGGAGGCGGTTCCATCAAGCGATCCGGCCTCTACGACAGGATCGTCGGCATCCTCTCGGCCGCAGGAAAGAACGTCTTCGAGGACGCGGGCGTCATGAGCAACCCCACCGTCGAGAAGCTGGACGAAGGCCGCAAGATAGCGCGCGAGAACAACGTCGACCTCATCCTCGCGGTAGGCGGCGGCTCGGTCATCGACTACGCGAAGGCCGTCTCCGTGAGCGCATGGTACGACGGCGACGCATGGGAGAAGTTCTTCCTCAAGATGGAGGGCCCCGATGGCAGGGTCATCCCCGTGGGTGACGTGCTCACCATGAGCGGCACCGGCTCCGAGACCAACGGCGGCTCCGTGATCACCAACCACGAGCAGGGCCTCAAGATCGGCCACGTCTTTGGCAGCGACGTAATGCCCAAGTTCGCCATCGTGAACCCCAAGCTCACCTTCACGGTTCCCGACTACCAGATGCGCGCCGGCATCTACGACGCCTTCAACCACATCTGCGAGCAGTACTTCTCCGGCTCCGACGACAGCACCTCCGACTACATCGCCGAGGGTCTCATGCGCAGTCTCGTCCACGCGAGCCGCATCGCCGTGAAGGACCCCACCAACTACGAGGCGCGCTCCAACATCAGCTGGGTGTGCACCTGGGCGCTCAACACGGCCATCGCCTGCGGCAAGGCGACCGACTGGGAGGCCCACATGATTGGCCAGGCCGTGGGCGCCCTCACCGACGCCACCCACGGCATGACGCTCTCCGCCGTGAGCCTCCCCTACTACCGCCTGGTCATGCCCTATGGCGTGGAGAAGTTCGCCCGCTTCGCGCGCGTGGTGTGGGAAGTCCCTGCCGAGGGCAGGACCACGGAGGAGCTGGCGGCCGCCGGTCTCGACGCCATGAGCGCGTGGATGGACGAAATCGGCGTGGTAAAGCACCTGAGCGAGCTCGGCTTCACCGAGGACATGATCGACGGCGCCGTCAGGGGGACGTTCATCCTCACCGGCGGCTACCACCCCCTGAGCACAGACGAGGTCGCACGGATCCTCCGCGAGAGCCTGTAGCGCAACCTCACGAAGGAGGTGATCCACAGTGCACATGGAGGGCGCACCGATGTCGATGCGCCCTCCGCCGCCTTCCCCCTGGCACGCCAGCCCTCCCGACCGTCAGCTCACGCCCTCCCGTGGCGAGCAATCGCAACGGGAGGGCAGGTCCTTGAGTCTATGGTCGCGTGGACCACTTCAGCCGCTCGTACGCCTGGGCGTCCACGGGCTCCAGCCACTCGGCACTGGCACCCTCGGCGGGCACGGCCAGCGCTATGTGCTGGAACCACGAGTCGGCGGCGGCACCATGCCAGTGCTTGACCTCGGGCTGGATGCCCACCACGTCGCCGGATCTCAGCTCCTGCGCGGGCTTGCCCCACTCCTGGTACCAGCCGCGACCGGCAATGCAGATGAGCACCTGGCCGCCCTTGTGGTGGATATGCCAGTTGTTCCGGCAGCCCGGCTCAAAGGTGACGTTAGCGGCACCCAGCTGCGAATCGCCCAGCGGGGCCAGCCAGCTGTTGCCCACGAAGTACTGGGCGTAGGCGTCGTTGGGCTCGCCCTTTGGGAAGTCCCTGGAGAGGCCGGACGGGTCGGCTATGCGCTCGTCCTTCTCGCCCACAGGCTCTTCTTCGTCCGCCCAGACCTCCTGGGCCAGGTTGAAGGCAGCCCAGCCCTTGGGCCAGCCGCTGTACATGGTTGCATGCGTGATAATGGCGGCCGCCTCGGCACGCGTGACGCCGTTCCTACGTGCGTTCTCCAGGTGGTAGCGCAGCGAGCTATCGGCGATGCCCTGCGAGATCAGGGCCACGATGGTGACGATGCACTTGGTCTTGGTGGAGATAGCCTCCTGGTCCCACACCTCGCCAAAGAGCACGTCATCGTTGAGGTGCGCGAACAAGGGGGCGAACTCGCCCAGCGCGTTCCTGCCTGCCGTCTGCTTCATGCCCCCGGGAAGCGACTCCATTGCTCCCGGCGGGGCAGCTCGCATGCGCGACGGGACGGACGTGCCCAGGCCGACCGTTCGCCACGCCCGGGCAATTCCGAAAAATTTAGGCTCATCGTCACTTCTGGTGGCTAGCACACTCCGACGCCAGCTGGGCCGAGAAGTCCAGGCGTCCCAGCCTGAGGAAGGCCATGGCCTCCGGGTAGGCCAGGTTCCTGAAGCCCCCCGAGGCCCTCTTGATGGACCGGATGGCCGAGCTGGGCCCCTCCGGGATCGCGTTCGTCGCGTTGAGGGGGAACCAGTCGAGAACGCCCTCCCTCTCCTCGCGCACGGTCCTCGCGACCGCCTTCGTCCTCGGGACGTTCGAGCGCATGATCCAGCTGGTGGCCCGACCCAGCCCCCTGGAGGCCGGCCCCCCGCCCGGGCAGTCGCAGACGCCCCTCGTCGCCTCGGCGTCCTTCTCCTGCTCGTCGGCGCTCTCTCCGTCGACGAGCCGATCGTCGGGAGTCGTGGACATGTGCTGTTCCTCTTCTCGTCTTCTTCTCTTGCCGTTCGATGGACACGGCCTGGGGTACGGCGCAGCGCAGGGAGGTCCGCGAAAATGGAGAACGACGTCCGATCGCCGCGCATTCGGGAGTCCGCCTCAGGCGAACGCCGATGCCCACCGGAAATGCTCGACCGGTCTAGCGACAGCACGCGCCGCCCGCGAAGAGCGGACGCATTCGGGACATCGCACGGGAGGTCATGGGGGCGACTGTAACACCGCGCAGGACGCGCGCATCCGGCGTCTCAGGGATTGGAACGCCCCGGTTTCGCCCGCCGAAGCGTCTTCGGAGGAGGCCGGGTTCCCCGAGCCCAGCGCCCACAATGTGAAAACGGCTGGTTTCCCCCGCTCGAGCCACTAGAGTGTCACTTACGTGCCCTGCGCCACGCAGCACCGGCCGGCCACGGAGTCCACGGTCCGGCCCAGCATTGAACAATCCCCCCTCGAGAGGAGTCTCGATGTCGAGCATTCCCGCATCTTCTCAACGTTCGCGCATCACGCCGCTCGTCATTCGCAGCGCGGTCGTCGCCGCGATCGGCGGCCTGATCTTCGGATTCGACACCGCTGTCATCTCCGGCGCCACCGACACCCTGAAGGACGTCTTCCACCTCAGCGAATTCGGCAAGGGCTTCTTGGTCGCCATCGCGACGATCGGAACGATCTTCGGCGCGATCATCGGCGGTCGGCTCGCGGACGTCTACGGCCGCCGTAAGGTCCTCTTCGCGATCGGCATACTCTACGTCCTGGGTTCCCTGGGCACGGCGTTCGCCCCCACTCATCTCTTCCTCCTCGTCTTCCGCATGATCGGAGGCATCGGAGTGGGCATGTCCAGCGTATGCGCGCCGATCTACACCGCGGAGATAGCCCCCGCCGCGGTTCGGGGCCGCCTGGTCGGCCTCGTCCAGTTCAACATCGTCCTGGGCATCCTTCTGGCGTATCTGAGCAACTTCATCATCCGCATCACGCTCGGAGGCCACGAATGGCGGTGGATGCTCGGCGTCATGGTCATCCCCTCGGCGGTCTTCCTCCTCTTGCTGTTCACCGTCCCCGAGACGCCTCGCTGGCTCATGGCGCACGGCAAGCCCGACGAAGCCGTCGGGATAAGCCGCCAACTCTGCTCGACCGAGGAGGAGTCCAAGTCTCAGATCGCCGAGATCAAGGCGCAGATAGCCGCGGATTCGCAGTCCCGGGCGTCCCTGGTCGAATTCTTCTCGAAGCGCTATCGCAAGGTCATCCTCCTGGCGTTCGCCATCGCCGCATTCAACCAGCTCTCCGGCATCAACGCGATCCTCTACTACGCCCCCGAGGTGATGAAGCAGGCCGGGGCGTCGGGGAACGCCGCCTCGCTGATGAGCGTGGCGGTCGGCTTCATGAACCTCATCGCCACCATGACCGCTCTGACGGTCATCGACAAGATCGGGCGCCGCTCGCTCATGATCGTCGGCTCGATCGGGTATCTCGTCAGCCTGGGGTTCATCTCCGGAGTCATGTTCAAGTACGAGGGCCACTTCGACAGCACCTCGTCGGTTCTCGTGCTCGTCGGCCTTCTCGTGTTCATCGCAGCGCACGCGTTCGGCCAGGGGTCGGTCATCTGGGTCTTCATCTCCGAGATCTTCCCCAACAAGGTGCGCGGCCTCGGCCAGTCTCTGGGAAGCCTGACCCACTGGTCGTTCGCCGCCTTGACGACTTACGCCTTCCCGCCGCTGATCGACGCCTGGGGCGGCGGAACCGCCTTCAGCTTCTTCTTCGTCTGCATGTGCGGACAGCTGTTCTGGGTCCTGAAGATCATGCCTGAAACGAAGGGAATCCCACTCGAAGACATGGAAGCCAAGCTAGGATTGGATAAGTAATGACGGCCACACCTGAGGAGACGCCCATGGAATTGGCGAGCACCCCACCCGTTCTCTGTCTCGGCGAAGCCCTGATCGACGTCGTGCTCCGGGAGGGGGAGGAACCCCAAGAACACGTCGGAGGCAGTCCGCTCAACGTGGCCTGCGTGCTCACCGAGCTGGAACGCCCCGCCCTCATCGGCGCCTGGTGGGGAAGGGATCGCCACGGGCGGATGATCGAAGAGTTCGCCGAGGAGCACAGCGTCGGCATCGTCTCCGGCAGCGAAGGCGCCGACCGCACGTCCCTCGCCTATGCCAAGCTCGACGAGATGGGCCGGGCGGAGTACGAATTCGACCTCCTGTGGGAGGTTCCAGAGCTTCCTCCGGCGTCCTCGCTGGCGCATCTGCACACCGGCAGCCTGGCCGCCACCCTGGAGCCGGGAGGCACGGACGTGCTTCGCGCGGTCAAGGCGATGGCCATTCTCGGCACGGTGTCCTACGATCCCAATGCCCGGCCCGCCATCATGGGGTCGCCGGAAGACGTCCTCCCCCGCATCGAGGAGCTCGTCTCGCTGGCCGACGTCGTCAAGGCGAGCGACGAGGACATCGCCTGGCTCTTCGGCGAGGACACCCCGGTCGAGGAGGTCATGAGGCGGTGGTCGGCCCAAGGGCCCGGCTTGGTCGTGGTCACACGGGGGCCGTGGGGCGCCTATGCGAGGCTGTCGGCAGAACGCGACATGCTCGTGATCGACCCGCTCAACGTGGAAGTCACCGACACCGTCGGCGCAGGCGACTCCTTCATGGGGGGCCTTCTCTCGGGCCTTCTGGACGCCGGGCTGCTCGGCAGCGCGGACGCGAAGAAACGGCTGCGGGAGGCGACGTGGAACGACGTCCGCACCGCCCTCCACCGCGCGACCATCACATCGGGTCTGACGGTGAGCCACGCGGGCGCCTACGCGCCTTCCCTGCAAGAAGTCAATGAGGTATTGATAGCCGATCCGCGTCTGGCGTAAATCCGTCGATCACGGCACCTCGATCTTCGGCTCCGCATGTACGATTCATGCGGAGCCGAAGCATTCAAGGAGTATCATGGAAGATAACGCCCCGATCATTGGAATCACCGGCGCAACCGGAAACATCGGTAGGATGGTTGCCTCCCTCCTGTCCGATACGGGCGGGCTGCGCCTTCTCGTCCGCACCCCGGCCAAACTCGATCCGGAGCTCGCCGACGTCGCGCAAGTTCGAGCCACGCAGTACGCGGACGATCCGTCAACCGTCGAAGCCCTGGAGGGCGTCGACGTCCTCTTCATGGTGTCGGCCACGGAATCGCCCGATCGCGTCGAAGTGCACCGGGCGTTCGTGGACGCCGCGAAGAAGGCCGGCGTCGAGCACATCGTCTACACGTCCTTCCTCGAGGCCTCCCCCGACGCGGTGTTCACCTACGCCCGCGATCACTGGCACACCGAAGAGCACATCAAGGCATCCGGGATGGACTGGACCTTCCTCCGCGATTCCTTCTACCTGGAATTCTTCGCCGAGCTCGGCGATTCGGGGGAGATCCGCGGCCCCGCCGCCGGGGGGCGATGCGCGGCCATCGCGAGAACGGACGTGGCAAGGTCGGCCGCAGCGGTTCTCGCCGATCCCGCAGCCCATGCCTCCCAGACGTACAACCTCACGGGCCCCGAGGCCTTGACGATGAACGACTTCGCGCGGGTCTACGAGGAGGAGACCGGCCGGAAGGTCCGGTACGTCGACGAAACCGTCAAAGAAGCGTACGAATCGCGCGCTTCGTACGGCGCCCCCGAATGGGAGGTCGACGCCTGGGTCAGCACTTACACGGCGATCGCCGCCGGCGAGCTCGACATCCTCTCCGATTCCGTGGAATTCCTCACGGGACGCAAACCCGTGGATTTCCATGACCTCTTAGTCGGACGCAGATGATGGCGACCGGTCCGCGTACCGACGAAGGCTTTCGCGCCGTCCGAACGGACGGCGGCTTCGACGGCACCGGCCCCTCCGAGCGCCGTAAGCGTGTGGACATACGTCGTTTCGCCTCTCTCCGGCTGCGCCGTTCGAGATCCGAGACGCCTGACGGCGGACACGCCGGGAAGCGCCCCCTGCCCCTGCGGATCCTCCGAGGGCTGGCGGGCTTCGCGGCGGCCGTCACCGTCGCGAGCCTCCTGGGCAATGCGGCGACGACGCCCGACGAGCGCCTCGAGCCAGAGTCGGGGAAGACGGTGCGCGTCGGCGATGCGAACGTCCATTACGAGACATGGGGAACGTCGGGCTCTCCCGTCGTCCTCCTGCCCGGCTTCGCCGAGACCACGGTGGCCTTCTCGACGACGGCTCCCCGTCTGGCGGCCAAAGGCCATGTCGTCTACGCGCTTGACTTGTCGAGTGTGGGATACACCCGAGGCGGACGCCCCGCCGACCTGGCCGATCAGACGCGGCTCGTGCACGACTGGGCGGCCAAGCTCGGCATCGAGAAACCCATCGTCGTAGGGCATTCGATGGGAGCGGCCGTGGCCGGCAACCTCGGACTCGTCTACCCGGATTCCGTCGGGGGCGTCGTCTTCGCCGGCGGCGACGCGCTCAACATGGACTTCGGCGACGGCCTGCCGCAATGGCTCGCCACTTCGACGTGGATGCGCAGCTTCTACCGCATCGCGACGCGGTGGACGTGGATCGACCAGCGTTTCCTCGCCAAGTCCTGCGGCTCGGACTGCACGGCGTTCGACGGGAAGGCGGGAGCCGAGCTCACTCGCAAATGGATGCGGCCCTTGACGGAGGGTCGGACCGAGGAGGAGATGACCAGACTCATCCACGACCCGTGGATCTTGCATTTGACGGCGGCCCAGATCCGGAGCATCAAGGTGCCGAAGGGGATCATCTGGGGCGAGGAGGACTCCGCCGAGGGGCTGCGGAATTCCCGCACGAACCTGGGCAACCCGCCGGAGCGGATCATCCGGGGCGCCGGGGACCAGATGATGATGGCCGCCCCCGAGCGCTTCGCCGCGTCCGTTCACGAGCTCTCGGCCGCGATGTGCCGGTGACTCCGAGCCATCCGCACAGGAAGCCGTTTCATCCGTCGCTTTGCGAGCCGGGCCCCACGGCGTCGGCTACGGCCGCCGTCCGGGCCGC
>ERZ773069.1426-NODE-1426-length-13916-cov-28.687541_pt1 | contig 13916 bp, 9 predicted proteins | sample MGYA00580619_ERZ773069 | MGnify/ENA primary metagenome ERZ773069 (study PRJEB29015, sample SAMEA2738007) | human oral metagenome | biome: human oral; feature: human-associated habitat; material: dental | place: China | collected 2108 ...
CGCCGCCTCTGGTACTCAGCGGACGTGGAGCGCGCCGCGCGGCCCCGTCGACATGCGCACGCTTCCCGAGGCACCCAGCAAGGGCGTGCGGGTCGGGGCCTTCGTGTGGGCGGCCCTGGTGTGCCTGACGGGATTCTTCCTGATCGCCGAGGCATTCATCCCCACGTTTAACCTGCCGATCCTCGGGATCACCGGGGTCGCAGCGCTCGGAATCGTCCTGATTCTTACCGCTCTCTTCTCGGGCCGCGGCAAGAATCAGGAACACAAGGCGCAGGCAAACGCCGGCGCGGCGGACTCGATCCGCCAGGGCTGAGGAGCCCTCTCGCCCCTCGGGGCATCTGAAAGCAGGGTGGGCCGGGAACCTGTTGGTTCCCGGCCCACCCTGCTTGGCGTTGCTCGCGGCTGACCTAGAGAAGGTCCAGCATGGCCGGAGCCACGAGCTTCATGACGTTCTCGCGGCCCTCCTTCGCGCTGGGCGCGTCCACCGCGAAGGCGGCCATCTGCTGGCAGGTCGCCAGGTCGTGCATGCGCAGGGCGGCGCGCACGGCGTTGACCTTCGAAGGAGCCATCGATAGGGAAGCGACACCCAGGCCCGTGAGGACCAGGGCCAGCAGCGGATCGCCGCCGGCCTCACCACACACGCCGATCGGCTTGCCCGTCGCACGACCACCGTTGCAGGCGTGGCGGATCATCTCGAGGACCGCAGGCTGCCACGGATCCAGGAGAGATGCCAGGTTACCGTCCAGGCGATCGGCAGCCATCGTGTACTGCGTCAGATCGTTCGTGCCGATGGAGGCGAAGTCCACGATCGACAGGAGCTGCTCGGCGCGCAGGGCGGCCGCGGGCACCTCAATCATGATGCCGACCTTGGGCAGGCCGTAGCCGCGCGCCTTGTCGGCGAACCACTTGGCCTCGTCAGCGGTCGAGACCATGGGGGCCATGACCCACAGCTCCGCGCCCGTCGCCTTGTGGGCGTCGGCGAGAGCCTGCAGCTGCGTATCGATGAGGTCCTCGCGCACCTGGCACAGGCGCAGGCCGCGCACACCCAGGGCCGGGTTCTCCTCGGCACCCAGGTCAGCGAAGCTCAGCGGCTTGTCGGCGCCCGCGTCGAGGGTACGCACGACCACGCGACGCGATCCGAAGGACTGCAGGACCTTCGTGTAGGTGTCGGTCTGTTCCTCCAGCGTCGGGGCCTCCGAACGCTCCAGGAACAGGAACTCCGTGCGGAACAGGCCCGAGCCCTCAAGGTCGAACTTCGAGGCCTTCATCGCGTCGTCGACCGTGCCGATGTTGGCCAGGAGCTTCACTCGGTAGCCGTCGTAGGTCGCGCCTTCGCCGGTCGAACCGGCCAGGGCAAGCGCGCGGCGGCGCGAACGCTCCTTGAGCAGGTCCACCTCGTCGTCGGTAGGGGCGACGATCACCTCGCCGACGCCGCCGTCGAGGGCCAGAATCGTACCTTCGGCGATCTCCATGATGCCCGCGGCCTTCACGATCGCGGGAATACCCAGCTGGGCAGCCAGGATCGCCGTGTGTGAGGTGGGACCGCCGACCTCGGTGATGATGCCGAGAACAGTATCGGGGTCCAGGGTCGCGGTCTCGGCGGGAGCCAGGTCGCGTGCCACGAGGACGACGGGGCCATCGAAAGCCGGGACGCCGGGTTCGGGCAGGCCGCGCAGCTCACAGATCGCGCGATCGCGCACGTCGTAGAGATCGGTCGCGCGCTCAGCCATGTAGCCGCCCAGGCCGCGCAGCATCTGCGCATAGTCCTCGACAGCATCATGGACGGCCTGAGTGACACCCAGACCCTTCTTGAGCTTCTTGTCAACAGCCTTGGCCAGGCCGCGGTCACCCGCGAGCTGGGCGGTGGCCTTCAGGATCGCCTTCGTCTCCTCCGGCGCGTTCGCAGCGCGCTCTTTCAGGCGAGCGGAAACGGCAGCGAGCGCCTCACGGACACGCGCGCCGTCGGCGGCAGCATCGACGCTGCCCGGCTCCGTCGTGTCAACACCGGGGGCGGGCTGGACGATCGCGGCGGGGGCTGCTGCGGTACCGGCGGAGACGCCGATGCCGTGCAAGACGTCGTGCGTCGCCATCAGTTCACTCCTGGTCAAGGTCGCGCGAGAGCAGCTCGACGAGGGAGTCGAGCACCGCACCAGCAGAATCGTCCTCGGTGGACAGCGTGACGACGTCGCCGTGCTTGGCGCCCAGGGTCATGATCTCGAGGAGCGACGCGGCGTCAGCTTCCTCTCCACCCAGGGAGATGGTCACGTCGACGCCGGAGTCATCAACGGCCTCGGCAAGAATGTTCGCGGGACGCGCGTGGAGGCCAACGGAGGAACCAATTGCAACGGTGCGGGAAATCATGGTTGTTCCTTTCAAGTGCGGGTATGTCCATCGTGAGACACAGGTGCCCGTACGGCCCATGGTAACGGGCTCAGATACCCGCGCAAAACCCGATATCACAGACCGTGACATGGGATACATCACCCTCATAAATGCCGACAACTAGGGAACGGACTCCTCGTTCGCTCCCGCGTGACGACACCCTTTCGTGCCCCTCAGCCCCGGCCTCGCCGACGTGATGGACGGCTCCCTCCCACCCAACCAACTACAATGGAGAAATACCGAGGGAAGGAAAGGAAACCCCGCATGAGTTCGCGCGAACCCACGCTGGCCGACGTCGCCGAGCTGGCCGGAGTGAGCCTGACGACTGTGTCGCGCGTCCTCAACAACCGCGGATACCTCTCGGAAAAGACGAAGCAGAACGTCGCCGACGCGATCAAGACGCTGGGATATCGCCCTAATTCCCTGGCGCGCGCCCTGCACGGTAAGCGCACGCAGACGGTCGGCCTCATCGTTCCGGCCGTGTCTCTCCCCTTCTTCGGCGAGCTGGCCGTCGAGGTCGAAAACGCCCTCGCCGACGCCGGATACCGCATCCTTATCTGCAATTCCATGGGCAGGGCGGACCGCGAGCGCGAATACCTGTCGCTACTCGTGGGCAATCGTGTGGATGGCATCATCTCGGGCGCCCACAACGAGGGCCTGGGCGAATACGACACGATCCGCATGCCGCTGGTGACGATCGACCGCGAGCTGAGCCTGTCCATTCCGAACGTGCGCTGCGCGAACAAGGAGGCGGGCGCCCTGGCGACGCGTGCTCTCATCGAGGGCGGGTGCCGCTATCCGCTGCTGCTCACCTCGCGTTCGGGTCCGCGCAACCTGCGCGAGGCAGGCTACCGCGCCGAGATCGAGCGCGCGGGGCTGACTCCTCGCGTGGTCACCGTGCCCTTCGATACGCCGACGCCGCAGCGTTTCGCGATGGTGCGCGACGCCCTGGATGAGGCCCGCGCCGCCGCTCCCATCGACGGCGTTTTCGCGACCGACGATCTGGCGGCCGCCGAGGTCCTTGAGTGGGCGCGCACGCGCGAGCTGTCTGTCCCCACGGATCTGTCGGTCATCGGCTTCGATGGCACGGAGACGATGCGCCGCGCTCTGCCCCACCTTGCGACAATCCGCCAACCCATCGCGGCGATCGCGCAGGAGGCGGTGACGATCCTCCTCGATCAGATCGAGGGTAAGGCGCCGCGTCCCTCATCCGACGAGGCCGGGGCACCCCACGCTCAGACGGTCGAGTTCCCGGGAACGCTGATTCGGGGGCGTTCGATCAGCGCCTGAGCATGCATCAACCGGCGGGACTGTGACCGCTCCGCTGCCCCGGTTTATTGTCGCGCCCGATACCACCGGCACGACAGACGGGTGGGCGGCACCAGCACTGTGCTGGTGCCGCCCACCCGCGTCGTTGGGGATGACTCCCGGAAGGCTCAGGCCTCCTTGGGGGCCACGTCGAGCAGCGCGTCGCCGCGCTGGATCTGCCCGCTCGCGACCGGGGTGACCGCGCCGAACTTCTTCTTGTTCGTCACGACGACGGGGGTGATGGTCTCGTAGCCGGCCTCGCGGATCACGTCGAGGTCGACCTCGGCGAGCACGTCGCCACGGCGCACGGCGTCGCCCTTGGCGACGCGGGGCGTGAAGCCCTTGCCGTCCAGCTTGACGGTGTCCATGCCAACGTGAATGAGGACCTGGACGCCGGAGGCGGACTTGAGGCCGTAGGCGTGGCCGGTCGGGAACGCGACGGTCACGGTGCCATCGAAGGGCGCGACGACGAGGCCGTCGGCGGGCTCGATGCCAATGCCGGGGCCGAGCATGCCCTTGGCGAAGGACTCATCCTTGACCTGCTCGAGCGGAATCGCGGTGCCCGCAAGGGGCGAGGCAACCGAAAGGTCGGCCAGCGCCTCCTCGCTAAAGGACGGGGCGGCCGCGCGAGCAGCAGCGGGAGCCGGGGCGGCAGCAGGGGCGACAGCGGCGACCACGGGAGCGGCAGCCTTGGCGGCGGGCGCACGGCCCTCCATGTCGGCCTTGCCACGCGTCATGGCGTAGGCGAAAGTGAAACCAAAGGACAGGACGAAGACGAGGACCTCGAGGGCTAGGTAGGCGGGGATCGACTTGGGGATGATCGACACGAAGCCGACGAAGCCGGCGGCACCGAGGGCCTGACCGCGCACGTTCAGCAAGGCGACGCCCGCGGAGCCGATGGCGGACGCGACCATGGCGCAGTAGAAGGGCCAGCGCAGACGCAGGTTGACGCCAAAGATGGCGGGCTCGGTGATTCCGAAGACGGCGGAGGCGCCACCGGCGCCGGCCAGACCCTTGAGCTTGGCGTCGCGAGTCTTGAAGAAGACGGCCAGGGCAGCCGCGCCCTGCGCGACGTTCGCCATGGAGGCAATCGGGAAGATGAAGTCGCCGACGCCACCGTTGGAAGGAAGTAGCGGGATTTCAATGGCGGGGAAGGACTGGTGCAGACCGGTGACGACGATGGCACTGTAGAAGAAACCGAAGATGAGTCCACCGAAGATACCGAGCGTCGTGTACGCCCAGTTGATGCCGTAGGTCAGGTAGTTGGAGAGCTCGCGGGTCACGGGGCCGACGACGACGAAGGCCAGGAAGCCGGTGACCAGCAGGGTGATGAGCGGGGTGAGCAGGAAGTCCGCGGTGCCCTTAAGGACCTTGTGCAGGCTCTTCTCAATGAGGCACATGATCCAAGTGACGACCAGGGTGGGGATGACCATCGCCTGGTAGCCGACCTTGGTGACTTCGAGGCCAAAGAGATTCCACACGGAAGACTGGTCCGTGTAAGCCCAGAACTTGGCGGCGGCAGCCGCGTCTGTCATGGAGTAGGCAGACAGCAGCGACGGGGATACCATGGCTGCGCCCATCGCGGCGCCCAGGTAGGTGTTACCGCCAAAGCGCTTCGCAGCGGAGAATCCAACGAGGACGGGCAGGAACGCGAAGGCCGCGGATGACACGAGGTTGATGAGCGCGTCATAGTCGGTCATCGCCGGGTACATCTGAATAACGGACCGCTCGCCAAAAAGCCCCTCGGCCGTGAGGACCGAGTGGAGGGCCATGAGGAGACCACCGGCGATCAGAGCCGGGAGGACCGGAACGAAGATGTCCGCGATCATCTTGATGAAGCGGGAGAAGACATTGCCGCCAGCCTCGGCTTCTTCCTTGGCCTCGTCCTTGGAGACCTCACGTACGCCATGGTTCGCAACCATGTTGGCGTAGACCTGGTCAACATCGCCGGGACCGACGATGATCTGGAACATGCCGCCGGCGGCGAATGTGCCCTTCAGATCTTCGTTGTCATCGAGGGCCTGCTGGTTGATCTTGGACTCGTCCGCGATCACCAGGCGGAGACGGGTTGCGCAGTGTGCTGCTGCGCTGATGTTGGATGCGCCGCCGACTGCTTCGACGACCTCTCCTGCCACCTTGGCGTGATCCATTGCCGACCACATTCCTTTCTGAAAACCCCACGCGCAACGCCATTGTTACGCCGCGCTGGGCGGTGTGTAGCAATCGATTGACATACTACGGGCGACAGAGCTGCTAACGCAAGGTGCGACGGACATCGTCTCAGGTCAGAGCATGAGAGACCGCCCACATACGACGAGGCCGCGGCCACTGTGGCAGCCACGGCCTCGTACGCGGATCGCTCAGTCGGCGCGCGCGGCGCTCACGTTCGTCACGGAAGCGGCGCCCACGAGCGTCACGCCGGCACCCTCACCGTTCAGGAAGCTGCGGGTCGTGAAGACGCGCGAGCCGTCGCCCAGGTAGATCTCGGTGATCGAGCGGTCGTGGAGGATTTCCACGCGGCGCGCCTCCCCCGCCTCCAGCGTGACGACGCGGCGGCCGCCATGGGGGTAGCGCGTACCCGTCAGGTCGACGCTCAGGCGCCCGTCTTCCAGAGTGATCGACAGGCCGGAGCCGGAACCGATCTGCACGGACAACGCCCCCTCGTAGGAGGCGTCAAAGGCGAGGCGCCACGAGCGTGAGCCCGCGAGCTCCGCAATACGTGCCCCGGCCTCGTCCCCGGGGGTTCCCTCGAGCGTCGCAGGCGCCAAGGGCAGTCCCGGCAGGTACGGGCGGGCGATGACGCGGCCGCCGCGCAGGGTGAGGGCACGCGGGGCGGTGAAGCAGTGCACCCAGCCGCCGGTCTCAATGGAAGGCTGGTCGTCCTCGCTAGCGTTGCCCGCCCACCCAAAGAGGAGGGTCGGCATATCCGGCGGAGTGGCAGCGGATCGCGCCATGATCTGGGGAGCGTAGAACTCGGTGCCGCGGTCAAGCTCCTCGAAGGAGCCGTCGGACCCGCGCAGCTCGGTGCCCACGAGCTCTCCGACGATGGCGACGCACGGGAAGATGTTCTCGAACCCCTCGCGCTCCGGCGAAATGCCCTGGGGGCAGAAGATGAGCACGTCGTGGGCCTCACCGGTCTCCTCATCGACGAGGCGCACGAGGTTCGGGCACTCCCACATGTAGCCGAACGCGTCGAAGGCGCCGCCGGCGTCGGGGAATGTCATCTCCCCCTCGCACTCCCATGCGCGCAGATCGGTCGAGCGGTACAGCAGGGCCGCGCCGGTGAGGTTCTCGCGCTGGACGCCGAGCAGCATGCGGTAGGAGCCGTCCGTGTCGCGCCACACCTGCGGGTCGCGGAAGTGGGCCGTGTATCCCTCCGGCTGGTGGCCGATGATCGGGGGCACGCGCTTATCGAAGTGGACCATATCCGTCGTCGTGACGACGCACTGGGTGGCCTCGCGCTCCCCCGTCTCGGGGTCCTTGTAGTTGCCGGTGTACCACAGCTCGACGTGGTCGCCGACCTCGATGGCGGTGCCCGAGTAGGCGCCGTTGGCGTCCTGGTGGGTGTCGGGCAGGATCGCGGGGGCGTGGTAGTCCCAGCGGGTCAGGTCGGTGGAGGTGGCGTGGCCCCAGTAGACGAGTCGGCGCGGGTGCTCGGGCGTGTACTGGAAGAACGCGTGATACGTCCCGCCGATCTCGATGAGGCCGTTCGGGTCGTTCAGTCGGCCCACCGGGGGCGCGACGTGAAAGAGCGGGTAGTCGGGATCTTGCGGGGCGCGCGACGAGGCCTCGGCAGCGAGGGCGGACGCGAGAAAATCTTCGACCATGACCTCACGGTAACACCCCGGGATAGACGAGCGCGCGGGCGGGACGCATCCGTCCCACCCGCGCGCGCTCACAGGTGCGTCACACCTGTCACAAAACGCGACAGATCAACGAAAAACCCAGATCAGGCGCCCGTCACGTCGTCGGGGTGAGCGTCCGCGTAGCGGGCGAGCTCCTCCTCGACGATGGATTCGTCGAGCTTGACGAACACCGGCGTGGGCTTGGCGATCGGGGTGCCAGGCGTGATCGGGTGACGCTCCCAGGTCGGAACCTTCGTGTAGTCGCCCGTGATGATCGGGTAGCCGTCGCGTCCCTCAAAGTCGGCGGGCAGCACCTGCGGGTCGAGCTCTGCGACCTCTTCGATGCGAGGCATCGGCGCGATCTCGCCGACACCCCCCATGACGCGGTCGATGTCGTTGGCCGCGTGGGGCAGGAACGGGGAGAGCATGAGGTTGAGGTCCGTCACCGCCTGGGCGAGGGTCCACAGGACCGTCGCGAGGCGCTGCTGCTGCTCGGGGGCCTTGAGCTTGAAGGGCTCGGTGTCGGTCACGTACTTGTTCGCCTCGCCCACCAGGCGCATGGCCTCGGACAGCGCAGCCTTCTGACGGTGGTGACGGATGAGGTTGCCGACGGTGGCAAAACCGGCCTCGACGGCGTCCAGGAGCGCGCGGTCGATGTCCTCGAGCTCACCGGGGGTGGGGATCTCGCCGAACTTCTTGGCGATCATGGAGGCGGTGCGGTTGACCAGGTTACCCCAGCCTGCGACGAGCTCGCCGTTGGTGCGGCGCACGAACTCGGCCCACGTGAAGTCGGAGTCCGAGGTCTCGGGGCCGGCCGCGCTGATGAAGTAGCGCAGCGCGTCGGCCTGGTAACGCGAGAGGAAGTCGCGCACGTAGATGACGATGCCATGCGAGGAGGAGAACTTCTTGCCCTCCATCGTGAGGAACTCGGAGGAGACGACCTCGGTGGGCAGGTTGAGGACGCCCAGGTCGCCGGGAGCTCCACCCTTCGCGCCCTGGCCGTTGTAGCCGAGCAGCTCGGCGGGCCAGATCTGGGAGTGGAAGACGATGTTGTCCTTGCCCATGAAGTAGTAGGACAGGGCCTCGGGGTCGTTCCACCACTTGCGCCACGCCTCGGGGTCGCCGGTGCGGCGTGCCCACTCGATGGAGGCACTCAGGTAGCCGATGACGGCGTCGAACCACACGTACAGGCGCTTGGTGGGCTGGTCCTCCCAGCCGGGGACCGGGATACCCCAGTCGATGTCACGCGTCATGGCGCGGGGGCGGATGTCCTCGAGGAAGTTCTGGGAGAACTTGATGACATTGGGACGCCAGGTGCCGGACTTCTCGCGCTCGTCGAGCCAGGCGGACAGGGCCTCGGCGAGGGCGGGCAGGTCGAGGAAGTAGTGGACGGACTCCACGAAGTTGGGGGTCTCGCCGTTGATGCGCGAGTGCGGGTTGATGAGCTCGGTCGGGTCCATCTGGTTGCCGCAGTTGTCGCACTGATCGCCACGCGCGCCCTCGGCGCCACAGATCGGACAGGTACCTTCGATGTAGCGGTCGGGCAGGGTGCGGCCGGTGGACGGGGAGATGGCGGCGCGCGTGACCTGCTCGATCATGTAGCCGTTGTCGCGCACGGTGGCGAACATGTCCTGGACGACGCGGTAGTGGTTGCCGGCGGTCGTGCGGGTAAAGAGGTCGTAGGACAGGCCGAGCGCCACGAGGTCTTCGACGATGAGGCGATTGTTGCGGTCGGCGAGTTCGCGAGCGCTCATGCCTGCGCCGTCGGCGGCCACCAGGATGGGGGTTCCGTGTTCATCGGTGCCGGAGACCATGAGGACGTCGTGGCCGGCCATTCGCATGTACCGGGAGAAAACGTCGGAGGGGACACCGAATCCCGCAACGTGGCCAATATGACGAGGGCCGTTGGCGTAGGGCCATGCGACGGCGGACAGAATGCGACTCATAGCCCCTAACAATACTGCGTTGCTGTCATAAACGGGCAACTGGCCGCATCACGAGGATTTGAAACAGCCTTTCATGCGCTGTGACCCAGGTGATACGCTTGAGAAAACTACTGAATTTTCTGGGAGGTCCCATGCCCCGCGCTCTCATCATTGTCGACGTTCAGCCCACGTTCTGCGAAGGGGGTGCCCTCCCGGTGACGGGCGGTAACGCCGTCGCCGAGGCCGTGGCCGCCTACGTGGACGCACACCGCGACGAGTACCAGCTGATCGTCACCACGCAGGATTGGCACATCGATCCGGGCGCTCACTTTTCGGAGACCCCCGATTTCGTGGACACGTGGCCGCCGCACGGCGTGGCGGGCACGGCAGAGGCCGAACTGCACCCGGCGCTCGCGAACGTCAACGCGGACGTGACGGTCAAGAAGGGCCAGTACGAGGCCGCCTACTCGGGCTTCGAGGGAACCACCGAGGATGGCAAGACGCTGGGGGAGGCGCTGCGCGAGGCTGGCATCACGGACGTGGACGTCGTGGGGTTGGCCGAGTCACATTGCGTGGCGTGCACGGCGGTGGACGCTGTTCGCGCGGGGTTTGCGACTCGCGTCCTGCGCGAGCTGACCGCCCCCGTCTCCGAGGAGCTGGGCGCCCAGGCCCGCGAGTGGATGACGTCGGAGCACGTCGAGATCGTCTGAGGTTCCCAGACCTCGTTTTTAGCGCGCGGCGAGGGCCGCCTTGTAGAGGTCGTTCTTGCGGGCACCCGTGGCGGCGGCGACCTCGGCGGGAGCGCCGGGATCGGTCAGCTCGGCCGCGTTAGCGGGAACGACAGTTCCGGCGAGAACGGCAGCGCTCACGGCGGCGATCATAAGAGTGCGAACATTGATGGGGCGCATGGGCTTTCCTTTCGTGAGGCGCACATCCTGCGTAGGCTTCGTTGGAACGAATATGAATGGCGCAACCTCACTCACTAGGGTTTTGTAGTAACGCATTGCTGAGTATACATAACGGTTCCTTGATAATCAAGTGCTCATGTCAAAGCGCCTCGATAACCATAGGACAAACGGAGACGACCAGCCCTATCCCTCACGGTTAGGCCGGGATCTTATCCCAGCTCGACGGGGTGTTCACAACGCGCATTCACAGCCTCGCCCACACTGTCTAACCTCGCCGCCTCACTCCCCTACAGGAGCATGAGGGATAGAATCAGGGACTCTTGCCGTTCGTGATACACGCCATATTCCGGCCCCTCACCCGATCCAGGTATGCCGCGGCGCTAAGAGCCGAGACGTCGTTAATGCAACGGAGCCAAGACATCGGAACGCTCGTCGCCGCACACCCCAATTCACAGGTAGGGCCGCGTCCGAGACACAGGCGTCCACCGGCGAGGCCGAACAACCCCGGCGAGCTCCGAAGTTTCGCAGGCTCGGAAACTCGGAGACGATCGCAGCGCCTCAACGCCAAGAAAAGGTCTCGTCGGCAAGCATTCTTGCCGACGAAACCACCGATGACGCATCACCGCGCACGAGCACTCAGAAGGTCACCAACCATACCCAAGCTTGTATGCAATTCCTCCGTGCCCGGCACACATACCCCGATAGTCAGAAGCCCCCGGAGACGAAAAGCTCTCAGACCCATCGTGACAGATTGCCTTGTAGCGATTGCCGGTTGCGACATCCGCCCCTCGCGATCCATTGCCTGCCGAGGCGACCGGGTACAGGCCCCACCATGCGCCCGAGTCGTAGAACCAGTGGCGCTCGCCGCCGATCCACTGAGTACCTGTCACCATGACGCCGGACGCGTTCAGGTAGTACCAGGAGCCTCCCTGGCTGAGCCAACCGGTGACCATCGCGCCGGACTCATTGAAGTAGTACCAGGAACCACCGATCGCGTTCCAACCACTCACCATGACGCCCGAGCCGTTCAGGTAGAACCAGGTACCGCCCTGGCTGAGCCAGCCGGTCTTCATGGCGCCGGAGGAGTTCAGGAAGTACCAGGAGCCTCCCTGCTTGAGCCAGCCGGTGACCATCGCACCCGACTCGTTGAAGTAGTACCAGGAACCACCAATCGCACTCCATCCGCGCACCATCGCTCCCGAAGCACCGAAGTAATACCAGGTACCGCCCTGGTTCAGCCAGCCAGTCGCCATCGCACCAGAGGCACCCAGGTAGTACCAAGTGCCATCGACCGTGATCCAGCCAGTACGCATTACTCCGCTCTGCGGGTCCAGGAAGTACCAGGTTCCCGACACGTTGGCCCATCCACGCACCTGAGCACCCGAGGGCGCAAAGTACTCCCACGCTCCCCCAAGGTTGTACCATCCGGTCACCATGTATCCGCTACCGTTGAATCGGTATGTTGCCCCATCAATGTCACGCTTTTCATCACGTGCGTACGACCCATTGTCCAGGTCGTACCACCAGCCCACCGAATCCATCTTCCACGAGGGCTTCGGCGCGGGGGCTGGATCCGGGGTGGGGGCTGGATCCGGGGTAGGTTCAGCGGTGGGATCCGCCGTCGGCTCCCCCATCGGGACCTCGGCGGCGACGCCCACAGGCTCACCGCCTTGGCTCGGGACGGCTGGGAAGGCATAAGCGGGAGCCAACGGACCAACAACGAGGGCGGCAGCACCAAGGGCCGCCATCACGCTCCTGCGCAGATTGATGGGTCGCATATCTTATTCCTCTCTGAATAGAAGATGGTGAGCGCGCACATCCCTTCAGCGGGACAGGTACGCTCTGTCGACGAATGCACATTAGTTTCGCAGCATTCCTTTACTGACTATACACAAGGTAATATGACGCACCAAATAAGACGCCATCCACGTTTCCAGTCGCAGCGAAAAGGCATCAATACGCACGAAAAAGCCCCGCCGATGAGCGAACTCACCGGCGGGGCTTCAGAGTGTTGCGTCAGCGTTTGGCTCGACGCGATGCGACAACCGCACCGGCTCCAGCGACCAGAACCGCGACGGCTCCCACGCCCACCCACACGGAGGACGCACCGGTCGCTGCGAGGGCATCAGCGCGCACCTGCGTCGGGGTGGAAGCATCCTGGGCTGCGGGGACGGATACCTGCGTCGGATCAGCACTCGGGGTGATGTCGAGGCGAGCGGTCACCACGCCCTGATCGTCGGCGGGAGTGCTCGTCTCAGGTGCAGCCGGGTTGCCATCACCGTTCGCGGGGGCGGAAGGCGTGACAGACGGGTTGCGATCACCGTTGGCGGGAGCTGAGGGCTCCGAAGCCGGGTCGCCACCACCGTTTGCGGGAGCGGAGGGGGCAGCAGACGGAACGGAAGGAGCGGGCGTCTGACCGGGCTCCTGGCCCACGGAGGGGTTCTCATCGCCGTTCGCGAGCGCGGGTGTCTCAACCGACGGGGCCTGCTGATCCGGCGTCGAATCTACCCCGTCACCCACGGAGAGGTTGTTGCCATCCTGCTCGACAGAGAGGGTCGTGCAACGCGTGAGGGCATCGCGATACTCGGTGGCGGTCAAGTAGCGGCCAGCGTTCTCGCCACCCTGCAGTGTGACGCCACCATCCTTTTCGGGGCGCACGGCGGTCTGGGATGCAATGGACTCCGCGACACGATCAAGCTCAGCGTCGATATCCACGAGAGAGGTGACGGGCTTCCTTTCCTCAGCCGAGGCCAGATACTCATCCAGAGCAGCCTGAGCGGCGTTGACAGATGCCTGCGCGTCGATCACGGCCTGCTGACGCTCAGCAGAGGGTGCGGTGTCGGCGGGTGCGGGCGTCGAGGTCGCGGGCGCAGCAGATCCAGCGTTTGCGGGGAGGCTCGACACGTCAACGGGGAGGGCGACACCGGGAAGGGAACCCACCTTGTTCTGCCAGGAGTTGGCGCGCTGCGCGTCGCCGCCACCCGCGAGGCCGGAGACGTAGTTGGTGTTGTCGGCGTTGAAAGCGGCACCGTCGAAGCCGTACGCGGACGCAGTATCGCCAGTCGTGTGGAAGCGCGACACGTTGGGCGAGCCGCCGGTGACGGCGTAGAACTTCTGAGTGCCGTAGATACGCGTGAAGTTACCGTGCTTCGCGATATGCACGCCGACGCCAACAACGTTGTTCTGGGCCAGCATGTTCTTGTCGTGGCCAGAGGAGTTCTTCCACTGATCGAAGAGTGCGTCCGCCGCCTGCATCGGATTCTTGGAGGTGCCATAGGCGCCCCACTTGTCGCCGAACTTCTCTCGATGGTTGTAGGCGATGTTCTCACCAGCGTAGGTCGTGTCACCGCCGTCGAGCTTGCCCGCGCCGAAGTACTTGTAGTCCGGGTCGTGGTTGAAGTCATCACTGTCCGACATGTGCTTGCTCCACGCGCGAGCGTCGGTGGTCACCGTATCGGAGACAACCAGCTCGGGCAGGCCAGCGCTCGCTCGATAGGCGTTCATCTTCTGAATGACGAGAGCCTCGATGATGCGCGCCTGGGTGGCGT
>ERZ773069.1430-NODE-1430-length-13887-cov-5.267206_pt1 | contig 13887 bp, 16 predicted proteins | sample MGYA00580619_ERZ773069 | MGnify/ENA primary metagenome ERZ773069 (study PRJEB29015, sample SAMEA2738007) | human oral metagenome | biome: human oral; feature: human-associated habitat; material: dental | place: China | collected 2108 ...
GAAATAGGGAGTGTTTCTGTTTAATTACGGCTGTCTAATATGGCTATTGTTTATGTTACTAACTCCCCGATAAACCATTATTTTACTCTACATGCTCATGTGTATATAAATGATTCATACAATACTCAAGTCCATCTTTGCATTTGGAGCAGTATCTGAATTCCATATTCTCATCATCTTTTTCCGTCTTTCCACATACGGCACATCTGTGTCTGCTTACATTTACCGGTCTTATCTTGACTCTGTACTGAGCCCTTCTTTGCATATTACTTACATCATTTATTATATTTTTTCTTCTGCTGATAAAGTAGAATATTATAAAGTTAAGTAGTGAAAGTACTATTGTAACCTTACTTGAGAGGCTTCCCACTATAAAACTGTAGATTTCCAATAGTATGTAGAAAAAGGCAAGGTACTTTGCTTTTACCGGTATGGCAAAGTATAGTCTGAATTCCATTTCGGGGAAGGTAAGTGCAAATGCCAAAAATATTGACAGGTTTAAATTATCAGGTGTCAGATAACCGTAGGCAATTTCTTCTATACCCATTCTTATACCGTATATATACATAAGCACAGCTCCTATTATGTGAAAAAGGCAGCCCATAAACATAAATATATTAAATCTGAAGCTTCCCCATACATTTTCCAAGGCAATTCCCAAACTGTAGTAGGTTATTATCATAAAAAGCCCGAAAATCACGCTGTTAGTTGGAGGGTAGGCAAGCCATGTAATAAGTCTCCATATCTGACCTTCGAGTACCTTTCCTATATCAAGTGCCATATATTCATAGTAAATGTAAGGGTTCATTATACTTATAACAAAGCCTACCACATAAAATATAACAAAGTAATTCATCAGATTTCTAATGCTGTACTTTCCAAAGTTTCTTTCGAGTTTATAAAAAAACTTCATAATAAATATTTTACCTTTCTTTGATTTGTATTTTTGTATTATAGCATATATAATTGTATTTAGGAAATGAGGGGATATTCCCATTTCTTAATATTTATTTTATGGAGGTTTTTATGAAGAAGGAAATTATTTCTACTGATAAGGCACCTGCTGCTATTGGTCCTTATGTTCAAGCAACTAAGTTAGGCGAGATGTTATTTACCTCCGGTGTTATTCCGGTTAATCCCGCAACCGGTGAGATTCCAAGCACCGTTGAGGAGCAGGCAAGACAGGCTTTTTCTTCTCTTAAGGCTTTGGTTGAAGCTTCAGGCTCTTCTATCGAAAAGGTTGTAAAGACTACTTTATTTATTAAGAATATGGATGATTTCGCTAAGATCAATGCTATTTACGCCGAAGTTTTTGCTGAGCCTTATCCTTGCAGATCATGTGTTGAAGTGGCAAGACTTCCTAAGGATGTATTACTTGAGATCGAGGCTGTTGCTCATCTGTAAAAGTAGGATCTGACATTAACTCTAATAGCAAAAACAGTAAAAAGCAGGTTTATTTTGAGTATAGTAATAATTCAAAATTAGCTTTAATATCTAAAACGGTAAAAAAGAAGCTTTGTTTTGAGTATAGCAATAATTCGAAATTGGCTTTGATATCTGCTTTAATATCTAAAAGGGGCTGTTGCACTAAGAATAAAATATACAAAATATAGCAGTGAGTCAAAACCACTCTATAAAGTATTATTTTATTTTAATGCAACAGCCCTTTTTTATAGCAAATTATAGATTGCGGTTTTTGTTAGTTTAGGAGGTTAGATATCCATGTATAATACACAGCTGAAAGAAGTTTTATTTGGTATATTATACATGGATATTTATCGTACTGCTGTCGGCTTTTATCTTACTTCTAAATTTAAACCTTTTTATTTTTTTATAAAGATAAATGACCTATCCTAATTATAAGATTCTTACTATGATATCATTGTTATTTCGATAAAATTATGATATTATTTTGATAATAAGGAGGTATAATATATGATAAATATTCGTCCGGTATCTGACTTAAGGAATAAATTCCCAGAGATCGAAGAAACTGTTATTAATTCAAATGCACCTGTATTTCTTACTAAAAATGGTTATGGAGTAATGGTATTAATGAGTATTGAACAATATTCTGCACTTAGTGACAGCTTTGAGAAAAAACTTGATGAAGCTGATGCTTATGCACAAAATTCTCCTATACGCCTTTCCAAATCAGAAGTCTTTAATAAAGCAAGGAAGATAATAGATGAAAAAGCAAAGCTATAAATTAACTTTCCTTCCGCTTTTTGAAGAAGATTTAATTGCAATTACAGACTATATAGCTAACACACTTAATAATCCAAGTGCGGCACATAACTTAATTGATGATATTGAGACTGCAATCATCAATAGGCTTAAAATGCCTCTTTCATTTGCTCCATATAAATCATCAAAATTAAGAAGGCATACTTACTATAGGATCAATGTTCGCAACTTTTCTGTATTCTATGTTGTAATCGGTAATACAATGGAAGTACGAAGGCTCCTGTACTCAAAGCAAAATATAGATGAGCTACTAAGCTAAAGGGGCTGTTGCACTAAGAATAAAATATACAGCATATAGCAGTGAGTCAAAACCACTCTATAAAGTATTATTTTATTTTAATGCAACAGCCCCTTTTTAATTTTTCTAAGAAACTATTGTCTTTTTGTAATAACCTTGCTTATCATAGCAAATTACTTTTTTATTATCATGTATGCATCTTACTTTTTTTAATAATAGCCTTGGCTATCATAACTTCCCCGGTCTTGGTTATCCTGTGGGTATTGTCCTCCTTCCCATGCACTATTATCCCAAGAATTGTTTTCCCAACCATATTGTTCCCGATTATCAAAGTTTCTGCCTCTTCCTCCTCTTGTATCTTGATTATTTGAAGAGCTACCCTGTCTGCCTTCTGAGCTTCCTCTTCTGTCAGGCGGCTGCTGTCCGCTCGGTTCGCCAAAGCCGCCTCCTTGTCTTCTGCCGGGTCTGCCCTGTCCGCTGTCTTGTGATCCGTCTTGACCGCCACCTTGCGGTCCACCAAAGCCACCTCCTTTTGAGCTACCTTGGTCGCCGCCTTGTGGTCCTCCAAAACCGCCCTGTCCGCCGGGACCTCCAAAACCTCCGCCTTGTGGTCCTCCATGTCCGCCGGGATCTCCAAAACCTCCACTACTTGTACCCAGACTTGAGCTTACTGAGTTTATAGTTACAGTTTGCTCTGTATCGCCTGTTTTTAGGGTGTAGGTTTTGCCTGTTTCAAGGCTTGGAAGCGAAATTACAACTGTGGCAAATTCTTTTTCAGCTACAAATTCTATCAATTTACTTTGTGATTCATCACTTAAAGTTATAGTAGTTCCTGCTGCCTGTGTACTGTCATAATACACATTTATGAAGTTTTGGCTTGAGTCCTCCGAAAATGTTTGGAACATTCCCGAACTTCCTGCTCCTACATACACACCTTTGGTAATCTTAGCTTCTCCGTTGTAATCCAAAGTGCCGTCACCACCGCTTGTAGGTCCGCTTACATAGGTTTCACCACCCTCTATATATAAGTCTCCGTTGGAGTCTATGGCGTCTCCCGAAGCGTTAATATTAACCGTACCTCCTGCTATACGCACTTCTACACCGTCTTGGTCTTGATTTCCAAGCATCTCTTTTTCAGCATCACTTACACTGTCATCATACTTGGTTCTTGCGTTTATTCCGTCATCAGTTGCGCTTATATCTACATTTCCTCCGTAGATTTCTACAGTAAGACCCTCGAGACCTTCTTCCGATTTTTCTATATTTATATCTCCGCCATATATATTAAGTTCTCCGTCTGAGGTAAAGCCTTTACCTGTTGCATTTACTTTGAAAGTTCCGGTTTCTACCGTAAGTGCATCCTTGGCTCTTACAGCATTATCCACTGATGTAAGGTCGAAATTTCCTGAAATTATTGCTAATGTATCCTTGGTCTTGATTGCGGTTTTATAATTTGCATTTACTTTAAGCGTACCGCTTTCGTTTATTACAAGGTCATTTTTTATAAACAAGGTCGCATCCGGCTCGTCTTCTCCATCCGCAAAGGTATAGTTACTTGTATCACTTAAGGTATTTTCAGTTGACTCCGCTAAGGTAAGTATTACCTTTTTACCGTCAGCCGCATAAATTGCCGGACCGCTTTCACTGTTTATCTCCACTCCGTTAAGTACAAGGTGTACTACCGCACTGTCTTTGGCATCTATGTAAATCTGACCTGTAAACTTACCGCTTAGCACATAGGTGCCTGAGCTTGTTATATTGACCTTGCCGTCAGAGTAATTAGCTCCCGAGCCTTCTACCTTAGCTTCGCTGCCGTTTAATGTAATTATAGTTGAACTTGACTTATCCCAACTTGTGTTAAGATCTTCTTCAGAATATATGCTGCTTAGATCTCTGTTACTTGTACTTGTAGTCTTGGTTTCATTATCTTTGCTTTCAGTATCGCTACTCTTGACACTGCTTGTCTGCTGTACGCTTATGGTACTTTCATTGCCGGTAGTCTTTGCCGCATTTGCAGTACAACCTGTTATAGTAAATCCCATTAAGGATAGGCTAAGTAACCAAGCTGCCATTTTTATTTCACTTTTTTTCATAATCTATCTGCCTTTCTGTTGTTGTCTTCTATATTCTTTTTTGTATTATTTTTTTGTATTCCCAAGCTATTATAACTGCATATTCTCTACTCCCGGCTTAGCGCAGGTTATGTTAAGATTACCGTTTCTGACTCTTATGTCATCAAGCATAGCTTTTTCTTTACTTACATTTTTTTCTGTTATCAGGTAATGAAGCTCATAAAGGCTTCCCATATTGATTGTTCTTACCTTTTGAAGTTCGGCTCTTTTTGTGTACTTTTTAAATACCTCATCAAATGCCGTATCGTAGTCCATATTTTCCGCTATAGTTATTTTAAGCTCTCTATCATTAACAGCCTTTGACTGTATGTAGCTTATGATAAGAGTTATTATGCAAACCATTAAAAGTAAGATACAGCTTATTCCCACATAGCCCATACCGTTTGCAAGCCCCATTCCCATCGATATGAATATGCTTGCTATCTCTCTGGATGTACCCGGCATCGAACGAAATCTTACCAATGAAAATGCTCCCGCAACCGCAACTCCGGTTCCTAAGTTACCGTTTACCACCATGATTACCGATTGAACTATTAAGGGTAATAATATCAGTGTCAAACTGAAGTTCAAACTTGTTTTATTTTTGTATGAATGAACCAAGGACAGCACTATTCCCAAAACCACAGAAACCGTTGAACATATTATAAATTCATTAAGGCTTATGCTTGAGGTTGAAGCTACCCTTGCAAGTATACTGTTAAGCATTTTGCTCCTCCTGTTTTTATTTTTAGATATTTATTGTTTAGTGATACTATATAGACACTGCTACAAATCCGCCTACCTCTATCTGCTTTTTTAGATATTTATTTTTAGTGTTGCTACACAGACACTGCTGCAAGTTTGTCTACCGCTATTTCTCTTATTTTCAGATGCAAGCCTGCCTACCTCTATCTGCTTTTTTAGATATTTATTGTTTAGTGATACTACACAGATACCGCCGCACACCTGCTTACCTCTATCTTTCTTTTTGAAGCTATATTTATATTTTTATATATAGTTGACTTATAGTATTCTCCATACTTCGAAAATGAACTTTGATATATATTAAGTTTTGATAATATATGACATAACCACAGCGGCATTGCCATATTGATTTTAACTTCCATTATATAAAAATCCTTTCCCAAAAGTTCTATATTGCATTGTCTTTTTGTTATATCAAGATTATGATCTCTTGCAACTATATTAGTGTCAAAGGTTATTCTGAACTCCGCATCATCTATCCCATAATAAGCCAATCTGTCATAGGCTATATATACCTTAGGTTCCAAATCAAGATTATGTTTCATGTATTCTATTTCTTTAAATATCTGTTCTTTTTCTAATTTTTCAGGGCTTATATTATTATATAAATACGCCCTTGCTTCATTAAGCTTTAATGCTATACGCCTTTTATATACTACATGTTGATACTTTTTCTTTATTTCTATAAATACTTCACTTTTATCACTTGGCACTCCGTATGCTCTGAGTCTTAGTTTTTCTTTATATAAAGGTTTTTCCAATGAATGCCTTATCAAATAAAAGTTTTCAGTATCAAAGTATATGTTTGATATAGTATGTTTGCCATAGTCATCAAGTTTCATGTGTTTTTTAATTTTCTGCATAAGTTCTTCGTATTTATACTTTGGAACTAAATATTTTTTCTCTATTCTTTCAAATATTCGCTTTGCCATATCATCACCTCCTGTCACATATAATAAAGGACTAAACTGAAAATATACTTAAAAAAGAAAATAAAATAATAAATCTGTTAGAGGTGCTTTATACTGCCCGCTTGATTGCAAGACGAAGTTCTCCAAAAGGTTATAGTTTCCGCAGAATATTTTTGCAAAATAAAAAAGCACCCCTTTTACAGAGTACTTTTTTATTTGAGTGCATTATAATTTATAAATTTCTAAAATAATCAGATTTTGTCGTTTTCATCAAATATATCGCCGCAATTAGGGCAGAACTTAGGTGCAGCCGCTCCCGGTGCCGGTGTCCATCCACACTTATCACACTTAAAGCCTCCGGCTGCTTCAGGCTTCTTGGAACCGCAGTTTGAACAGAACTTAGTTGTATTATGCTGACCGCAACCACATACCCACTCTCCGTCTGCTGTGGCATTTACCTGAGTTTGTCCTCCAACCTGACCTACGAAACCGTCCGGCTGTGCCTGCTGTCCTTGCTGAGACATTCCCTGCTGTGGATAAGCTTGTTGCGGCTGTCCCTGCTGCTGATAGCCCTGTTGAGACATTCCTTGCTGGTAACCCTGCTGTGGCTGTCCTTGCTGGTATCCTTGCTGCGGCATTCCCTGTTGGTAGCCTTGTTGTGGCATTCCCTGCTGATAGCCGCCGTATTGTTGATTTTGCATTTGTTGCTGCTGTGCCATACCGTAAAGTGCTGTAGAGTTAGCTCCGCCGGCAGCATTAGCCATGTTCATACCTGCAAATGCCATCATAGGACCGGTACTTGTATTGGAAGCTGCCGCCTTCATAGCATCGGCTTGAGCACTTACAAGGTGTGCCGCTGCCATATCCGCACTTCTGAATACCGCATTCTTTTGTAATTCCTTGATCATATCTTGATCTTTTTCAGAAGCTGTTGCTGAACGAAGAGTAAGCTTATCAAGCTCTACACCATAATCTTCTTTCCAATTCTCAAGTTCTTTTTTGGTTTCCTTGCTTATAACATCTACATTACCTGTAAGCTGGTAATATCTTACTCCCTGATCGGCAACTCTTGTAAATGCCGGTTGAAAAGCATGTACCAATTCCGCAGTAAGCTGTTTATTTAAATCCGCCTTGTCATATCTGTCTGTAACATTACCCGCAAGTTTCTTGTAGAAGATTATAGGATCTACAAGGGTATAACTGAATTCTCCATGGCTGCGTATACCTATCTCTATATCAAGGCTTATATTCTTATCTATAACACGGAAAGGTATAGGACTGGCTGTACCGTATTTATTATCTGTAATAATCTTGGTATTAAAGTAATAAACTCTTTGGTCATGACCGGTCTCGCCACCGTAAGTAAACCTTCTTCCAAATTGCTTAAAGCTTGCTACGATACTTTCACCGAACTTACCTGCAAATATACTCGGCTCCGTATTATTGTGAAATACATATTCCCCGGCTTCGGCAGATACCTCAACTATTGCTCCGTTATCAACTATCATCATACACTGACCTTCATTGATGATTACTTTTGATCCGTTGGATATAATATTATCGGAAGCCTTGTTATTCTGCCCTCTTGCAGTCTGTACCTTAGTGCCTTTTACCATCAAAGTATTATTATCTATAGTGTCACAATAAAAATACTCCAAAAATTGGTCGGATATTACTCCACCTGCGGTGTCCATAACTAATTTAATCAGTCCCATAAACATCTCTCCTTTAAATAGTTAGATTTCTATAAGCATAAGCGCTTAACGCTGCTACTGTTTTGCCGTCTTTTATAAGCCCAGTATATACCATTTTCATCAAATCATCAAGTGCCCACGCTTCTATCTCAATATCTTCATCTTCATCTAAGTCTTGTTTTGAAATTCTTAAGTTTTTTGCTATATATATTTCTATTTCTTCATCACAAAAAGCAACCGTAGTATTTACTGTTATAAGGTATTCCAAATCATCGGGACTTGCAACCTTGTATCCGGTTTCTTCTTCAAGCTCCCTAAATGCACACAACCTCTTATCCTCACCCGGACTGTCGACCTTACCTGCCGGTATCTCTAAAGTAAACCTTTCAAGAGCATTTCTATATTGTCTGACCATCAGTATCTTGCCGTCTTCTCTTACAGGAATCACTGCGGCAGCACCGTCATGATGTATAAAGTCCCATATTACTTCTTTGTTGCTTTTGGTCTCCATATAGTCCTTATACACTTTTAATATAACACCCTGATATGCCAATTCCCTTTTCTTTCTTTTAATACTCTTCATAGTCATCTCCACAGTTTTCTTTTAATTTTCCGAATCATTGCTTTGAGTTTACTTATTTAAGCCTGTTAAAAGTATTATAAACCGGTTTTACTTTAGCCTATCGGGCTTTTTAAACTCGCTTAAATGAATTCTTTTATATCACAATACCTATATCCCTGCCTTAAAAGATAATTGATAACCTTTCTTTTTGAGTCTGCATCACTTAGGTTATAATAATCTTTTTTTCTAAGCAAGGCTTCTATATTATCATACTCATTAAGATGTAATTCTTCAAGTTTTGCATCTATTACTTTTTTATCAAAGCCCTTTTCTATCAATTTATTTTTAAGGAAGAGTTTACTTTTTTTAGTCTTATTGGCATTTATATATCTTTCTATATAATCCATATCATCTATATAATGCTTAGAGACGGCAAATTCTACCGCCTCTTCCACCAGACCCTCGGGATAACTTTCCATCAGCTTACGCCTAAGGGCATGGGAGTTATAATCTCTGGCACTTAAAAGATAGAGCAGTCTTTTATATATCCGTTCTTTAAGCACAGGATATATTTTTTCATAGAGATTTTCAAAGTACTCATTTTCTTCAAGTTCAAATGTGTTAACTTCTTTGTTATACAAGCAAAAACTTATGCCTTCTTCTGTAATGATTTTCTTTTTTGTACTGCTTATAGGAATTATTTTTTTAATATACATATATCTGCTTTAATATCAACTATTCAGCCTGGATGCCCTAATTATGCTCTATTCCATATCATCAAACAGATCCGCTTCATCTTCCGGAAGTTCTACAGTTTCTTCTACGACCGCTTCAGCCTTTTTCTTATCGGTCTTTGACTTTTTAGTCGCCTTCTTAAAGTTACTGTTTACTTCATCTTCTTCTCTCTCAAAAAGATCATCACTATTTTGCAGTGCGTATAACTCTCTTACTTTAAGTTCTATCTCCTTGCAAATGTCCGGGTTCTCCAAAAGATAGTCTTTAGCCTTCTCTCTTCCCTGTCCCAGTTTTGCTGAATTATAAGCATACCATGCACCGCTTTTATCAACAATATTAGCCTCTACTGCAAGGTCAAGTATATCTCCCTCCTTAGATATACCCTTACCGTAGAGTATATCAAATTCCGCCTCTTTGAAAGGAGGAGCCACCTTGTTCTTAGAAACTTTTATTCTGACTCTGTTACCTACATTATCTCCGCCCTGCTTTACATAATCTACTCTTTTTACCTCTATTCTTATGGAAGAATAAAACTTAAGAGCACGACCTCCTGTAGTAACCTCAGGATTACCGAAGCTTATACCGATTTTTTCACGCAACTGATTTATAAATATAATTGTTGTATTACCTTTACTGATAATACCTGTAAGCTTTCTTAATCCCTTGCTCATAAGTCTTGCCTGAAGACCCATTTGCTGATCAGCCATATCTCCGTCTATTTCGGCTTTGGGTACCAAGGCTGCAACCGAGTCTATGATAATTATATCCATAGCCCCTGAACGCACCATGGTTTCAGCTATCTCCAGTGCCTGCTCACCGTTATCCGGCTGTGATACATACAAATTATCTATATCAACACCTATAGCCTTGGCATATACCGGATCAAGAGCGTGCTCCGCATCTATAAATCCTGCTATTCCGCCTCTTTTTTGCACCTCTGCTACCATGTGTAAAGCTACAGTGGTCTTACCTGAAGATTCATGTCCGTACACCTCTATAATACGACCTCTCGGTATACCGCCTATACCAAGTGCTATATCTATACCGAGGCAGCCTGTCGGTATAGCAGCTACATTAAGCTGTCTGCTTGAGTCTCCCAGTTTCATTATAGAGCCTTTACCATAGGCTTTCTCTATTTGTAAAATAGCCTCATCCAGTGCTTTTTTTCTTCCTTCTGTATTCATTTTGCCTCCATTTTCTGAACATATGTTCCTTTGTTAGTAGTATATTAGTTTTAATATTATTTGTCAAGTAAAGTACTTGATTATATTTTAAGTATGTGCTATATTTTATTATGTAGTTTTCAAAACTACATCTATTAGTTTTTAATATTATGTGTTTTAGATTTGATATTATCGAAAGGGGTTTATTATGCTTAAATTTATAGATAAATTAAAAGATCCGGGCAGTGCCTTAACACACTTTTTAGCCTTTATACTCACTATATTAGCTGCCGTATTCCTTTTCTCCAAGGCGGCAGGGCATAATGTAGGCTCTGTAAGCATGGCAACTTTTATAATATTTATAATAAGTATGCTGCTTTTATATGCCGCAAGTACAACTTATCATTCATTTAACATTTCTAAAAAGATCAATACTTTACTGAGAAAAATTGATCACATGATGATATTTGTACTTATAACCGGTACCTATGCACCTATATGCTTAAGTGTACTTGGCGGAAAAACCGGCATAACACTTTTTAGTATGGTTTGCGGTATTTCACTCTTAGGTATACTTATTAATATGTTTTGGATTCATTACCCTAAGTGGATCTCTTCTGTGATTTACATAGGACTTGGTTGGCTTTGCAGTCTGGCTCTGACCAAAATCATGTCTTCCATGCCGAAAATAAGCTTTATATGGCTGCTTGTGGGGGGTGTGATCTACACTGTCGGAGGTGTGGTCTATGCACTTAAACTTAAATGTTTTGATAAGTTTCATAGGTATTTCGGGATACATGAGATTTTCCATTTGTTTGTGATGGGCGGAAGCTTTTGCCATTTTATGTTGATGTATTCATTAATATAATAGGGTGGCAAGGTTTTATGGACTTTCTTAGATTTTATAAAGATTTGTAAAATAAATCGCCCTCTTTGGGTCTCCTCGAAAGGTAAGATTATTGTACTATAATGAGAACAATTATGCAAGTAGTGTAGTTGGCAACATAAACAGTGGTCAGAAACACTCCCTATTTCAATCATACTCGCAGTACTGTTAATAAAGTGTGTTCCTACACCTCTCTCCCACCTCCGGCACCTTAGGCACATAAACCGTTAAACTATCTTGCCGAGGACAATCTGAGACCGCCGGTACTTGCTTTATCAAGCCGTCAGGCGAAGATAAAGCTTAGTACCGCTGCGAGGCGAAGTTAGCGAGAGCGTGTCCAAGGCAAGATATGTTTGTAACGGTTTATGTGATAGACAAATCATCATTATCCAACCCCTTATTGATCTTTTCTTGTTTTCTTTTATTTAGAAAAGTTATTACATATCTAATAACAAAAAAGAAAAGAACATATGCCAAAAAGAATATTGCCAAATTATAAAATTCATGCAGACCGCTAAATACCGCATATAGGATCGAAGCAACGATTCCGGAAATAACTGCATTTAAAAATATTTGTTTTTTGCTTACTTGTACTGAATTCCAAATATCAATTCCCTTTATATAATTGGCGATAATATTATAGATTCCGCAAGCTATTAAAACAAATAATTCAACTGAATACTGTGCAAATTTCGCATTCATAAAAAACTTCTGCCAAATAACAGCAATTAAGAGTATGTATACAATATAAGCATAAGCCCTACTTTGTATTTTTCTTCTTTCTGCCAGAATACGCTCATCTAAAATCTTCTTATCATTCATCTTGCTCCTCCCAAAATAAATCATTTAGTGTTTTACCGAGTACCTTGCATATTGCAATACATAAGTTTAATGTAGGATTATAATCTCCCGCTTCTATTAATCCTATGGTCTGCCTTGTTACACCTACAGCTTTTGCCAAATCTTCCTGTTTCATATCACATTCTATACGAGCGATTTTCATTCTTTTATTTTTCATATAAGCTCTCCTTAGTTTGTATAGTAATATATTAATTGCATAATGTCAAGTATATATTGCATTTATAATTTATTTACTCCTAAAAAGTAAACAGTAAGTCTAGATTCCCGTTTGTAACACAAGACTCCCATTTTGTAAATGAGATTCCTGCTTTGTAAATGACTTTACCGTTTTGTAGGCGAGATTCCGAAATCTCCATATTCACCTTGATATGTTATAATGCGTTTGGCAGAAAATTTGCACACAAAAACCGGAGAGCAATTCCCTATCGAAATTTTTGTATTCTAAGAATCAACCCATATTTTGGATGGTATTAAGTTGGTTTTCTCGGATGATTCATGCATTTTTTCTGTTAATTCTTTTAGATGCTTTGGCTTAAAGATGATGTTCTTGGCAGCAACCGGTGAGCATCCAAGTTTCTTAAGCAGATCTTCTTCGTAATAAAAGCTGAACGCATCGTAAGAGCAACGGATGTTAAGCTTTTCCCTTTGATAGTATACCGGTTCTTGATTTTGAAATAACACGATCTTCATAAGATAAAAACTTTGACATTGTGACTCCTTTTTTGGTCACCAGAAATCAAAGCATAACAAAAAAAGACCAACATTCCAGTCAGTCTCTTGATTTTTTTACTTGCTTTTGACACATTGTATTAGGCTTCTATCCCTTGGATAGTGTGTCCCTCTTCAAGGTGGAGATGAACGATTTTCTTCTTAAATTCAGGTTCGTAGTGTTTATTCATTTGTAACATAAATCACTTCTTTCTAGTGATTATATCTTATTAGGTCGAGCTGTTACAAGTATGTTATACCACAACAACCTGCTCATTATTCACTAATTATATTTGTTTATCATAATCTACCCCCTCTGCGTTGTCGCTTAAGTACTGTTCGGTATTTTCGGTATTTACACCCTCATTATCATTGGATTCAGTCACTTTATTCGATTTGAGCTTATTTTTATAATAACCATACAATAACAAATTGTATAACAGCATAATTATATTGGATACACGTTCCAATATAATTTCGTTTGGATAAATACTTCTTGGATAGTTCAGTAATACAAACAGACCTACTAAGAATGTTAAACTTACATATAATATAGCATTAGTGGCACTTACTGTAAGGGAAGGGTACGCTTTAATAAGAAGTTTTCTTATTAAAGGTATGGTGATAAAATTTAACACTATATATATCAAAGCAACAATTCTGATCATATTATTTAAAAAAACAGCACGACTTTCATCTGCGCTCATTACAAGCTCTACCGTCAAAGTGATCTGAATATATCTTGTTATTCTGGTAATAATTACAGTCATAACTTTGTATATCATAAAACATAAAAATGTTTTTAGAAAAGTTGCTTTGTATTTTGCCTTCTCCATACGAAAATATCCTTTCATAATTAAATAATAATATCTTCATAACTGTATGATCAAAACATATTTTTATTATATGACGACCTTTATATCATTATATTATATTTTATCAATTAAATAAATAATAATGATTTATCGGGGATTTGGCAACATAAACAATAGCCAGAAACATAAAC
>ERZ773069.1434-NODE-1434-length-13861-cov-7.270679_pt1 | contig 13861 bp, 17 predicted proteins | sample MGYA00580619_ERZ773069 | MGnify/ENA primary metagenome ERZ773069 (study PRJEB29015, sample SAMEA2738007) | human oral metagenome | biome: human oral; feature: human-associated habitat; material: dental | place: China | collected 2108 ...
CGTCGCAGTCATGGAAATATTTTTTCGAGCCATCAAATTCTACGGCAACTTCTTCTCTGTATTTGTCTTCTAGGTCAATGTCTTTAACAACACCTCTCCCCCAACATCCGACGAGAACAACATCACCAACTTTTACGTCTTTTAGTAGCATACTTCTTCCCCCTAGCCCTTAAGTCTTTTAGTTTTTTCTCATCATAGGTTTTTCCGTCAACATCTGTCATGGGTCTTCCCAGGAACACAACCTTTTTGTGGGACACCTTTTGCTTCATGTCGGATCGTTGTACTGCCACTTCGCAGCGCCCCTTATATTTGCGTACCACATCGAAGAAATAATCGCCCCAAGACGAGGTTGCTCTTTGAACCTCACAAGAACAATGGCATCATTCGATGTATCTGCTTTCACAACATAGCACCCATTCAGCTTTTCCACGCTTAATGACGTAATGTCATGATATGCGACCGCCATCGTTTCATCTTCGTTTACTATGAACACTTCTTTTGTTCCCTCCTCTATTCCACCACAGTTACTTCCATGACTCTCCTGCCCCAACTCATAGCGTCGCGATGATCGTCAAAGTAGATGTCTACCACGTTGTCGTAACCGCAACGATCTTCAACCACATACACATTTTCTCCGATGAGAAGTTTTGTTCCAAAGGGAAAGTCGTTACAAGCGACCGTTCTCCCTTCGGTGACGTATGTTCCGGACGCCGTGATGCCGTCTGCTTTGCCACATTGCTCTACCGTAGCATTGTACGCAGTGGTTTCCATGATGTAGGATTCTTTTACTCCCGACATCGGAGATGCTTCGATTGACGGTACTTCGAGCGATTCAACCGACGGATCATGCTTCATCAGAGGCAAGTCTTCATGTTCGCCTTCCGTATCAAATACATCCACCGTATCTACGATTTCTACATCTGTTTTATCGAACATACGTTCCCTTTCCCATAGATTATCACAGGATAAGAGAAATATCAACATGCAAATCGGAAAAAATACAGCACTTCTCACCGAAAAACCCATTCGCTCAACGGCAGAGTTTCAAGGAACTCACAGAACTTGCGCCAATGTGGAAGCCTGTGGCTCTTTCTCTGCTTATAGATGGTCTTGAGCTGCCTGTAATTCGTTGTCATACGAGCTGTAAGATTCAATCCAGTCGGGCAGCTCATAACCAGCCGGAGGAAATTTTCTTCTGTCGGATTCGCATTGTATGCGTTCTGCAATGTTATCAACCTAGCGATAATCGCCGTGTCCGTGTTCTCGTCAAACATATCTGCGCTCAGTAAGTCCATTTTAGCCAACCGATGCATGGTACTTTGAGAGCTTACGAAGTCCATGAAGTGATAACGCTGCATCTCTGTCCAGAATTTGATGGGAGCTGTGAGGTCGAACTGCACGATGATTCCAGTCAAAAACTGATCGTGACCGCTTCCAATCGGAGAAGAAGCAAGTCGTTCAATCGTACCCATCTTCGGCATCAGCGTCTCGTCTGTAACCTTTTTACACATAGGGTAGCCAGAGGCGACGAACGAATCCGTCACCCCGAATACTCTTGCGTTGTCAATTCTCAGCATTTGCGTTCTCCTGCGTGCCGTCCTGTTCTCCATTCGCCGCGCCTTCCGTCGTGTCGCTATTTTCGTCTCCATGCTTCTGATTCTTCGCGGTCTTGCCTCTTCCGATGAGAGTAAAATCTTCAACGACAAACTCATAGACCGTTCGCTTGTTCCCGTCTTTCTCAAACTGGCGCTGCTTCAAGCGGGCTTCGATTGCGATTTCCCTACCCCTATCCGCGTACTTGGTAAGGATTTCCGCAGTTTTCCCCCATGCTTCACACGGAACGAAAGTGGTTTTGTCATTTCTGCCATCAACAGCGAGGCGAAACGTCGTCACCACGTTGTCTCCAACCATCTTCATTTCAGGAGTATTGCAAACTCGCCCAACAAACATACACTTATTCATAAATTTTCCCCTTTCTTACTTCCTTTTCCATCGCTCATTCTCTTAAGCTCTTCGGTGAGTCCATCAATCAAATGAGAAAGAATTACTTTGCTTTCGTCTCCGTACCTTTCCTCTATAGCAGCAACAGAGACTAAAATCTTTCTTTTTAGCTCAACGACTTCTTCTTCGTAGCACCCAAGAACCTCTTCGTTCCAGTTTGGGCAATTAATGATATGAAATTCATCTTCAAGATGATTCGCAATCTCCTTAATTCTGTTTACCCAAGGATGGCCCCGCCTGTTAGCTCTATCGCAGAGAGCATTTAGGCCATATACGATTAGGCTCAACCATGCCCACGAACTGCCATGCCCCAAGCACGCTTCATCTGGATCATCGTCGCGATCGTAGTCGTCCATGTAAAGTAACAGTGCCCCATCAGGGCATAACTGTTGCAATATATCTGGCAGGTCGCCTAATGTAATAAACGTATCAACAACAGCCTTTGCTCTTGCCGCATAGCTTATGTTACGCAAGTCTTCCTCTGTTAGTTGTACGGTAATAAGCCTTTCCTTTTCTTTCACGTCACGTCCCCCCTTTTTTGCAACTACCCTCCGACCTTCTTACACAAGAAAAAGCCCAAGGCTTTGTATTTGTTTGTGCAACTACACTCAACCCCGGGCTAATTCCTATATTTAATGTACTGTTCCTTATCTAAATAATGCGTGTTAAACCGCTCTAATCGGGTTCATATATTCCTGTCTCCTTTCTGGTCTTCGTATGAGCTTTTTAGGTATGTCCGAGTTATCACCATAGCTCACGGCTCACTTTGCAATCCTATCTTAACGGGCACTAATCTGTAGTGCAGCGTTTCCACAAACGGTTACGCTAGTCGTCACACTGTAAGAGCGGCAAAACTATTACACATCGAATCGACGAAAAAGTTTTGGGCGAATTTGAAGTTATACGACCCCAAGATGCTACAGCCACTACACAAGGGCTTAAGCGTCTTATCGAAAGGTAAGAAGCAAAGGAACTCTCTCTGATGTGCAAAAGAACTCGCTATTTGGAGCTACAGAGCGGTACCAGTTAGAGTCAATTCAGCGGGTCAACTACTTACCCGTAGAGCCAATACCACCGTTGCGAACTACGGACGGTTCGTCTCCGCAGGTGAGGTACTTCTGAAAGATGCCCTGCGCGATTTTCTCTCCCTTTTTGATAGTCATAGGAATCGTAGAGTTGTTGTACAGAGCGAGGATAATCTCGTCCTTGAAGTCGCTGTCGATAACGGCAACGCCATTGACAAGCGTTACTCTACGTTTTATTGCCATAGAAGAACGAGGGTAAATCTTCAAGACCTCATCGGAAAGCATGTATACCTTGACACCAGTCTGAACATGAACCGTGCTGGCAAAAGGGATAACTATATCGCGCGGTGCAACGATGTCGTACCCAGCAGAACCGTTTGTGGCTCTCTTCGGAAGAAGCTCTTCTGAGCAGATAAACCCACGAGGAGAACCTTGGTGCGTCTCAGAGGGAATATCTTGACGAGAAATACTCTCTACCCTTTTCTTGATACCAGATGTGAAGTCGGACAGCATAGCGATCGCTCCTTCGGCTGCAAGCATCGCGTCTTCCTCTGAGTCTCCCGTGCTTTCTGCATATCTGTAGACATTTGCAGCGACGTCGGATGCCACATCACAGGCAATATCCTCAAACTCTTTCATGGTTACGCAAATTTTTTTGCTCATGCCTTCCCCCCTCCTCCAAAGCGTGCCTTTGCGTATTCTTGGAGCTTCTCGCGCCACGGCTCGCCCTTCCGAGGGATATATGCCGTAAAATTGCGAAGCGTGCCTCCAACTCGGTCACATGCCTCTTGCGCCCTAGCCGCCTGTTCGACTGCCTGCTCTTTGGACATGTTTTGCGGGTCATAGTGAACAACGGTCATTCCAGCCCGTATAGCTTCCAACAGTACCACTCCTTTTGGTTTATAAATCACCGACAAGCAATATAATAAACCAATAGAGATGTGTTTGTCAACTACTTTTTATAAAATAGTTTATATTTTTCGGATATTTTCAATTACATCATAATTATGATGTTGATTTCTTTCTTCGATTTGCCGATTTTGATAGATACGGCTTCGCTATGCTGCTCGTCGAGGGTGTCTACTCCCTTAACCCTCTTGCTCCCCTCTTCGAGAACGCAACCTCTGAGCCACTTGGAAACTTCTCTTTTGGTGTCTGCTCTGACTGTTGGAGCAAATACGAGACTCCACACTCCGTCTTCGTTGATGTATGTGTCTAAGCCAACCACTCTCTGATTTTCCTTTGCGACATAACGACGGATCGTGTCTCTTGGAGAATGAAAGCCGATGATATAACACAGATCAAAGGCGTCATACCACCCATTTTCTTCATGAAGCTCCTTGCCCTTATAGGTGTAAATCAAATGTTAGTCCTCCTATCACCTGTACCATGTACGTCCACCAACATCTATGATTTCGTAAAACAGCGATGGCTGTAAGCAAAACAAAAAGTCACGATAACTCTCGTCTAAAGATACTATGTCAGCATAGTCCTGTTGGAAGAACCCATGAAGCCAACCGTAATTTCTGTCTGAGACTTCCCGGATCGGATAAGAGTTATTGCTTCCCGTGTCTACAACAGAGCCGAAAACAGATGCACCATTCTTTACCATGTCATAGAATATGTTTTCGTTCATCACATAGCAAAAGCCAGTAATATGCAGCACTTTCTTTTCTCCGATGAGATTCCGAATACGCTCAAACGACATCCGCTTTTTGTTCTCTACCTTGCGCTCTTTACCCAACACGGTTACACGCAGGTCACTGTCCGCTCCCTCTCGTACCTTTTTGTATGCTCCAGAGCCTTCGATAATACGCGCATCCAAGCCATGACGCTGAAAATGCAGCAATAACTTCTGCTCAGACTTCTTGCCCTTGCTTTTGTTTCTTCTGCCGATTGCCGAGCGCGACTCTGATTTCTTGCGGTCGAATTTGTTGTATTCCTTACATTTGCGACATTCTCCGCGCTTTTCTGCCGACTTGCAGTATTGCTTAACTACGCACTCTATTTGTCATCTCCACCCTTCTCAGCTCTCTTTGTAGTTCCCTTATATCACGTTGATACGATTTCGCTGTTCGCTCCCAGTGGTCACATTGCCTTCGTAGCTGTTGTAAATATGCTTTGTCTTTTGACAGCCACCCCTTCTGGGCTTCGCGACTTAGGCTACGCAACACATACAGAACCATGTTGTCTACAGCTTTTCGCTTTTCTGCCTTTTTTACGCATCGGAGAGAAACGCCCACGAGAACCCCTATTCCTTTCGGAATATCTTTTTTGACCACATCGTATAAGCCCTTTGGAAACACATAATAGTTGTAATCACCGACAAAATTATGACCATGTTTACTGTAGAAATCCGACTTTGAAACCTTTATCTCAAAGCACTTGACTACGCCCTTCCAGTTGACTTTTACGAAGTCTACTCTATGTCTGCCATGCCAGCCAACAGTGACCTCGGGACAACCGAAGCCACCATTGACGCGCACTTCCTCCATCAACGCGTTTTCAAGCTCTATCGTTTCTTTCGTCTTTATGAGCCTCACGCCCCTTGTCACACCATCTCCACACAGCACAATTTCAATCCACGCGCCCGCGTGGGGCGCGACCTTGACATAAGCCATAGCCTAGCCCTCAGCGTCAAATTTCAATCCACGCGCCCGCGTGGGGCGCGACCACTAACCAGAGGAGAAACCGACGAGGAACGCAAATTTCAATCCACGCGCCCGCGTGGGGCGCGACTCTCAGCGCTGGGGGGCGTGAATCGGTCACGTCATTTCAATCCACGCGCCCGCGTGGGGCGCGACCTTGATGAGATCGGCGTCGCCCTCGTTCGACAGATTTCAATCCACGCGCCCGCGTGGGGCGCGACTGTGCCTGTTTGCACGGGCTTAATTACAGCGATCACGCTATATTTTTCGCGAACCTCTTTTCAGCCGTACGCTTACAGGCATTTTTCGTCGCAAACTCCTCTGTGTGATGCAGGTTCGCACAGAGATTTTGCGGCCATTCTCGCGAAGGAGATGCCTGCTACAGCATCAGAGTTCCTTCAGCTTCATAACTTGGTTTTGCACCGACGTGCTGCGTTTTTCCTGCGTATTTATTTCCCAAGTTATAAAAACGCAGGCTGTCTTTTTCTTGGTCAATCAAACTTGTCAACTCATGCCGCAGGGCGCAGAACTGTGCTTCATCGAGAACGCATTCAAACACGGAGTTCTGCACGCGCTGTCCGTGGCGCACGCAGCATTTCGCCACTTTTCTCAAGCGTGTGCGGCCGGCAGGTGTTTCCGTATTGACATCGTATGTCACGAGAATCAACATTTCCGCCGCCCCCTCCATCTTTCCTGCTTATTTCCACAAAAACGCCGGATATTCCTCCAAGTCGCCGCGTAAATATCGTGCCAGAAGGAGGGATTGGGCATGGGGAACCAAACCCCAAGGGATTTTTTCCTTGAGAAACGGATGCGTAATCTGCTCCCGCTTCTTGTCCTGCCATTCCTTGAGGACGAGCTTACGCCCAGCATCATTGAGCCAGACGGCGCCGTTCTCTTTTTTCTCAAAATGCTCCGGCTTGATGATGCGATTGTTGATCAGCGTGAGTACGAGGCGATCGACAAAAAGACTTCGCAGCTCCTCCATGAGGTCGAGCGCCAAGGATTCCCTGCCCGGGCGATCGCGGTGCAGGAAGCCGACATACGCATCAAGTCCCACGCCTTCCAGTGCAGAGGCGCAGTCATGCGCCAGCACGGTATAGAGAAAAGACAGCATGGCATTGACGCGATCGAGAGGCGGACGCTTGAGGCGGCCTTCCAGGGAAAATGCGTCCTTGTTCTGCAAAATGAATTGATTGAACAACGAGAAGTACAGATGTGCGGCATTTCCTTCAATACCGCGCATTTCATCAAGCGACTGCACTCGATGCAAGCTCTGCAGGCTGCTTTTGAGTTCCGCACTCACTTGCGCAAGCGCCGTCAGATCCAAGCTCAGCGGATGGTCGCGCTTCATTCTTTCGACGAGTGTGCGCGTGTTGAAGATTTTTCCGAAAAGGAAATCCGCCGCGAGTTTCGCACTCTCCGCATCATCTTCCGAGCGGCGATACTGCTCCTTGCGCAGGAGCACATTGCCTCGCACTTCCCCACAGGAGCGCGCAAGGAATCGCCCGCGCGGACTGAAAAAGCAAAGCCCGATTTTCGCTTGGGCGCACGCGCCCATCAAGGCAGGGCTCGCGCCCTTATAGGTGAAGCAAAGGATATTTTCCAAAGTGAGCAGCGGAATCCGTCCCAGCACTTTTTCTTCCTGCAGTACGACGACATTCTCATTTTCCAAAGCCACATACGCATCTTCGGTCAAAATGAACAGGGTATTGAGCATGTGACGCATAGCTCACACCCCCTTCAAGGCAGCTGCATAATAGTCGGAAACGTCCACCGTTTTTTCCAGCTTCGGCAGGCACAGGTCTTTCAGCGAACAGCTGCGGCATTTTTTCGTCACCTTGACCTTGGGTGTCGCCCTGCGGGAATATTCCTTGTGCATTTCAGCGAGTGTATGCAGAACGAAATCTCGCAAATCTTGCGTGATTTCCACCTTCTGCCGCCGATGGATTTCATCATAAAAAAGATAACCGACAGGAATCTGGCAGCAAAGCATTTCCTCAAGGCAAAGCGCCTGCAGGACGAGCTGCGAAACATCCTCTTCGCCGTCTTTCGGCTTACCGCGCTTGTATTCAACGGGGACGGGACGCCAAAATCCTTCCTGCCCGTGCAGCCTCGCGCCTGTCTTTTCCCTGTGAAATTCCACGACATCCGAGACGCCGCTCACACCGAGCTTTGCCGAGGAAATGCGCAGAGCGCGCGCCACGAGCAAATCCCCGCGCGATTCGTGCAGGCTGCCGTCATGACATTTCTCGTGGACAATCTGCCCCTCGACTGTGCGCAAGTTTTCCTGCCATTGCTGCTCGATGTGAATGAGCGCCCACTGCCTGCGGCAAAAGAGGAAATGCTGGATGCCGGCGACATCCAGCCACTCCTCTTCGCGATATGCCATCAGCTCATGCGCGTGCAGGTCACACCTTCCGGCAGATCTGCTTCATCGACGGTGACCTCATAATCCTGATAGCTGCGTGCCGGCTCCTCCGCCGCCTTCTTTTTGACATGAATGCGCTCAAAAAGCTTGTAGGACGGCGCATTGCCAAGCTCACTCTCGTGGCGGAAGACGATGAGCTCGCGCGTCGCCATATTGCCGCGCGCCGCCGAGCGGTCAAGCTCAAACATGCGCAGGATCGCCTGCCACAAGAGCGCCAAGTCCTCTTCGGAGAAGCCCGTCGTCTTGCGCGCAAGGTTTGCCGAGACATAGCCTTCGACCTTGTAGAGCGCGTAGGGTACGATGAACTTGCGGCCGATCTCCGTCTTCTTCGTCTGCGCGTCTTTTATCGTCGTGATCGCCGTGCGCGTGATGGTGATCTCCTGCGGCAGAATGGGATCGATGCTGCGCGCAAAGCCGAGCTGCACGGGACCGCGCACCTGCCCGCAGTTCAGCGCTCCCTGCACGAAGGTCGTCATGACGGCGCCGAAGGTGCGGATATCGAAGAAATTGCTGCACATGAAGTCGCGAATCTTGCCGTCGATTCCAGGATCCGCCGCCTTGACCTTCTTGATGTCCTTGATGCCGAGGTGGTCACAGGCCTCTTGGTCGCTTTGAGCGAGCGGCACGTTTTCCTTGATGTAAATGCGATAGCCCGGCTTCCCTTCCTGCGCCGTTTCCACGTAGTTGCGAATCTTCCGCTTGAGGCAAACGTCAGTGACCAGTCCGTGTCCGGTCTCTTGATCGACGCGCGGCATATTGCCCGCATCGGGATCGCCGTTCGGATTGCCGTTTTCGACATCAAAAAGAATGACAAAATCATACCGATTTTTGATTGCTTCCGCCATTTACTTTTCCTCCTTCTTTTCGTACCGCTTCTGCTTCTGATGATAGTAACCAAGGATGAATACGCCCTGCTCCTCAAGCGGCAAATGACGCGGCATATCCTTGGCGTCCAGCTTTCCCATGATCTCCGACAGCTTCTTGTCCAAATAGACTCTGGGAGCCATTTCCAACTTTTTCAAGTGATGAAGCGCGAGCTTCTGCAGCATCGGGAACACGTGCGCCGGCGTTCCACAGGCAGAATCAAAGAAACGGTCGCGAATCGTCGCCTTGATCTCAGGGTTCGCCTTCTCCTGCACCTCTTCCAAAACGGCGAACCAGCGTCCGAGCAAATAAGCAACATCGGTCGAGTTTTCATCTAATGCCACAGCGATCTTCCTCCCTCGATTTCGCATCAAATATGCTTTCAAAAAGCCGGCGCGCCTTGCATTGATTTTCCGCTCCCCCTGCTCTGCATGAATGCGCAGCAAAATGTTTTGGAATACGGACACGGGATACTTGCCGCCGGTCAAAACGGCCCGCAGCATGGCTCCTGCCATGATGGGAGAAGCCATCTTCACCTTGGCGTTGGGATTCACCGTTTCGCGCAGGAGCTCCCACAACGGCACATTGCCGCGCGTCTCCCAGCTCGGGCGGACAATCTTCATCTGCTCCATGTGCAGGGCGAGATTCTTCAAGAAATCCCCGAAAGATCCTTGCAGGAAGAAGCGTACGGAAAGCCGCGCCGCATTGGGCGCCAGACCCAGGATATAGAAGGGATTGGCATAGGAGATTGCCACGCCCTCGTAGTCGATCGCTGCCCCTGCCTGCACCTTTTTCAGCACGGCGTCCAGCAGATCATCGGTCATCTTATCTTCATCGCCGAAAAGCATGCCGCAAAGCAGGTCTTGTGCCGCCTCGCTCTCCTCCTCGGCCCAATAGACCATCGTCGTGTCGCCTATGATCTTCGTATGTTCGCGATCAGCAAGCAAGGCATTGAGCGCCGTGCCGTAGGCAAACGCCGCCTTCTTCGACACGGGAGCATTGCCGCCCTGCTCGCCGTCGTGACCGTAGGATTCGTAGGCATTGGCATTGAAGGAGACGAGCATGGCTCCCGTTGCTTGGGCGCCGCTGACTCCTTTGAGCGCCGGATGCTTGACGGCGATCGGCGCCAATGTGCCCGTCACAAGGCAGCGGCGTTTTTCCTCAGCGCCGCTCGCATCAAGATGCGTTTCCCATGCCTCACGCACGGCCGGCTCTTCGTGCACAAAGGTGCTCGCCACACGGAATACGAGATTCGCCCCGGCAAGAATCTCATCGGCATAGGGGGCGAGGGCCGGATGCGTGCGCACCATCGATTCACCGCCCTGCCAGTGCCCGAAAAAAGCGATGACAGCGCGAGCAGCGTCCGACCCGGCACCATCCAGAATCTCCTCGTGCAGGGCCTTCGCAGCCGCAAAACATTCTGCCGTACGCTTGGGCTTTCCTTTCAGATCAGCGCCTAAAAAATACGACGAATTATCGCAAAGGAAAAACGGGGCTATGCCAACCGTCCTCGTTTCTCCTGCCGGAACAATAAGTTCCTGCGGTCGATCCACTTCCTTCTTGCCGCGCAAAACCTTCTGGATGAGCGGCAATACTTGAAGCAATTCTCCTTCTTTGGAAAGCAAGAGCGCAAAGGAAACATTACGCTTCTCCCAACCATCTCTGGGCAACCGTCCCTCTTTGCACTCCGTCTCATATCTTTCAACCAGTGCTTGGAGCATCAACGATACACCTCGCAATCCCTAAGATCGAGCACGCCGTCCACAAGCTGTGCTTGGAAAAACATCGGCTGAAGGTTCTTGGGATCCGAGTAGTCGATATCATAGAGCATGAAGCCCAGATCTTTCGTTTCCCCATTTGTCGACGGAAGCTCCGCTTCCTCGTACAGCCGGAAGCGCGCGGGAAACTCGCGGCAGCCCAGATACGGTGCATGATAGCACTGTCCCTTGCGTGCGCGTCGGCAGAACATCTCACGGAATTTCCCCTCGTTGTCCGATGCCGATGCCTTCTCCGTCATCTCGAAATGCGCTTCAATGATGTAATGCGGCTCCTTCAAGATGGTGGCGGCACGCTGCTGGATATCCTCCTTCGTGGACTGATAGAGTTCCCCACGCTCTTTCTCCGCAAAAGCCTTCACCGTACGCGCAGGAATCTTTGCCTTGAGCTCGTTGCGGCGGACATTCGTGAATTGTGTCTTGGCGAGGACATAGATGCGGTCGATCTTCCATTTTAATCCAGGATGCCAAAACACGGCTTCCAAGACCCCCCGTGCCGCACTCGGTGTCATGACGGCGTAGGAAAAGCGCTCCGCCTTCAACTCCGGCCGCGTAAAGCACGCCGCTTCGCCCCAAACCTCAAGGCGAACGCCATAGGCCATAAAATCACCTCCATATATTTTTCTTTTGTTAGGAAATATTTTGTTTGCAGAAAGCATATCATAAAAAATTAACTCTGTCAATTTGAAATTCTACAATTCACTAAGAAAATCGAAAAAATACATAAAAACAATAATTTCTAAATGCTCCATAGTCACCACATTATGCGAAATCCATCAATTCTCGCCTTAGGCTTGACTTCTTGCAGATGCATGGTAAACTAACATCGTCGTGGAGATCATGTCTGCACGAGGATTGAAATTTTTGTTAGGACATATGATGCGCGAGTGCGGGGAGATTTTTCAGATCTCCCCGCTTTCGTCTGTGCGGAGAAACACGATTCCATGCAGCGAATCTACAGGAACATTCCTTCGCCCTCTCCAACATTACTCGACAGTCCCTTTTCTGAGTCATATACCGCCATATCAACGAGCACGGCGAGGTTTTCATCAAGCATGCGGATCTTTCCCTGCGCGGCAAGCTGTTCGAACGGCGCTTCGGCATATCCCGTATAGACAGTCACGATGTAGCGTCCGACCTTTCGCATAAGCGAACGCGATCTCTCTCCTTGTTCCAGCCGCGCCAAGAGCGCCTGTCCCTCCTCGGTTTGCGGAATGAAGATCGGCTTGGTACGATCCTCGATCAGGCGAACATCGTCTGCAATATCGGCAAAGGCAAACTTCCCCGACTGCCCCATGATGTCTTTCTTGTCCAGACGATTCTTGCCGCTCAGATCGTACAGCTCTTCAAAGTAGCGGCGGATCGCTTCGGGACTTGCCAAGTCTTCGGCAAAACTCCGCGCCACATTCTTTGTGATCTCAGCTGCCAACTGCGCGCTTTGCGCCAGCTTTTCCAGAGAAAATACATGCACAACGCTTTCCTCTGCCGACCTCCTGCCCTCGCGATTGCAGCGGCCCGCCGCCTGCACGATGCTGTCGAGGCCATTGATCTCGCGGTAGACGCAGGGGAAGTCGAGGTCGACGCCGGCCTCCACGAGGCTCGTCGAAATGACGCGGCACGGCTTGCCGTCCTTGAGCCGTGCGCGAATCTCCTCCAATACCTGCTCGCGATGCACGGGATAGAGATTCGTGGACAAGTGGTACGTTCCTTCGTCTTCCCGCAGCAAATCGAAGACACTCTGCGCCGTCTTTTTCACATTGACGATGCAAAGCACCTGCTCATGAGCCGCCAGCTCTTCGGCAAGCTCCTCTTCCGTCATCGCCTCTTTGCGCAGCTCGATCTTCGTGCGCCGGAAAAACGCTGCATTTTCCATGAGCGCCGGGCAGATTTCCAGCGGCTGCATATCATCGGAGAAAAACTGTCCCAGAGGCGGCTGCGTCGCCGTGCAGAGCACCGCCGTACACGCATAGTGCCGCACGAGCGCCTCGATTGCGGCGAGCGAGGGACGCAAGTAATCAATCGGAATCATCTGCGCCTCATCAAAGATCACGATGCTCTCGGCAAGATTGTGCAGTTTGCGGCATTTCGACGGGCGATTGGAAAAAAGTGATTCGAAAAACTGCACGTTCGTCGTCACGATGACGGGCGCATCCCAGTTCTCCGTCGCCAGCCGCTTGCGGTTCATATCCATATCCTGCACATCGTCATAATCCACATTCTGATGATGCTCGACGACACTGTCCGACCCCAGCAAATCCCGAAAGACAGCCGCATTCTGCTCGATGATCGACGTATACGGTATGACGTAGATGATGCGCCTGCGCTTTCTCTTGGCATGAGCTGCATAATGCAGGGCAAACGCCAGGGAAGAAATCGTCTTGCCTCCGCCTGTCGGTACGGTTAGCCGGTATAAATTCCCTCGTGCTTCTTTTCCTGCGGCGATGCTCTCGGCGAGGAGTGCGGAGCGCTTTTCATTGATCGGCAACTGCCGTTTTTGCTTTTCTTTTTCCGTCTTCGGCCTCGAAAATTTCTCTTCAAGGCTCTCCTGCAGGCGTTCGAGCAAGGTTTCCACAGAAGCAAAACCTTCCCGCTCGACATTCCCCGCCGACATGAAGTCTTCCGTGTCGAGAAAGTCCGCATCGACGAGACAGGAGAAAAGCATGCGCGTATAGAGCATCGCGGAGAGCGGCGCACGCGCGGCTTGCGCCAACAAGAGCGACGAAGGCGGCAAGGTCTGCGGCAGATCGGCCTCGTGATAAGCATGGTAATCGGGCAGATTCCGTCGCTTGAGTCTGCCCAAAAGCGTGCCGTCTTCCGCTGTATTCGCCGTCGTACCCTGGTTCGGTATGCCGCCATGATGCCCTGCGATGCAGAACGCCATCACCTGCGCCATGCCTCTGCCGAGCCGTTTGCTTTGCTCATCATCCGCGCTCTGCCGCAGCTTCACGATCTCCTGCGTCCCCGCCGTCGAATGATCGATGCGCCCCCTGCGGCGTTTCTTCTCCTCCTCGTCCGCACGCAGATACGCTTGAAACTCGCGCGAATACTTGCCGATATCGTGGTACAAGCCCAAGAGCCGCCCCATCGCCTCCTCGCCGAAAGCGGCGGCAAAGCGCC
>ERZ773069.1437-NODE-1437-length-13849-cov-4.622445_pt1 | contig 13849 bp, 12 predicted proteins | sample MGYA00580619_ERZ773069 | MGnify/ENA primary metagenome ERZ773069 (study PRJEB29015, sample SAMEA2738007) | human oral metagenome | biome: human oral; feature: human-associated habitat; material: dental | place: China | collected 2108 ...
CGTCGCCGCTGCCGCCGAGGCGGTCGTGCGCATACGCTCGGCCGTGGCGGCACTGGAGAGGCATCCCGACCTCGGCGCTTCCACCGTGACCTTCGGACAGATAGAGGGTGGCTACCGGCCCTACGTGGTACCCGACGACTGCCATGTGTGGATTGACATGCGGCTCGTGCCTCCTGCGGGCACCGACTCTGCCAGTGGCATCGTGCGGCCGAGAGGGCCGTGCCAGGCTGTGTCGGCAGCTACGAGGTGACCGGGGACCGCCCTCCCATCGAGGCAAACCCCCAGTCCGGACTGCTCGCGCTCCTGCAGGAGGCTTCCGCCGAGGTCACGGGGGCCAAGGCGGGCATCGACGTGTTCACCGGCTACACAGATGGCGCCGTCGTGGCGGGAACCTGCGGGAACCGCGACTGCGTCTCTTACGGGCCGGGCGAGCTCGAGATGGCGCACAAGCCCAACGAGTACGTACCGTTGGCGGACCTCGAGCGCGTGCGCGCGGTGCTCTGCGAGCTTGCCAGGCGGGCGCTCTGGTAGCTGCGCGCCTGCGTCGACGAATCCCGCCGCCGCAGGCCCGAAGTGGGTGGCCGTGGTGCCGCATACCGCCACAGGTGAGAAGTGGGTGACCATGGGGCCACCTCGCACGCGAAGTGGGCGCTTCTCTCGCCCGAGAGCCGCGCGCAACCACCCACTTCGGCCCTCTCGCGCGCCGATGCCGATGTGGGTGGCTGGGTTGCCACCGCAGGCCCGAAGTGGGTGGTTCTCTCACCTTTTCCCGCGTTCCAACCACCCACTTCGAATGTCTTGCGCGCCGGAGGCGATGTGGGTCCCGTTACCTTGCAAAGCGACGCTAGAAGTGCCTCCTGCGCACGTCGGCGAGAAGCGCGTGCAATTCGCGCTGACGAGCCCTCGTCGAGTCCCCGCACGGCCTATGCCGAAGCCCCAACTGCGTCTCGAGGCCCCACACCAAATCGTCGAAGCGTGCGAGCGAGGCAACCTGGCCGTAGGTTATCGAGTTGACACGCAGTCCCATGGAACGCAGCGCGTTGGCTCGTGCCTGCGTGTTGTCATACTCCTCCCTGCCCCCGTGGTGCTCGAAGCTATCGAACTCCAGGCACAACCCCTGATGCTCGAAGAGCAGGTCGACGTAGACGCGTGAGCGCTGCGCCAGCCTGCGCAGGTGCTCGTCTGGCAGCTCGATGCGTCGATTGACGACAAACGGTGGGAAGCCCCTCCCACCCAGGCGCTTGGGCATTCCCAGCTCCATGGCAAGGAGCGTCTCCATGGGCGACGCCGATCCGTCTATCACCCAGCGCAGCGCCGAGCGAGCCTTCGCGACGCCCCGCACCCCAGCGCAACGGTCAAGATAGCCGGCGATGCGAGCGACGCTCGTCAGGGGAGGCCGGCTTCCCGCGAGTGTCCTGCCGTCGGGCCCAAAGGCGTAGGTGCTGCAGAGCTCGAACCCAAGCTCGACCACTTCCCCTAGGACGTCAAGCGACTCCGCCATCTGTAGAAAGCAAAGCTCCGGCGAGGCGACGAGGACGTCCGGAGAAAGTGCCGCGAACGACCCCTCCGGCAGACTTCTTTTGCAGAGGTGCATGCGCACGTCCGCACAGGGGTGACGCCCGTTGGACGAAGGCACGAGAATGTCGAGCTTTTGCCCGAGCGCGGCATGAAGGGGGTTGCGACCCCTGAGCGCCACCATTGCCCGCCTCGCCTCGCGCGCCGACGCAGTCGCGTCTGCCAGGCTCGCGTCACAGGCGATGGGCAGACCACCCCCGTCGTGGCGCCTCGTGAGCCAATACGCCCGGGAGCTGTTATGAGAAATGAACGTAAACATGTCGCGAAGGGTACCGTTCGAAACTCGCGCCAAACCCACTCTTGGCTGGCAGGCAGCTGCCGGAGAGTTCGTGCAGCTGCAAGACCCGCAGGTACATGAGGGTGAGAAGGGCGCAAGGTCAGCGTTGCGGCCGCCCGACGAGCCCAAATGGCCTCAATAATCCACAAGGCGTCCTCAATTCGGCCGTTAACTTGCATGAAGCTGCCAAATCGGATTCAAAACAGGCAATCTGCGCCCCGTGCAATCCGAAGGCGGTACGTTCGATTCACCCGCCACTTATCACGCGCCGCGAGATGAGCGATGTGGGTGGCTGAGTTGCCGTCGCAGGCCCGAAGTGGGTGGTTCTCTCGCCCCGAAGGCTCCCGCAACCACCCACTTCGACCCTCTCGCGCGCCGACGCCGATGTGGGTGACTGAGTTGCCGTCGCAGGCCCGAAGTGGGTGGTTCTCTCACCTTTTCCCGCATTCCAACCACCCACTTCGACCCTCTCGCGCGCCAAGCGCATGCCATTGGGCACCGGACGGGCAACACGCCCCCCGCTTCGTGCAACTTGGCTGCACCAACCATCCACCTCGCCGTCCATCCCATATGCTCGAGATGCGGCAAGGCTAGGACGACACGGAGGGGCGATGAACGTCAGACACATCGAGCGAGAGGGGCAGGACGAAATCGACGTTCTGGTGACGAGCGCACCAGGAGACCAGGACGCCGCCCAGCTGGTAGGCAGGCTCCAATCATTCGGACAGATGGTCGTGGGGTTCGAACCGGGTTCGATTGTTCGCAGGCCGATTCCGCTCGACGAGCTGTTGCTCATCGAGGTACGAGCCGACCTGGTCCTCGTTCGCACCACCGACGGCTCCGAGCTCGAAAGCCCCCTCAGGCTTTACGAGCTGGAGGAGGCCTTGCGGGGAAGCCCCGTCATCCGCGCGTCCAAGCAGGTGCTGGTCAACTTCGACAAGGTCGTCTCGATCAGGCCCGAGCTCAACCGCCGTCTCCTGCTTCGCCTGGAGGGTGGTACGGACGTCCTGGTGACGCGCACCTATGTACCGAACATAAAGAGGCTCCTAGGAAGCAATCCGCGTCGCAGCTAGCGAAGGGTCCAAAGAAAGGCAGGGGAACAATGGGCGAAAAGACACGTCACCATCACAAAGATGTCGGAATCTATGACGAGGAGTCCAGGCGGGGAATCTGGCACATGGCTCTCAGGGGGCTGGCGGCGGGCAGCATGGTGTCCGTGCTGATGCTGCTTGCGGCGTGCGGGACCGAAGCCATCGCGGGGCGTTGGAACCAAGGGTTGAGCTGGTGCGCCTCTGCCATCGCCGCAGGCTTGGCCGGCGGCATCCTGCAACAGCTGTGGTTTGGCTACTCCGTGCTCACCAAGCCCAACTATCCCGTGCGCGTCGCGGGCTTCGGGCTCAGCTATTACCTCGTGCTGGCGGCGTGCTCCTTCCTTGGCGGGTGGTTCCCGACAGAGAACGCCGGCGCATGGGCGAGCTTCACGTTCCTCTACCTGGTCCTGCTCACGGCCATCACCGCAGGCTTCACGATCGCCTTCCGCGTCCAAGGGGCGTCATACACCCAACGTCTCGAGGCATACCGCAAGCGCAACTCCCGGGAGTAGACACTGCGACCTGTCACGAGAAGCGCGAAGTGGGTGGCTGGATTACCGTCGCGAATGCGAAGTGGGTGACTTGACTGCCACCGCAGGTGCAATGTGGGTGGTCCTCTCACCTGAGAGCCGCGCGCAGCCACCCACTTCGGCCCTCTCGCGCGCCGACGCCGATGTGGGTGGGCGATATGCCGCCGCAGGTGCGATGTGGGTGGTCCTCTCACCTTTTCCCGCGTTCCAACCACCCACTTCGGCCCTCTCGCGCGCCGAGGTCGACATGTGTGGTTGGGACGCCGCCGCAGAGCAAGATCCAAGCGAGAACAGCGTGCCGGCACAAGCCCGAGGAGGGGCCGAGCTACCGCTGCGACAAGTGCGGCTGGGTGCCAGAGGACCAGCCCAAGCCGCCCAAGTTCTGCCCTGAGTGCGGCGACGTGTTTGACGAGAACGACAAGGGGCAGGCGCTCCCCGCGCAGGCCTTGGTCCGGGGCCCGGGCCTGCGCGGGCCAACGGTCAGACGGCCTAGCCGGAAAAGATCGCATTTCTCGCAGAATGCTGTCTTTCCACCCTGCCAACAGGCCATTTGCCAAAAATGCCCGCATTCCGTGAGAAATGCGGGCAAGGGGGTGACGGACAGCGTCACTTGCGTGAGAAATGCGGGCGAGGGGCGCTAGGCAATGTCACTTCGTGAAGGTCGTTCCGGCGAGCGCTCGCTCACCGGGGCGCGCGAGGGGCCCCACGAACTCGTGAGCGCGATAGGGCTCCTCGAGGAACGCGACCTCGTCCTCGCTTAGCTCGAGCCCCATGGCGCGCACTGCGTCGTCGACACGGCTCGGCCTGGAGCAGCCCACGATTGGCGCCGTGATTCCCCTTGCCCAGTGCCAAGCCAGCGCCACGTCTGCCATGGGAACCCCGCGGCGCTCCGCAAGCTCGGCAACCCTTGCCACGACCTCGAGGTCGTTGGCCTTGGCGGCGTCGTACTTCTCCCTCACCACACCGTCCGTCTTGGAGCGGACGGAGTCGGAGTCCCACTGCGGCCTGGTAAGGTGGCCGCTCGCGAGCGGCGAGTAGGGCGTGAGCGCCATGCCGTACTCTCGGCAGACGGGAATCATCTCTCGCTCGTCCTCGCGATAGAGCAGGTTGTAGTGGAGCTGCATGCTCGAGAACTGCGTCCAACCATGCTGCGCCGCGCAGACCTGCATATCGTGGAGCTGGTAGGCGTACATCTCACTCGCGCCGAGCGCACGGACCTTGCCCGCCCGCACCAGGGAGTCGAGGGCCTCGAGGGTCTCCTTGATGGGATGGTCGTAGTCGAAGCGGTGGATGATGTAGAGGTCTAGGTAGTCAGTCTGCAGGCGGCGTAGCGTGCCGTCGATCTCGCGCAGGATGGCATCGCGCCCGAGCCGACCTTCGTTGCAGAAGACCTCTTCGACAACCTGGGCAAGGGGGCTGCGGGCGCAGCCGTACAGAACATGAACATCGCGCTCGGCCTCGACGAGACAACCAGCCTGGAGTAGCCCGCAGGCCCGGTGGTCGACACCGCATCTGGCTCCGCGCTCCCTGCCCCCGAAGGGCAACCCCCAAAGCTTGAAGAACAGCAGGGGACGTCCCTCAGTCGAGCGGTCGGTGGGCAGCTAGGCGGTAGGCTAGCGAGCCGAGTAGCGTCCATGCGCACCTCCAGGAAATCCGGTCAAATCTTGGGCTAGCGTACCCATTTGGCCGGATTGATGGCCGGATTTGTGGCCGGATTGGCGCGACCGCTCGACAGGTGGCGCAGCAAACCGCAGCAAGCTCAGCGACCCGCTGCGGTCCCCTGCCAGCCAGGCTCACACGAGCTGCAGGTGCTCGAGGCCCGAGGCTACCCCGTCTTCCGACACCGAATCGGTGACGTAGTCCGCGAGGCGCTTGACCTCGGGGATGGCGTTGCCCATGGCCACGCTCACGTCCACCTCAGAGAAGAGCGTGAGGTCGTTCTCCGAGTCACCGAAGCCATAGGTCACTCCTACGTCATCACCAAGATGTGAGAGGACCGCCTTGATGCCGGCCTTCTTGGTATTGCACGCGAGGCCGACCTCGGAGTTCTGCATCTCGAGGCGACTGGCGACCAGCTGGGAACCCAGCTGGGGGTCAGCGACGAGCTCGTCTGCGGCGGAACTGCGGATGACCAGCTTGTAGGCACAGCCGTCCGGGAGCTGTCCGATTGCCTCGTCCATCGTGTCTGGCGTGCCGGAGCGCCTGCCCAAGGCTCCTCCGCGCAGCTCGACGGCACCGTGGGCGGACTCTATCAGCGCGCCGTAGCCACCTGCAGCCAGGACCCGGTCGATGTGGGCGAGGACGTCGGCCGACAGGGGGCGATCGCGCAACACCTTATCGCCCATCGTCACGTAGGCGCCCGCCAACGCAATGATGCCACTGAACGGCAATGAGGCCAGGTCGGGGTGGATACCCACAGGCGAGCGCCCGGAGCACAGAAACGCGTGGTTGCCACGGGCGACCAGGCTGCGGATGGCTGCGGCGACGCGCGGACTGGGCGTGGGCGACAGGCCCCTCTCCCACTCGGGCAGCGCATCGCGCTTGTTGGGATCGGTCCACCCAAGGGTTCCGTCGATGTCGAAGAAGACCGTCGCTTTGCCTGATTGTGCCATGACACTCCCCCTCTCAGTAGCCGCCCCAGCGCAAGGCGGACGTTGCAACCAATCAACCACCGGGGACCCACGACAGCCGCACGGGACCCCGGTGGAAGCTTACACCCTCGGGACAAGCAAATCCCTAGTCATTGCCGACGAGCTTGTCGAAGCGCTCGCGGACCTTCGTCACGCTGAGACCGATGATCACCTGCATGGCCTTGCCGTTCTTGGAGATGCCCATGGTGCCGATGGACTTGAAGTCCTTGTCCTCGGCTACCTTGGTCTCGTCCTTCACGTTCACGCGCAGGCGTGTGACGCAGTTGGTGACGTCCACGATATTGTCCACGCCACCCAAGAGGTCAAGGATGTTCGCGGCAAGAACCATCTTCTCGTCGCTCGTGTCGATGTCGGGTGCGGAAGAGCCGGCCTCGTCGGCGTCCTCGGAGCCGACAGACTGCGCCATCCCATGTGCCTTGCGGAACTCCTTCTTGGAGCCGAACTTTATCTCCTCGTTTTCCTCACGGCCAGGAGTCTTGAAGTCAAACTTCAGAATAAGGAAACGGAAGATAAAGAAGTAGATGGCCGTGAAGGCAAGGCCGACGGGAATGGCCATCAGGTACGTGAGGCCATGCGAGGCAGCAAGCGGTATGAAGTTGAACGACGCCATCTCGATGAGTCCGCCCGAGAACACGCCCACGATGCCGATTAGGTTCATGCAGGTCGAGAGCAAAGACGCGAGCAGGGCGTGGACAGCAAACAGCGGGGGCGCGACGAAGAGGAAGGTAAACTCAATGGGCTCGGTCACGCCGCACAGGACAGCAGTGATGGTGATCGGGATCAAAAGGGCAAGGAGCTTCTTACGATTGGACTTCTTCGCCGTGACATAGAACGCTGCGGCGACGCCGGGCATACCGAAGATCTTGGACCAACCCGTCGCAGTGATGGCGCCCCAAGGAGCGAGCTCCTTGAGGGAGGCGGTAGAGGCAGCGAGCTGGGGCAAGGCCTTGGCCCACTCCGCGTAGATACCCCCATTGACGGCCACGTTGTCGTAGTAGAACGGGGCATAGAGCAGGTGGTGGAGGCCGAAGGGGATGAGCAGCCGCTCGAGGAAGACGAAGATCGTGACCCCCCAGGTGCCCGCACTCATGATGACACCCTGAAACACATGCATGCCAACCTGCACCTTGGGCCACAGCAGCACAGAGATGATGGCGCAGGGGAGCATAGCAAAGAAGGCGACCATGTAGACGAAGGTGGAGCCCGAGAACACGCCCAGCCACTCAGGAAGCTCGGTGTCAAAGTACTTGTTGTGCAGGCTGATGACCACCCCAGAGATGAGCAGGGCTCCAACCATGCCCATGTCCAGCGTCTTGATGCCGCCTATCGTCGCCAAACCAGAGGCGTTTCCGACCTCGGCGGTGAAGTCGACGCCCAAGGCCGGACCCCAAGCAGTTAGGATAGCATTTACGAAGTAGTTGAATGTGAGGTACGAGACGAGGACCTCCATGCAGCAGCGACCGCTCTGCTTGCGGGCAAGACCAATGGGCAGGGCGATGGCAAAGAGCAGCGGGAGCTGGTTGAAGACGGTCCAACCTCCGGCCAAGATCACGCTCCATACGTTGTACCAGGTGGTACCCTTGGCCGCTATCGGCCCCACAATTATCTCTGTGGAAAATAGGGTTCCCAGTCCCACGACAATGCCCGCGAAGGCAAACAGCAGAACTGGCGTGAACATCGCCCCGCCAAACTTCTGAATCTTCTGCATCATGGCGCGTGTCCCTCCTCTGAGTGCGAGCTCGATGCTGCCCCGTGACCGACCTCTTCGGTCATCTTGTTTGAACAAGTATAGCAGCTTCTTGGACATGTTATTCAAACAAGTCATATTTTTTGGCACCTATCCCAAGCGATTCGCGTCACTGCCCAGTCTTGCCGGGTGATTTGCTTTGAACTCGGCGGGCATCCCACTTCCTGGATTTTTCATCCATATGCGCGGGAGGGGGAGTTCCATCAGGACGGTTGCGGTACAAGGTAACTATGTGCTCACAATCGATCTAGACAAGGTGCGCCCGAGACACTCGAGGCCTGCGCCAAGACGATGACTACGTAGTGAGGAACACGCGATGCCCAAGGCGCTCTTCGAAGACATATATCTAAGTATTAGGGAGAAGATCAAGGACGGAACCTATCCCTACCAATCGTTTATACCCTCTGAGAGCGAGCTTATCGGCGTGTACTCCTGCTCGAGGAACACCGTCCGCCGAGCGCTTGCCATCCTAGCCGACGAGGGCTTCGTGCAACCCATCCACGGCAAGGGCGTCCGAGTCATCTGGTACCCTGACTACCGCGACGTCATCGGTTCCTTCGATGGGCTCTACTCCTTCGAGGAGTATGCGGCGCACAACGACATGAGGCCGGGCACCATCGTGAGGAAGTTCGAGCGGCTCGTCTGCGGGAAGGGACTTGCCGGATACACGGGCTTCGACGAGGGAACCGAGCTCTATCGCATGGTCCGCACCCGTAGTCTGGACGGTTTCACCTGCCAGATAGACACCAGCTACCTCCTCGCCGACATCATCCCCGACCTCTCCCCCACGATCGCCGAGAGTTCCGTGTACAAGTATCTAGAGGAGGAGCTGAGCATGAGGATACTCACCAGCCGCCGCCAGATAACAGTCGGCCTCGCCAACGAGGAGGACCGACGGTACCTCAACCTGGGTCCCTTCAACTGCGTCGCCGTCGTCGAGAACCAGACATACAACTCGGACGGCCTCATGTTCGAGTTCACCCAGGTGCGCAGCCATCCCGACACGTTCAGGTACTGCGTGGTCTCGAGGCGCCAAGCCTGAGCCCCTCGCTCCGCCGCGTACTCCTAGAGCGGGTCTGGCCCGAGGCGGGGACGTACGCCGCCCCGGGCCACGCTAGGTCTATGACAGGCGCCAGATGTCCTCGTCGTACTGCGCGATGGTGCGATCGGAGGAGAACGTGCCCGCCATGGCCACGTTCACGAGCGCCTTCTGGATCCAAGCATGACGATCCTCGTAATCCCCATACACCCGCTCCTTCAGCTGGATGTACTCCTCAAGGTCCAAGAGGGCCATGAACCAGTCCTTGTTGACAATGTCATCGTGTAGGCGGCGCAGACGCTCAGCGTCACCCGTCGCCATGAACCGGGGGTTCGTAATGAAGTCCACGAGCAGCTTGACACCAGGCCGGCTATAGTGCGCGGACGCGTCGTAGGCGCCCTCGGCGTAGAGGCGCTCCACCTCCTGGCTCGACGCACCAAAGGTGTAGATGTCATTCTTGCCCACCAGCTCGGCAATCTCGACGTTGGCGCCGTCGAGCGTGCAGAGGGTCACGGCGCCGTTGAGCATGAACTTCATGTTGGAGGTACCGCTCGCCTCCTTGCTCGCCAGCGAGATCTGCTCGGAGATGTCAGCTGCGGGGATGAGGTGCTCCGCCGCCGTGACGTTGTAGTTCTGGACCATGAGGACCTGCAGGTACGGAGAAACATCGGGGTCCTGGGCCACCCAATCGGACAGCGTGAGGATGAGGTGGATGATGTCCTGGGCGATAACGTAGGCGGGTGCCGCCTTCCCGCCAAAGACGATCGTGATGGGGCGTGCGGGCAGATTGCCGTTCTTGATGTCCAGGTACTTCCAGATGATGTAGAGCGCGAGCATCTGCTGTCGCTTATATTCGTGGATACGCTTCACCTGCACGTCGATGATCGCGTCCTCGGGAATGCGCGCGCCCTGGTTTTCGAGCATGAACTGCCGCATGCGCCCCTTGGCGCTGTCCTTCGCCCTCTCGAACCCCTCTATCACGGCCTTATCGTCCAAGTGCTCCTTAAGCGGCGTGAGGTCCGCGCTCTTGTGCCAGTCCGTACCGATGGTATCGTCCAAAAGTCCGGTGAGCTCAGGGTTGCAGCCCATGATCCAGCGGCGAAACGTAATGCCGTTCGTCTTGTTGCTGAACTTCTCGGGATAGATCTTATAGAAGGGTGCGAGCTCCGTGTCCTCCAAGATCTTGGTGTGGAGCGCCGCTACCCCATTGACGCTGCAGCCAAAGTGGATCGCCAGGTTTGCCATGTGGACCACGTCATCCTGGATGATGGCAACTGCGGGATCAGCGTAACGCTCCTTGGCGATAAGGTCGAGCTTCACGATAATGTCAGCTATCTTAGGAGCAACGGTCTTGAGGAACTTGATGGGCCACTTCTCGAGGGCCTCGGCCAAGATCGTGTGGTTGGTGTAGGCGACCATCTTCTCGACCATCGCGACGGCCTCGTCGAAGCCCATGCCATGCTCCTCGGTAAGCAGGCGAATGAGCTCGGGGATGACCATCGTGGGATGCGTGTCATTGATCTGCACCATGACATAGTCGGGCAGGTCACTCAGGTCGCTGCCACGTTCCAGCGCCTCGCGCAGGATGAGCTGGGCCGCGTTGCTCACCATGAAATACTGCTGGTACACGCGAAGCAGACGTCCCTTTTCGTCCGAGTCGTCGGGGTAGAGGAAGAGCGTGAGGTTCTTCTTGACCTCGTCCTTGTCAAACTCTATCGAGTCGGCGGGGACCAGCGAGTCATCCACGCCCTCGAGGTCGAAGAGCCTCAGGCGATTCTTGGTTGGACGGCCGTAGCCCGTCACGTCGATGGAATAGAGTCGCGACCTCACGTTGAAGTCACCGAACACCACATTGAAGCTCACGCCCTCGTCGTTGAGGACGGCCTGCCTGTCGAGCCACCCATCGGGAAGCGCCCGCTGCTGCTTGTCGCGAAACTCCTGACGAAACAGACCGTAGTGGTAGTTAAGGCCCACGCCGTCACCGGGAAGACCCAGGGTTGCTATGGAGTCCAGGAAGCACGCGGCGAGCCTGCCCAGGCCACCGTTTCCCAATGACGGCTCCACCTCAAGCTCCTCGACCTTGTTAAGGTCATGCCCAGCCGCCTCGAGCTGGGCCTTGACCTCATCGTAAAGGCCAAGGTTGATGAGATCACTGATCAGCAACTTGCCGATAAGAAACTCCGCGGACAGGTAGTAGAGGCGCCGCTTGCCGGCATTGGGAGGCAGCTTGGCGCTGCGCTGCCTCACGATGCCCTGCAGCATGGCGCAGATCTGCTCGTCGCTCAGGGCCTCCAGGTCAAGGCCGTAGCTGTCGTGGGCGCAGGTGTTCAGACTCAACATGTGTCTTCCTCTTTTCAGTCTATTGCTGTGCGTAAGGACGGCGACCGGACGATCCGGGGCGCTTGGTTGTGCGAATGGCCTCATCACGCCGGGAGCTCGGGCGGCCGTGCTCCGGGGACGCGAAAGTAGGTCTGGGTGAGGTCGAGGAGGGCTTCCTCGACGGCTCGGGTGATGGCACCCTCCCTCATGCGCCAGTCCCAGTTTCCACCTAAGACGGCTGGCACATTGATGCGCGCCTCGTCTCCTAGGTCAAGTAGGTCCTGCATGGTGTAGATGCAGGTGTCACTGACGGATGCGGCGATGGCGCGGTTGAACGCAGCCCCCACGGGCTCGCCCTTGGCCCGCCTGGTGTAGCGGTCCGCCTGTTCGCGCTGGCGCGGGGTCGCCGTGTTCTCGTACCAGCCACGAACGGTCTGGTTGTCGTGGGTACCCACGTACGCGATGGTGTTAGGCGTGTAATGGTGGGGCAGATAATACGAGTCGCTGTTGCCATCGAAGGCAAACTGCAAGATCTTCATGCCGGGAAAGCCCGTGTCCTCGCGCATCTTGATGACCTCGGGGGTCATGAACCCCAAGTCCTCCGCAATGATGGGGAGCTTGCCCAGCTGCCGTGTCAGCTCGTCGAAGAGTGCCGTGCCAGGACCCTTGCTCCAAGAGCCAGCCGCAGACGTCGCAGAGCCAAAGGGCACGTCCCAGTAGGACTCGAAGCCCCGGAAGTGGTCGATGCGCACAATGTCGTACATCTTAAGGCTCATGCGCATGCGCTCGACCCACCAGGAGTAGTGATCCTGGGCCATGGCGTCCCAGTCGTAGATTGGGTTACCCCAGTACTGTCCTGTTGCGGAGAACTGATCGGGCGGAGTGCCCGCGACGCTCGTGGGACTCCCGTCCTCACCGACCCTGAAGAGCTGCGGCATTGCCCACATCTCGACGGAATCGCGCGAGACGTAGATGGGCATGTCGCCCACGATAAGCACTCCGCGCTCGTTCGCGTAGCCCTTCAGGCTCTCCCACTGCTTGAAGAAGAAGTACTGCGTCATCAGGTGGTACTGGTAGTGGTGCTCACGCTTGGCGCTCAGGTCCCGCGACGCCTTCCCCGGGTTGCGATACTGCTGTGGCCACTCGTGGAAGGCCTTAAGGCCGAACTCCTCCTTGACGGTCATGAACTCGCAGTAGCCGTCAAGCCAACTGGCGTGCCTGCGTGAGAACTCGTCTAAGTCCGAGGGGGGGTCCTGCATGAAGCGTGCCGTCGCACGCTCGAGCACCTTCCTGCGCGCGACGAAGATCGTGGCGTAGTCGATGCGCGTCGGGTCATCCCCGAACTTTACGCCCTCAAGGTCGCCGCGCTTCAGGTAGCCCAGCTTTACCAGCTCGTCCAGATCGATGAAGTTGGGGTTGCCCGCGTAGGCGCTGAACGACTGGTACGGCGAATCACCGTAGCCCGTCGTGGTCAGCGGCAGGATCTGCCAGTAGCGTTGCGAGCAGCGGCTCAAGAAGTCGACGAACTCATAGGCCTTCGGCCCGAACGAGCCGATGCCATACCTCCCAGGCAGCGCAAAGATTGGCATCAACACTCCACTTGCTCGCATGGCGTCCTCTTCTCTCCTAGACCCACAGGCCAATTGTAACGGATACTCACCACGGTCGCGCGACCACTGCACGATCGTTCGCTACCGCTACTCACAGACAGGCTCGTCACTCAGATTCGCAGACACGCTCCTTCGTATAGGTATATTACTCGTTTGAACAAGTTTGAGCCTTCGGTAGTTCTCGTGGCCTAGGGGTCGTCTAGTTGCCCCTTGCCACCTTCCTCCTCCTCTTCCTGTCGCGTCCCCCGCCCCTCCTCCTTCTCTCGTCCACCTTCCTCCTCTCCTCCCCGCGGTCCTCCCAGGGAAGTGCCGGCTGCCCATCGGAGCGGCGCAGCATGAGAAGCGCGACGAGGTTGCCGGCGTTGCGGAACCCGTGGCCCATGCGCACCGTCACCTTGATCTTGTTGTTGATGCTCTCCGCGCGGCCGTTTCCGATGCCCAGCGCCACGGCGGCGACGACGTCCGCGCGCCTGCGCCCCACCTTCTTCGAGTTTTTGAAAAAAATGATCTGCGCTTTTACGCTTACTTACCTCGAAACTTGAACCATCTGTGGTTTGTATTCCTAAAAATGGTAATCTTGCGACTCGCTTTGAACATCTAGGCAGCGTTTTCAGACCCTTCTTTGTTCTAAAGCTCTCTTCTTCTTAAGTCAATTGGAGTTCACAACGGAGTTCGATCTGAATCTGACAGTCGACCAAAGTGCCGATATATAGGACAAGTTGAAGGAAACTGTGGCAAACTGATTGTGTATTTTGACCAAATTTAGCATTTGTAATGGCACAACTTGAAAGGACGTGTGTGATGGTAGGGAAGTATCGCGGGGGGGGGCTTCCTGGCCTCCGGCACATCCCACTAGTGTTCATTGCTTGCACAGCTCCATTTCTACGTACAGGTTTCAGCGAATAATGTGCATAATGTCACTTTATTTTGTTAAAGCAGCGTTTACAAAAGGAGCGGGGCTATGAAAAAAATGGGAAAACAGTTGCACACCATCATGGTGGTGTTCCTTA
>ERZ773069.1440-NODE-1440-length-13831-cov-4.618322_pt1 | contig 13831 bp, 13 predicted proteins | sample MGYA00580619_ERZ773069 | MGnify/ENA primary metagenome ERZ773069 (study PRJEB29015, sample SAMEA2738007) | human oral metagenome | biome: human oral; feature: human-associated habitat; material: dental | place: China | collected 2108 ...
AATGTTCCTAACGTTTCTGAAGTCTCTATCAGTCTTTCGGCTATATTCTCCTTAAATTCCACCAGCAGAACTTTTGACTGTGCATTTGCCAGAAAGACATCCTTTATGTATGGGTATTTTTCTTTGTTGCTTAATTTTTCTACCAGTTTTTTTGTGAAGTATGAAAATATATAACTTGCTCCCCATGAACCTGCCGGAGTAGTTGTCAGCATTAATGTTTTTACTATCGGTCCAATAGTAATACCTATATACTTTTTTGCCATCATCCACCTGCCTTATTCTATCTTAAAGTTCTCCCTCATATTTAAAACCGTTACATTCAGGTATGCATTTAATATCATTATTATATTTATCTAAAAATTTTTTCAGTACACCATCCTCTTTAAAAATTTGGTATATACTGTATTTTTCTTCATTTGGTATAATTGCCTTAAAGTGTTTGTTTTTGTTTTTATCTTTGTTTTTGTCTTCGTTTTTTATAACAAAATCAACTTCTCCTGCCTGTTTTCTAAACCTATTTATTCTTTCATAATCAATAAGCATCAAAAAATAACCCTTAGCAGGAAAAGGAATATATGTAATTGGAGACGCAAATCTCGTTATCTTATTTCCTTTTATTTTAATTACAAATCGGTCAAAGGCATCTTTTTCAGAAGTTACTCCCAGAAAACTGTAGAACGGCGCCAGCCCCAAAAGCCCTCTTACATAATACACATTACCATATATGTCCTTAAATTCCTCTTCCGGTTTAACATCCCCCTTTCTTGTCAGATTAGAGATATCATAGCCTTCTTTTTTTAAAAATAATTTAAACGCCTTCTTTTCAAAAGTCATGTTTTCTAAGTTTTTATCTTTTAAAAATTCCTTATACTCCTTCAGCATCAATGAAGGAATATAAACTTTTTCATTATTATAGGAATTAGATTCATGTCTCTTTTCATAATTTGCTTTCTTTTTAGAATTATACCCTGATTTTAAAATTTGATGAAAAATCTTAATTTCATTCAGGGTGTCTTTTATTTTTTCAACATTATAATTTTTATCTACTTCAATTCCTATTTTATAGACTCCTATACTTTCAGCTTTTTGTTCATTGACGATTTCTTTATATTCTTTAATATCTTCAACTACATCACTATAATCCTTACCCTTTATCTTAAAATATCCATAGCCCTTATTATTTCTCAAACCAAAGCTATTTACCGATATAAATATAGGAAAGAACTTTTCAATAGTTTCTCTTAGTTTTTTGTTTTTTCCTCTATCCGCTATAATAAAAGTCACCTCTATAGATTCATAAAATACAGTCTCTGAACTTATCCCTAACTCGGCATAGCAGGCACCGTATTCAATTATACCTTTTTCAGTACCTTTTTTGTTTTTTTTGTTTTTTTTCTTAAGTTCGGCAGCATTTTTTGAAGATACTATATTATTTATTCTGATTTTATAATCAAAAGCCTTTTTACTGTTTCCTTTATTTTCATTATTTAAAGGTAATACATAGTCTTTTAACTCATCTTTTGCATATCCGGATAAAAAAGCATCAAATCTTGGTTTCAAGTCGCTTGCTCTTATTCCTGCACAATTTTCAGTACCTTGAAAATGAATCATAGGTGTTACTTGTTCCAACTTAAATTTCAATTCCGCTTTTTTTATGACTTTCATTTCCAACATTTCAAACTCCCCTTCAATCATTATATTAATAGTCTTATATTAAAAATAAATTTGTTAAATATTTTATTGTTTTAACCATATGTATTGTAAATATTTCCATTTTCAACTAAATATTGTATTTCTTAACATAGCATATTTTTATATATTTCACAATGCACTTTAGGGTTATTGTATTTTATTTTTTACGCTTAAGTTTGAAATTATGCTGAATATATAAAAAACACCCTATAAGGGTGCTTTTTATATATTTGTAGAATTATACTTGTAAACAATTAACATATAGGCAGACAGCACTTTGTAATGCTCTATATTACAATATTTCTCATTCCAATTTGCCTGTTTTTATATTGGCGTATATATTGACATACTCCTACACTAATTATCCCTACTAAAATTATACAAAGAGCCTGTACTCATATTGACAATACTCAAAGTTTTACCGTCTTCCGACAAAAATCCGTAATAAGAATTTTTTGTTTCTTGTGACAACTTTTCCACACCATCCAGCAAATATGTATTGTAGGTAGCCTCAAAGTATAAGAAATCTTCCATTTTATAATCATCCGACTTATTAAATTCTTCCAATAATTCCTCTTTTGTAATACCCTCTAAATCAGGGTCTCCAGCATATATAAAATCTAAAAGCCCCTCTCCTGAATACAACTCATAGCTTCCGCCGAAGTAATTATCATCTGTAACACCCTTATCCTTATACCAGTAGAAAGTTTTGTCTTCATTAAAAACCCAGTATGAATTGTCATTATCGGAGTTCCAAGCCGTTCCTGCGAGAACATCTTTCTCGGCTTTTGCTTCCTTATTTGACTCTAACTCTTTTTTATCTTTTTTACCTTTCTTTTCTTTTTTATCTTTCTTTTCTTTTTTATCCTTTGTTGCTTTTTTCTTTTTCTTTGTCTTAGTCTCTTTTTTATTTTCTTTGCTTTTCTCTATTTTTGTTTCTTCCTCTTTTTGACCGGTGCAAGCCGTTACACATAATATTGCACATAACATAGCTAATAAAATCAATTTTATTCTTTTCATAAGCCCTCTTTCTTCCCTTTTAGAGACATTTTCATAATCTGAGCCGTTGCATTGGAATTAATTTAATTTTCTATGATCATTGCTTCTTTATTCAGTGCAGGTATTATCTTATTTAGAAAATCCTCCGTTTTTATCTTAAGCGTTGATGTATTAACACAGGGGTGACATCTGATATGATCTTGCTGTATTACATCCTTATCTATTACAAGCTCCACCTTATTATCGGTGTCATTTAAAAGTGCCAGCACACTTACAGAACCTGAGCTTACATTTAAAAATTCTTTTAAATGCTTTTCCTTTGCAAATGAAAGCCTCGACATTCCTATTTTCTTGGAAAACTCTTTAGTTACATACTTTTTATCTCCCGGCATCATGAAAATAAAAAATCTGCTTTCCTGTCTGTTACAAAGCATAATATTTTTGCAAATTTTCACTCCCAATACGCTTTCTATTTCTCTGCATCTATCCATATTAGAGGCTTCTTCATGGTCGATTACCTCATAGTCTATGCCAAGCTTGCCAAGAAATTCATAACACTTTTTCTCCTTTTCCTGCCTACTGTCAATATCCTTCGGTACGCCCCTATACACTTGTGAAATATACATCTATACCTACCTTAAAATATACTTTATTCACCTAAATATCTACATAAAAATGAGTTCGATTCTTTTAGAATTACTCTATTTTTATTCTAATAATATGCTTATCTTCTCTTACATATCTTCAGTAAAATAAGTTTGCTTCCTTTAGAAATACTCTATTTTTCGACCTGAAATTATACTTATCTTCACTTACATGTCTACTTTTAGTGTATTGCTAATATCTAGCCTTAATAAGTTCACTAAAGCATCTCAAGCATTTCTTCAGGGTTTTCAGCCGCTTTTACCTTATCCAGCGCCTTTATTATAATGCCATTCTCATCGATCAAATATGTGGTTCTTACTATTCCCATAGAAGTTTTCCCATAAAGCTTCTTTTCTTTCCACACATCATAAGCCTGTATAGTCTGAAGCTCGGTATCGGATAATATTGTAAACGGCAAGGAATACTTTTCCTTAAATTTTTTGTGAGATGCAACACTATCCTTGCTTATACCTATTATCTCTACACCTTTTTCACCAAATTGAGGATAAAGCTCGCCAAAGCCACAAGCCTGCTTAGTACAGCCCGGGGTATTATCCCTTGGATAAAAATACAGTATAAGTTTTTTCCCTTTATAATCTGACAGATTTCTAATTTCACCATTTTCATCCGGTAGTGAAAATTCCGGTGCCTTTGTTCCTATTTCTAACATAATTCTCCTTTAACTAATTTATTATTTTATCGATTCATTTACTCCCAATAATACATCACATATATCATAACTCTCCTAATCTGTGCAATATACAGTTTTTTCAACTTGTAACTATACACTGATATCAGCAAAGAGCTGCAAAATATCGTAAAGTAAAGCCTATGCCTTGATTACGATATTTGACAATATGTTTCGTGAATAATTTAGATTTAGTGTAAAATTCTCTCTTTTATATTTTATATAAAATCTGTATTTACTTATTCAAATTTTTTGCCCATTCTTTAAGTTCTGATGCACTTTTTACCAACTTAGCCTCTATTATTTTTGCCCCCTCGGTAACGGCTTGTACCTTCTGCATCGTTTTACCGATTCCTCCACCACCGGAAGTTGTAAAAATATAGATATTCTTATTTGCCCAATTATATTGTTTACAAAAACTGTATACCACCTTTGGAGCCGCTCCATACCAAATAGGAAAGCCTAAGTACACCGTATCATATTTTTCAAAATCTTCTACCCTGCCTGATATGGCTACATCCTCTTTTGAAAGCTGCTCCCTATTGCATCTTGCAAAGGGATTTATCCAGTTTATATCCGCTGCCGTATAAACTTCTCTCGGAACTATTTCAAAAATATCCGCATCCGTAAACTCTTTAAGTTCTTTAGCCACTGCTGCCGTTCTACCGCCGGCACTGAAATAAATTATTACTGCGCTCATAAGATACCTCCTTATTAATATTAAGCACCTTTACCCGATAAACATATTATCATTTTTATTATATCACAAAAGATAGACGGTAAATAATAAATTTTTACTGAGGGATCTTTATCACTTTCCTAACCATCAGCTCTAAGGCAAAATAATAGCGACCCTTAATTCACCATCATTTCAATCTCTTCTTTACTCATGCCTACAAGACCGACAGTCCAGGATCCTACGATATCCGAAAGCACTGAATCACACATATATTCATCTTCCCCGTCACCGTACTTATAGGTAAAAAGCGGTTGCCTTGTAGCTGCTTTAAAAAAATTCATAGTTATCTCTTCTAATTTATCGGGAGTAAAGTTAAGTTCCGACATCTTTGCTATATTCCCACGTATCTTGTCCCAATCCTCGCCTTTAACCTTATAACTGTCTCTTATATTCGATACATATCCCTTGCAGAAAGCTCTCAACAGCTCCTTATTATAATAAATGTATTTGCAGTTAAAATCCGAAATACAACCTGTATGGATCAAAAAAATCAGTAGATCATCCAAACTTTCAGCCACTCTCCCGACATCTCCCTCACTTCCTATAAAACCGATGCTCTCATCTTCGAGAAACACATATTCTCCTCCGCTTCCGTCCTGTGCGAAAGCCTTACAATCAAGAGAATATTCCTCGTTATTTTCGCAAAATTGAGTCTCTTTGGTTTTACTATAAAAATAAATATCACATTCTTTCATAAGCAAAGTATTGAATTCTTTATTCTCTCTAATTAATCTTAGTTTATCCATTTTGCCCTCTTTTTAATTGTTCCAATATATTTAATATTAAAATACTATTTGACATTTATACAGTAAGCACATAATCAATCACTATTTCAATATTATTTTAACTTATATTTTCTATACTGTATTTCAGTTAATACTATTTTGATATTATTTTGACGACTTTTATTATTACAATAATACGAATGTAAATTTACAGTTTTATATATTGATCACATCGGAAGAATATTGCTTATTACTACTGTTATGAGATAAATATTTTCCATATATTTTATTCTGATACCCGACCATGGTAAATGGCAGTACAAGTACTTTTATAACATACAACAAAATCCATAAGACAAACACGCTAAACTTTAAATGTTCAAAATTATTACCCCAAAGCTGATAAATGACGGCTCCGTTCAAAATAATATTAAAAACCGCAGCAAGAGTAGCACTTACCGTATTTACTTTGATCTTGCGGTTGTACATCTTGGCAATATATAATGCTGACAAAGAAATATTATATATACAGATCGGTTTATACTTTTCCCTGTATATAACCAACGTTTTACGGTTATAAAAAAAGTTTCTCCCGGCACCTGCATACTTATATTCATTGATCCACACATGGCTGATACCTATGACTTCATCCCATGACACAAACAGATCTATCTTTCTAATGTAAATTCCTTCTTTACAAATATAGAATTTCCAATTAAAAAACGAAATGATATCGGTAATAACGAAAATAACTATATAAATATATATCAATTGTATCCGGGAAACAGTAAACTCATTATCAAATACAGCTATCTTCCAAGTTTCATTATCGTATATCATAGTTATAACCATGATATAAAGTAAAAGTATAAATAATACATATCTGTGAAAAATACTGTAAAACCTTATTATGTTTTTCCGTACAGCAGTTGAATCTCTTAAAGATTCTAAAACTTCCATATTAAAATACCACCAATACTTTATTTTTTATACCGGAATCATATTCCGACTAAAACATCACGGTTTATCAGATTAAAATTCAGGTAATATCCTAATATAATTTTCTGAGTTTATTACCATATTTTCTTTGAATCACGTGCCACATCAGTTGAGAATCTGAATTTTGTTAATTTATCTTTTTTATCGAAATCAATATATGCATAATATTCATTCCAGAAAAAATAACCGCTGTTTGTCGTCCAAGAAAACCCGTAAGTCAACTCTGTTATATCGGCATCACTTGGAGGCAGCAACCACAGTTTCTTTCCGAATTTTTTTTGTAGTTGTGACTGATTTAAGGTCTCAAGCAGATCAATACCTTCAAAATTATAAGATACATTATTGGCTCTTGCCACAGCTATACAGTCTTCATCAATGTAAAAATTTATGATCTTGCAATCTTCCAATACTGTTTCTTTATCCATGTGACCGAACACACCAAAGCTTGCTATCACGCAGTCATCCTTTACCAGAAGATAGGGATCTGAGTATATAGAACCGGTATCATTAATAAATCCGGGCGGTACAAGTCTGCTTCTATCCGCAGAATACTTTTTAAAACCACCTGCTGAAAGTATATTTTCAAAATCCGTGTCTAAGTAGCGTTTCTCCCTAACGTATATATCAAATCCATCGTCCAACACATCGGAAACTTTTGTCTTTGACATAGCGATCTTGCTATCATTTACCGTAATGACCGGTTCTTTTAACGGAATACCGATCAACATGTTTGCCAAAAAAAGATACAATGCAAATAATACGGTAGCAGATAGTAAAATAATAGTTTTTCCCGTACGCTTTCTTGCTTTAAAAAAAGCCACTACCGGCAAAAGTATGATATAAGATCCCAGATTAGAAAACCCTGCACCTGCATATTTCATTATACGAAAAGCGATAAAAACGGCTATTGCTATCATAGTCAGGTAAACCAAGAGCTCACCAAAGCCCATCTTTGAAGTATTCTCTTGGTCGTTCACCGATACTTCTATCAACGATTTTCCGCCTTTAAAAGAATTTTTCATTTTATAATCAACCCATACGATTATTCCTATGTAAAGTATACCCAATCCGATAAGCATACTTATAAAAATCATTCTTACTCCCATACAGATCCCCCTTTATATATACGAATTATAATTGTAATAATATATTTATTTAAAAAAAGCCAAAAATGCCTTCAAGGTAGTATTTATCTATTTATTTCGTTATATTCTAATTTTAATCTACTGTCAATCTATTTAATGTATTTGGATATTCGTATGTATACTTGTTTGAATCGGTAGAATTTAAGTAGAGTCGGTAAACTCACAAAATCCATAATATTATTAAGAATAAAGAGGTAATCAAAATACAATACAACAAAACTTTTAAAGATTTGAAGATTCTGATTATCTTGACAGTTCCGAATGCCATTCATAAAGATGTATTAAAATATCTCTTTTCCAAGTATCCTTATATTTATACAACCTCTCCTCTCATTCTCCAATTGAAATATGCTATATAATTGCAATAAAAAAGAGGCTGTCGCAGTTTAAGATTTTACATAAGCTATAGATAACATTCTACCAAAATGTCACTATATATTATACACCATCTTTATTTTGCAACAGCCCCTTAGAAAATCTATTTTCCACTCTCCTCAATGCCTGTATTCGCATCATTTGGAATAAACGGATTTGGATAATGAATAACAAGTATGCGTACCTTCTTATTGGTATTATTCTCCCAATTATGCGGCTTTCTTGAATCCAAATATGCCGTATCCTCAGGGTACATATCATACACTTTATTTTTATAGTGCAATGTCAAAACACCTTCCAAAACATACACGAACTCTACGCCCTCATGAACATAGGTTTTTAAATGCTTACTCTTTGACGAAGGCCACAATTCATAGAGTCTTGGCAAAAATTTTGCATTTTCAAGATCTTTTGCCAAATAAAATTGAACAAACTTTGTATTTACAGAGCCTACTTGACGATTATAACTTCGTATAATCGGTTCCTCGTCATAATTTGATTTTTGCGGTATATAAAAAAAACTGTCCATATCCATATCCAAGACCTTTGCGATATTTTGAAGTGAATCAATCGCAATTGTCGTCATTCCACGCTCAAATTGAGACAAAAAACCTGTTGAAAGACCGGTGCGTTCACTAAGCTCCTTAAGTGTGATATTTTGCTCCTTCCTTCTACTCTGTACCTTGCCGCCAATATCCAAATTATCCATACTTTAACCTATTTCTTTTCTAAATTTGCAGTACAGACCTACAGCTTTCCTGATTTATCATATACTGCATTCATTGCCTGTATCACAGCTGAACGCATACCTTTTTCTTCCAATACCGCCACACCTTCGATAGTAGTACCGCCCGGTGAACAAACCATATCCTTTAGTGCTCCCGGATGCTTATTCGTATCCAGAACCATCTTTGCACTTCCAAGCACCGCCTGTGCCGCAAAACGGTATGCCTTATCACGAGCCATTCCCTGAAGAACTGCCGCATCCGCCATAGCTTCAATAAACATAAATACATATGCCGGTGAAGAACCTGAAACAGCAACGACTGCATCAAAAAGTTTTTCATCAATACGCTCTACTGTACCGAAAGTACCTATAATTGTCTCTAATACCTCTTGATCTTCCTTAGTAACATTGTTATTGGGACAGATCGCTGTAACGCCCTCACCGACCATTGCCGGAGTATTAGGCATCGTTCTAAGTATCTTTGTGTCTTTTCCAAGACCATTCTCCAAATAAGCCAAAGTCTTGCCGGGAGCAATAGAAACAATAAGCTTCCCGTCTACTAAAGGTGCAATCTCCTGCATTACTGCATCATATATATTTGGTTTAACTGCAAGAAATATCACATCACTTGACTTTACTACTTCCTTGTTATCCATGGTAGTAGTGATACCAAGGCATGCCTTTGCATCATCCAAGCTTGGCTGATAACCGTCACTTGCAAAAATGCTTTCAGAACTCACAAGTTCAGCTTTTATAATGCTTGTTATCATTGCCTTAGCCATATTTCCACAGCCGATAAAACCAATTTTTTTATTCATCTTTCTCACCTCTCAATATATTTTATCACAAAACTTCAAGGCGTGCCAGTAGCACGCCTAAAATACTAATTAAAACTTTGTTCCGTTCTTCCGATTATCTCATCCTGCAATGCCTTGCTTAAGTTATGGAAATGGTCGGAATAACCTGCAACACGCACGATAAGGTCTTTGTAGTTTTCAGGATGCTTTTGTGCGTCAAGCAAAACTTCACGATCAATTACATTAAACTGAATATGATGTCCATCCATATTAAAGTAAGCACGAACAAGATTTGCCATATGCTCAAGTCCCAAATCCCCCTCTACAACAGATGGTGTGAATTTCTGGTTAAGAAGAGTTCCGCCTGTTGCCAAGTGATCCATCTTTGAACAGGATTTGATAACTGCTGTAGGTCCATGCACATCCGCACCTTTATCCGGAGAAATACCTTCAGAAACAGGTAAATGTGCTTTTCTTCCGTTCGGACTTGCCATCATTACTTCACCAAAGTACACATGGCAGGTTGTCGGAAGCATATTGATTCCGTATTTTCCGCCCTTAATATTCGGTCTTCCCACAACCATTCTACGATACAGATCAAATACCGACCTCATGATATCATCGGCATAGTCATCATCATTACCGTACTTAGGTGTCTTACTTGTTACAAGATGATGGATATCTTCATAACCTTTAAAGTTTGCGTCTAACGCCTTTTGTAATTCTTCTATTGAAAACTTCTTATTATCAAATACATTGTATTTGATTGCAGCCAATGAATCTGTAATTGTTCCGATTCCTACACCTTGAATATAATTTGTATTATACTTTGCTCCACCGCCGTTATAGTCTTTTCCTGATGCGATACAGCCGTTTGTTACAAGAGAAAGGAAAGGCACCGGCATATACTCTGCATAGATCTTTTCGATAATATTATTTCCTTCAATCTTAATATTTACGAAGTACTCTACCTGCTTTTTATAAGCTTCAAAAAATTCCCCGTAAGTCTTGAACTCTCTTGCATCGCCGGTCTTTGGTCCTAACTGCTGATTTGATACTTTATCATATCCGTTATAAAGTGTAAGCTCAACTATTTTAGGAAGGTTCAAATATCCTGTTAAAATATAGGCTTCATTTCCAAAAGCACCGGTCTCAACACAGCCGCTTGTTCCGCCTTTTCTTGCATCTTCCAAGCTCTTTCCGGCATTCAAAAGTTCTTGAACTATAGCCTCGGTATTGTAAAATGCAGGCTGTCCCCAACCTCTTCTTGAAATCTCGCAGGCTCTCTTAAGGAACTTATGCGGTGTCTTTCTGCTGATCTGCACATTGGAGCTTGGTTGAAGTAATCTCATCTCATCCATACAGTCAAGTATCAGATAGCTGACCTCATTAACACCGTCACTTCCGTCAGGAGCTATACCTCCGGTGTTGATATTTGCAAAGTCGGTATAGGTTGAACTTTCTTTCAAAGTGATACCAACCTTTGGAGGTGCAGGCTGATTATTAAACTTAACCCAAAGGCATTCAAGAAGTTCCAAAGCTTTTGCATCATCTAAAACTCCGCTTGCCGTATCATTCTTATAGAAAGGATATAAATGCTGGTCAAGTCTTCCTGGGCTGAATGCATCCCAAGGATTAAGCTCAGTTGTTACTCCTATATGAACAAACCAGTACATCTGTAATGCCTGATAATATGTCTGAGGTGCGTGCGCAGGTACTACGCTACAGTTTTCCGCGATTTGAAGAAGTTCAGCCTTTCTTACCGGATCGCTTTCTTTCTCAGCCAGCTCTTTAGCGTATTTTGCATATCTCTCAGCATAGATAATGATGGCATCACAGCAGATTTTCATTGCTTCAAGTTCTTGTTTTTTTCTTAGCGCATCTTTATCATTTATAAAATCCAATGTGTCAAGATGTGCCTGAGCTTCCGCTTTTAAGTCTAAAAAGCCTTTTCTGTAGAAAACATCTCCTCCGACAGTATGTCCCAGACCTCTTTGCTCCATAAACTCTGTGAAAATTCCGGCTCCATAGCACTTTTTCCACTCTTCTCCAAGGTTACTTAGCATTTTGTTTCTAAGAGAACGCTTTTCCCAATATGGAATAATCTCTTCTTCTTGAATTTTTCGGTCATTATCATTTACCTTGAAGAAAATGATGTCTCTGGAGTCCATAACATTCATATCTTCCAAAGTATGGCAACAAAGCTCAGGAAATGTAGGTGCTGCTTGAGGTGAATCTCCCTTTTCACCCACAATCAGTTCATGATCATTGATGCACAGACTTCTATTCTCCATAAAATGCTTAAAAGCAAGCGCTCTCATCTCAGGAACGGAAACTGTACCTTCATACATCTTATAAGCATCCGTGATCAATTTTGCACGCTCGATGTAGATATGCGGAACTGCTTCAACACTTTGTTGTCTAAGCGTTTTAATTCTTTCGTTCATTCCTCTGCTTTCCATTTTAACCTCCGATTTTTATAGGTATATTTTTTCGTTCAAAAATATTTTTAAGTTCCAACATACGATCTTTACTTGGAACCGAAAAACCCCTTCCCTCATACTCCATATCTATACGATCGTACTTGGCTTGACCTATCGCATGATAAGGCAGTAAACTAACCATTTTAATATTCATATCTTTGATAAAGTCCGCAATTCCGTTGATATTATCATCATCACTGTTAGCCCCTTCAATCACAGGAATCCTAACATGAATCTTTCCGTTCTTATCATTGAGTTTCTTTAGATTATCTAAGATAAGTACATTATCTTTGCCCGTCAACAATTTATGCTTGTCCGGATCAATATGTTTGATATCATACAAAAAAGTGTCTACATAAGGCAAAACTTTTTCAAAACGCTCAAAACTAGAATACCCGCAGGTGTCAATATCCACACTGTAGCCCATACGGTCACATCTTTTTAGAATCTGCAAAATAAAATCAATATCCTGAGTCATAACCTCTCCGCCGGATAAAGTTACTCCGCCACCGGACTGCTCATAGAACATTTTATCTTTTTCTATCTCTTTCATGACCTCGTCTACAGAATATCGTCTGCCTGCCTTTTCTCTTGCTCCATAGATACAAAATTCAACACAGGTACCACAGGCATCACATTTATCTCTTGGAACAGGATAGAAACCGTCCTTAATAACAATAGCTTTTTGCGGACATTTCATAGAGCAGCGCATACAAGCAGCGCATTTTTCTTTGTTATACATAATCTCTGCCTGATAAGATTGACTTTCAGGATTATGACACCATTTACATTCGAGCGGACAACCTTTAAAAAATACCGTTGTTCGGATACCATCACCATTATGTATTGAATATTTTTGTATATCTAACAATAAATGTTCCATCGTACCCCCTGTTCCATACTTACAAAGATAAAACTTTTTTACTTGTGATTAAATTAACTTACTCGTATCTGCAAAGATATATTGTATCTTCCTTGACTACCACATCAAAGCTCTGATTTGCTTCTATAACTAAGTCTCCATGCTTTGAAATAGTCTTAAATTCCGATTCACCGGGAAGCTTCACATCCATCTGTCCGCTAGCCACAAACATAAACTCCTTTTTGGATGTCGAAAATTTATATTCTCCTGCTTTCATTACACCGACTGTTTGCTCTCCATCTGAATTTTGAACAGCCATAGATTTTACATTACCGGAAAAATATTCATTTACCTTAATCATACTACCTCCTATTTTCATTTCAGTGAATTTGTTTTTATTTTAATACTATGATATTTCATTTTTATGAATTTGTCAAGCTTTTATCAATATAATTTATTAAAAATTTGGGCAGCATAAACAATTATAATAGAATAATTAACAGAAACACTCCCTATTTCAATCATACTCGCAGTACTGTTAAAAAGATTGAAATAAGGAGTGTTTCTTTAATCGCCAACCTACAAGAAATAGCGAAGCAAGGAATTTGGGATAGATAAATAGTTATTGTTTATGTTGCCAAGGACAATATGAAACCGCCGATACTTGCTTTATCAAGCCGTCAGGTGAAGATAAAGCTTAGTACCGCTGAAAGGCTATAGTTAAAAGAGCGTGTCCAAGGCAAGATATGTTTGTAACGGTTTGTGTGGTATACAGACCATCATTTTATTAGCTGAATTACCGAAGTTTCAATGTACTGTTTTGGTTTGAGTTATTTATAGTATAAGCTCCTTAGCAGTCTGTGCATCTATAATCATCTGAAACTGTTGAATACCTCCAATCTCACTCATAGTAGCCACCCAAGCCGGGCGTACCGTATACTTGCTTTCACTTTCT
>ERZ773069.1441-NODE-1441-length-13829-cov-12.171120_pt1 | contig 13829 bp, 14 predicted proteins | sample MGYA00580619_ERZ773069 | MGnify/ENA primary metagenome ERZ773069 (study PRJEB29015, sample SAMEA2738007) | human oral metagenome | biome: human oral; feature: human-associated habitat; material: dental | place: China | collected 2108 ...
GTACCGGTACACTGTGCGGTTGGGTGCAATATATACACACCACAAAAACACACTATTTTTTAGCCTGTCAGAGGTTTTCAGAGTCGAACCCCAGCGTGAGGGTTGTCAGAGGGTAAGTTTTCCAGTTGCGTGTGACGTTGTCTTGCGCCATGTAGAGTGCTCGGTTGTCGTCGTCAACGGTAATGGTGACGGTGATGCGGTTTCCTCCGGTGAGACCACGTTTTTTAAGGTCTGTGACATCAAGTTCGGGGTATTGGGTGTGGATGATGAGGGTGAGGATGTCATCTCCGGTTTCATCTTGGGTTTTTCGGGCAAGGAAGACAGCTTTTTCGGCAACGGATTGCTCTGCTGATCCGATGTCACCTGGTTTTCGGGTGTAGTCGTCGGGGTGGAAGGTATTGACCCACACCGCTTCGCCGGTGCGGTCAACGATGGCGAAGCTGCCTTTTTGGTTGTCTGCTTCGAGTGCTGCTGTCCAGAGATGGATGGTTGGGGTGTCTGCGTCGTGGGCTTGTTCTTCGAGTTTTTTGATGTCTTCTTCGATGTGCAGGTGGCGGGCTTGTTTTTCTTTTTCGACGAGGTCGTAGAAGCGGACTCCGATCATTTTGAGTTTGTGGGTGTATTTTCCGAAGTCTGCTTTGTCTGTGGTTTTGATGCCGTTTTTGGTGGCGATGTCGCGGATTTGTTGGGCGGTGGTGGCTTTTTTGAGTTCGTCGCGGTTGTTGAGGATGATGTGTTCAATCTCGTCCCAGCGGTTAGTGCTCATGGTGTGGTGTCTTTCTTGTTGTTGGTTTTTTCTTTGTCGTCAAGTTTGGGTCGGGCTTCATCGGGTGCGGGTAATGTGTCGAGGATTCTGATGTCAGAAAGTCGCCATTGGCCGCTGATTTTTGTGCATGCCACGATGTAGGTGTGCACGTAATAGGAGTTGATGCCGACAAGTTTTTGGTAGACAGAATATTTTCTAGTCCAGGTTGTATCAGTATCTGGTGGGTGTTCTTCGCCTGATTTTTCTAGCATGACTACGACTTTGCCGCCTTTTGTGTGCCAGTCGCGCCATTCGGGTCCGCGGAAGTGGGGGAGTGCTTGTGTGCGTCCTGTTTCGATGCTGATACCTAGTTCCGGGGTGAGGACACCGCGGAGTCGTTGGTAGGCGCTGCCGTCGTCGAGTTCTTGTGGGCCTGCTTCGGCGAGGTTGGTGAGTGCTTTTTCTGCGACTTGTTGGGGTGGTTTATTAGCGAGGTCTTTGTAATTCTCGCCATAAGGCATGGCATCTTCTGGTTTGGTGACGGTGTAGCCGCCACCACCATCGAGGGGGTGGTCGTGGTGATGGTTTTCTTCCTGCGTGTGGGAGCAGCTAGTGAGCATGATGGTTGCTGCGATAAGAAGACCTGTGGCTATGGGGTGGGAGTAGGCGGGGTTAGTCGCGGGTGGTGATGTCGTCGTCATCTTTTTTATTGTCCTTTGGCTTTTTGTCGTCCTTTTTCTCGGTGTTTTTGTTGTCGAGTTTTTTGTCTTTGAATTTTACGCGGCGTACTTGAACGTCGCCGTCTTTGCGTACGGGGTATTCACCAAGTGGTACGCCTGCCATTTGGGCTTCGTATTGCATGTCTTTGCCATCTTTTTCTCCAGAATAGATGCTGACGTGGTGGTAGTCGGTGGGGCCACCGAAGTAGAGGAGGTCACCGGGTCTTCGGTTTTCCCATGTGATTTTTTCTAGGTTGGGGTCATTCATTTGGAGATTGGTTTGGTGAAGGAGTTTGACATCGCCGCCGGTTGCTTTAGCAACGGCGTACATTGTGAGTCCGGAGCAGTCGAAGCCTGGTGGGTTGCCGGTAGGGCCTTTGTGGTCGCCGCCACCCCAGATATAGGGCATGCCGAATTGTTCGCGGGCTGCGGCAAGGATTTTTCCGCCGAGTTCATCGGCGGTTTCTGCGCTTCCGCTTCCGCAGAGTAGTGATCCTGAGACTCCGTCTTTGAGGTGGTCGTAGATGCGTTTAGCTTGGGGTGCGTGTTCGGTGTAGCGGCCACGGTATTGTTCTGCGGGTCGTTCGACATCTGCTCCGATTTGGCCGACGCTGTCGTGGGGTACGGTCTCTGCGGTGTCATAGAACCAGTTGATTTGTTGTTCTGGGTCCATGAGTCCTTTGATGCCGCCGGCTTTTTCTCCCCAGACAGAGACACGTTGTTGGTAGAGTCCGACGGAATCAGCGTCGCCTTCGGCGACTCCGTCGTTGGGGTAGCTAAGGGATTCTGGTACTGCTTTGGATGCGAGATTTTTCAGCGTTGATTCGGTGATGGCTGCGGAGATGGCGGCTTGGATGACCATTTCATCGGCGTTTCGTTTTTTGCCGACCTCAATGATTTGTTGTGCTCTGCGTAGTTGGATGTCGCCGATCTGAATTTCTGTATCATTTTGGGATTGGATATCAGGGCTGACTTGGTGTTGATCGTCTTTTTTATTGTCCTTTGGCTTTTTGTCGTCCTTTTTCTCGGTGTTTTTGTTGTCTTTTTTCTCTCCGCCGCCGTTGCGGGTTTCTTCGCGGACTTTTTCGGTCCAGGGTTCAGGGTCAATATCACCCATGCCGTTCATGCGGTTGCCGTTATGGAGCTCGAAGTGCATGTGGGGGCCGCCTGATTGTCCGCTGTTACCAACGCGGGCGATTTGCTGTCCGGCTTTGACGTGGTCGCCGGTTTTGACCATGACCCCGCCTGGGTCTTCGTGGCCGTAGACGGTGCTCATCTCCTTGCCTTCGATTGTATGCAAGATAACGACCCATCCGCCGAATCCATCGACTCCTTGGTCTCTGGCATCAACAACGGTGCCATCGGCAAAAGCATAAATGGGGGTTCCCAGTGGGGCAGCGAAGTCTGCTCCGTGGTGGAAGCCTGAGTATTCGCCGGTTCTGAGTCCATATCCAGAGATGACGTTAGTGTCAATGGGCATAGGATAGGCCAAGCCTTTGGTTGTGACCGGTCCGGTACTTCCCGCGGTTGAGGTGCAGGCACCTTGTTGGTTTTTCTCGTCGGTTTTCATGGCGAAGATGAGTAAGCCGCAGACGATGGCACCGAGTATTTTTTTCCAGTGCTTGAAGATGAAAACAGCGGTTCCCATAGGCTTAGTCTTTTTCTAGGCGGATGCTGGTGGCGTGGATTCCGGTGTCTTTTTCGTATTCGGGCAGATGAACGCGGAAGGGGATTCCGGGGCTGGAGTCTGATTCTGAGGTTTTGAGGATGAAACAGCCCATGCCGGCTGGTTTTTGTTTGTCACCTGGGTTGAAGTCTTCGCCGGGGATGGGTGTTGAGCTCCATTCTTGGAGCATGGCTTCTTCGGCTTCGGTAAATCCGATGATGCCGCGCATTTCGTCGATTTCGTTTTGGGTGATTGGGCCTATAAATTTGGCTCGACAACGTTCGATAAAGCCAGTAGCGCGTCCTTGGTTGGTTTCTCCGCCTGCGACTTTTTTGAAGTCAACGACGCTGTGGGTAATAAGCGTGAGAACAAGGCCAGTGGTGCGGTTTGTGCGGGTGATGCGGTCGATGTAGCTAACGGCGTGTTCTGGGCTTGCTTCTAAAAGTTGCCAGAGTTCGTCGCCGATGAGGTCGAAAACGACTTTGTCGTGGATTCCGTTGTCGGAGAGAACGTGGTGTCCTTCGATCGCTGCGAACGCGTTTTGCCAGCTGATAAGCATCACGGCTGCTCGGAGGATGGCGTTGTTTTCTGGGACTGCTGACACGTCAATGTCAATGCATGGCGCATCGAGGTTAATAGGGTTGGTGGTTTGTCCATTGAAAAGGCTGCCCATGGGGCCATCAATGATAGCTTTCAGGCTTCGACGCAGAGCTCGGGTTTCATCGAGGTATTCCTCGCTTGTGGTGACACTCACTGCTTCTTTGAGGATGGCGTTGGTGCTATCCTCAATACAGTTAAGAAGGTCGCTGATGGTGGGTGGTTGTTGGTTTTTGTGTGTAAGGGTGAGGATGTCGATAGCTGCGGATAATAGTGATGATTCGTAGTCTTTAAGAGGGTCGCCAACACGGAGAAGTTCGATGACGATGGTGAGGTTTAAAAGGGTGCGGCGTTTAATTTCTTCTTGTAGTACTTGGTATTGGGTGGGTAGGTGTGCGATTTTTTCGAGTGCCTCGCCGAGTGATCCTGGATCAAGGAGGTTGATGACGGATCGGCCGTATCCTGCGGTGATGACTTGGCCGCCGAAAAGTGTGGTGAGAACTCGGTAGTCAGGTTTGCAATCACTCATGAAAATAACGCGGCGGCCAGTAGCGATGGCATAAGTGGCCATTCGACGCACGAGGGAGGATTTGCCGTAGCCATTAAGCCCGAGGACAATCTGGGTGGGGCTGGTCATCAGCCCTGCTCTAAACCATTCGAGTGCATCAAAGTAGACCGGTCGGCCGTGGAGGAAATGCTGGCCTAGTGGCGCGCCTAGTAAAGGTGAGCCACCGCCGACTGCCCAAGGCCATAATCCTTGGATTTGGCAGGTGGTTCCTTGGATTTCTGGGAGCCGCACGTTTTTGAGGCACAGGCCACCGCCTGGGATGTCCATGCCGAATTCGTGGATTTCTAGGTGGTCGTTGATGTCTTTGTCACTAGTTGCGTCAATGTGAGCACGCATGGCTTTAGCACGGCGGGCCCATAAATGGGACCAGCCTGGGATTTTGCTTTGTGCTCTGGCTTCAAGGATTTTGAGCGCGGCCTGTTCTTCAGCGGGGGAGAGTTGCTTAGAGGACATGGCTTAACGCTCCATCCCCACCACGTTCCAAGAGGATTCCGACTCCTAGTCCTGCGGCGAAGTTGGCTGAGTGGTGAAAATTTGTTGCTCGCATGTGCAGAGATGCTGCTCGGCCCATGCCATCAATGAGGATGTCTGTAGCATCTTGATCGCTATCTAAAAGATTTGTCACAGTGACGATAATTCCTGCGCGTGTGTAGCCGTGTCCTGCCTGGATTTCCATGCGTGATTGCTCGACAGCAGCCAATCTGATTTGGTCTGCTGGGTCTTCTTGGCCGCGGTTGGTGCGTCGTGCGGCGCGGACTGCGTCGCGGTGGTCAGCATCAATGCGGGATCTGGCTTCGCCGCGTTCATAGGGGCGGTAAGTGATACAAACACGCTTGAGTGGTAGGTCGTAGTTGGGTTCTAGGATGGGTCTGAGTACTTGTTCGATGAACCCGTCCGTGGGGAATCTGTACGCAGCGTAACTAGTGCTGGCGAAGTCGCCGTGGATGAATCCGCGTGCTTGTTCTTCTGCTGCGGTGGGTCCTACTTCGGAGAAGTCAAGGTCGAATTCTGCTTGGGCATCTGCACGTGCGAGGTCGATGGGGAGTGCGTCGGAGGGGTTGTAGGCACGGCGGCAAAATTCAGTGATGTCGGCGTGTGACATGAGTCTTGGTGTGAGCCCTGAGGCTTCCAGGCCAGGCAAAATAGTGCGGATTTGCTTGGCGACTTCGCCGGCGCAGGTTTCCCAGTCGCGGCCTCGTTGGTTGAAAACAATGGCAAGTCGGTGGCGCATAGCTAGGCGCCCGGCTGGGAGCTCTTGGGCTGCGACGTCGATAATGTCGCGGGCGAGTTCTGGTGCGTTTTGGTCGAGGGATTCTTCAAGATAGACGCGTCCGCGGACTCCAGGGTCGGGAAAGGTTTCTGTGACGGCCTGGGCTGCGAGGCAGTCAGGCATCTGTCCCATGTCTCGAAGAAAAACACCCCATGCGTCGACATAATTGTCAATGGTGAATTGGCTTAATGCTTCATCACCTTTGGCGGCGATGGAAAACACGACAGTCAGGGTTTTTTGGGCAGGATTTGCAATGGCTGCGTACACTTGGTCAGAAGGTACAGGCAACTCAACGAGTTGGAGGCTCGATGCTAGCCCTGGGGGTTGGAATGATCGCATCATTGCTGGTCGGTAGAGTGTGCGCTTTTTGCGGCGTAGCCAGGTGAACATGACTCTATCTTTCATTTTGGTGAGCAAGCTAACATCGTTAGGGGCGCTACGGGTAAAAAACAGTGTGGTAGCACCAACGAGAAAGACAACAATTGCTAGGGCGGGATTTTGGAAGATTGCGGCAATTGCTATGACAGCAGCGATCAGGCCTAAGCCCAGCATGGAGGCAACAGGGCCCAGCCCAAAAAGGAAGCCTGTTCGTTGCCTAACCGTGAGGTTGCCGTAGATGCGGGCTTCGCTCATTTCTTTGCCCCACTGCTACTGCGGGATACTTTTTGACCTGGATACATGCCTGACCATTGGTTGTTCAGCCGCTCTCGGTCTTGGGCCATGCTGGATTGCCCAGCGGTGGTTTTTGGTGGTGGACTAGCAGATTCGAGTGACGCATTTTTGACGGTGCTGTTCCCCTCTCCACCACTGGCTGGTGTGGTTCCAGCTGGTGTGGGTGTATTTTTGTCCGTTTTGGTGGCTGCTGATTTTTGGGTCGGTGATGCACTAGAGCCTGCTTTTCCTGCTTTTCCGCCCCCGTTTCCGCTTGGTTTCGCACTAGAGATGCTTTTCTTTGGTTGTGAGGTGGGGGATCGGTGTTTCATAGCCGGTGGTGGTGTAGGTTTCGGCCCACCTGAGCCACCACCCCCACCGCTGCGGCTTCCACCACCCCCGCCGCGGCCACCGCCACCGGATGCGCCATAAGGGTTGCCTGGTGTAGGCCCACCTGAGCCACCAGAGCCGCCGCCTGCTAGTTTTCTGCCTGCTATGGCTCCGGCTCCAAGACCGATTTTTCCAGCTTTGCCGGCCATACCAAGTGCTGCTTTGCCAATGCCGCCTGCCTTTTTCAACACACTTGTGGTTCCAGAGAAAGCTGCCATTCCAGCACCAGAATTACCTCCGCCTGCACTACCAACGAGCTGTAAAATAATGGGCAAAGCCATAACGGGTGCAATGAATAGGAGCACGGTGACAAAATCATTGCCTGCATCGGCGGGTTTGTCGTTGGCGTAGCGAATCCCAATGGAAAAGACCATAGCGCAGATCGGTTTAAACAATAAGAGGCCGGTAAGTAGCCGAAGTGTCGCTGACCAGACTGCTTGTCCTTGTTCACCAGTAGTAGCAGCCCCAGCGATGGGGAGGAGGATGATTCCTGCAATGAGGAGGAATTGTCGGATAAAAAGCTGCATAAGGAGATCAAGGAACGCAAAGATTGCCATAACGGCGATGACGACAAGAAGCAGGCGCTCGGTGGTAAGTTCGCTGTTTTCCTTAATCAGCATTTCTTGGATACTGTTTTTTGCTTTTTCAATATCACCTGCTTTTTCGAAGAAATAGTTACTGAGGGCATCGGTTGCTTCAATCAACACAATCAGGATGGGAGCTCCTGCCGTTGTGACTAAAGCTGCCTTAAAGACGGCTTTGGACGTTTCCGTTGATCGTTGCATCTGTTGGTCGATATTGGCTACAGCGACTTGTCCTGCACCAATGACGATTGAGAAGGCAATTGCGTAGACGACAAGTTCATTGGTTGATTCCTGGAGCCACTGAATCGCTTTTTTAATGGAATCAAGGTTGCTGGCAGGGTCGCGGCGAAAAAAGTCCATGAGGTAGGCAAATAGTTGGGTAGCCAGGGTTAAAATGAGGTCGATGAGCTTTCCTAAAAGCCCGGATACCGCAGTTTTTGCGCTTTCTGCGGCTTTGCACCCAAAGTTGAATGCGCCGCATTGACTTTCTTCTTCTTGTGCTTCTTGAGCCCAAGAAGAAGCTGTCATGAAAAACGTCCAAACAACAGCAGTGAGCGTTGCTGTAGTGATACGGTTTTTCAGCGGTGAACCCCAGCAGCAATGAAACATTGTTACCTCAAATCAACTAGATTTACCATTGTGTGAAATCAGATGGAGTGATACTCCATCCTTTTCCATTGGTCTTTTTCGCTGCATCAATAGCGCTGTCATATGCTGAGAAGCTGTCCGAGTTTAAGCGCCAATCTCCGTTTTTCCAGTCCACGGATATCCGCATGCTTGCTCCTATGTTTTCTCCTGACATGGGAATAAAGTAGTCAATTATTGCTTGGGTATCGGAGTAGTCGATCACTCGGTATTGAGTGGGTCGTTCAACGTGCCCGGAGCATTCCGGGGTTGATGAATCGTCATAGTCGGATCGGTTGTTGACAAGGGCTTTATTTGTAGCTGCGATGCGTTGGGCTTCTCTGGGTGATATGCCTGTAGCTTTTTCAATGGCCGTGGCGACATCTTTGCTTGATGCAGCAGCTGAAAATAGGCCAATACCGGCCGCGACGGCACCAAATTCCGTGTGTGCGTAGCCGTTGAGTTCTAAGACTCCATCTTGTGCTGCTGTTTTTGTTGGCCCTGAGCCGGTAAATGGTGCAATGATGCAGGCTGGTCTCTGCCATATGACAGCATCTGTGGGTGCATCTTTAGGAAGGGGAACACCTTGGATTTTTTTCGGCATGTAGGCTTGGGCGTTTTTTGTGGCCCATTGGTTGAGATATGGTGCTGGTTGCATGTTTTTCTTCATCCATGCTTCTTTGTCCCAGTGGTGTAAAGTTGACCCCAGTTCAGAATTGACCCCAGTAGTAGAGTTGACCCCAGTAGTAGAGTTGACCCCAGCCCCTCCTGAGCAGGCAACTAGTCCTAGTGTGGCTAGTATTGTGATAAGAATGAACCTCAGCATATCAGAGTTGAACCTCAGTCAGTCAGTCAGTCAGCTAGTTTAGTGGTTGAATTGGGTGGCTTCGGGTGGAATTTCTGTGACTGCTCGCAAAACTGGTTGTTGTGGATTGTGGGGGAGTTTGATTTTCCAGTCATCTGCTTGCCAGACCATATCTCTGCGTTGCTCAGTGATAGAGCCGTCATATTGCTGCCAATAGAGTAGGACTTCGCTGGTATTGTGATCGCTTGATACGATGGCCGTCCAGGCTTTAAGTGTAGGAATACGATCTTTTTGCACTGGTCCGATCTCAATTCCTACACGTGCTGCAACCCATTGTTTGCGCCCGTCATCATTGATAGTTGCTTTGTTAACAACCATACCGAAGGTTTTTTGGTCTGCTAAGTCTAATGCGATAGATAGATGGGTTGCAGCCAGCATTGATCCGAAAGCATCGTGGGTGTATCCGCTTGGTGGGGTATCCTTGGGGTTTTTCGGTCCTGCATCAGCTGTGGGGAGTTCAAATCCTTTGATGTTCACCCAGGTGACTTCTTGACGTACAGCGTGCCCACCATCAGTATCTGTAGTGGTATTTTGTGCAGGTTGAGGCCCTGAGCAAGCAACTAGTCCTAGTGTGGCTAGTACTATAATAAGAATGAATCTTAGCCTGTTTAAATAAGCCATTGGCCGATCCTGACTGCATTAGAAATGGCAGCAGCGCAAAACACAATAATAAGTAGCTGCTGAAATGTTTGTTGCAGCTGCTCGCCTTTGCGCCATTGGTTCCACATTAAATAAAGGCCAATAATGCAAAATACTAGTGATGACCATGAGATCCACGCTAAAAGCACATTTAGTTTTGCTGTGACCGCTGCCATGAGGGATTATCCAGACCCGTATGCCCAGTTGACAATTCCGGCAGCTCCGCTGGCGATGGCTCCACCGACTACCGACCACAGGAGTACTTTTTTCGGTTTCGTTTCGTCCTGTGAGGGATCCATGTAGGCATAGCCGAACCAGACACCAAGACCAATAATCATCAACACACTAATTGCAGGGACACCCCATGCGACCACTCCTGCGACTTTTCCATATACATCAGCAAAAGGCCCGGCATCGGGTGAAGGTTGCTGAACCGCTTGTGCAAGTTCGCTGATTCTCACTTGTTTTGCTCCGTTTCGTATCAGGAATAATCGACATTTAGGTTACTGCAATGGTGTACCCATAGGTATATTTTTTCAGTATTTTCACGATTTTTTGCTGTTTTTTACCCCCATATTTGTCTTTGTGTTGTTGTCATCACTGGGTTTTTCCTCGTCATCGTGCTCGCCGGTTGGCGTTGTTGATGGTTGATCCCCCTCCACTTCAGTATGTGTGTCTTCTCCATCACGCATTCGTTCTGCCCATGCTTCTTGGTGGTAGATATAGTCAACAATCTTTGTGAATAGTTCAGCAATATGTACGGGTATTGTATCGGCTCGTTTTTTCTTCCCTACCTGCCTGCTGAAATCCCATTGAGGGAATTCAGCGAGCGGAATACTTGGTGCTTGTGGCCAGTAGGGAAACCGCCATACATTTGTATCTTGTTTATCATCGCTAATGGGAATGAATCGCGCCGATACGGCTTTGACCATGGATTTTTCTGTGCCTTTGGTGATGATTGCGGCAACGCGCCACCCATTTTCTAACGCTTGGTCTCGAAGCCACACGGCTTTGCTTGCTTGGTCTACACTTTCCGCAGTGATGATAACAACCCAAGGTGATTCACTAGGCGTTGGTTGGTAATCAGTAAGATCATTACGGGGCATTTCTGCTGCACAGCTCCCAAGCATGGTGGCAAGTGTGGTTGCCCCAGCACCGCCACCTGCACTGACGATATGCAGCAATATTCCCAGTGTATCATGGGTCTCACCATTGAACCCCAGTAGTCCTTTTTCTTCACTCATTGAGTAGCCCCATGGGTATGGGTAATGGCAACCAAGCCTCCGGACTCAGAAAGCTCTTTAAGGGAATTCCGGTTAGGGTATTCCGGATCAGCAAGGACTTCGAGTTGTTCTGCGGCTGAGAGGTCGCCGTTTTCTGTGACTAGTCCTTTGCTTGCTTCGTCTATGGTTTGCGTTTTTCCATCGGGGTTGGGGTCTCGTCCCTCATCTGCAACCGTGTATAGCTTGTAGTCTTTGCTTTGAATGGGTTTTCCTGCCTCTTGAACGCTGCCGTCTTGATGGCGGATATATCCCTGGTGGGAAGCAGTTTGGCTTTTAGGTTTAGCGGCCGTACTGCTAGTGCTGTTTTCAGAGTTGAACCCCAGCGAGGTGGACCCCCGCTGAACCCCAGCCTTGATCCAATCAGCAATGACAGTAGTGGTTGATTCCCCTGTTGATGACACAGGTACGGTTTTGTATCCATCTTGTGTTGTTAACTGATCCCAAGTGCGTGCTGATGCGACTAGTTCAGGTAAGTTTTGGTTGTCGACGATTCCATCTGTCACAGCTTCGAAAATTGAGGTAGCCCGTGACCCTAATGATGATGGTGGAACGAGTTTTAGTGCCGCTGTCCCTAACTTTGCAGTGAGGATTGTTGCTAGTTCCGGACTTGTTGCGCCACCGGTGACACCAGCGGCTAATACTGAAGCAATGGTTTGTTCGTCTAAGACATCAGCAGCAATAGTGGTCACTGCTTGCATGGCGATAGATCCGGTGCGGACTAAAGCTTGCATGCTGTCTTCGACTTGTGTGGTTGGTTTTTCGTCGATTTTGTCGTCTTTTCCAGAGGTGGACCCCCGTTTTTTTGTTACCTGGGGTGTGGGTTTGATTCCTTGGGATGCTACTTGTTCGATGCGGTCAGAAACGGAATGCTCGCCTGTTGGTTTTAAGGAGGCAAGGGAATCACCTTCCCAGTCTTTAGCAAGGCTTTTGACGACGCCTGTAGCTGCGGTTTCGCTCATAGCTTGAGCAGTAATGTTGGCAGCTCCTACCGGGTCTTTGGAAAAGTCTGCTCCTTCTTGGTCTGCTATTACTAGTGCGGCTCGGCCGAGTGCTGCGTCTTTTGGTGCTGAGCAGGAGAGGTCTCCTTGCAGACAGAATTGTGCTACCCGGCCTGCTAGTGAGCCGAAATCTGTAATCTGTTGGGATTTATGATTAATCCCAGAGCCTTCTGGGGGTGTGAAGTAGTCTGCATGAAGAGTAATACCGGTAGCTTGTTCGTCACTTGCGGTTTGAGAGTTGGACCCCCGCGAGTTGCTCCCCAGCTTTTTCCCACCCCATGAGCTAGGGGCGGTTTGCCCAGCTGCTCCTGGAAAAAGCGGTTGGCTTTCACCTCTGGTGGGATCAGAAATTGTGGCAGCGAAGGCAACTTGGTTATCTTTCACAATGGATTTTCCTGCACCAATTTCTGAGGCCATGAAAGAAACTAAATGCCCTGCTTGCCCCTGCCCCAGCAAAATCAGCCGTGTATTAGGGCATTGCTTAGTTGTTCGATATGCAATTTGAGTTAATCGTGCGTATCCATCGGTGAGGGTTTTACTGTAGACTTCGCCGGCTTTTTCTTTTCCTTTTGCCTGGTAGGGGATAAAAATCGTTGCAATATTTTTGTTGAGTTCATTATCTGCTAACACTGGGTTGAGTGAATCAGCAAAAATACCGGTAGGGGTATTAGTGGGGAGCTCGTTGTCAATAGGTGATGGTATGGGCGTTAAAACCGTGATAGCTTTACATTCGGTTTTTGGGAGTTGAACCCCAGCCAGTCCCTCAGACGGGGGAGCCGAACTCTGGCTCGTTTGAGCATTTACAGCATTATTCAACGCAGCAACTAGTAACGATGTCAGTAATGCGGCTGTCAGTTTCTTTTTCATTTTTTGCTGTTCCTGCTGGTTATTTACCTGGTCTCTGCGTCAGTGAAGATGTATTCACTGGCATCAGGCTTATCTTTATGACTATTTCTTTTTTCTATCTTATAGTTACCAAGCCAAGTTTCACGAGGATTTATATCTCCCGGCTCCCACCATTTCACTTCAGTGACCCACCAGCCTTTTGATCCAGGCATAACGGTAACGCACCATTGCACATCGTCGACACCTTTGAGGGATTGGTCAATCGTTGCTTGGAAGCCTTCGGCTGTATATCCGTCATCCCATAATTCCGCTACGGCTGTTCCGTCACGGAGATCAAAATACCGATGTTGAAACTCGGCAATAAGCGTCTCTGGGCTGGTAATAGTTGCACCTTTCCCAGTGACAAGCTTCCCCCCACCACTTTTTTCTTCACATGTCAATGGTTTGGAATCGGCTGATGTTGTGACTGGTTTTGGAGTTTGAACGGTAACACCAGTAGTAGTGATGATAGGTGTTACCGAAGTTGAACCCCAGCCAGCCGTACTGTTACTGCCACTTGTTTTCAGAGTTGAACCCCAGCCAGCAATGGATACACCTATAAGCAATACAACAATGATAATACCGAACACACCAATCTTGGTTTTAGATCTTTTGCACTTTTTCTTATTGTTATCCTGTGGTTGAGGATAGTCGTCATGCCATTGATCTAACCATCCATACCATGATGCATCACTGGTGTATTCGTCGGCCTGTTCGTCCATTTCTTTGTATCCAAACTTTATACTTAATTATTAGTAATTATTCTTAGGGCGGTCTTGGAGCCAAAATTGCAGAAATTCATAGTTCACATTTAATTGTTGAGACAAAGAAGAAATGGTTGTACCCCCATCGACTATCTCAACGGCAAGCCGGTTACGCTGGTGAACTAGAGTTCCTGCTTGTTCTTCTTTCTGCCTCATTTCAGCCGCTACTATTTTCATCTCATCTAAAACAGCTTCTTTTTCCATTTCTCCCACTGGTTCTACTTCAGCTTTTTGCAAGATACTGTAAACGCGTGATTGGGAGATTCCTAATGTAGCTACCATCTCGGCGACAGAGATACCTATATGTTTTGCCGTCACTATTAAGATTTTTCGTCGATCACGCAGTGCTTTCCACTGATGACGTAGCTGCTGTTCTTGGGTATAGATTTTCTTTAATGTTGTTATCTGGTCAGTCATATAGGTATGCCTCGTGATTGTATTTCAGTAGTGGTGTTGATTATATGCTGCCGCGGAAATCACCTCACGGTGATTTCCTTGGCCTCGGATACATCTACCGCATGGTTTCTAGTGTGTTTTTGTGGTGTGTATATATTGCACCCAACCGCACAGTGTACCGGTAC
>ERZ773069.1445-NODE-1445-length-13806-cov-18.878918_pt1 | contig 13806 bp, 13 predicted proteins | sample MGYA00580619_ERZ773069 | MGnify/ENA primary metagenome ERZ773069 (study PRJEB29015, sample SAMEA2738007) | human oral metagenome | biome: human oral; feature: human-associated habitat; material: dental | place: China | collected 2108 ...
GAGGGCGCGGCGCTCTACAATGCGACGACGGGACAGTTTTTGTATGAGAAGAACGCAAATCAGCAGTTCTATCCGGCTTCAATCACCAAGTTTATGACGGCACTTCTGGTGCTCGAGAACAGCTCGCAGGACGATGTGGTTGTGTTCTCCGACAGCGCGACCGGAAATCTGGAGTCGGGCGCGGTAAATCTGGAGCTCACAAAGGGCGATCGCGTCAAGGTGCGGGACTGCCTCTACGGGCTCATGCTGAAATCCGCGAACGAGGTCGCGAACGGACTCGCCGAGCATGTCTCGGGCTCGGTCTCCGCGTTCGCGCAGAAGATGAACCGGAGAGCCGGACAGCTCGGCTGCACCAACACGCATTTCGTGAATCCGAACGGTCTGAACAACGCAAACCACGTCACGACACCGCATGACATGGCGCTGATCGCGAAGGCCTGTTTTGACCGCGCCGATTTCCGTGCGCTGGATCAGACGACTTCGTACCATTTTCCGGCGACCAAAAAGCGGCCGAACGGCACGGACATCACAATGGGACACCGTATGATTGCGCCGGGCGGTTCGGACTACTATCCGGGCATTCTCGGCGGCAAGACAGGCTATACGAGCGCGGCGGGCAATACGCTCGTGACCTGCGCGGAGCGAAACGGCGTGCGCCTCATTGCCGTGGTTATGAAGAGCAAGCGGACGCAATACGCGGACACAAGGGCGCTGCTCGACTACGGGTTCCAGCTCGCGGGAGAGTCCGGCGGAAAAAAACAGGAGGCCGTGGGCGGGGAAACGGCACAGGAGACAGGCGGCAGAGTACAGGCGCTCACGGCAAACAGTCAGCCTCAAAGTCAGCAGGAAAATCCGGCGGAAAATCAGCAGGCGGTAAGCAGACAAACGGTAAGTCCGGCGGGAAGTCAGGCAAATCCGGCAAGCAGACAGGAAGCAAATCCGTCGGCAAATCAAAATCAGGCACTAAGCGGACCGGGGGCAAAGCTGCCAAGTCAGGCGGGGTGGCTCCAAAGAAACGGCGTGTGGGCGTACAGAGAAGCAAACGGTGAGCTCGTGAAGAAGGCTCGCCGGGAGATTAACGGTGCGCAGTACTGGTTTGACGCGGACGGCAATATGAAGGAGGGCTGGCAGCAGGATAGCACGGGCGCCTGGTATTACCTGACACCGGGGCAGGGCGCACTGCAGCAAAACTGCTGGCTACAGTATCGGAATCAGTGGTATTATCTTGGAAGTGACGGCAAAATGTTGACAGACAGCCGCACACCGGATGGATACCGAGTCAACAGGGAAGGGGTTTGGATTGGATAAGAAGAAGCTTTTCTTCTCGTTCGGTTCGGCGGCGGTCGGCATTGCGGCGGCCGCCCTTTTTGAATCCGAGCGGGAGCGTCGGAGCCTCATTGTGCGCCGCTATGAACTGCGTAGCCCGAAAATCGAAAGACCGCGCCGCATTGTATACCTCTCGGACTTTCACGAGCGCCGTCTCGGCGACATTGCGGCGCGGCTCCTGAAAGAAACGGAGCGGCTTCGGCCGGACTACATCTTCCTCGGCGGAGATATGGTGACGGCAAAGCACGGCGCTTCGATTCAGGCGACCCTCGCGCTGACGGAGCGGCTCGCGGAAATCGCGCCGGTCTACTACGGCGAGGGAAACCACGAGGCGCGGCTGGACCGCGACCGCGGGCGCTATTTGCAGCTGTTCGACGACTTGCAGGCGGGGCTTAGTCGCCAGGGCGTACAGTATCTCTCGGATGAGACTGTGTTGCTCGGCGATGACCTTGCGCTCTCGGGGCTCCACATCACCGAGAATTTTTACCGGCGAGTGCCGCACGATGAGATGCATGCGGACTATGTGCAGGAGCACCTCGGCGCGGCAAATGCGACGCGCTTTCAGCTTCTTTTTGCGCATAGCCCGGCTTTTTTTGACGCCTATGCGCGCTGGGGCGCGGATCTCACATTCGCGGGGCACTGGCACGGCGGCACGGTGCGGCTACCGGGGAACATAGGTCTCATGACGCCGCAGTTTGAATTTTTCCGCCGCCCGGCGAGCGGGCTTTTCTACCGGGGAGAACACGCGATGCTCCTAAGCCCGGGCATCGGTACGCACAGCATCAACCTCCGCTTTATGAATTTGCCGGAGCTCATGGTGCTGGAGCTTCGAAAGGGGAGAGGACATGGCAGATGAGGCGCTCTCGCTGCGGCTTGAAAAGTATGAGGGGCCGCTCGATCTTCTCTTAAGGCTGATTGAAAAGAATAAAATCAATATCTACGACATTCCGATTGCCGAGATCACGGAGCAGTATATGGCGTATCTCTCCGGCATGGAGAGGGAGGATCTCGATCAGCTCTCGGAATTCCTTCTGATGGCGGCGACTTTGCTCGATATCAAGGCGCGCATGCTCCTGCCGCGCGAGGTGGATCAGGAGACCGGCGAAGAGGTGGATCCGAGAGCGGAACTTGTGAATCGCCTCTTGGAGCACAAGAAGTATAAGCTCATGGCGGAGGAACTCGCCGACCGCGAATTTGACGCCTACAAGGTCTTTTTCCGCGAACCCGCGCTTCCGAAAGAAGTCGCGGAGTGGACGCAGCCCGTGGATCTCGACGAGCTCTTTCAGGATGTGACGCTCACGCGACTTCAGTTTGTGTTTCAGGAGGTCATGCGTCAGCGCGAAGACAGGATCGATCCGGAGCGGAGTCGCTTCGGGACCATCAAACGCGAGCCCATCAGTCTGAAGATGCAGATTGAAGCGGTCATGAGTTATGCGCGCGCGCACGAGAGTTTTTCGTTCCGGGACTTACTTGAAAAGCGGCGCAGCAAGCTGCTCCTCGTGGTCACTTTTCTCGCAGTGCTCGAACTCATGAAGGCGGGAATTCTGACCGCTTCGCAGGAGAGCCCGGCGCTCGACATCTACCTCGAGGTCTCGGCGGAGGAGCTAGCGAACCGGCACGACTTCTCGGAGCTTTTTGACGGCTGAGCTTGCGCGCGGCTTCCAGGTCGTGGTATGCTCTCTTTGTATCGATAAATGTACAAGGTCTCGGAGAGACCGGAGGTGAATATGGAATTTCGGCATGTATTGGTGGCGGGCGGCGGCGTGCTCGGCGCGCAGATTGCGTTTCAGACGGCGTTTAAGGGCTTCCCGGTGACGATATGGCTCCGGAGCGAGGGCTCGATCGGCAGAACGGAGCCGAAGCTCACGCGACTTTACAATGTGTACCGCGCGGAGCTCGCGCGGATCGGCGAGGCGATGCTCGCGGGCAAACCGCTTGATTTGCCGCGCGGTTTCGGCGACGCGGCGGCGGTCAAGAGCGCAGAGGATCTCGCGCGCCTCGAGAAGGCTGTCGAGGCGGCGAAACAGAACATTCGGCTCTCGCTGGATCTTGCGGAGAGTGTCCGCGAGGCGGATTTCATCATCGAGAGCATGGCGGAGGACAGGGAGGCCAAGCGGGAATTTTACGCGAAACTCGCCCCCTTTCTCGACGAAAAGACGATTGTCGCGACCAATTCCTCGACGATGATTCCGAGCATGTTCTCGGATTTGCTGCCCTATCCGGAGAATTATCTCGCGCTTCACTTTGCAAACAATATCTGGCGCAGCAATACGGCGGAGATCATGGGGCACAGCGGGACTTCGGAGGCGGTCTTTGGCCGCGTCGTGGAATTTGCCAAGGAAATCGGCATGATTCCACTGGAACTCAAAAAGGAGCAGCCGGGCTATATTCTGAACTCAATGCTTGTGCCTTTCTTAAGTGCCGCGGAGGCGCTTTGGGCCAACGAGGTCGCGGATCCGGAGACCATTGATAAGACCTGGACGCTCGGCACGGGTTCGCCCTACGGCCCCTTCCGGATTCTCGACATTGTGGGGCTTCAGACCGCTTACAACATCGTCTCGATGAACCCGGAGGCAAAAAATCCGGAGAGCACGGCCGGCAAGATTGCGGCGGGACTCAAGGCAAAAATCGACGCGGGCAAGACCGGCGTCAACGCGGGCGAGGGCTTTTACCGCTACGAAAAATAAGAGGCAGGGCAAACGGTTCCGTGCTATACTGGTACGGACAAGAGTTCTTTAACAGATTTCAGAAGTGGAGGAACCAATATGTTGACACATCTTTCTATTGAGAAGGTAATCGGAAGAGAGATCATTGACTCCCGCGGCAATCCGACGGTCGAGGCAGAGGTCACGCTTTCCGACGGTTCGGTCGGCAGAGGCACCGCACCGAGCGGCGCTTCGACCGGTGAGTTTGAGGCGATTGAGCTTCGCGACGGCGACAAGTCCCGCTTTGGCGGCAAGGGCGTGAGAAAGGCAGTCGAGAACATCAATACCGTGATTAACGAGGTGCTGCACGGTCTGGATCCGCAGAATGTCTACGCGGTCGATGCCGCAATGCTCGCGGCGGACGGCACCGAGAATAAGTCGAAGCTCGGCGCAAACGCGATTCTCGCGGTTTCGATTGCTTCGGCAAAGGCTGCGGCCGAGTCGCTCGGCATTCCGCTGTACCGCTTCCTCGGCGGCGCAAACGGCAATAACCTCCCGGTGCCAATGATGAATATCTTAAACGGCGGCGTACACGCGACGAACTCCGTGGACACCCAGGAGTTCATGATTATGCCGGTCGGCGCGCCGAGCTTCTCCGAGGGTCTCCGCTGGTGCACCGAGGTGTTCCACAGCCTCCAGAAGATTCTGAAGAGCGAGGGCAATACGACGGCTGTCGGCGACGAGGGTGGTTTTGCACCGAACTTAAAGGATGACGAGGACACGATTGAGCACATTCTCGCGGCAGTCCGCGACGCAGGCTACGAGCCGGGCAAGGACTTTGTGCTCGCGATGGATGCGGCTTCCTCCGAGTGGAAGAGCGACAAGGGCATCGGCTTCTATCATCAGCCGAAGTCCGGCAGGGACTTCACCTCGAAGGAGCTCATTGCGCACTGGAAGAGCCTCATTGAGAAGTATCCGATCTGGTCCATCGAGGACGGTCTCGACGAAGAGGACTGGGAGGGCTGGAAAGAGATGACGAAGGAGCTCGGCGACAAGGTTCAGCTGGTCGGCGACGATCTCTTTGTCACGAACACGAAGCGCCTCAAGAAGGGCATTGAGCTTGGCTGCGGCAACTCGATTCTGATTAAGCTCAATCAGATCGGTTCGGTCTCCGAGACCCTCGAGGCAATCAAGATGGCGCACAAGGCGGGCTACACGGCGATTACCTCCCACCGTTCCGGTGAGACCGAGGATACGACGATTGCCGATCTCGCGGTCGCGCTGAACACGCGTCAGATTAAGACCGGTGCGCCGAGCCGTTCCGAGCGTGTCGCGAAGTACAACCAGCTGCTCCGCATCGAGTCGGATCTCGGTGTCGCGGCGGAGTATCCGGGCAAGAACGCGTTCAACCGTTAATCACACGAAAAAAATAAAGGCAGGGTGCCGGAGAGAGATCTCTGGATAATCGGGAAGCAGCAGAATCTGCGCGAACTCGTCACCGTATGCGGGGAGTCCGTCTGTCACTGCGAGAGCGGGAAGGCAGACAAGGGGCTGTGAGCCGCGAGCCGGGAGACCGGCCCTGTCTTTTAAGTACCTTCCTGAGCACGAGTGCCTGTCCGGGAACGCAGAGAAGAGGCGAGCTGCCTCTTCTTTGTGTGACAAAGAGAGGCTCTCTGCAAAGATGAGTCTCTCTTTGCACTTTATTTGGAATTTTTGCGCGGATATGTTATAATGAAACGGCGTAATTTCATGCAAAGGGAGGAAATTGAAATGAAGAAAGTTAAAGTTGGAGCAGTTTTAGTGGCAGCAGCGCTCGCGGCAGTTCTGGCGACCGGCTGCAGCAGCAAGAAGGACGAGAGCAAGGCAGCTTCCGAGTCGGTTTCCGGTGCTGTGGAGTCCGCTTCCAGCATGGTGGAGAGCGCAAATGCGGCAGCTTCCAGCGGTGTCGAAGAGGCGAGCAAGGCAGCTTCCGGCGCGGTTGAAGGGGCGAACAAAGTAGCTTCCGACGCGGCAAAGGCAGGCTCCGATGCAGCTTCCGCAGCAGTGGAGGGCGCAAACAAGGCGGCTTCCGATGCGGCGAAGGCCGGCGAGAAGGCTGCGGGCGAAGCGGCGGAGAAGGCCGGTGAGGCAGCCGACAAGGCGGGCAAAGCGGCAGAGAAGGCAGGCGAGGCAGTAGATAAAGCTGCTGCGGGTGCTGACAAGGCCGGCGAGACCACGGTTTCCGAGTCCAGATAAGATACTGTTTGCTGAAATGCCAGAGGCTCTCCGCGAGGATGAGCCTCTTTTTATGCGAACAGAGACGGTTTTGAGGAATAAATTGACAGAGGGGTTAGGCAATGAAGAAGAAATACGGAGTAGCGGTGGCAATGGCGGCGCTCGCAGCCGTTCTCGCAGCGGGTTGCGGCGCAAAGAAGGCGGAGAGCACGGCGGCAGCGATGTCTTCGGCAGGCGAGAGCGCAGCATCCGATGCGGCATCGAAGGGCGAGAGTGTGGCGTCCGAGGCAGCGTCGAAAGGTGAGAGCGCGGCGAGCGAAGGCGAAAAGAAGCTTGCGGACTTCAAGGCAGAGGATTTCAAGGCGGGCGACGATATCACGGCACAGGCCGAGGCAGCGGCGCAGATGCTCGCGGAGAAGCACGAGAAGCTGACGGTTGCCGACGGAACCTATCAGGTCAATGTGACGTTTTCCGGCGGCAGCGGCAGAGCAAAGATTGCGAGCCCGACCGAGCTCACGATTAAGGACGGCAGAGCGACGGCAAAGATTGTCTGGAGTAGCGACAAGTACGACTACATGGAAGTCGAGGGCATTCGCTTTACGCCGGAGATCCAGAACGGCCACTCGGTCTTTATGGTTCCGGTCACGGAGCTCGATAAGCCGCTTGCGATGGTCGGCGACACGACGGCGATGAGTACGCCGCATGCAATCGACTATCAGCTCACATTTGAACTGCAGAAGTAAGGACTTCGGGCAAACAGCGCATTCATAAAGGAGCGGAGAGATGAGAAAGACAAAGCTTGCATTGTTGGCATTGACGGCGGCCCTGGCGGTCACAGCCTGCGGCGGCAAAAAGGAAGAAAAGAAGCTGGAGACTGTGAGCGCGGCAGAGACACAGGCAACGGAAGCGACAGAGGCAACGACGCTTGCCCCCGCGACCGATGAAGAGAAGGCGCAGGCGGCAGAGGTCGGCAAGAAGATTGATGCAATCTATGTCCAGAATTGGAGCGAGGACACGGAGAAGCTCTGCAAAGAGGCAAAGGAGGCTTGGGACGCTTTGAGTGACAGCGCAAAGGCAGAGGTGAAGGGCGAGCACGCGTCACCGGAGTATTTCGGTCTGGACACTGGCGATGTGACAAAGGACAATCCCTTAAACCAGGATGAGATCGGTGAGAAGGAGATTCTGGTGGTGAGCTTCGGCACGTCCTATAACGACAGCCGCGCGAAGGATATCGGCGGTATCGAGTCCTATCTCGCAAAGCAGTTCCCGGACTACAGCGTGCGCCGTGCCTTTACGTCTCAGATCATCATGAACCACATCCTCGCGCGGGACGGCGAGAAGATTGACAATGTGGAGCAGGCGCTGGAGCGCGCCAAGAAGAACGGCGTCAAAGAGCTCATTGTCCAGCCGACTCACCTCATGCAGGGTAAGGAGTACGATGAGTTAAAGGAGACGCTCGACAAACACAAGGCGGATTTCGCAAAAGTCGCGCTCGCAGAGCCGTTGCTCGGCGAAGTGGGCAAGGACGCGGAGGAGATCAATGCCGACAAGGAGCAGGTCGCGACCTTGCTTGTCCAGGCGGCTGTGACCGACGGCGGTTTTGATTCTGTCCAGAAGGCGGGACAGGAAGGCGCGGCCTTTGTCTTCCTGGGACACGGCACCTCCCACACCGCGGCAATCACCTATTCCGAGATGCAGACTGCAATGCGGAAGCTCGGCTACAACAATGTGTTCATCGGCACCGTCGAGGGCGAGCCGGCGGAGACCGCGGTTGACGCTGTGATTGAGGCGGTCAAGAAGGCGGGCTATAAGAAGGTCACGATTCGCCCGATGATGGTTGTCGCAGGCGATCACGCGCACAACGATATGGCAGGCGCGGAGGATGATTCCTGGTTGCAGAAGTTTGTCGTGTCGAAGAACTTTGACCGCGTCGAGACCCAGATTCTCGGCATGGGCGGTATCGTCGACATTGAGAAAATTTATGCGGCGCACACGCAGGCAGCCATCGATCAGGCCGAGGGCAAGACGGCAGAGAGCGGCGTAGCCGAGACGACGGCTGCCGAGAGCAAGGCAAACTAAAGACTGACAGGGAGAGAAGATGAAGAGAAACAGCAGGATGCGAGGCGTCGGCGGCTTACTTGCGCTGGCGCTCGGACTTAGCATGCTTGTCGGCGGCTGTCGGGCGAAGGCGCCCGAGAGCAGCGCCGCGGGCAGCGAGGCGGCGGCGAAGGAAGAGACGACAGCGGTGACGGCGGAGAGTCAGGTCACGGCGACCGCTGCATTGCCGGACGGCGTCTATACGGCGCGCTTTGAGACCGATAGCTCGATGTTTCATGTGAGCGAGGCGATGCACGACCGCGGGACGCTGACCGTAAAGGACGGGAAGATGACCCTCCATGTGTCGCTTCAGTCGAAGCGCATCCTGAATCTTTTCCCCGGGCGCGCCGAGGATGCCAAAAAGGACGGCGCCGTGCTCTTACAGCCCACGACCGACACGGTCAAATTTGAGGACGGGAGCACGCAGGAGGTATACGGGTTCGATATCCCCGTCCCGGCGCTCGACACGGAATTCCCGCTCGCCCTCGTCGGCACCAAGGGTGTCTGGTACGACCATCAGGTCAAAGTCACAGAAGTCAAAGCAGAAGAGGTAAGTCAGGCGGCAGCTCCGGAGATTCCGGGGCTGCGCTTTGTTAAACGGATGGATCTTCGCTATGCAAAGACCTTTGACATTTACTTCTATGAGAAGAATTTCGCGCTGATCGATGTGCACGGCGCGGCGCGCTATCTGGTGATTCCGGCGGGAGAGGCAGCGCCGAAAGAGCTGCCGGGCGATGTGGTGCGCTTACAGCAGCCGCTGGACCATATCTACCTCGCGGCGACGGCGGCAATGAGTCTCTTTGAGGTGAACGGGGCGCTCGACGATGTCCGCTTTACCGGCACGAGAGCGGCAGGCTGGCACATTGACGCGCCGAAGCAGGCGCTTTCGAGCGGTGCCATGCGCTTTGCGGGAAAGTACAGCGCGCCGGACTACGAGCTCCTCACATCGGAGGGCTGCGATCTCGCCATCGAGTCGCTAATGATACTGCACGCGCCCGAGGTGAAGGAGATGCTCGAGCGGCTCGGGATTCCGGTCTTTGTCGACTACTCGAGCAACGAGAACCACCCGCTCGGGCGCACCGAGTGGGTGCGGCTCTACGGCGTGCTGACGAATCATCAGGCAGAGGCCGAACGTTTTTTTGACGCGCAGTGCGAAAAAATGAACACATTACAGAACGTCGCGGACAGCGGCAAACAGGTCGTCTTCTTTGCGATGAACCGCGACGGGAGTTTTGTCGTCCGGCGGCGCACGGACTATGTCCCGAAGATGATACAGCTTGCGGGTGGGCATTATGTCGGGGTCGGCGCGGATGAGGCCGGTAGGAGTTCGGTGCAGCGCGTGTCGCGCGAGGCGTTTTTCGAGGCGGCGCGCGATGCCGACGTACTGATTTACAATGCGACCGTGGAGGCGCCGCTCAAAGATTTCGCGGAGCTTAAGGCGAAGGATGAGCTCTTCGCCGACTTCAAGGCCGTACAGGCGGGGGAGGTCTATCAGCTCGGCGGCGACATGTACCAGTCGGCGGATGCGGTCGCCGGACTGACGCTCGACTTTTACCGTGTGCTGCACGGCGAGACCGATGTCCCGCTGCAGTATCTGAGGAAACTCTCATGAGTGCGGGAAGAGGGCGGAGCGCGCTGGTATTTCTGTTTCTCAGCCTTGCGCTGCTTCTGTTGTTTTACTGGAATCTCGCCGCGGGGACGGTGCTCTTTTCACCGGGAAAACTGTGGGCGCTTCTCACTTCACCGGGCGGCACAGATCCGGCGGCGAGCATTTTATTCAAGATACGCCTGCCGCGCGCGCTGATGGCCTTGCTGCTCGGTGGAGCGCTCGCGGTCTCGGGCTTTCTCCTGCAGACCTATTTTGCGAACCCGATTGCGGGCCCCTTTGTGCTCGGCGTTTCCTCCGGCGCGCGGCTTGCGGTGGCGCTCTGCATGATGCTCTTTTTCGCGCGAAACCGCGCGACGAGTTCGCTTGCGCTGGTGCTCGCCGCCTTTCTCGGCTCGCTGGTCTCGCTCGGCTTTCTGCTTGCGGTCTCAAGCCGGGTGCGCCATATGGCGGCTCTCCTGGTGGCCGGCATCATGATAGGGTATATCTGTTCGGCCGCGACCGATTTTTTGCTGAGTTTTGCGGCGGACTCGGAGATTGTGTCCCTGCACAGCTGGTCGCAGGGCAGCTTTTCCGGCATGAGCCTTGCACAGGTCAGGACAGCGGTACTGCTCATTGCGGGCTGCGCTGTAGCGCTCCTCTTTCTCGCGAAGCCGCTCGGCGCCGTGCAGCTCGGCGAGAGCTATGCCGAGAGCCTCGGCGTCAATGTCATGCGGCTTCGCACGCTCTTAATTCTTCTCGCAAGTCTGCTCGCCGCGACTGTGACCGCCTTTGCGGGGCCGGTCTCGTTTGTGGGGGTGGCTGCGCCGTTTTTAATCCAGCGCCTGCTCTGCACCAACAAGCCGCAACTTGTGCTACCGGCCTCGTTTCTCGGCGGCGCGGTCTTCTGCATGGCCTCGGACTTCATTGCGCGGACAGCCTTTCAGCCGACCGAGCTTGCGCTCAGCACGGTGACTTCCTTCTTCGGCGCGCCGATTGTTCTCTGGCTATTGGTGAAGCGGCGGGGAAAATGAGGTAGTGACACAAAAGCAGAGATTCGGAGAAAACGCGGAGGGGATATGTCGGTCACAAGCTTTTTACATCTGAGCAATCCGGGCGGCGGTGAATTTGATACCGAAATGTTCTGTGGGGAGATGGAGAGAAAATATCCGGGAACGGATACGGAACAGAGTCAAAGCAAGTCTTTGGCTTACGATATTACTTGGAGCCGATATGCGGATGGCCCACAGTTTGAAGTAAGGCTCGATCGAACACGCCGCACGCTCGCGGTGGAGTATTTTTATTCGGCGGATAGAATTCGGGATTACGCAAATTTCATTCTATGGATCAGACGGTACTTTCCGAGGGAACAGGAAGTAATCTTGGTGGATGAAACCAATGCGGAGACCATGCTGCTTTCCCCGGAGGCAGCGACAGAGGAAATCGAAGCGTGGATCTTTCGCGCCGGTGTATAAAAGCAGACACAGCAAACGCCGTAACTGTTTTTCGCATTCAAATGCATAATAGACGCGATATTGCGGCAACGCTTTGTCATCGCGTAGCGGTTAAAAAAGAAAAAGAACGGTGCTGTCAGGAAGAGGGCGTATCGAGAGGAGGAGGGGCTATGCGGAATAAGCAGCGGGCAAAACTCGCGGCAGAGGGGGTCAAAACGGGCTACGGCGCGCGCGTGGTGCTCTCGGAGGTCGCGTTTGAACTTCACCCGGGCGAGGTCATGGCCCTGCTCGGGCCGAACGGCGCGGGCAAGTCGACCCTCTTAAAGAGCGCTGCGGGACAGCTTGCCCTGCAGGGCGGCAGCATCTACCTGGAAGGCAAAGATTTGCAGGCCTATTCCGGGAGAGAGCGCGCGGCGTGCATGGCACTTTTATTTACCGAGCGGAGAGAGCCGGAGTTTGCAACGGCGCGCGAGGTGGTCGAGGCAGGGCGCTACCCCTACACGGGGCGCTTCGGCACCTTGCGGGAACAGGATCACGCGGCGGTGGCGCGCGCCATGGCCTATGTGTGCACCGAGGAACTCAGAGAGCGCCCCTTTGCGGAGCTGAGTGACGGCCAGCGCCAGCGCGTGCTGCTCGCCAGGGCGCTCGCGCAGGAGCCGCGGCTCATTCTGCTCGACGAGCCGACGGCGTTTCTCGACCTTCGTCATAAGATAGAGCTCCTCGGTTTGCTGCGGGATTTCGCGACCCGGGAGGGACTCGCGGTTCTGGTTTCGCTCCACGAGCCGGACCTCGCGCTCAAATGTGCTGACCGCGTGCTGCTTGTCGCGGACGGCAAGGTGCTGCCGCCGGCTGCACCGGAAGAGGCGCTTTCCGAAGAGAATATGCGCCGCATTTACGGACTGGGCGCTACCTACGACGCGCTCTCCGGCAGTGCGGAATTGCCGCGGCGCACGGAAGGCACGCCGCCGGACACGCTGGTACTCGCGGGCGGTGGGAGCGGCATACCGGTTTACCGGCGGCTTCGGCGCGAGGGCACTTCTTTTGCGGCCGGGATTTTCAGCCCCGCGGATCTCGATTATCCGGTGGCAATCCGCCTTGCCGCGAAGGTCATTGAGACCGCGCCTTACGAGCCGGTTTCGGCGCCCGACCTGCAAGCGGCAAAGGCCTGTCTCTCAAAGGTCAGGCGGGTCATCTGGGCGGAGCCGCCGCTCGGAAGCGGCAATGCGGCCCTGCTTGCCTTGCGGGAACTTGCGGAATCAAAGGGGATTTTAGAGCAGAAATAAAACGAGCTTACTGCATCGCTTGGGCCGAATCGCGAAGAGTCGAGGAGTGTTCGCAAGGGCGAGCCTGCGAGCACGGGCAACACGCGCTTCCTGCGGGCGTGCGAAAGAACGGCCGAAAGCCAAAGCATCGATGTGGGAAAAGACCGTAAGTGCGAGAGGGCAGAGGGCATCAAAGAACTGTCGCAATCGCGCCTGCAGGGACGATAGCGAGTGTATATCTGCGGAAATGACAGATTATCGGAAGGAAAGCGGGATAGGAGGAAAGGTGGAATATGAACATTCAGATTTTCGGCGGCGGCAAGAATTTTGACGTGAAAAAGGCAGAGCGCTATTTTAAGGAGCGCCGCATCCCGGTACAGCGCGTGGATCTCTTTGAGAAGGGACTCAGCAAGGGGGAACTCCGCGCGGTATGCCGGGCGCTCGGCAGCGCGGAAGCTCTGGTCGACACCGCCGCGAAGGCGAAGGAGACTGTGATCTGGTTTCAGCACACGGCGGAAGAGGACAGGGAAGCCTTTTTGCTGGAACACCCGGAAATTTTAAGACAGCCCATCGTGCGAAACGGCGCGCAGGCGACGGTCGGCTATCAGCCCGAGGTCTGGAAGAACTGGGCGTGAGACAGTGCCCGATTTAACCGAGCCAGCTCCAGTTCTCCTCGCGGGGCAGGGTGAGGGTCAGCATCACAACTTCGCCCGCATTGTCTCGGCAGAGATCCTCCGGGAGAGAGCGGAGCGGGAGCGGATTGCCCTCCTCAAGTTCCTGGAGAATACAGCGGACGCCCTCCGCGCGCGCGTCATCGATCGCGTCGGCGCGGTCTGCGCCTTCGCCGTAGCAGCCCGGAAAATCCGGGAAAGCGGCCCGAAAGCGGCCGTCACGTTCGGTGAGAATAATCGGGTAATCAAATGCCATGGGGTATCCTTTCCGGAGACTCAAAAATGTTTCGCTCCATTATAGCATGAATGACAGGAAAACAGCGGCACCCCTGCCCCGCGATTCGCGGTAGGAGTGAGTTCAAACTGTCCTACCAGATCTTGCAATCTAGCGCCGAAACTGATTTTGCAAAAAAAAATAAAAAAGTGCTTGCATTCTCCGGGACGTCATAGTAGAATAACGAAGTACTGAGCGGGGATGCTGGAATTGGCAGACAGGCTAGACTAAGGATCTAGTGGCCACAAGCCGTGTGGGTTCAAGTCCCATTTCCCGCA
>ERZ773069.1446-NODE-1446-length-13787-cov-3.428779_pt1 | contig 13787 bp, 9 predicted proteins | sample MGYA00580619_ERZ773069 | MGnify/ENA primary metagenome ERZ773069 (study PRJEB29015, sample SAMEA2738007) | human oral metagenome | biome: human oral; feature: human-associated habitat; material: dental | place: China | collected 2108 ...
CTTTCGCCACATCCCGTTCGCCTCGCTCTCAGAGGAGGCTGCCGCTGTCACAATTACCTGCACCTCACCGAGCAAGACCTTCAACCTCGCGGGGCTCCAGATCTCCAACATCTTCATCCGAAACAAGGAGCTTCGCCGCCGCTTCAAAGATGAACTGAGCCGAACCGGCTACGACGAGCCGAATACGCTCGGTCTCACGGGGGCAAAGGCGGCATACGAGCACGGCGCAGAATGGCTGACCGGGCTCCTCGCCTATCTCGAGGAAAACACCGTGCGTGCAAAGTCATTTCTCGCGCAGCATCTGCCGAAGGTGAGGCTCATCGAGCCGGAGGGCACCTATCTCCTCTGGCTGGACTTCTCCGCCTGCGGTCTTTCGGACAAAGAGCTCAACGAGAAAATCATCCGCGAGGCAAATCTCTGGCTTGACGACGGCCCAATCTTCGGCACGGGAGGCAGCGGCTTCCAGCGCATCAACATCGCCTGTCCGTGGAGCACACTGGAAAACGGACTCGAACATCTCGCAAAGGCATTCCGCTGAACAAAAAAGCTGCTCTGATACGTATTTAACGCATCAGAGCAGCTTTTTCGATAACGATATGTCAAGTTTTATTGTTCTTCTTTAAAGTACTGCCATGCATCCATGACGTCGAGAAAAGCGCCGTCAAAGCCTGCATCGATGATTTTATCGAGATAGGCATCCGGACTGCCATAGAGAATTTCCTTCCACTCCTTCGTCCAGTAGCGTGCCTTATAGCTGCCCGGCCACTCGGGGTTCGGCTCCGCGAGCCAGTGCGGGCGCTCGGCATTCCATTCCTCCCGCCAGTAGGGGCGATAGTCCGCGGCCTCGCCGACACTCATATAGGAGAGCAGGATACGGCGTCCGCCGTTTGCCTTATGCTTGAGCCGTTCCGTCTCCTCGAGCGAGAGCGGGCGGTCATCGTAGTAGAGGTCGACGATCAGGAGGTCGTAGTTCGTCGCAGCAAGCGCTGCAATATAGGCCTCCCGCGTCTTAAAGTGCTCGGGGTTCAGCAGCGCGAGGAAATTCTTTGCCTCTTTCAGCTGTGTGACATTGCCCGTATTCTCATGCATCGGGCGGCGCTCCGGGATCACGTCGAGGAGCCGGTCGCCGCCGTCCGAAACATAGCCCGCCGCAGCGCCCAGCTTCTGCACCTCACGAATCTTCCTGCCCTTTACATAGTCAAGGGTAAAGACCTGCTTTCCTGCAAGCAGGGGTTTGCGCAGCATCGCCGTGAGAAACGCTTCCGTCTCCGTGTTATTGCGCTCCGCCTTCGCGCCGTCCTCTTCATAGCCGTCATAGAAGACCGACTCCATAAAGAAGCCGTCCAGCGTGCCGATCAGCTTCGCGGTGCTCTCCGCCGGGTTATCCGCCGTCACTTCCAAAAGCCCCGTCGGTCCGTTGCCGACCAGCAGGAACCCCGGTACCCGTCCGCGTGCGTAGGTCCCAAGTTCTGCCGTCAGATCAACCATCGAGGTCTCCGGCACAATGCGCATCTGCGGGGGCAGATCGGCTGCTGCATTTCCGCAGGCATGGGGCAGCTGATTCAGCCCGAACAGCCCCGCCGCCCCCACGAGGAATGCGGCAACGCCTTTTTTTATCTTACCCATCGTTCCTCCTATGAGCGCCGTTTAGAGCGTCTCCTGATACCAGAGCGCAAGGCCCCAGCCGTTGTAGCCGAACCCGCCGTCATCGCGGCGCACGTAGCGTTCCGCCTGGAAGGTAAAGTTCCTGTGCTCGGACGGCTTCCACTCCACACCGCCGATCAGCGCGCGCCGTTTGAATCCGCCGCCCGTATTGAGCACCGTCCGCAGCGGATCGGAGGTGCTGCTGACATTTGCATAGTGCACCATGACCTGCCATGTGAGTTTGCTCGAGATGCTGTGCCGCAGCCCGAGGCCATAGTACTGCCGCGCAGTCGACTGCGAGTCAATGCCGCTTGCTGCCTCGGTTAGGGCGTAAATGGTATAAAAGCGCAGTTCGTCTTTCTTTGTGATTCTCTTGTTATAGAAGAAGCGCAGCTCCCAGTCGTCCCCGTCACGGTAGCTGTTCTTCCCCGTAATCGTGCGGGTGTTCACATCTACTGCATCCTGCACGGCATGCCCGGTCGTATTGTGATAAAGCTGCACCATGTACTGCTTCCGGGTCCCCGCGTGGAGATATTCAACCTCCTGCGAAAAGATATTCCCTGGCGAGACGCGCGCGCTCGGCACTTCCTTTGCGTAATTGTACCCGCTGCGCACGGCATAGCTCAGCCGGCCGGTCAGGCGGTCGCGCTCGGTAATGAGATGGACAACCTCAATGCTGGGGATATACTGCCAGCCCGCACCAAAGTCTGTGAAGCGGGCGAGCCCCTCCGGCACGACTGCATGGCGGGCGAACCGGCTCCGGCCCGTCGGCACATTCAGCCCGAAGCCGTAGTAAACGCGGTTGATTCGCTTCTCATTGCGCAGAGTTATGCTCAGCTGCGTATCCGTCCAGCCCGATGTACTGCCGTTCTCAAAGCCCGTATTGGATTTCACATAGCCGCCTGAGATGCCGTAGTCCAGCTTCGTCCTGCCCCGGTGCGTGCGCTCGAAGTAGGAAAACGGCAGGTAGAGCTGGTGCCCCGCACGTTCGCCGCGCCATGCGTAGTATTCGAGTCCCGTCTGATACCCTCGTCCCTCGCCGAAGTATTTGAGCTCATGCTCGCTCTGCGCGAGCTGAGCCGCCGCCGTCCTCTCGCCGTGCGCAGCCTCCGCGGCCCACGCCTTTGCCTCGCGGTCATAGTTCTCCGCCTCCGCGCGGTCCGTGTGCGTCTGTACGAGATCCTCCTCGCTTGCCGCCAGCTCCTGCTGATAGTCCGTGACGAGTTCGCGCGCATCGCGCTCCGCGTCCTCTGCCGCCTCCCGCACTGCGGTCAGCGCGTCAAAATGAGCCTCGACCGCATCGAGCGCCGCCTGCGCCGCTGCAACCTGCACCGATACCGCATCGAGCGCCGAAGTGCCGTCTGCCGGCGCAGCGCCGCTGGTCCGCGCAAGTTCCGCCTCCACCATGAGCTGTGCATCTACAATACGGTTCTGCTCGTAGCCGACCTCCCGCAGGACACGGGCAACCACCTCCGCACGCTCTTTCCCGCCGTCGCTCGTCCCGCTGAGGCGGCTTTCCTGTGCGCTCAGCGCATTCACCCGGGCACGGTGTGCGTAGACCTCGGATGCATAGGCCGCTTCTGCACGCTGCGCTGCGATGGCCTCCTGCGTACGCAGCGCACTTGCCTCCTCAGCAGCCGCGAGGGCAATGCGGACCGAAGCGAGGCGGACCTCCGCCGCACGGAGATTCTGCCCGGCGCGCACAAGGTTTGCTGCGGCATCCTCCTGTGCGGTGCGCGCTTCCGCAAGATTGCTCTGCGCCGCAGCGAGATCCGCCTTTGCCTGCGCGAGCGCATCCAGCGCCGCATGATAGGAGCGGATCTCGCTCTCCACATTCGACATATAGGAAAAGTACCCGTACACATCATGCAGCGCATCGTGACTTGCCGCCGCAGCATCGTCCGGCAATCCGCCAAGAGCGAACGCACAGGCCGCCGCGCTCCCGCGCAGCAGGACGCTGCGGCGCAGCTTTCTCAGCATACTCATGCCTTTTCCATCCTTTCGAGATCCGGAAGCGCATCCCCATAAAGCGCATGGGCAATCATCCAGAAAATCCCCGCATTCGCCTGATAGAATACAGGCTGGGTACAGAACACATAGTAGTTGATCCCCCGCCCGAAGCGCATGAGCGCCCAAACGCTGTAGGCAAGCGCGATTCCCGTTGCGAGGAAGAAGCCAAATCCATAGGTTTTCTCACCCAGCCACAGACCCAGCAGACCAAAGACGAGATTTCCCGCCGCGGCAATGGCACCAATGCGCCATACACCGCTCTGAAAGTCAAAATACTCCAGCATGATCATGAGCACCTGCAGTGCTCCTGCGAAGAATGCGGCAAAGAGCATGACGTTGAACATATTGACGGAGTTGTAGTCCAGCCCCGCAAACGAGAGCACATAGCTGCCGAACGCCAGGAACACGAGGGTGAATACAAACTGGAACTCGAACGCCTGCCGCAGTTCAAACCACATGACGTAGAGCAGATCCTTGCGCGCATCCTCGATCATGTGGAGATTCCCGCCCCGCGTAATCGCATTGAAATAGTGGGCATAGCGCTCGTAAAAATGCGTCTCCACCTTGACAACAAATATTGTCGTCAGCGGCAAAATGGAGAGAAGCGCATAGAAAACAACCACGTCATAGCGCGGCGCATAGAGAAACGTATCCTCGATGAGCACGCCCCACGGCCCCTGCCAGATGATGATATTCGGCAGGAAAAGTCCGAGCGTGTAGCCGAATGCCCCGATGAAGAGGCGGCTGTGCCGTCCGAGGTACGGGAGAAACGCAAAGAGCATTCCGTCGCTCGGCAGACCGAACCGGCTGGTCACATAGAGGAAGAAGAACAGCACAAGAGCCCCCATGCCGACATCCATCGCAAGAAGCGCTGCAGCCGCAGGCGAGAGATATGCCCCCTGGAGCAGCAGTGCCGAGAGTGCCAGGCTGATCAGGACGCCGCCGAGATAGCCGAGAATCAGATACTTAAACCGCTTCACCGCCGTGAGATAGACACTCGCGACCCAGACCAGCAGCAGCAGCGAGAAAAAGAGATGCGAGAGCACCTTCAGCTCAAAGGCGAGCGGCTTCCCCCAGAAAAAGAGCACGGATGCGATCGTGCCGAGGACAAGCAGAATCGCGCTCATGCCGAACAGAGACGGCGTCACGTCCCGGTAGTGCTCGACGGTAATGCAGTCCGCGAGATAGCGGGTCAGAACAATGGTAAACCCGGAGGAGAGCAGCTGCGAGAAGACAAAGGAGTAGACCACGGCGCCCAAAAAGACAGCCGACTCGTCCGCCTCGGCGCCATAGGTCTGAAAGAGCATCTGGATCGCGAGCACCATGCCCGCCAGCAGGACAAACGGCCCTGTCGTGACAATGGCGGAGTAGGAATATGCCTTGATGTGTCCCGTCGCCGTATGCGCCCGGAACAGGCGCTTCAGCTCAAATCCGACGCCTGCCATTTGCTCCCTCCTTTGCTGCGCGTTCATATGCCTGCTGATAGGAGGCAATGAACTGCTCATAAGTATAGTGTGCCTTCGTCCGCGCAAAGCCAATCTCCGCCATGCTGCGGCGGAGCTCATAGCTGCGCGCGAGGCGCAGGATCTCATGCGCCATCGCCTCATAGTCCATCGGCGCGACCACCGCCCCGGCCGTGCCGAATGTATCATTGCGGTCGCCGTAGATCAGCTCACGGCAGCAGCCGACATCCGTCGTCACATAGGGACGGTGCGCTGAGAACCCCTCGAGCACCGCGAGCGGCTGTCCCTCGCTGATGCTCGAGAGCACCATGATGTCCATTTTCGGCAGATACTCCGCCACTGGAACAGAGCCGGTGAACGTCACATTCTCCAGCCCCAGCATGCGAATGGTCCGATGGCAGACCGCCACATAGTCCGGATCCTCCTCAAGACCGCCCATGATGACGAGCTGCGCGTCGGGAAGCTCGCGGCGCACAACGGCAAAGGCGCGCAGCAGGGTGAGGATATCCTTGATCGGTACGACGCGGACCACGGCGCCGATGGTGATCGGTCCGCCGTGATCCGTGAGCTCCGGGATATGCGTAAACCGCTCCATATGCACCCCGTTCGGAACAATATTGATCTTCTCGGGGGCACAGCCGAGATCTGCGGCAATCTTACCGTTGTGCTCGAAGAGCGTATAGAGCTGCCCGGCTGCATGATAGGAAAGGCGTGCGAGATAGTAAAAATACTTGATCCACACAGCCTTAAAGTCCGTCTTTGCCCAGTCGCTCTTGATGATTTCTGCCTCGCGCTCGCGCGAATAGATGCCGTGCTCGGTGATCATGAACGGCTTTTGGTACATGGTCGCCGCCAGGCCGCCAATCACGCCGCAGTACCCCGTTGCGACACTGTGGTAAACATCTGCCTCGGGCAGCTTCTGCTGCATGAGATAGAAGAGCGGCAGGAGCATCGAGCGCATCGTCCAGAAGAAGTCCGTAAACGGGAGGTTGTTGTACTCCTTGCGGTAGACGCGCGCAATGATGTCGAAGAAATCGCTCGACATAAAGACCGTGAGCGGCGAGCGCCAACGGCCATGGTGAAAAATCTCCGCCAGACGATAGAGCGGCACATCCCGCTCGCCACGGACGAGATCATAGAGCGTCTGCTGCTCATCCGGCGTGAGGATTCCCTCGCTCATATCCGCCGAGCGCAGCGACAAAATCTCGTCGAGAAACGATTCCTCGACCCTGATGCAGTTTGCGGGCAGCTTGTACTTAAACTGTCCGCGGTCCTTTGCCTCGGCGCCGATCGAATAGACAATGAACTCATGCTCCGGGAGGCCCTCCATGAGCATCTGAACCCACGAGGAAACGCCGCCCACAACGTAGGGATAGGAGCCCTCCGCCAAGAGACAGATGCGCATTAGGACGCCTCCTTCCAGTAGATGCGGGCCTCAGGCGCACTCGTACGGATCAGGTAGACCCCGTCATCCGCGTACTCCGCAGTACAGCCCTCCGTGCGCTCGATTTCATGCGCAGTACGCAGGAGGAAGCGCAGTTCGCCCGTGCAGCCCCATGTATAGAGCACCATACCCTCCGGCGTGCGCCGCACACGGTAGTCCATATCGAAGTAATCCGAGAAGAACGGCAGGCTGCCCGATATGGTCTCCGGCATCAGCCATGGGAAGCGCGTGCTGATCTTGTGCATAAAGGACTTCATGCCCGTCTCCATCGTGTTCCATGTAGTATTTTCACTGGACTCATAGAACAGCTCATCCGGATGGATGAAATGCGAAAAGACCCCGATGTAGTTCAGCGCGCTGATCTCCTGCCAGAGTATCAGCGCATTGTCCTCATGCCCCGAACTGATGCGCGGGATTTCAAAGACGCCGTCCCTGCGCTCAAAATTCTGATAGTAGACGCGCTCACTCGCAGGTCCGTCGAACAGAGCGCCGAACACAATCACCTCGGGGAATACCTTGCGGACCGCCGCCTTGCCCTCGGGACTCATGATGTTCGACGGAGGCACGTAGAAACGGAACTCGTAGTCCGGAAAAGCAGACTTCACGTAGTTGCGCAGCTCGCGCATTGCCTCCTCCATGTCCTCCTGGCTCTCCCACGGGACATAATTCAGGCGCGGCTGCCCGTAGCCCTCCGGGGCAAGCGGCTGATGATTATAGCCGTGCAGGCCGAGCTCGCCGCCCATGTTCAGGAGTTCGCGCCCATAGATGATGAGACCGTCGCGCGCGGCTCTGCCGTCGAGCGGATGGAACGGGCCTTTCACCTGCGCGCCATAGGTCTCGATGATTGCCCCCGTATAGCGGAGATTCTCCTCCTCTGCCAAACGGCGGATGAACGGCCACCAAATTTTGCGGTAGAAGGTCTCCGTATCCACACCGAGTTCGTCATAAATGCGCTCGAAATCGCCCTCCGGCACCGGCGCAGGGAAATCATCGAGGATAAAGAGCTTCACCCCGACCACAGGATAAATTGTATCCGTGCCGCAGTGTGCCATCAGCGCGGCAAAGATTCCGAGGTTTGTCTTATCGTCACGCTCCACGCCGTTGTAGGCGTAGATGCGCCCTGCGCCAAGAGGCTTCTCCCAGAGGAGAGGTGTCCCCTCAGCGCTCGTGATATGTGTCGTCGCATCCGCCGTCAGCGTAACGGTATTGACCTGCGTTGTGTATGCAGAGTCCTCGTCGAAGCGGAAATCCTTTCCGCCCGCAAGAAAATTCGTACGGACATAAATGCCGACGACATCCGCAACTTCTCCCAAAGATGCAACACCAAAATCCGCGAGTGTCTCCGCAGAGACCGAACCGATCTCCGCCGGCTCAATCTTTTGCAGAGCAAGCACCGTACCGCCCGCACGCGCATAGTCCAGAACTGCGGGCAGCATCGCTGTCGCACCAAGCTGCCCCGTCGCGAGGGCAACCCCCTGATACGAGGCATCCACAACAAAGGTATCCGTCATCGGGCGGCTCTCGAACGCCTTGCGCTTTTCCGTCAGGATCTTCTCCATATTGTTCCGGGCATACATGCTCAATACATCAGTCGGATCGTAAACAATCAGGAACTTTTCGCGCGGCAGAGCCTCCTCTGCCGGTGCAGGGCGCAGAACACGCTCACCCATCAAGCGGTTGCCGAGCGCCCCCAGATAGAGGAAGCCGTCGATCCGGCTGTATTGAAAGAAACACCCCAGGAGAAATGCAAGAACCAGCAGGATACAGAGACTGCGCTTATTCATGAGCCGCACCTCCGTCCCAGTAGCGGATTGCCTGTATCGCCTCATTGCTGAGACGCACAGGAAGCTGCTTCAGCGCATCAATCGCCGCCTGCACGCCCGCTATATCATGCTTTGCCTGTGCAAGATGGAGCAGGAGCATCAGCGGCAGCTCCGCTGTCGGATGCTGGCCGCGGAACGCAGCGCACGCACGCTCCGCCTCTTCCAGATACCCCGCACGGATCCGCTCGCGGATGTTTTCTGCCTGGTAGGCCGGGTGCTCCGGATGGCGCTCTGCGAGCACATGCAGCATCTCCATATAGCGGGTTCGCTGCTGCTCCCGCATCACGGCATCACCGTATTGGCGCAGGAGAAACTCCCGCACCTTTGCAACGTATTCATTGAGCAGCGCATCATCGTCAGCGCCGCGCTTGATCAACTCCTCGAGGGCATAGATCTCCTCGCTCAGCTGCTCCATATGCGCCGTCATCATTGAGATCGCATAGTACGCGATCTCGCGGTCATTGTCATGTACTGCCTCGGTCAGGATCGCCTGGCGCTCAACCACATCCTGCTTGATCGCGTCGGTGAAGAACTTGCGCTTCAGCTTCGGATCGTCCACGAGAAACACATCGTGCAGCGGAACAATATCCCCGCTGTACGCATGCTCACCAAACGACAGGCTCAGGTCCTCATCCGCATCCTTTGGTCCGGTCCGCTTCATCAGCCCCAGCGACCGTCCCAGGAGCTCATACAAGACGAGGATGAGCAGTCCTGCCACAGGAACGGCAAGAGCAAACGCCGCCTTGGCCGCCGCCGAGATTTTGCCGCGGCTGCACGCCTCCGCTGCCGTATAGATCAAAACAGCCGCCAGATATACGATGAGCACCGGCAGAGCTGCCGCAAATTCTCCGCTCATCATAGCGACTGACTCTCCCCGGTCTCAAACCCTGCCTTTTCCAGGCGCTCACGCACCATATCCAGCGTCTTGCCGGCAACATCGGGCAGAAGCAGTGCGACACCGTCCTCTGTCGCGCCGATAACGTCCTCAGCGCGGATGCTGTTTGCAATCTGATGATCAAGTTCGATGTATGAGAGCCCCTTTGCCTTGATTGGGAGGAGCGTCACACGATAGTCCGGCTGGATGCGGCGCCGTTCACGGAACTCCTCGATCACCTTGCGGAACTCCTCGACACGCAGAATCCGCGTCTCGTCCATATACTTGCGTCCTGCCGTCTCCTTCTCCCACTCGTAAGCCCGGCCGAGCGAGCTCGACACAAGCCGTGCCGTGATGGAAAGGAGGTTCTGCTGATAGAGGCTCCACTGCTCAAAGTCCAGATGGTAGATCTGGATCACGGCAATCACGCGCCCCTTGTAGGAAATCGGCGCAGCAAGATCCGGCAGCCCCTTCACGAGGCCGCGGTTTACAAATATCTTCTTCTCGCTCAGCATCTGCGTGATGTAGGGATAGTCCTCCACACGCATCGAGCGCGGCATCTCTGCCGTCTGGCTTCCGAGGCGCACCTTCTGGCGCAGATAGTATCCGCCCTCACCGACGACGTAGACAACAACATCCCGGACATCCAAAATATCCGCCGTCACCGATGCCGTCTGCGTGAAGAGGTTCTCCGTCTCAACGGAGTCCAGACGCGAGATGATGCGGTAAAGGCGGCCGATGCTGTCGTCCGAGTTTACAATCTGCCGATACAGGCGATCCTTCACCGCCAGATTTTCCTTGAAGATATCCTCCAAGAAGGAATAGCGGTACTGCAGGCGCCGCTTCACGCGGCTGTCCGAGCGCTGCTGATAGCTTGCCCTGTCCGCAAAATATCCCGTCAGAACGGCGACAAAGAAGTATGAGACAAAGTGGAGAAACTCGCGCGGATTGTAGAGCATCGCCACGAGATCTCCGCCCTGCCCGAGCAAATTGTAGATGAGCAGAATGAGGGAAAACACGCCGGCAAGCAGCGCCTGCTGCTTCCCGTAGAGAAGCCCCATACAGCCGATATAGAGAAAGGCGACGTCGAACGCAATCATGCCGTTCACCGTCGTTCCGCCCTGAAAATACGAGATCACAGCCGTAAGAAGAGCTCCTGTCAGGTTCTCCGCATACGGAACGACCCGCTGCTGGATCCGAGCAAGCCATGCATTCCGCGAGAGCGCACGGACATCCTCCACATAGGTATCGCGCGAGGCATACATGGACTCCCATGTCTCCTTAAGCCCCTGTGCGAGCGGGCGCTTGGGGCGCCATCCGAGTTCCTGCTCCATGATTCGGCTCTGCAGGACAGCATGCCCTCTCGGAGCACGCGGTACGGCAGATACGTTGACGCGCGGGAAGAATGCGGAGCAGATCTCGTAAAGCGCGGCCATCGTCGTTCCCTCAGACGCGGAGATATGCAGATACGGTCCCGAAAAATCCCGCTCTGCCGCCTGATAGATTGCATGCGCTGCATCGCGCGCATCAAGCAGGCCGTATGAAACGGCCGCCGGGTCCTCATATTTTGGCAGGGCGCGTCCCATCAGCGCCGCCCCGAACAATCGGCCGACAAGACCATCGTCCGATGTCTGGCCGGGGGCATAGAGTTCGGCAAGCCGGAGAATCGATGCCGAGAGCCCCTGCGCGCGAAATGACAAAGCCAACATCTCCATGCGCTCCAGCAGGCGCCCCAGCTCTCCCTGCGGGTCAAGCGGATCGGTCTCCGTCGGGCAAGTCCCCGGTGCAAAGACCTCATCCCCTGAAATCAAAAACACGCGCCGCACCTTTGCCGTATATGACAGCCTCAGAATCGCATCGAGCCGGCGGATTGCCGAAACGGGATTCTGCTCCATGCGGTAGATGAGGAGATCCAGATTCTGTACGGCAAATACCGTATTGACCTCATCGCTCTCCAGATCGCAGTTATAGGTATGAATCCCCTGCGGCGGATTCTCTCCCTCTGCGCTGCGCAGCCGGCAGACTTCCCACGCCTCTTTTCGGAACCCGGCCGCAAGAAGCTGTTCCAAAAAACGCGGAAGACCGACAAACATCGCCTTTTTTGTCCATGTTCCCATATGTTTGTCCCATCCTGCTCGCCGCAGCAACGATCCCTGCGGCGAATGCCTTGTTATACAGAGTACAAGTACAGAGTACAAGAAGGCCGGGCTTTAAAGAAGCATCAAGCCGCCTTTTCCTGTATGCAATCACTTATATTATTACCAGTATATATTGCTTCATCGCATATAGCAAGCCTTTTGTAGAAAAACAAATAAATATTATTTTATAAATTTTACTCTTAAAAAATAACAACAAAAAAACTGCAGAGGCACTCTGCCCCTGCAGTAAAATGATATACATTCCGATCTTCGTTATCTATCCAGGAAGAGGTCTGTGGAGAGATAGCGGTCGCCGCCGTCCGGCAGGAGGACAACAATTGTCTTGCCCGCAAAGTCCGGCCGCTTTGCAATCTCGACCGCAGCTGCAAGCGCTGCACCTGAGGAGATGCCGACGAGCACCCCCTCGCGCCGTGCAAACTCCCTGCCATAGGAAAAGGCATCTTCATTCGCCACGCGGATAATCTCATCATAGACGCTTCTGTCGAGCGTCGCGGGGATAAAACCGGCACCGATGCCCTGAATCTTATGCGGCCCGGGAGCCCCCCCGGACAGAACCGGAGAGTCCTCCGGCTCCACCGCAGCCACATGTACGGAGGGGTTCCGGCTCTTCAGGTAGCGACCGACGCCCGAAACCGTCCCGCCTGTCCCCACACCTGCGACAAACACATCCACATTGCCGTCGGTATCCGCCCAGATCTCAGGCCCTGTCATACGCTCATGCACGGCAGGATTGGCCGGATTCTCAAACTGCGAGGGAATCAGCGAATTCGGGATCTCCTTGTGCAGCTCCTGCGCCCGAGCAATGGCCCCCTTCATCCCCTGCGTCCCGTCGGTCAGGACGATCTCCGCGCCATATGCCTTGAGGAGATTGCGGCTTATCATTCGCGCATCTTCGGAAGTATCTGTTCCAAAGTTCACACTTGAGAAGGTAACTTGGGCACCACTGCGACTTCTCATGGTGTTCATGTTATATACGAAAGCCTCCATCGCCTGATAGACAGCTTTCTCTGTAGCTTCCTCTACATCTTTTGCTCCGTTACGCAACTGCCATTCTCGCTCTTTAGCGACATACGGCGCAAGATCGGTGTCGAAGTTAAGGAAGCCTTGGCCGCCAAACATATCATTCTGGCTGCTCTGTAAGATGATGCAGGCTAACGCCACGGCAGAGCCTATGCGTTTCGGTGGACGAATATGACCCACGCCGTTATTGAATCCTTTTTTTAGCATCTCGCCCAAAGGATTGAAGAAGCAATTCCACGTCAAGCCATAATAACCCAAATCGTGGATATAGATTCTGCCCTTTCGATGGTTCTCCGCATGACGTTTCGACATCTTGCTCAAGAAATATTCCTTCGACACGCTCTCAGCAATGCCGTACATCTTGGATGCGGCACTGTTCTGTGTATTTGCATTATCGTGATTCATCTCTTGCACGAGCTTCTCGACGTTTTTCATCATCTCCGACTTAGCCATTCGCGCTTCCGTGCGCTTCTGGCGATAGAGGATATATGCCTTAGCCACATCGGGATAGTTTTTCATCAACACATTTTCTACGATGTCTTGAATCTCTTCAACAGAAATGTTGGCGTCTCTCTCGTCATGCGGTATACCCTCGCATACAACACCTGTTGCACGAGTAGCCTCTTCCTCAGCTCGGTCATGTTCCGCAGCTACAAAAGCCTTTTCGATAGCCATACGGATTTTCTCCGAATCGAAAGGAACTTCTGTGCCGTCGCGTTTAACGACAGTCATGTACTTCAAATCACTCACTGTGTTTCATCACTCCTTATATATTCTGAAAATACGAATTACCTTGTCTGCGGCTTTTCCTATGTCATTCGCGTACTTGTCGTCCAAAGTTGCACACGTTATCACGGGAATCCAGAGCATGAAGGCGATAGCGTGAAGAAATTTCCCCCACAAAGTAAGATTCTTCCATACCGCCTTTATACTTCTAACCTCCTCTTTTATGTCGTGGAGTAGGTAACTTAAAAACGAGTCTGACGTTAAGAGATTCCGTTCAAAAACCCAAGAACCTCTCTCCGGGTCGCACAAACCGTCGCAGTCGTATGCTTCGTCAAACTCTTCATCAAACTCTACCGCATACCTAGAGAGAACCGGAGACGAGACACCTTTTACTGTGCCCCAGCCCAACTCTTTATGGAATACCCTATCGCCAACCTTGTATTTCAAGTGTTTTTTTACGATCACCTATACTACCTCGTAGGTAAAACCGGACGGAACTACATCGCGCTCAGGGTCAATCATGACTCCCTTTTGCGCCAGTTCGCGCCAGTAGGCGTACTGTGCTGCCTTCTCGATGTCTTTGTTGGCATCGTCCTTGAATCCCGCACGCAGTCGATACTTGAG
>ERZ773069.1448-NODE-1448-length-13780-cov-5.081020_pt1 | contig 13780 bp, 13 predicted proteins | sample MGYA00580619_ERZ773069 | MGnify/ENA primary metagenome ERZ773069 (study PRJEB29015, sample SAMEA2738007) | human oral metagenome | biome: human oral; feature: human-associated habitat; material: dental | place: China | collected 2108 ...
TCCACCGCCCCTGCGATAAAAAACTGCCTCCTTAGGTTTACTAAGTGGCAGTTTTTGTATAGTAGGGAATGTTAAATTACTCATGTTTGATTTTTATTAAGCTTATTGACAATAATATTTAAAATTCAATTCTATCTTGTATGAAAAACGGTTGTGTTATAATAGGACTCATTCCAAGTGACATAGAAATTTGCGATATTTGCTGTGAGGCTCTGGCAATAATATCGGTTAATGCCTCTTGATTTGAATAAATCAGTTCCTGTTTTAATTTATCAGCATCAATATCTTTAACATCTTCATATAATTCTAAAATTGCTCCATAACTCACCTTAAGGGTAAACAAAACAGATGGCTTAAATATTATTTGTCTGGAAAAAACTATACCTATCTTGTGTTCTTTATCAAAATTTACATCTAAATCATCCATAATGTTCATGTTAATTTGTTGTAATCCCTCAGTATTGTTGTCTAACCTCTTAAATTCTATTTCCTTTAAATATGTTTGATAATTTGGCAAAAAAATTTTTTTAAGTTTTTTATTATTCATTATTTCTTCCTATTGTACTGTATTATTCGTACCATTCCAGATTTTATCATAAGCTACTTTGAATGGATAATTGCTTTCAATTCGGTTTTTTATTATATTTTTATTTGTAACATTAATTATAATTGAATTATTTGTTATATGTCTTTCTTCATTAACAAATAAACGAATTGCCTCTTCAATTTTACTATTTAAACTACAATCATTAAAATATGCCATCATTGCAATTTGCCTATGCAAATTCTTATCTATCCTCACATTAAAAGAACCGCTATACTCTTTATCGGGTAATTTATTATTTTCTTCGCAAAACTCCAAATAATCATCAACTGCATTTTGAAATTCTTGCTCTATATTTTTAGCATCTGTACTTTCAAAAGTCACTAAATCTCTTATACCTTCTATCTTTCCATAAAGAATCATATCATCAGCATCAAAAAATATTTTACTATGATATCCTTTATATTCCAATACTCCACTCAATATTATACCTCCCCTGCTTCAATTAAAAAGTTTAATAAGCTTCTTACTGCATAGGCTTTCATTTCATTTCCCGGATGTGGTTTATGTAGTAATATAGATAATTTATCACTTTTTCTAATAAACATCACTCTTGAACCGGAAGTTTTTCCTTTATTATACCTCTCAAAACCAAGTGAATTTAATAGATTTTCAGCCTCTGTAAAAGTATAATCTTTTGGAACTGATTTTAATCTATCCTTTGCTTTTTCCGATCTACTCATACACCTTTCATTTATATTAGTATATTAATAATATGCAACTAACTAGTAGTTGCATATTATTACATTTGATAATAAAAGTCAATATTATCTTAAATTATTAATATTTTTATATTGAACATAATACAAAAGATACTATATCATAATTTAAACTTTTCATACCTAAAATAAGGTTAGCACATTAAGTTTTCAATATTTCAACACACAAGAGGCATAAATACAATTCTTTGCTACAATACGATATAAAAAAGCATTATTTATAACAAAGTATATTTGTACCATTTGTATTATAGCTTCTATACAACTATTTCACCTCTTTTTTATTTCCCATGCTAGGTACAGCTATCAATAAAAAACTCCAAGCACAGTGACTATAACCATAGCAATCATACACATCATGGGGCGTTTACAGTACCTACCAAGACTGAGAACATAACTCCATGAGAAGCCTTATTTATAGGACCCCTTATCTATAACCATCATAGAAGCAACCACGAAGCCCAGGATGATCTTGCCGCCACTGCTAAGACTTCTATAAAGTTTCTAAAAGTCGTCATTACGCTTTGTATAGGTGCATTTACCACAAAAAAATACGTACACACATTATAAAAGAACCCGGCATCGGGAATAAAAATATCATCTTAACGCCTTAAAGTAAAATCTATATCAATGAAAATGTATATCATTTTTACTTCTACCGTCTTACATAAGTTTACAAAGCTATGCTTAGCTTATAATATTTATCCGATTTTAACAAAACAGCCCTTTTAATGCCGGATACAGTTTTGCGAATCTTTCGTATTTTTCATCATATCTTTTTGCAGCTTCTTTATTGACGCTTATATGCTCTTTTACCTTTATAAGAGCCTTGCAAGCCGACTTTACACTTTCAAACTCTTTGCAGGCAACACCTGCCAGTATGGCAGCTCCATAAGCCGGTCCTTCTTCAGTCTCTACCAAATCAACCTCAAGCTTCATAATATCGGCACTCATCTGCCTCCACAGCTTACTTTTTGCACCGCCGCCGCAAAGTGTGGTTCTTTCAAAACCGATGCCCAGTTTTTTAGCCACTTCCAAGGAGTCTCTAAGTCCAAAAAGCACTCCCTCCATGACCGCCTGTGTCATATCCTCTCTCTTTGTATTCATACTCATACCTATAAAGGCTGCTCTTGCCTTAGTATCGTTATGCGGAGAACGCTCACCCATCAGATAGGGTAAAAAGAATACCTCATTAAATCCAAGCTTATCAAAGTTTGGCTGTTCTTTAGTATAATCTTTAGTATTTAACACATCTTCCATCCACCATTTATTACAGGAGGCGGCACTTAGCATACAAGCCATAAGATGATAATAACCGTCTGCGTGTGCAAATGAGTGTAATGCATTGTTGGGATCAACTTTAAATTCATAGGCAGGGATAAACATAGTACCGCTGGTTCCAAGAGATATGTTACAACTTGCACCGGCTATGATTCCTGTACCTACAGCCGCTGCCGCATTATCGGAAGCTCCTGCCGCCACCTCAACTTTTTGTTTTATGCCAAGCTCCGACGCAATATCGGTTTTTAAGGCACCTACACTTTCATAACTTTCATAAAGTTTAGGAAGCATTTCCTCATTTATATCACATATCGAAAGCATTTCCTTTGACCACTTTTTAGACTTTACATCAAGTAAGAGCATACCTGAAGCGTCGGAATAGTCTGTAGTGAAATTTCCGCTAAGCTTATATACTATATAGTCTTTAGGAAGCATGATCTTCTTTATTTTTTCAAAATTTTGCGGCTCATTTTCTTTAAGCCAAAGTATTTTAGGAGCCGTAAAACCGGCAAAGGCTATATTGGCAGTATACTCCGACAACTTATCCTTGCCTATTACATTGTTAAGATAGTCGGTCTGAGACTTAGAACGACCGTCATTCCACAGTATGGCAGGTCTTATGACCTTATCTTCTTTATCAAGTACCACCAGACCGTGCATCTGACCGGCAACGGCTATGCCCTTAACTCTTGTCTCAAAGCCCTGTATAAGCTCCTTAATTCCTTCCACCGTCTTGGCATACCAATCATTAGGATCTTGCTCCGACCACTCAGGCTTGGGCAAATACAAAGGATACTCTTTTGATACGATTTTTTCTATTTTTCCGGCTTCATTCATCAGCAAAAGCTTAACTGCCGAAGTTCCCAAATCTATGCCTACAAACATACATACACCTCGCATTTATTATTAGCCAAATTTTATCAAATATAAAAGCTGCTGCAAAACAAACTACCTACTCCTTGCAACAGCTTTTATTACCTTAGTTAAAACTATGTAACAGTATTTTATTTTGTCTTTAATGTAGCAGGGGTATCAGAACCAATGCCCCTATAGCCACCGATAGCACAATATTTTAGAGTTCAGGTAGCTTACATATATACAAGACTCTTCCGGCATTCATCTTCGTCTGATTTATAAATAAAAATTAAACATTTTCAGTTTTTTGATGAAGATGAATAATCCGGCTAAACTGTAAGCACAATACATTACTTTATCTTAATTACAGCCTTTACAAGGTTTTCTTTATTATTAACAGCCTCATCATAGGCTTTTTGTATATCATCAAGCGCAAATTCATGTGTAACTATAGAAGTAACATCTATAGCACCGCTTCCTACTGCCGCTATAGCCTTAGGGAAGATATTCTTATAACGGAATACCGACTTGATAGTAAGCTCCTTATCCATAACCTGTGCAAAGTTATAAGATATTTCTTCCTGTGCGGCTATGCCGACTAAAACTACAGTTCCTCCCCTTCTTGTAAGGAAAGGTGTCTGAGCTATAGTTACCGCAGAACCGGCAGTTTCAAATACTATATCGGCATTTCTTCCTCCGGTGATCTCCTTAACTTTTTCAAATACATCAACTTCTTTTGAGTTGATCACATGGGTTGCACCAAGCTCCAAAGCCTTATTAAGTCTTGCTTCAACAAGATCGGCTACTATTATAGTACCGGCACCCCTTGCCTTACTTGCAAGTAAGGTAACCAGACCTATACAGCCTGAACCCAGTATAACTACGGTATCACCGGTATTCATCTCACTTTGCTCTACTGCATAAAATCCTACGGAAAGAGGCTCTATCAATGCTCCTGCCTTTGTAGACACATTTTCAGGAAGCTTAAAACACATATCAGCCGGGAATGCTATAAATTCCTCATTACAGCCTTGCACAGGAGGTGTGGCTAAGAATACCACATCAGGACAGAGGTTATAATGCCCTGACTTACAAGCCTCACACTTTCCACAGGTAATACCCGGCTCCAGTGCTACCTTATCTCCCACTTTTAAATCACTTACATTCTTACCTACAGCGCTTATAGTACCGGCACATTCATGCCCGAGCATATAATCCTGTGATAAATCAACCTTATACGCACCGCAATTTCCATGATGATAGTAATGCACATCAGAGCCGCATATACCTACATACTCCAATGAAACCAATACCTCGTCATCTTTTATAGAAGGAACTTCTATCTCCTTAAGTATCATTTTGTCAGTTCCCCTCATAAAAGCAGCCTTTTGCATCTTCATAAGCTTCCTCCTTTTTTACTTTATATCAGCCTCTGATATCTCTCCGTTTTCTACATATATCTTAAGATACTCATCAACATTTTCCGCATTGATCTGTGGCGCATCTACATAATCATTTACTTCAGTCACCTTAAGTTCACCTTTTACAACCTTACTTGCATACTCCATATTCTTCTTTGCAAGATCTGCTGCTGACTGTAATGCTGTAGATGTAAGCAAACCTTCTTTAATAAGCAGGCAGCCCTGAGCAGTTCCGTCAACTCCGTATGCCAAGAACTTAGCCTTGCCGTCATCACCTATATACTCTTTGTTGTCTCTTATAGCTTCTATAGCACCTGCTGCCATATTGTCGTTCATAGATATTATTGCATCTATATGTGTGCCTGACTGTACCCAAGATTCCATAAGTGTAAGTGCCTCATCACTGTTCCAGTTTGCATAGTCCTCATATAAAACCTTTACATCCGGTCTTTTTGAAAGGAAATACTCTGTCCATGCTTCTCTTCTCTTGTCTGCATGGAAGTTTCCTGAAGGTCCGTTAAGTATAACTACATTGGCATTTTGAGGTACTTCTTTTACCGCTCTTTCAGCACTTACCTTAGCCTGCTCTATAGGGTCGGCATCAACCGTACCTGTTCCTTCCATAACATTCTGATTGTCGCTTCCGTCCAAATCACTCTGATGTGTGGTAGGGTTGGTTGTAATTACAGGAATACCCGCCTCTAAAAGTTTTTGCACATAAGGTGCCTGTGCAGCGTTATTGTTAGACTGAACTATTACCAAATCGTATTCCTTGGTAATGCAGTCTTCCAAAAGACCGTTTTCCTTGTTGTCATCGCCTTCACCGCTTACGCAGGTAAGCTCTATTTCAGGGTACTTTTCAGACTCTTTCTTCATTTCGTCTATAAACCATGCCGCAAATGTATCCGCACTCGCTCTTGCAACAAAACATACCCTTTTTTTACCGGTACTGTCTGCTGCCGCACTTTCCGAGCTCGCAGCACTATCTCCTGCCGCTGATGAAGCTGCGCCTCCCGAACTGCACGCAACAAGTGATACAGCCATAAAAGCTGCCAAAGCCATACTGCCTAACTTTCTTAATTTCATATCCTTCTTCCTCCTTTATTAAAGCAGTGGTAAGTTTTCACTATCCACTAATTATTTTTTGCTTTTTCCTTTACTATAATAACTCTGCCTGATTTTCTAAGCTTAACAGTTATATCCACCGCTACCGCAAGAGCAATGATAGATCCTTCTATGATCTGCTGTATATAAGCATTAACACCGATAAGGTTCATAACATTTTCCAGGAAACCTATGATAAACGCACCGGCAACCGTACCGCTGACACTACCTATACCTCCGGTAAATGAAGTACCTCCGACTATTGCAGCAGTAAGTCCCGTCATTTCATAACCTACAGCTGCGTTAGGCAGTCCGGCGTTATTTCTCGCCATAAATATAACTCCTGCAAGTCCTACCATAGCACCGTTAATAATATATGACAAGTATATACTTCTTTTTGAGTTGATTCCGCTTGCCTCTGCCGCAGCTCTGTTACCTCCTATGGCATAGAGACTTCTACCGTATCTTGTATGATTAAGCAGCCACCATACCAATGCTGTCACAAACACAACTATTATCACAGGTACCGGAACAGGTCCCAGCATACCCTGACCCACTTTAACATAGTTACCTAGCTGTAAAATATTTTTTCCGCCGGTTATGTAAAGCGATATACCTCTTGCCACCTGCATCATACCAAGTGTGGCTATAAATGCCGGTACCTTAAGCTGAGCTACAAAAAAGGCATTAACTATATTGCATAATACTCCTATTAAAAGTGCCGTAATTAAAGCCGCCAATATATTGCCGCTTGACTTAAATACCATAATGGATACTACACCTGAAAGTGCAAGCACGGAACCTACCGACAGATCCAAAAAACCGCTTATGATAAGCAACATTTCTCCGTATGCTATAAGTATGCCTACGCAAAGCTGCCTTGTAACATTGATCAGGTTGTTGTATTTTAAAAAGTCCTTACTGATAAAGCTGCACGCCAAAAAAATAAGTGCCAGCACTGCAAATATTCCTGTTTTTTGTAAAAAATGGGATACTCTATCTTTCATTTTGTCCTTCTCCGTATTTTGGTTTTGATATTCGGCATAACTCATGCCGATAAGCAGTTTATTTCAAATCAAAATGCTTATTAAAAAACTTTCTCTAGCAAAACCGATATTTAAAACAGTTTATATCAAACTATAAGTATTATAATCCGGTTGCATACCTCATAATGTCTTCCTGAGAAAACTCGTCTCTGTTAAGCATACCGCTTATATGCCCCTTATTCATCACATAGATCCTGTCGCACATACCTATAAGCTCCGGCAGCTCGGAAGATACCATAATTATAGCCTTTCCTTCCTTTACCATATCCGTCATAAGTTTATATATTTCAAACTTTGCTCCTATGTCTATACCTCTGGTAGGCTCATCAAGTATAAGTATATCCGGTTCGCTAAGCATCCATCTGGATAAAAGAACCTTCTGCTGATTGCCTCCCGATAGACTTGATATAGGAGTGTCCAGTGTAGGAGTTTTTACATTCATTTTCATAAAGCTTTCATATACGGCATTCCTCTCCTTCTTTCTATGAGCAAAGCCCGAATATATGAACTTTTGTAAACTTGCCAGACTGGCATTCTCCATAACACTTCTTACAGGAACTATACCGTCATCTTTTCTGCTTTCTGACAGTAAAATCAAACCTTCTTTTATACTGTCCGCAGGATTTTTGATATTGACCTCTTTGGACTTTATCTTAACAGTACCGCTGTCTTTGTGGTCAAGTCCGTATACCGCTCTCATAACCTCGGTTCTTCCGGCTCCTACAAGCCCTGCAAAACCTACTATTTCTCCCTTTTTAACATAAAAATCAACATCTTCAAATAACTTATCCTTATTTAACTTATCTACCTCCAAAACTTTGTCGCCAAGTTCAACCTCTTCTTTAGGATAAGCGTTTTCAATCTTTCTTCCCACCATTAAAGAAATAACACTTTCAAGGTCGAATTCGGAGGCTTTCTTAGATGCCACCACCTTACCGTCTCTTAATATACTTATATCATCAGCTATTCTAAATACCTCATCCATCTTGTGGGATATATAGATTATTGATACTCCCTTTTGCTTAAGTTCCTCTATCTTTTTAAATAGATTCTCCACCTCGGACTGTGTTATAGATGAGGTCGGCTCATCCATAATAATTATCTTGGCGTTATTGGTAACCGCTTTTATGATCTCAAGTATCTGTATATCTGAGACTGTCAGTGTCTTAAGCTTTTGCCAAGGCTTATAAGGCAAGTTTTCCTCTTCCAAAAATCTTTTACTTTCCTGCCTTATCTTCTTCCAGTCAATCATGCCGAAACCCTTTACAGGAAGTCTTCCCAAAAACAGATTCTCTTCGACCGAAAGCTCGGGTACATAACTAAGCTCCTGTGCTATCATAGATATACCTAAGTCTCTTGCCTGTATAGGACTCTTGATTTCAACTTCTTTTTCATCTAAGAAGATGCTTCCCTTATCCGCCTTATATAGTCCCATAATGATTTTCATAAGTGTGGACTTTCCCGCACCGTTCTCACCGCATAAAGCATGAACAGTACCTTCTCGTACCGAAAACTCTATACCGTCAAGTGCTTTTACACCCGGAAAGGACTTTTCGATTTTGCTAAGCCTCATTTTTATCTTATCCATAATACCTATTTCCTTTGAAAGTTATTGAAGTGGGTATAGTTTATTCCTCATTCAGACAAGTATAAAACATTTTTTATCTTTTATCAATCTTTTTATAAAAGTTTGTGCTAAATATATTATTTTATACTGCGTTTTTTGTTGATTTTGCATATAGCAAGGGCTTTGTTATTAATTAAACTAAGTTTTAAAGCTTTTACATTTGTAAAATACTTTATTTATGTTGCCTAAACATTGACTGTCTTTTAATAATGAGTTAGTATATCTTTAGAATTCGCTACTGCTTGATTAACACTATTTAGGTGTTAATGCTTAATTAATGTGCTTTGAGCATTGCATTAATAATCGGTTAATGCACTCTTGTTTAATACGCTTTGAGCATTGTATTGATACTTGGTTAATGCATTTTAGGCATTGCACTTGGTTAATAAGTCTTAGGCATTGTACTTGATTAATAAGCTTTAGACACTGCATTGATACTTGATTAATACACTTTAGGCATTGCACTTAATTAATTTATAATATTGTTATAGCTGAAAATTTTGGAGAATACTATGAATACTTTGAAAAGCATTTCAAAAAATATGGGTGATATATACAGATATATATATGCAAATGGAGAATCTTCAAGACAGGATATAGCTTCTTCCCTTTCTATAAGTCTGCCTACACTTAACCAAAACCTATCCAAACTTTTACAAAACGGATATGTGTATGAAGCAGGGAATTTTAAGTCTACAGGCGGCAGAAAAGCCACTATATTCAGCTGTGTAGCCGATAAATTCTTCTCTGTAGGTATAGATATTACCAAAAATCACATTTCCATAGTGCTTATAGATTTGAATTTAAAAATAATAGCTCACAGCAGGATAAGAATGTCTTATCAAGAAGATAATACTTACTTTTCAACTTTACAAAGTGAGCTTGAAAAGATATTGACGGCTTATGTCTCGGATACTTCAAAGATTTTGGGCGTGGGTATATCGCTTCCCGTTATAATAAGCTCCGACCAAAAAAGTATATCCTATGCCGAGGTCATAAATGCTTCAGCCGATATCTACTATACTTTTTGCAAGTACTTAAACTTCCCCCTGCTTTTATTTAATGATGCCAATTCGGCAGGGCTTGCTGAAAGCTGGAGGCAAAGCGGCAGCGAACCCATAGTATATCTATCCCTTAGCAGCAGCGTGGGCGGTGCCAATATGAACGGACACAGCATATATACCGGAAAGCACGGCAGAGGCTGTGAATTCGGCCACATGACTATAGTTCCAAGAGGACGCAAATGTTACTGTAACAGAGACGGCTGTCTTGACGCTTATTGTTGCGCCTCTATTTTGTCAGATTTTACAGGCGGAGATCTCCATGCCTTCTTTGAAGAGGTGAAAGCCGGTAAGAACAAAGGTCTTATAAATGCCTTTGATGAGTATATGGACTACCTCGCCATAGCAGTTCATAACCTTAGAATGTGCTATGACTGTGATGTGATACTTGGAGGCTATGTAGGTGCATATATGTCAGAACATATAGAAACCTTCAGAAATAAAGCCTCTGAATTAAACCCCTTTGAAAAGGATGCCTCTTATATAAAGGTCTGCCATTACAAAACTGAGGCTTCCGCTGTGGGAGCGGCGGTTTATTATATAGATAAATTTGTAAAGGAGCTGGGGGAGTAGGGTTGCTACTCCTCCAAAAAATTTTAGAAAGTAAAGCATTAAATATACTCAGTATACAGCAAGTTTCTAATACCTCTAGGGTGTAATTAACATTGAATATTCTAATCACCTGCTTTTTCCACTAATGAAACCTTTTATTCTTTTTATTAAAATTTTCACTGTAAGAATACATACTGAAGATAAATACAATCGTACATACAAACCAAGTGGTATTTTATATATAAATACTCTGCTCTTGTACAAAATCTTATGTACTCTGTTTGATTTCCTTCAATTTATTAAATCATAAATCAAGACCATGAAACCAATATATTTCAAAATAATACCAATGTGGCATTATTTTTTCGGTATAGTATTGATTAACTTTATTTTGTGTTCTATATCCTTTTCCATCTGTTATAAAGTTATCCGTATCTTCAAAGTATCCTCTTGGCATATCCTCTTTAGTATAATAAAACCCCCAATATGATGTCATTTTTTTATGTCTATTCAAAGAAAACCATACTAAATCCATTTTACGATCTCTGTATATATAAGATAACTTATATTTATAAAATATACTATTTAATATGGTATTCTTAAATTTTCGATAACCATTACCATTCTCATTAGTGCTATCTATAGTTTCTATATCTTTACCATTATAATTATACATTAATTCTATTATAGAAAACAGCTCGTTCTCATCATTAATTATACACTCTATTAAGTCTTCTTTATTTTTTATGTTATATCTTCCCATGTCATAAAGTTTATAAATAGCAAGCAAAAGTATACTTAGAATTATAAGTATAAGTATTTTTCTTTTTTTCATTGTAAATGCAGCTCCTTGAAATGAATTGTATTCAAACACGAACTAGGCAGAACTATCCACAAACATCAGTACATGATTTTTCTATCTTTTGCCCTGCAAGTATTTATTTAAAGCAAAATCCCTTGAAAAGCCTCTCTATTTTCCAAGTGTTTTTCTAAAACTTTTTATATTCTATTTTTATAAACCATGGTATCAATATTAAAGTTTTACATTCTTTTAAGTAGCAAAATATATTTCATATACTCCATATGACACTAAGCAAAAATAATGTATTTTCATGTTTTAAAAACTTTAAGAGACACTCTCGTCCTAATTCGAAAATATATAATCATATACTTTATATTGTTCTGAGCCTTTATCAGTAACATCATTTAAACTAACCTCTTCCACTCTTAAAACTAATCCATATCTTTTTAAAACTAAGATACCGTCAATACTGACTTCAACATTATTATTTTCTCCATATTTTGATACAATCCCCCCATGTAACCCTACTTGAAATTCTGCTTTTTTAAAGTAATCCACATATTCTGTGTCAAATGGTACATCCGCCGGCGCATAAAAGCTATCTTCCTTTATGTAGAACTCTTTTTCCACAATCTTTTCACGAACATCAGAATACCTGATTCTTTTTCCATTAACTATGAATATTGTATCAGGTAAAAAATATCTATCATACCTATTTAAATCATGAGAATTCATAACTTTAACAAATTCTTTTCCGGAAGTTCTAACTGTGTATACTATTAATAAAGGATATATAATTCCAACAATTATTAATATACTTATCACTATAAAAAACAGTTTCCTTGTTTTTCCTTTTAATCTGTTATTTTGCATGGTTCAAACCTTTTTCCCTGTCCATTAAAATTCCTCAAGTACTGAATCATAGTATATAGTAAAACTATTCTCATATTTAATTATTAAATCCCCAACTATATGAATGTAAATATACTCCTAAAGAAGTATCACTGTCTTTAATGCCAACATACTCTATAATATTACTAATTTCCAACTATAAGTTCAGTATAACACTCTTCAATAATTATTTTCTCCTTACCAAACCGATTCATCCGACATATCGTATATATTTATAAATTCAGCCGGATATATCCACCCGGGTAAGACAGTCGGGTCTCTTATTACAGGATAAATAGGATACCACTCTATAATCTTATATACTTGACACATAATACCTTTTATATCTTTAAGTTCCGGTACTTCCTCTACTTTACACAAATACACTTTTTGATTACCTGCAAAAGAAGTAGATATTTTGGGAGGTTTTACTTTACCTTCAATCCATACTTCATAAACTTTATCTGTATTGTAAAATCCGGTTTCATCTCCCACTTTGCTCCACCCTGTTCCTGTGTCGTAGTTCCCTTTTAATAAAATGAATTTACCGTACTTAACAAAATCTTCTTCTCTAACAGCATATTTTACGGGTATCCATGCAATAGTAATATACACTACAATTACTACACATAATATCAAAAATAAAAATATTATTATTTTAACTATCCGTTTCATCAATATTCCTCGACATCTGCTCTTATAAGCATTTCATCATTCAGCACAATATGAATATTATGATTACCTGCTTTTTCCACTGATAAAATCTTTTATTCTTTTTATAAAAGTTTTTACCGTAAGAATGAATACTGCAGACAAATACACTCGTATATACAAATCAAGTAATATTTTATATATAAACACTATTTTAAAAAGGTAAGATATCCACAGCAATACAAATATTATACTTTCACTAATAATTATTATATACACCAACCAATAGACCTTCTCACTTCTTTTCCAAAGAAAAAATAACATATTTGTATATTTATTAAGCCTTATCTTTTTTTACTTTCTTTTATATCGTATTTATCTGTTCCCCAACAAGTACCATACAGTAATATATAACCCGAACAAGTTCCCAGTAACAAAGTCAATGCATCCGGCATAAATATTCTCCTATTCTACAAAATATCTACCAACTTTATTAGGTCTTTTCTACATTTCTTAAACTTAGCCTTCAGCCTCTTCTCATGTATAGGTGCAACTTGTACTCCATTTAAATTTTGACATTCTATTCAATATATCTCACTTTCACCTGACCATCAAAATCAATCTTATCCGCTATATCTTTACTCACAGTAACTTCTTTCAAATTAACGGAAAGATAAAATATATTATCCCCTATATACTCAACCGACTTCGGTATATATACTCTATTTAAATTCTCACATAATTCAAAACATAATCTATCTATATGCAATAATCCTTCCGGTAATTCTATTTCTTTTAATTTGTGGCAAGAACCAAAAGCTGACTCTCCTATCACTTTCAGTTCTTTTGACAATACTACTTTTCTTATATCACTCAGAGAAAAAGCATTTCTTGCTATGCTTACGGTCCCTTCTTTAATAACAATATATTGCTTTTTATTATCCACGACCTCTATAAGATGAGTTCCTATATATTTACAACCATCATCATCCTCTTTGATATTATTATAAAATATTGTATTATAAAAAGAGTTTCCAACATAAAGCGGATCACTTTCAAATACCACCTCTTCCAAGTTCTTACAACGACTGAAAGCCCCGTCATCTATTTTTTTCACCTTCTTTGGAATAATTATATTTTTAAGTAAAATACAGCCTTTGAATGCA
>ERZ773069.1449-NODE-1449-length-13777-cov-9.331001_pt1 | contig 13777 bp, 14 predicted proteins | sample MGYA00580619_ERZ773069 | MGnify/ENA primary metagenome ERZ773069 (study PRJEB29015, sample SAMEA2738007) | human oral metagenome | biome: human oral; feature: human-associated habitat; material: dental | place: China | collected 2108 ...
CCGACCTTCTTCATAAAGTGCAGGTGCAGTGCACGGTGGCTGAAGCGATGCGGATCGCCCACACGCTCGGCGTATGCCTCTTCGCTCGCAAAATGGGTGCCGGCATACGCGGCAAGCTCGTCCAGAATCGCAACGATTTTGTCATACTTGTCATCCGCCGCGCTCTCCATCACGAGTTCATAGCACTCATTTGTGAGATCAAACAGCTTGCTGTGCTGTTCGTCCACGGATGGGATTCCCGTCAAATAATCATCGGTAAACTCATACTTCATGGTGCATCTTTCTCTCTTTCGTTCGATGTCCAATTCGCGCATACGATCTTCTGTCTGTATGAGATTTGCCTTTCCTATTTTGCCGCAGCGGCTGTCTCCTCTTTCGGGATGCGGCAGTCCATGACTTTGATGTGTCCGTAGAGCCAGCGTGCGAGGAAGTCGAGGATGCCGAGCAAATGCTCCTGCTGGTGCTCGTCGATGTCGTCGAGGTCGATCTCACTGAGCTTCTGGATGAAGCGCAGGTGCTGGTAGCGTTCGCTGAAGCGCCGCTCGTACTGTATGCGCTCCATGTACTCCTCCTCGTGGGCGAAGTGCGTCGCTGCATACGAGCGCAGTTCCTCAAGAAGCGCGACAATCTTGTCGAACCGATCTACCGCCGCATCGTCCATCACGAGGTCGTAGCATTCATTGGCAAGCTCAAAGAGCTTCGCGTGTTCTTTATCAATCTCATCAATGCCTGTCAAGTAGTCTTTTGTGAGTTCATACTTCATATTTTTCTCTCCTTTCCTATAAAAAGCGGGTCAGTCCCAGCCCTGCAGTGTCCAGTAGTGCTCTGCCGCATCGACGAAGGCATAAAAGCCGTTCGTGCGCACAGTGTCGGTGTAGATGCGGACGAGCTTCCAGCGTCCATCCTCCTGCCGCGCCAGTTCCATCGTGAGCGAGCCTTCCGGCAGGAGTCTCCCATAATCACTATCGTCGCCGCGCACGCGGACGTTCACCGCCGCATGGTCGCCCGTGATCTGTGCCGGCTCGAGGCTAGCTGTATAGTGCGCGGCAAAGGCACGCATCTCATCCGATCCCCACCGTGCATTGCCGTCCGCCTTCGTCACGGGTACACGCTGCGCATCGAAATAAAAGTCGAGTGCCATGCGAGCCGTACCGATGTACTCCGTGCGGTGCTGCGCCATGTAGTCCCGCATGAAGGCGGGGTCGTGGCGGAAGAACCAGTCGGAAGGGTGCCGCGCGTGGAGTGCCTCTATGTTGTCCGCGAGAAGGGTGCTCGCATCTGTGTGCATGGAGGCGAGTACGGCATCCTCGTCCACGTATTCGTCAAAGAGTGCGCGATCCTCGTTCGTCACGGCGCGTGCGATCTGGTAGAGTGCCGCCTCGGGCGTGCGGTCGCGCTGCCAGCAGTAGCCCGTGTACGCGCCGCCGATGAGTGTGAGGACGAGGAGCAGGATCGCGCCAAGGCGCATAGCGGGTTTCATGGAAAGCCCCTCCTTTTATTGGTTCATTTGTTTCATGATCTGCACGCGTCGCTGCGCTTCGCTCGCGGCATAGGCAAAATGCTCGCGCAGGTAGGCGTCGACGCGCTCGCCGATGTATTTCTTGCCCGCGAGGTCGGGGTGCAGCCCATCGGTGGTATAGTCCGCCTCAAGCTGCCCCTCCTCGTCCGAGAGGACGGTGGAGACGTCGATGCTGTACTCCTGCTGCATGACCCAGTTGTTGATGTAGTCGCGGTGCGCCCACCAATCGGACGGCGGGGTCTGGATGGTCATGCGCGCGGTCATCATGGCGGGGCGGATCGGCGTTGCCGTCAGGAAGATCGGCGTGATGCCACGTGCTTTGCACTTTTCGCGCAGGGCGGCGAGGTTGCGTACGCTCTCCGCGCCGTAGATGCCGGCGCGGAAGTCGTTGACCCCGCCCATGATGATGAGGACGCGCGGAGAAAAGGGAAGGACATCGCGGTCAAACCGCGCGAGCATCTCCGCCGTGGTATCGCCGCTGTGTCCGAGGTTTTTCACGGGGATGGAGCAGTAGGTCTCCCAGTCGTAGAGGGTGTACGAGGGCGGTACGGTAATCGCGCCGCCACCGTGGGTGATGCTGTCCCCGAGCGCTGCAATCGGCGTACGATCTGCGACGGTGAATGTCCCGTAGTTCGACCAGTCCGAAATCGGTGTCCCAAGCTCCGTCACGCCGCGCACGCGGTAGAAATACTGTCCCGGCACGGTGAACGGCGCGTCGTCATAGACGTCGTACTCGCCCGCACGCAGGGTATGCAGGCAGCGGTCGTGCCCCGCTTCGCGGCGGTAGACTTCGACCTCGTGATGCTGCTGCCCCGCGAGCGGGATCCATGCGTAGACGGGGTAGAGCGGCGCATACGCCATTTTGTCGTACTCCGCTGTCAGCACAGGTGCTGCAGGGTTTTCCTTTTCCCCGCGCACAGGGTGCGGCACCGACGGCGGTGCCAGCGGTGTCCCCTGATAGCCCAGCGGCTGCACGGTCCAATAGAGTTCGTCGGCAGATCCATACGCCGCAAGCGGCAGGTGCAGCCCTGTCGTATAGATCTGCTCCATGACCGCCAGTACGGTCATGGACGCGCCCGGCGTGCCGCGCAGGACGCGCACGGCATAGCGCACCGCTGCGGGATACGGCTCCCAGTGCAGCATGACGGAGGAAATACGCGTGTCCTGCATCTCTGCGGTCGCCGTCTCGCGTGCCGCCTGCGCTGTGATTTCCTGCATCGCACGCTCCGCCTTTCCGATCGCCTGCGATGCATGGCGCGGCGCAGACTTCTCCGCCGCCCCCACAGGTACGGCACCAAGCAATACTATGACAGCGAGAAGCGCCCCCACGCTCCGCCTGACCATCCCCATCTGCATTCAGTCCTCTTCCACCGATCGAATGTACTCCTCGCCGATCGCCTCGCGCGCGGCAGCAAGGGTCGGGGCGAGCAGTGTGCGTGCCTCCTCCCGCGTGGGAGCTGCCGCCGTGACGCGCACGAGACAGCCGTCCTCCTTTGCGTAGGTCGCAACGGATGGATTCTCCCCGTCAACGAGACTTCCAAGGCGGTCGGCGACGGGTGACTCCCCGACGGGCAGCCCCTTTTCCGCCATCGAATAGAGTTTGATATTCATCGAGACGAAGACCTTGTCGCTCTTTCCGCGCAGGAAGACATTGCACGCCGTCTCAAACATCGGCTTCATCTCCTTCGGCGGGCCGGGCAGCATGATGCACGCGCGGCCGTCCTTCTCGATGATGACGCCGGGCGCCGTGCCGTGATCGTTCTGCAGCACGATCGCGCCCGAGGGCACGGTCGCCTGTTTGCGCATACTCTCCGTGAGTGCGATGCCGCGCTTTGCTGCACGCGCCTCGAGGCGGCGGAGCGCCTCCGCATCCTCCACAGGCGCAGCGCCGAAATAGGAGATCAGCATCTCCTTTGTCAGGTCATCCTTCGTCGGGCCAAGCCCGCCCGTCGTGATGACGCAGTCCGCGCGCGTGTAGGCAATATCGAGCGCGGCGCGCAGGCGCTCGGGGTTGTCGCCGACAACGGTCTGATAGTAGGCGTCCAGCCCCATATGTGCAAGATGGCGCGCGATATGCTGCGCATTCGTGTTCACAATGCTGCCCATGAGCAACTCCGTGCCCACGCTGATGATTTCAACGACCATGGAAAGCTCCTTTTCACTCGATAGTTAATCTAGATTATTTTACTACAAAAGACCTATGTAGAAAAGGTAATTTCAGGTTTTTTGTCGAAAATATTAACAAAATGAGGTATGATATGGAAATCCGCGTGTTTGTATGCTGATTTCCCTAAGCGTTTGCGTGGGACATCAGTGGAAAACATGCCTCCCATATAAATGACATGAGGACGACGACTTGAAGCAAATCATTCTGAACGCCGACGATTTCGGTCGGCACACGCTCATCAACCGCGCCGTGGAGCGCGGCATACACGACGGCATCCTGCGCTCTGCAACCATCATGCCCGGCGGCGCGGCATTTGACGATGCGGCAGCGCTCGCGCGGCGGACACCCGAACTCGGTGTCGGCATCCATCTGACGCTCGTCAACGGCAATCCCGTCCTGCCGCCCGCCGAGATTCCCACGCTCGTCACGGAGGCGGGCGTCTTCGTCGACGATCACACGGCGCTGACCGTGCGCGTCCTGCGCGGTGCGGTCAATCTGAGCGAGGTACGCGCGGAGCTCGCGGCACAGCTGCAGCGCGTCGAGGCGGCGGGCATTCACCCAACGCATGCGGACAGCCATCAGCATATGCACGTCCTGCCGGGCGTTATCGATATCGCGCTCGATCTGTGCAAGGAGGCGCAGATCCCCGCCATGCGCGCCCCGCGCGCGCCCCTCTTTGCAGGGGGCTTCGGCGGCATCGGGCAGCTCATCGGGCGCGCGGGGCTCTCCGTCCTCGCACACCGCGCCGCAGCAAAGGCAAAGGCGCGCGGCATCCACGTCCCCGATCACTTCGCGGGCATCGTCGCAGGCGAGGCGGTCGATACAGAGGCGCTCACAGAGATCGCAGCAGGACTGAGGGAAGGCGTGACCGAGGTCATGCTCCACCCCGGCACGGACAATGCTGTGCTCATCCGCGACTGCCTCTGGAATCATGACTTCGAGGCGGAGTTTGCCGCCGTCTGCGCCCCCACTGTGCGTGATGCACTCGCAGCAGCGGGCGCGGAGATCACGAATTTCAGGACGTTTGCGGATTCATCCGTGGGATACGTCTAAGCGTTTGCGAGGCGTACCCACGGGTATATTAAGGAAGAACTATGAACAAGATCACGATCATTGTGCCTTGCTACAACGAAGCAGAGGTAGTGGAGCACTTCTATACGGAGGTGGAGGCGGCGACCGCAGGGATTGCAGACGCTACCTTCACCTACCTCTTTATCGACGACGGCAGCCGCGACAATACACTCGCCGCCATCCGCATGCTCGCCGAGGCGCACACGAACGTCCGCTACATCAGCTTCACGCGCAATTTCGGCAAGGAGCCCGCGATGATGGCGGGACTCGACTACGCGGACGGCGATGCCGTCATCCTCATGGACGCCGACCTGCAGCACCCGCCCGCCCTCATCCCGGAGATGGTCGCACTGTGGCGCGCAGGCTACGACGATGTCTGCGGCAAGCGGACGGATCGCACAGACGAGACCTTCCTCAAGCGCACAATGGCAAATCTCTTCTACCGCTCGATGCAGGCGGTCAGCCGCTTCACCCTGCAGCGTGACGTGGGCGATTTCCGTCTGCTCGATCACCGCTGCGTCGCGGCGCTGCGCCTCCTGCGCGAGAATCAGCGCTTTACCAAGGGTCTCTTCACCTGGGTGGGTTTCAAAAAGAAGGAGGTTCCATTCCACGTGCAGCCGCGCGCGGCAGGCACGACGACGTGGAGCTACCCCGCGCTCCTCTCGCTTGCGATCGAGGGCATCACGTCCTTTACAACGGCGCCGCTACGCCTGACGACGGTGCTCGGACTCCTCGTCTCGGCGCTCGCCATCGGCTACATGCTGGTCGTTCTCGTGGACGCCCTGCTATACGGCGACCCCGTGGCGGGCTATCCGACCCTCATGACGGTGCTGCTCTTCCTCGGCGGGGTGCAGCTCCTCTCGCTCGGCATCATCGGCGAGTACCTCGGGCGCGTCTTCACAGAGAGCAAACAGCGCCCGACCTATCTGATTGACGAGCGCGACGGGGAGAAATTCGACTACAGCAAGCTGCGCAGGGAGGTGAAGTAGTGCAGCAGGATAAGGAAAAATATGCAGAAACAACATGCGTGACAGAGAAAACGAGTGCCGCAGGAACGATGCTTGCCGCAGGCGCAATCTTCGCCTTTATGCTTGCGCTCAATCACTTTATGCCCATCCACCGCGACGACTACGACTATTCGCTGATCTGGGGGACAGGCATTCACGTCGGCGCATTCTCCGATGTGTTCTCCTCTGCCATGCAGCACTACCTCCTGCACGGCGGGCGCATGATGACGGTCATCTGTCTGAATCTCTTCCTCTGGCTGGGAAAGCCTGCCTTCGATGCGGCGAATGCCCTCATGTTCCTCGCACTCGCCGTGCTCGTGACAATGCACGCGCTGCGGAGAGCGGAGATCCGCCATGCGCCGAGGCTGCTCGCGGCAGCGGCGCTCATGCTCTGGCTTGCACTGCCGCATTTCGGCGAGGTCGCCGTCTGGAAGAGCGGCTCGACCGTCTACCTCTGGTCGGCGGTGCCTGCCTTCCTCTTTCTCCTGCCGTATAATCTCACGCTGAAGTCGATGGAGTGCGGCATACAGCGGCGGTGCGCATGGGCAGTCCTGCCGATGCTCCTGCTCGGCATCTGTGCGGGCTGGTCGATCGAAAATCTCGCCGTGACCACCGTCCTGCTCGCGTTCGGCATCTGCCTCTATGTGTGGCGACGCTATGCATATCTCCCGCCGTGGATGATTGCGGGCGCACTCGGTGCGCTCCTCGGGCTGATTGGCCTCGTCGCCGCCCCAGGCAACTACGTGCGCTATGACGAACAGGGCACGGGCAAGGGAATCCTCACGCACATCGGCAATCAGTTTGCAGGTCAGGGCGAGATGCTGCTCTACCTCCTCCCCGTTCTCCTCCTGATTCTGACGATATGGCGTCTCTATCGACGTGCCCGTGCGGGGATGGAGACAGCGTCTGCAGAGCGTGCAGGCACCGGAACAATCCTCCTTGCCGCCGCGCTTATCCTCCTCGCTGTCTCGTATTTCACGGGCGTCTGGGTTGCGGGCGCAATCCGCGACGCCGTGATTGGAGGCGTACTGACGCCGCTCGGCCTGACAAAGCCGAAGACGATCCACCTCTTCACGAATCTCATGAACGGGTTCGAGGAGATGGCGATCTACTGGCTGGCAATTCTCCTCTTCTACGCACGGCTCAAGCAGCAGCTCGGACTAACTGCCGCCTCCATCCGCACGGCAGCGTCGCGCGTGCCCGCAGGAGAACTGCTGCGCTCCTCGCCCACGCTCCGCTATGCCGCATTCCTCATCGCACTTGGTGTCTGCAACAACCTCGTCATGCTCGCCGCGCCGACCTTCCCGGGACGTGCGACCTTCAGCTCTGCCGCAATGTTCGTCACGGCGGCGCTCGCCCTCCTCGCCGATCCATCTCTCCGCAGACTGCTCAACGGGGCGGCGCGGCGGACAATCGCAGCGGCGGCACTCCTCCTCTTTGCCTATACGGGCACGGCAGCGCTCCTCATCACGCACGAGATGGGCGCAGCGGATGCGGCTCGCATCGCGCAGATCGAGGAGGCACGTGCACGCGGCGAAACCGTCGTCCATTTCCCGCGCATCGACCGCACGAACCGCGCCCTCCGTCACGTCTACTACGAGGACTGGGACAACAACGTAACGAAGGAGGGTGCAATCAAGTATTTCGGCCTGACCAATATTGTGGTGGACAAATGACATTTCGCCGCGTCTGTGCTACAATAGTGTCCGTATAAACCCATCTGCCTCATTTATTGAAAGGAGCTGCATACATCCTTGGACAGTTCCCTATCCGACCTCATTGCACTCATCCTGCTCCTCATCTGTCTCTCGGCGAACGCCTACTTCGCGCAGGTCGAGACTGCGCTCACCGCCTCCCACCGCGGACGCCTCGAGCGTCTCGCCGAGGGCGGTGACGAGGATGCCGCGCGCGCTCTCGCCCTCCTCGAACATTCCGCACGCCCGATCGCCATGGCGCAGGCAGGCGTCACCTGCACGAGCCTCCTCATGGGACTTGGCATCGGCCTCCTCGCCATGCCGACCTTCGGGCGTTTTCTCGAAAAGCTCCTGCCCGGCATGGAGGTCTACCTCGCCGCACTCATCCTCAGCATCCTCGTCATGACCGCCCTCACGCTTCTCTTTGGCGACTTCCTGCCAAAGCAGGTCGCACAGCAGGATCCCGAGGGCATCCTCATGCGCAGCCACCGCTCCATCCGCCTCATCACACGTCTCACGGCGCTGCCGAGCGCGGCGCTCGTCTCCGTCTCGCGCGGGCTGCTCCTCATCGTGGGCATCAACCCCGAGAACCGTGCCTCCGCCACGGAGGACGCCGTCAAGGATCTCATGGAACAGGGCACGGAGGACGGCACCTTTGAAAAGGCAGAGCAGGACATGGTCGACCGCATCTTCCACATGAGCGATCAGACCGCCTCCGCCCTCATGACACCGCGCACGCAGATCGCGTGGATCGACCTCGCCGAGAGCCGCACAGAGCAGCTGCGCATCATCCGCTCCGCGGCACACGAGGTCTTCCCCGTCGCTTACGAGAACCTCGACGATTTCCGCGGCGTCATCTACGCAAAGGAACTCCTCGACGCCGCCCTTGACGGCGCAGAGATCGACCTCGCGGACTACATCCGCAAGCCTCTCTTCGTCCCGCGTACCATGGAGGGACTGCGCGTCCTCGAGAAATTCCGCACGGGCGCAATCCACGAGGCGGTCGTCCTCGACGAGTACGGCGGTGTCGTCGGCTTCATCACAATGGGCGACATCATGGAGGAGATCATCGGCAGCGCGGACGACGATGCGCCCGCAAGCACACGCATGGGTGCGGAGGAGACGGCAAACTGGGTCTTCGATGGGCTCTTCCCCATCGACGAGTTCAAAGAGGAATTCGGCATCGACGAACTGCCCGATGAGGATCACGACCACTTTCACACCCTCGGCGGCTTCGTCACCGCACAGGTCGGCCGCATCCCGAAAGCGGGCGAAACCTGCACATGGGAAGACTTTACCTTCGAAGTCCTGCGCATGGACCGCGCACGCGTCGCCCAGATCCGCATGACGCGGACGGAGGGCGATGGAGAAAAGTCAACCTAGAGGATAAGCCCCAAAGCCTCCCCCATCGCGACGGGGGAGGGGGATCGCTTGCGGTGGAAGGGGCGCTTTGAACGAGCAAGGAAAATCTACTTCAAAATTCCCCACATGACAAACAATGGAAAGAACACAGAGGGAGACAATATGAACGACCGCATCTATAACTTCAACCCCGGCCCCGCCGTCCTCCCCGAGGACGTCCTCAAAGAGGTACAGGCGGAACTGCTGAACTTTAACAGCACAGGCATGTCCATCCTCGAGATCAGCCACCGCGCCCCTGCCTACGACGCCGTGCATCAGGCTGCAAAGGCGGACATCCTCGAACTCATGGGGCTCGGTGACGACTACGACGTCGTCTTCACCGCGGGCGGCGCAAGCCAGACCTTTGCACTCATCCCGCTGAACTTCGCCACCGAGTCGCACCCCGGCAGCTACGCCCTCTCCGGCTCCTTCTCCCAGAAGGCATACGAGGAGGCCGTCAAACTCGGCGTCGGCACCGTCGCCGCCTCCACCAAGGAGGAGAACTACGTCCGCGTCCCCGCGCAGGAGGAGCTGAACATCGCGCCGAACGCCGCCTACCTCCACATCTGCCTCAACAACACCATCTACGGCACGGAGTATCACTACACGCCCGAGACCGGCGGCGTCCCCCTCTTTGCCGACATGTCCTCCGACATCCTCTCGCGCCCGTGGGACTTCGGCAGCTACGACTTCATCTACGCGGGCGTGCAGAAAAACCTGGGGCCTGCGGGCGTCGTCCTCAACGTCGCAAAGAAGAAACTCCTCGAAAGCAGCCCCGCCGAGCTCCCGACCATGCTGCGCTACAGCACCTTCCAAAAGAACGACTCCCTCTACAACACCCCGCCCGTCTTTGCCATCTACATCGTCGGCAAAACCGTCCGCTGGATCAAGGAACACGGCGGACTCGCTGCGATGGGCGAAGCGAACGCGAAAAAAGCGGCGCTCCTCTACGACGCCATCGACAGCTCCGACGGCTTCTATCGCGGACATGCGGAGAAGGGTAGCCGCTCCCGCATGAACGTCACCTTCCGCCTGCCGAGCGAAAGCCTCGAAGCGGACTTCGTCACGGCCGCAAAGGAGCAGGGGCTCAGCGGCATCAAGGGACACCGCAGCGTCGGCGGCATGCGTGCCTCCATCTACAACGCCATGCCCCTTGCGGGCGTCGAAAAGCTCGCCGCATTTATGGAAGAGTTCCGCAAGAAACACTGATATTTCACTTTTATCTCACAATCATGCCCGATTTCCTTGCACGCAGTACCTGTCTGCGGTATAATCATATTGAAGGAGGTATATGAACATGAAAAGCAATACCGTTATCACAATCAGCCGACAGTTCGGCAGCGGCGGTCGACAGATCTCCCGTATTCTTGCGGAGACGATGGGGGTCAAGCGCTATGACCAGACCGTTGTCACAATGGCGGCGAAGAGTCTTGGTGCGGGTGACCGCATCGAGGACGTCATTAGTCGATCCTACGAGGTGCCCAAAGCGAGTCTCGGTGCGATCAGCACGGCTTCATTCGACCGTGTACCTGCCTACAGGCAGCTCTATACCGAGCAGAGCAAAATCATCCGCGCCATCGCGGCGGAGGGAAAGGGCGCCGTCTTCCTCGGGCGCTGTGCTGACGTCATCCTCGCCGGACAGCCCGAAGTCTACTCCTTCTTCATCTGCGCCGATGACACTTTCCGTGCAAAGCGCGCCCAGACCCACTACGGCGGCATGAGCCTCGATCAGCTCAACGAGATCGAGAAGCAGCGCAAGGACTACTACGACTTCTACACGGGCAAGACGTGGGGCGATCCCCAGAACTATGACCTCGTCATCAACACGAGCCGCATCCCGCTCGAAAAGGCGGCCGAGCTGATCCTCAACTACGTCAATTTCTGCCAGGGAGAGTAATCCCTCCATCCGAAGTACAAAACGCCGCGTCTTGCAGACATCTGCACGTCGCGGCTCTTTTTATGATGGGGTTCATGAAATACTATATCCAGTTCCCCTCCTCTGCCACCACATAACCGCAAATTTCACAGCCTCAAAAAACAAGTTCAAAATCTCTTGTGCCCTAAGGAAGTACTGATAATTTCAGCCATACTATCTTTGGCATCTTTTTCACCCGAACTTCGTCGACAAATCCTGTGCTTCCCTGATTCTGCAATCCGGCGTTGCCATGAAAACGGCTGCCAAAATCCTCGGGCACAGCTCGATCGCCATTACAGCTGATCTTTATACGCACGTCATGCAAAAGACAAAGGAAGAAGCCGCTGCGCAGATTGGAGATTATATGTTTGGTACGCAAGAAAAATGACATTCTTGCAAAAAAATGGAAATCCCTATAAAATATAGGAAGAGCATGTGAGTTGAGGTGATTATCATAACCCGCAAGCAAAATCAAAACCAATACCTTGAGAAGATCAAACAGCTTCGCCTGATGGACGACACCTTCTTCAACAGTTGTTTTGACGGGAATATCCCTTGTATGGAGGTCGTCCTCCGTGCCGTGATGGGAAATGAGCGTCTGCATGTGACAGAGGTTTTCACCCAGCAGAATGCACCAAATCTCTACGGACGTTCTGTCCGCTTCGACGCCCTTGCAACGGATGGCGTGGCGATCTACAATGTGGAGATACAGCGCAGCGACGAGGGGGCGATTCCACGGCGTGCTCGCTACAACAGCAGCATGATCGACGCCCGCACGGTCAGCAAGGGGACAGAGTTCCCTGATCTTCCCGAAACATACGTCATATTCATCACAGAGCATGATATATGGAAGCGCGGTAAGCCGCTCTACAAGGTGCGCCGAACCTTCGAGGATACGGCGAATGCCTTCGATGACGGCACACATATCCTCTATGTGAATGGCGAATGTCAGAGCGAAAGCCCATTGGGGCGATTGATGCACGACTTTTTCTGCACCAATCCGAACGATATGTATAGCGAAGTGCTCGCCGAGCGCGCGCGTTTTTTCAAAGAAGATGAAAAGGGGGTAACAGCTATGTGCAGGGTAATGGAAGAACTGTATAACGAAGGTGTTGCGGAAGGAGCCGCACATGCCACGGAGACAGAACGCTTAAAGAACATCAAGAATCTCATTTTAAGTTTAGGGCTCACAGCTGAAGCTGCCATGGACGCCCTGAAGATCTCGAAAGACGAGCAGGCCAAGTACCTGGCACTCCTATAACGGAGGAAGGCGCGTCACGTTCCTCCGAAAAGTGATGCACTGTCCACCAGAGTATTGTCCTCTCGTCTCGCCTGTCCATGCAAATAACAGGGTATGGATACCACCACAAACACGGGTATTCCGCAAAAAAGGCATCGGACAAGGGACAAAAGAGAGCTTTTTGTCCGCTGAGCGGGAGATCAAACAGCTCCTACCAAGGGGTTCAAAAGTGATGCACAAACGAAGCTGAGTGACCTGACCCCCAAAAGTTAGACTTATAGGATCTAACTTTTGGGGGTATTGTAATGGCAAAATATAGTAAGGAGTACAAACTAAAAATTGTAAAGGCATATCTCTCGGGCAAAGGTGGAACAGAAAAGCTGTCGAAACAGTATCATGTAGCCCGCACGCTGCTTCAAAGCTGGATCAAGGCCTATCAGAAATTTGGAGTAGACGGACTAGCAAGAATGCGTGAAAAGAAAAAATATACTTTCGAGTTCAAGCGATCTGCGGTAGAATGTTATCTGTCTACAGAGGCATCCTATCAAGACGTTGCACTCCTGTTTGGTATGAACAACCCAACGCTGCTTACCCGTTGGACAAAGGAGTACCTCACAGGCGGCATGGATGCCCTTCGCCCCAAGCCGAAAGGAAGGCCTCCCGCTATGCCGAAACAACACCAAGAACGCATTCAAGACACGCCGCAAGATGAGACCGCACAGCAGCTGCGTGCACTTCAAGAAGAGAATCTGAGGCTGCGCATCGAGAACGCCTATTTAAAAGAATTGAGGAGGCTGCGCCTGCAGGAAAAGATGCAGAGCAAAAAGCAAGGATCATCCGCAGCCTCCGAGGAGAATTTCAGCTAAAAGACATCCTTGCGGTTCTTGGTTTTCCAAAAGCGACGTATATGTACTGGCAAAAGAAGTTTCAAGAGCCTGAAGTGCCGGATGAACGGGAACAGATCATCCTTGCCATTCGTAAGGAACATAAAGACTACGGGTATCGGCGCCTTTGGGCACACATGCGAAATCTGGGGTATACGATCAACCATAAGGCAGTGCAGAGGATTGTGCAGAAACTGGAGCTTCAAGTGCATTCCTTTACGCGTAAAAGCCGTAGATACAGTTCCTACAGGGGAACGGTCGGCAATATTGCAGACAATCTCCTGAACCGCAGATTCAAAACCTCCATCCCGCATCAGAAGATCACAACGGATACGAGTGAGTTCAAATACTGGATGCAGGACAGCAACGGAAAGACTTTCGCACACAAGCTGTATTTCGACCCGTATATGGATCTGTTTAACGACGAGATTGTCAGCTTCCATATCGGACAGACACCGTCGGCAGCGGGGATTCAAACAGCACTTGAAGAGGCGATTCGCATCACGGCGGACTGTCCCTACCGCCGCACTTTTCATTCCGATCAAGGGTGGGCGTATCAGATGAAGTCGTACACGAAGCGGCTCAAGGAGGAGAGAATCTTTCAGAGCATGTCGCGTAAGGGGAACTGTCTGGACAATAGTGTGATGGAGAACTTCTTCGGTCTGTTGAAGCAAGAGATTTACTATGGGCGTGTTTACCACAGCTACGAGGAACTGAAGGTGGCAATTGAGGAATATATCGTCTACTACAACGAGCGTCGCATCAAGAAGTCTCTTGGCTGGATGAGTCCCGCAGAGTACCGACGCAAACACGCTTCTGCATAAAATAAATATCCACCCGCATAGCGGGTGGTTTTTCATTTTCGGGCATAGCCCTTAT
>ERZ773069.1452-NODE-1452-length-13753-cov-3.003577_pt1 | contig 13753 bp, 14 predicted proteins | sample MGYA00580619_ERZ773069 | MGnify/ENA primary metagenome ERZ773069 (study PRJEB29015, sample SAMEA2738007) | human oral metagenome | biome: human oral; feature: human-associated habitat; material: dental | place: China | collected 2108 ...
GGAGAACGAGGGTAGATGCCTTATAGTCTACGGAGAAATTGAGCTCCTTCATTTCCTTTTTTTCGAAAATGAGCGGTGCGGTGATTCCTCCCATAAAGTACATTCCCTTGATGAGACTAAAAAATTCGGGATCCAAAACAAAGGCTCCCGCAATATTTGTTAGAGAGCCAGTCACAATCAAATCAATTTCATGTGGGTACTCTCTAGCAAGCCTTACAAGATTGCGGGAACTTTCCGAGTCCCAGTCTTCCGGCTTTAAGCCTCCAAGCCATAAGGGAATATCCTCTCTATTCCTTTCCCTAAGCATAGTCTTTGTATTTTCATATACGACCTTGGTCCGGTTGTTTCCAAAGCTTGCACTGACGGCCAAAAGTTCAATGTCCTCTCTTGTAAGAAGGTAGAGAAGGCATAGTCCGTCATCCATATCACAGCCCGGGATTCCCATAGTATTGTCGCAGTCAAAAATAATTTTTCGCTTATTTTCGTTTTGCCTTGCTCTTTTTTGCATTTTATTTTTCTCTGTTTCTATTTTTTGTGTTTCTATTGTTTCTATTTCCATTTTTTCTATTTCTATCTTTTCTGTTTCCACCTTTAGTCCACCAAAACCTCTTCTTTAGAAAATAGAATAGCAGCCTTTTCTAATTGCAGTACCATCCTATACGGCACTTGCTCTATTTCCAGAGGTCTGTCCAGCATATTATGAAGGACAAGATCATTTTCATTTTTCCAAAAAACTCTCCAGCTGTCTCCGATACACTGGGAGCTTATCGGATAAAAAAGAGAAGCGTTGTCATGAGCCGGAGCTTCCGATTCCCTCTGAAACTTGAGCTGTCTCTCCCTTAGGAAAAGATAGTACTCTCCGTCCGGCTTATCCGCTACAACGAGATTCCGTGCGATATTCGTCTGATGCTCGTTAAGAATAGAAAAAAAAGGCATCTTAAATTCACCTTTTTCCACTCTTCCGGGAATGAAGTTGGCTTCCCCCATAAATTTTGCCGCATAGACGGACTCCGGAGCATAAAAAAGTTCCTCTCCTCTTCCGCACTGCAGGATTTCTCCCTCTTTCATTAAAGCAATTCGGTCGGAAAGGCGTAAGGCTTCCTCATGATCATGCGTAACAAGTAAAACGGAAAGGCCTCTCTTCTCCCGTAATTGAAGAAGAAGCTCCCCCATTTCCTTCCGAAGGTTTGGGTCCAAAGAGGAAAAGGGCTCGTCCAGAAGGAGAAGCTCCGCATTCTGCGCAAGAGCTCTTGCAATCGCGACTCTTTGCTTCTGCCCTCCGGAAAGGCTCTCTATCGTTCTCTTATTAAAGCCCTCTAATTGTACCAAGGAAAGCAGTTCCTCTATGATTTTCTGCTCTTCTGCCTTCGACTTCTTTTGAAAATGCAAGGGGAAGGCAATATTTTCTCCCACAGTAAGATGCGGAAATAAACGGAGGTCCTGAAAAACCACCGTGCAATTTCTTTTTTCAGGAGGAAGTGCACTCACATCCTTTCCATTCAGGAAAATCTTCCCCTCATAACTTGGGACAAGCCCCAGTACCGCCTTAATAAGAGTACTTTTTCCACAACCGCTCACACCGAGGAGGCTGAAGATTTCCCCCTTTTTTATCTCTAAAGAGCAGTTCTTTACAATACAACTCCCTTCCAAATATACATTCAGATTCTCTATTTTTAACACGCTTTTTCCCTCCTTTTTAAGGCTATCATCAGCATTTCCATAAGAAGAAAGAGAAGGAAACTGCTTAGTAAGAAGAGTAGCCCGTAGACGCTGGCAAGGTTTCTCTCCCCGCTTTGGATAAATGGCACCATGATAAGACTCAAAGTCTTTAATTTTCCTCCTCCGAGAAGCACCGTTAAGATGTACTGGCTCATGGATAGAATAAAGGACATCATAAAGGCAGGAATAAGGTAAGGCATGAGCAAGGGAATACTCACCCTATAAAGCAAATATAATCCGCTCGCCCCGAAAACTCTTCCCTGCTCCTCCAAGCGTTTGATTTTCCCTTCCATCCCTTCCGTAAGATAACTTGTCGCATACGGCAAGCTGTACAGCACATGGGAAAGAAAGACGGAGAGGTAAGCATTTTTCAGGGGCAGCTGCAAGAACAGAACTTGCGCCCCCATAGCAAAAACGGAAGACGGAATCATAAAGGGGAGGAAAATAAAAAAGGAAAGAATACCGCTTTCTTTATGCTCACTCTGCCATTTAGCTGTGCAATAGGCAGAAAGTAAAGTACAAAGCGAAACCAAGACAGAAAAGAAAATACTGAAAAGGGCATTATAAAAGAGAGCCTTCCTTTGAAATAAAATGCTCCTTATTGCCCTTAAAGAATAGTTTCTCGGAAGTATCCCCGGCCAAGTGTAACGCTCGGAGAAGCTCAGTAAAATAAGGACTAAAAAAGGAAAAAGAATCGAAAGCAGAAACAGTATGCGTATCAGCTGATACGCCGGATTTTTCTTTACAAGCATAGTTATCCTTTCTTCTTCGGTAAAAAACGAAAATAAAAGAAGGAAAGCAGGAGCGAAAAGAAAAGCATGACTCCGTTATAGCTTAGTGCTGTCGGACGATTCATAAAACCCCTTTGCAGTTCCTGATAAGCCAGGACACTGAGTGCTTTCTCCGTTGTATTTCCAAGAAGATAGGGAAGATCAAAGCTTCCAAAAGAAAAAGAGAAAATAATAAAAAATGCGGCAAGGTACTGCCGGATGGATAAGGGCAGGGTAATCAAAAAGAAGCTGTACAAAGGACTTGCCCCCATCGTTCTAGCGGCTTCTCCGAGTTTTCCATCTACAGAATAGGCGAGAGGTAAGGAGAAAAAAAGCACAAAAGGAAGTTCCTTCCAAAGATAGCCTAGAATGACCCCTATTCCGAAACGATCATATGCAAGCTCCGGAAAAGCAGTCTGGTCGGAAATAAGCTTTAACGCATAAAAAACTCTTGCCATAAAACCATTTTGTGAAAGGAAAAAAAGAAGAAAAAGCGCAACAAGACTATGAGGCATAATGATAGCAAGCTGTAAAAGCGGCTTTAATCTGTCCCATTTTTCCGAAAAATATAAAATCAAAAAAGAAAAGAGAATGGCAAGGAGCAGAGAAAAGAGAGAGGATAGGAAGGATATTCTCAAAGTATAGAAAATAGAGGGGACTGTCTCCCCTCTAGTAAAAATCTCCTTATAATGCGCGATACTCATGCGCCCCTCTACAGAAAAACTGTCCCACAGCCCGTAAATGAGAGCCAGTAAAAAGAGCCCCGAAAAGAAAAGCTGCGGAAAAAGATAAAGAAAGGAGAAATTATTTTTCATCTTACTGTCCTACTACTTCTTCCTGCCAGATTTCTTCAATAATCGGAACCAGTCCTGCAGGCATTTCCGGAAGGCGCTTACTTAAAAGCTCGCTCTGCGGAAGAACGCCTTCTCCCAAGTCCACCTTGGAGAATGCTTCCTGTACATCTTTCGAAAGTTTGGCATTATCGAGTACCGGAATGGTCTTTAAGGTCTCATAGCGGTTTAACTGTACTTCCGGAGCCATCATCGCATTGATTGCCACTTCAGCGGCAGCTCTGTGCTTTGCATTCTTGGAAATCGCAATGTAATTGGTATTTCCGATGGTTCCCTTGTCGAAAAGGAAGGTCTTGGTATCGGGAGAAAAACTTCCGTCTGCAATGCCGTTTGCCACGATATAGGCGGAATAGCTCATGCCCATTATCAGTTCCCCGTCGGAATACATATTCATCATGGTCGGTGCGGACTCCGGATAGGTCTTTCCTTCCTTCCAAAGATAGGGGGCAAGCTCCTTCAAGTACTCCATAGCCGGCTTAACCAGCTCTCTTACCGCTTCCTTATCTTCCTTTACGGTCTGGAACTGCTCTACCCCCACAATATCGTAAATCACATTTCGAACGAAGGCGGAACCGGTAAAATCGGGAAGTGCCGGATAAGTAATTTTTCCTGGATGGGCCTTTGCAAACTCCAAAAGCTCTGCGGTATTCTTCGGAAACTCTCCAACCTTGCTGTCACCGTATAAAACAAGTTGCGCCTTACCGTATGGTGCTTCATAGCCCTCTATTGGATAAGAGAAGTCTGCGGTGGTTTCCGGATCGTCCTGATTGATAAACTCCTTAAAGTTCGGTAAATCCTCTGTAAAGGGACCATAGAGATAGTTATTTTCCTTTGCCGTCTTAAAGTTCTCTCCGTTAATCCAAATCATGTCTATGTCGGATTCCGTACTGCCTGCCTTCTTCTCAGCAGAGAGCTGTGTCAAAATATCTTCAATCCCCATGGGCACGCGATTTAATGTGATGTCATAATTCTTCTTTAAATACTCTGCATAAAAGCCGTCCAGCCACTGGTTTAAACGGTCATCTCCACCCCAGCCGTAGAAGTTTACGGTCTGTCCCTTTGCTTCCTCTGCGAGCTTGTCGAAGGCTTCTGAACCGCCTTCCTCTGCCTTCTTTTCCACCTTACTCTTTTCTGCTGCCTTTGTTTCCTCTGCCTTAGCCGTGCTTTCTGCAGTTTCCGCCTTCTTTCCGCCGCAAGCGGATAAAGCAAGTACTCCTGCCATGGCTACTGCAGTAAATCGAGAAATCATGCGTAAATTCTTTTTCATACTCTTTCTACTCCTTATTCTGCATTTTTCTTTAATGTATTCTTTGCACTTTTACTTGTTCCGTCTTTATGCATATTTTAAATTTTCCAAAACCGGTCTTTATTCGTATTTATCCTATATTTTGATCCTGTTTTTCCTTATTCTTCTGTCTTTCCGTATAAATCTGCTTACCGAGACCAATAAGGAATGCCAGTGCGAAGAGAATCAAAAGACCCGTTACAAGAAGCTTTGCTCCTCCTGTCAAAAATCCTCCTACATAGGAATAGACCAAGGTTGCCGGAAGCTGTCCGAGACCTGTTGCTACCCAGAAGCCCAAGAAGGATACGGAGCTTAAGCCTGCAGCATAGCTTACAATATCAAAGGAGATAAAGGGAAGTAATCTTGCAATTAAAATACTTTGCTTCCCATGTCTCTTGAAAAATTCGTCAATGCTCTTTAATGCTCCCTTGGACGTCAGCTTCTCTACCGGTTCCCTTCCCAGACTTCTTGCAATAAAGAAGCAGAGTGCAGCGCCGACCATAGCGCTACTCCAGGAAAGCAAAGCCCCCTTCCAAAAGCCGAACAATGCGGCATTGGCAAAGGTAATCAAAAAAGCGGGAAGCGGTGCCACAACGGACTGCAAAACCATGAGCAAGAAGGAAATGGCTGCAGCATAAGGCCCGTAAGACGCTACAAAGTCCCTAAGTTTTTGAAAGTCTCCCGTGGCAAAAACACGGAAGACTTCCTTCAAGAACTCTCTAAATGGTGCGTATAAAAAGTATAAGGCTATAACTGCAATCACTCCAATGAACAGAAGAATTCTGTCTTTTCGGAAAGATTTTTTCGTCATTACTTATCTCCCTTGGAAAAATCATACTCGATTTCCTTGGTACCGTCTAAGCAGTTCCATACATTGGTATAGCCCTTGCTTGCAATGTACTCTGCAGCTACCGCGGAACGGTTTCCGGAATAGCAATGGGTAATAATTAAGGTGTTTTTGTCATCCGGAAGAATAGCATCGATAGTCGATGTGTCCTCGGGATTTACATTTACAGCAGTTGCAAAATGTCCTGCTTCGTAATCCTTTGCCTCTCTTGCGTCTACAACAAGAGCGTCCTTTGCCTTTTCCATAAGTTCAGAACCGCGGATGTTTCCAAAAGTCTTTAAATCATAAGAGAACTTCTTTACACCTTCTCCGTTAAACACCTTGGTAAAACCGTTGGAAACAAGGATATCCGCAGCTTCTCCTGACTTCTTTCCGGAATTACAGTATACAATGACATTCTTATCTTTCCAGTCTTCAATTCTGGAAATATTGTCCTTGAAAGTATCAATCGGCATATTGATTGCGAAGTTGATGTGTCCTGCAGCATACTCTTCCGGGCTACGAACATCCACAATCATATAGTTCTCTTTTTCCTTCTTATCTTCTACGATTTTCTTAATCGCATCACCTTTCATCTTTTTTATCTCAGCCTTAGTCGCTAAAGCTGTAGTCTCTTCAGCCTTTTCACTTCCCTCTGCAGCAGCTGCTGTAGTTTCTGCCTTGGTTTCTGTCTTTGCAGCACCGCTGTTTCCGCAAGCAGTAAGGGAAAGTCCCACAACAGCTAAAGCGATAATGGCTAAACTTCTCTTTTTCATAATATCCTCCTAATGTATCAAAATTGTATACAACAGTCCTGTATTCTACCATATATTGAAGAAAGAAAGAACCTTTATTCCTTTTTTAATGGATTCTGATTTATGATAATCATCTTGATTTATCAGCATAACTTATTAGTATACATTCAAACGAGATATCGCACGCTACGCGCACGATACTCGTTAAGAATAAACTTCAAATTTGATTTTTTATATTGGAGACTTCTGAAATAGTTCTTCCACAGACGATAAAAACGGATCTTCCAAATAGGCTTTGATTTTTCGAAAAGTATCTTCATTTTGTATATCTCGCCCTTTTTGATATTCGGCATAGGCATAGGCACACCAGGAAAGACCTCTTATACAATTAAAGAGGATAAAGAGCTCCGTCTTTTCTTCTATACCGGAAAATCCCCTTCTTCCTGCCAAGGCTTCCTTGTAAGCATGAAAGAACTGAACTCTCTCTTTTTCATGAAGAATACAATCCGTCTTCCAAAAACTGGTAGTCGGTGCCAGAAAATGTCCAAGGTCCTGCGCAAAATGCGCATACAGCGGTTTCTCCCAGTCAATAAGATGACTGCTTATATCCGCCTCAGGTTTTTCCTCAAAATTTTTTTCTTCATTCCGGATTAGAAAATTTCCTGAGTTTAATTCAGTATTAATGATGCAAAAATCCTTCGAAGAAAGTGTTTTGGCATATTTTTGCTCAAGATCCACTCCTCTCATCCATAGACTGTGCGTTCGGTTGTAGATTTCCTCCTCCATAAAGGGGCTTAGCTCATAGCTTTTTAATAAAGAGGAAGATTCCGAGAGCATCGCATAAAGAGGATTTTCAGGAGAAAGAAGCCGAAGCTCTCCCAGGTCCTTTTCCCTCTCGTACTCCGTACTGTGGATATCCGCAAGAATTTGCCCTGCAACGGAAAGATCCGTTTCGTAGCAAAGTGCTCTTCCCTCCAAAAAGTCCATAAGAAGAATACCCTTATCTCCCTTTTCCTCCACGTAATAGACCTTAGGAACTCTCCCGCTTTTTTCGAGGAGAGAAAGGGCATGCGCTTCATAGGAAACCTGCTTAGGAAGATGCATTTGAGAGCCGTGATTGACTCTTAAGACATATCTTTTCCCACTTTTGGGATGACTAAATACGAAGTTCTCGTTATACTCCCCCCTTGCCAAAAACGCATACTCCTCTGTGACTTCAAAAGGAAGATCTAAAGCCTCTCTATAGGCTCTCTCCGAAATTCTCTCCAATAAGTCCGGCTCTTTAGCGAATGTCTTTATATTCTTTTGCAAGTGCATTGATTTCCTCTCCCTTTCTGTATCGCGCCCGGAGGCGATTCATTTTCCACATAATCCATAGCTTATGAAAAAAGCTTCCGCTAAATCGCCTTTGACTGGTAATCAATCTCTTCTTGCAAAGCCCCATGGGAATCCCCCGGCTTTTTAAGTTTAAGGAAAACTGATAATCCTCCATTAGAGGAAGGTCCGGAAAACCGCCCATTTGAAAGAAAAGCGCTCTCCCAAGGAATATCCCCTGGTCTCCGAACATGACCTTTCTGTCATAGACTCTATGATTACTGATAAAACTGCAAATTGTCATAAGGGGTGTAGACGGGCTGAAACGAATGCCGAAGCAAGCCACCGGTGTTTTCCGTAAAGCTTCTCGGATTTCTTCCAAGAAGCCCTTCGGTAAAATGGAGTCACAGTGCAGAAAGAAAAGAATATCTCCGCTTGCTGCCTTTGCCGCAGTATTCATCTGCTTTGCTCTCCCTTTAGGGCAAGGCACAACTTTGTATTCTCCTGAAAAATGATTTTCTCCGCCGTCAGCAAAGAGAATCTCCGCCTGCTTCTTATATGGGCGAAGTTGCTCTTCCATTTTAGAAAGCGTATCTCCCTCCTTATAGCAGGGGATGATAATGGAAATCTTAGACTGTCTCAGGATTTCCTTTCCAATATAAGAGCTTTGCAGGGCTTTGTTATAGGGAATAAGCTGTCTATACGCTATAATATCCTCTTTATCATCAATATCCCGCCTTTTCTTTAAGAGGAGAAGTGGAAGACCGGTAGCATAGAGAGCAGTTTTCGTGTATTCGAAAATATCGGCTTGCTGCTTTTCTCTTTCACTATATTCCGGCTTCATTGCACGATTCAGCTCCATTTTCACTTTAGAAGTTTCCATTGTTTTGCCAAGTGAAAAAATCTTATCCAGGTCGGATTTCTCTAGCATACTCTGCAAACCGATCCCGTAATAGCCTCCGTCAAGGCTCTCCCCCAGTGCATTTTTCCCCTTTCTTCCTTCGGAAAAGACCTTATAAAAGCTATCTGTGCTCAGAAAGGGGATATCCGCTCCGACAAGATAGGAAAAGCTGTAGCCCTTTTGTGCGGTATAGAGAAAGGCATTTTTCATTTTTAGGAAAATGTCCTCTCCCTCCTGCGGAACAAACTCGGCATCGGGGAAGAGCTTTCTAAGAATTTTTATTTCTGCAAACCCTTCTTTAACATTTTCCAGGGAGAAAAAAAGAAAGAGCTTAACTCCTTTTTCTCTTCGATGAAATTCCTGATAAAGCCTCGCAAAATCCCGAAGCAAAGCAAGATGAATATCCTTTGCTCCTTCCTCCTTAAGATACGGAATCAATCTGGTCTTCGTCTTTCCGGCAATCGGAAGCCTTGTGAAGAGTAGGAGAGCTTGCTTCGATTTTTGTTTTTTTGTGGAAAACGCTTTCGGAGCGTACAATATCTTATTTATTTTCTTATCCATATTTTTTGCTCCTTTTCATTAGTCTTCGTACTCTTTCCCTGTTCTTACTTTCTATCAGAAGCCATCCGATTTTTTCGTCTTCTTCCGACTACTCTGTTCTATTTACGGACTCCGCTATTTCTCTCCTCTTCGCTTAATCCTTTTTAATAAAACTTATGCTTAAGTCGATTCAAGAAGGAATGCGTATAATCTGCCGTTTCTTTTGTTTCCAAAATGAGGGGGAGAAAATGCTCGCTCTCCCCGTATCTTGCAAACTGTCCGATACAGGTTGCGCAGTAGCTGATGAGCTTCTTCTCCTTCGGACGTTCCTCCGCCATTTCCTTGGACAGCGCAGGCTCCTGAATGAAAGCACAACCTCCCATACCGCAACACTGCAGATTTTTCTTTTCGGAAAGCTCTCCTGAAAGGAAGGGAGAAAGCTTCGGCAGCCAACGCTTGTCTTCCCTGTCGGGGCAGGGAAAGAAGCACTCATAGTCTTCCGTGGAAAGCCGTTTTCCAATTTTTAATTCCGCAAGCTTCTCATAAATGGTGGTGATTTTAACATTCAGCTTATTCCCAAAGTGGTAAAAGCAGTTTGGGCAAACAAGAATAATTTCTTCAATTCCGCGTCTTTTAAAATCCTGATTTAGCCGTGTAAATATCGCTTCCGCTTCCTTCTCAAGGCCCAGCTCTTCAATCGGCTTTCCGCAACAATCATAGTAGGGCTCTATCCCCTCTTTCTGTAGAAGTGCGACCAGTTTATCTAAGGTTTTCGGATAATAGGCAGGAAAATTACAACCGGGGAAAAGAATGGTCTTACAGCCCTTTGCCCTTCTATGGTTTTGAAAAAGATAGTTCTTTTTTTCCAGAAGAATACCGCTGTAGCCCCTTTGCTTTAAGCCGTACTTTCCTTCTCTCACCTCTGCCTTTCGATAATCAAGAATAATCCCTCTTCCATCAATGCCCTTCGGGCAAACTCGAGTACATTCTCCGCAAAGATAGCAGTGATAGGCAAGCGCTTTAAGCTTCTTACTGTCTCCAATACAAATATCGTATTTTGTTAAAAACTTGCATTTCCTCTTACAGGCATTGCAATGAATACATTCTTCAACTCTTTTATGAATTTCTTTCTTCATTTTTCTCATACCTTGTTTCCACTTAAGTAAGCAGATAATTTATGTTTTTAATTTGAACCGGATTCTTTTCTGTCATTTGAACTACCGGCTTTTATATTATTTGAAACCTTATCTTTTACTATATCCTTTTCTATAGCATTTTTCTTTTTAAAAAGAAAAGAAGCAAGCAGTAGCAAGGCCAAAATTCCTAGTGAAATCCCAAAATAAAGCATGGGATTCTTTTTCTCCGTAAAACCGGCGAAGGCTACCGTGTACATCGCCGTACCCGGAATCATAAAGAGAAAACTCGCAATAAAATACAGAGAAAAAGGAATATCCGTGATACCGTAGGCATAGTTTTGCAGGTTAAAGGGAAAAACCGGTATGGTTCTGGTCAAAAAAAGAAGAAATAAAAGATTTCTCTTTTCTCCTGAAAAAAAGTATTTCTTTATATAGGGATTCTTTTCCAGTTTTGGCTTAATGGCGTCATGCAGAAAATACCTTCCCATGAGAAAAGAAATTCCTGCGGAAATACTTGCAGAAAGAGCACAGAGAACCGTTCCCAAAAAAGCATGAAATACCGTTCCGGCGATAAGCGCATAGGTGATTCCGGGAAGTGCCAGAAATGCGCCTGCAAGAGCACAAAGCACGACATAGAGCAATGCAGAGAAGAGGAAATTCTCCTCGGATTTCTCTTGCAAAAATTGCAGGACATTTCCCTGAAAGACCTCTTTTACAGGCAGGAAAAATAAGGTACAGAAGAACACCGCAACGAAGAAAAGGAAGATCCATAACTTTTTATTTTTCATCCCGATAACCCTTCCTTAGATATGTAGCTAAAAATAATGTGGAAAAGAATTGCAAGAATAGATGCACCAAGAGGCTTGCCGTATACTCTCTTCCGGGATCTCCCACAAAAGAAAAAAAATAAAGGAAGGAATACAGCATAAGGAAAAAACTATAGACTATAGGAATAAACGGAAAAGAAGTATTTCCCGCTTTTTTTCCTATGGAACGCCCACCGGATTGGCGAAAAAGCCGTATTACAATAAAGGAAAGAATAAGACTAAACAACAATAAAGTTAGCAGAACCGACCATTGTAAAAGAGAAAATGCTCCCAGCTCTCTTCCGCTCCATTTGTCTCTGAAATAGACCATATAGCGTGCCATTCCCATTTTCCGCTTCGTAAAATAACGAAGAAGATAAAGGGCAAGCAGCATCGCTACACTTCCCAGTAAGAATATCTTTTGAACTAAAAATAGCAGATTTTTTTTCATTTTCATCCTTATAAAATAGCACAGAAAGTTGAAAACCGCCCCTACTTTCTGTGCTATCTTGCAAAATTGTCCAGTTATTTCTTCGCCTTATCGGTACTTAAATCCTTTACTTGTACTTCCTTATAATCAGAGGATCCCGGCTCGCCAAGCTGAACCTTGTTCTCCGGATCCATCTGCCACTGGAACCAGCCTCCATCATAGAGGTAGGCATTCTTAAAGCCGTTCTCGTGGGCAATCAGGAAGGGAACGGAAGCTCTCCAACCCGTACCGCAGTAGAAAGCAATATCGTTTTTCTCAAGAGAAAGTCCGCTTTCCCCAAGATACTCCTCCAGTTTTGCCAAGTCAACTACCGTACCGTCCGCATTGTTGTAGGATCCGTCATCCGTATCATGCCCCCAAACAGCGCCTAAAGGCTCACCGGCTCTATCAATGTAGGAATAGCCGGAGGTTTTTCCTAAGAACTCATCCTTGGAACGGATGCTGACAAGTTTAAACTTTGCATCGTCCTTTATCTTCTCTTTTACTTCATCAATGCTGAGAATATACTCCGGATGAGCAGGAATCTTTACACCGAAATCTTCTTTCGTTGCTACCGGCTCATTTACCTTTGTTTCCGTCTCGTAGCCTGCATTTACCCACGCATCGATTCCACCGCTTAAGTTCTTTACATTTTCTACACCCGCCCAAAGAAGAACGGTTGCCAATCTGTCATCTGCAGTGACTTCCGCTGTATTTCCATAGGTCACGACAATCGTATCCTTCGTAATACCATAGTTCTTTAAGAGCTTCTCAATCTCTTCCGGACTACGGAAGTTCCAGGTCTTATCTTCCTCGATATCGTCCGTATTTACATGGAAAGCACCCGGAATATGCATTTTCTTGTAGTCTTTCGCAACATCCAAGGGCCCCCACGAAGCCTCTAAAATCTTTACGTCCTTACCGGAATCCAGTAAAGCCTTCACATAGTTAGCAGAAACATAAACTGTTTCTTCCTTTACGGAAGAAAGCTCTGTCGCTTCCACCTTTTCCGTTTCCTCAGTCTTCTCTGTCGCACTTTCCTGTTCTGTTACAGCTTCAGTGGTCTTTTCGCTACTTACAGCAGTGCTTTCCTCCTTCTTCGCATTTCCACAAGCAGAAAGTAAAGCTGCAAGTAATGCTGCGGACAGAACGATTTTTCCATAGTTCTTTTTCATAAATCTCCCTCTTTTCCGATACTACACAGATTCTTTGAAAGAAAAATATCTTTTATCAACTTTGCCATTATAGGAAGATTATTTAAATATAGCAAGAAAATGGGTTATTATAATATTTTATAATTGAAAGTAATTATAGTTTTTTCAACAAGTATCATGCGAAAAGTGCATGATACTCCATGCGCAAAGTGCATTATGCTCGGTATACATAAAAAACTGCCACAGAAAAATCCTGTGGCAGTCTCTATTCATATTTAATATATCACACAAACGCTACTTTAAATAACTGTCGTGTTAAAACTACGACAAGCATTTCTTATAATTTCGCCTTTGCGCTTTCGCACAATGCCTTAAATCCTTCCGGGTCGGCAATAGCCACTTCGGAAAGCATCTTTCTGTTCATCTCGATGCCTGCGCTCTTTAAGCCAAACATGAGCTTCGAGTAAGAAAGACCGTTTAATCTTGCAGCAGCATTGATTCTGGCAATCCAGAGTTGTCTGAACTGTCTCTTTCTTTCCTTACGTCCCTTGTAAGCCTCTGTAAGAGCACGCATAACACTCTGCTTAGCAATTCTATACTGCTTGGATCTTGCGCCTCTATAGCCCTTAGCTAATTTTAATACACGATTGTGCTTTTTCTTTGCGTTTACGCCGCCTTTAATTCTCATCTTATCCTCCTATTCTTAAGCACAGATTACAGATAAGGAAGAATCTTCTTCATTACCTTTTCGTTGGTATGATCAACAACTGTGTCTTTTCTCAAGTTTCTCTTTCTCTTTGTAGACTTCTTGGTAAGGATGTGAGACTTAAATGCCTTATTACGAACCAACTTGCCTGTACCGGTGAGCTTGAAGCGCTTTGCTGCCGCTCTCTTCGTTTTTAGCTTTAACTTTGCCATATTTGCCTCCTGTGAATTTACTTTTTCGGGCTTAAAACCACTGCCATATTTCTACCTTCAACCTTTGCCGCCTTATCCAGTACGGCAATGTCGGAAAGCTTCTCTCCGAACTCATCCAGAATATACTTGGACTGATTCATACGAGACATTTCTCTTCCTCTGAAACGTAAGGCAATCTTTACCTTGTTCCCCTTCTCCAAGAACTTTCTCGCTGCGGAAAGCTTCGTATTCAAATCATTGGTATCAATGTTTGGCGTCATACGAATTTCTTTCAGTTCTGTTGTGTGCTGGTTCTTTCTGGCTTCCTTT